>Ga0209831_1002011_pt1 | contig 18072 bp, 20 predicted proteins | sample Maine_Asex4_meta_FD_187451 | JGI IMG/M metagenome (GOLD analysis project Ga0209831, IMG submission 187451) | Marine algal microbial communities from Maine, USA - Maine_Asex4_metaG (SPAdes) (version 2) | ecosystem: Host-associated > Algae > Red algae > Unclassified | place: Maine, USA | collected...
GAGCACCAATCTGTCAACAGTCCGTCTCCAGCCTGGAATCGCACATTGCCCGGGAGCACCATGCGGTGGGGCTCTCGAAACACTCTGAAGTAACCGAACAAGCACGTTGGCAGAACCGCCGACGATCCCAAGTGGAAGAACCGGCGGTGCCAAATCACCTGCACCCCCGCCACGGCCGCCGAGGCCACCATTGCCTCGGGTGGGCCGCCCCCCCCGCCGAGCATGTATTGCCCGCGCAGGTCCATTGCGCCCGTCGCGCCCGCCTTCGCGAGGACGCCCGTCTCGCGGATGGTGTCAGCCTCTTGGAAGAGGTAGCACCGGCCACCGAGGAAGGCGACGGCGCCCCCCACCTTGTCTACCGTAGCCACCGAGAGTAGGTTCTCCCGCAGCTCGGGGACGCACAAGGTGTTGTTCAGGGTGATCGTGTTCGCCCGGTGGTTGCCGTTCGTCTTGATGGTGGCCATCCCCTCCCCCACCACTGCGGCCATGCCCCCAGACGCGAGCGTGATGCCCGCCCCATTCTCCTTCTTGGCCAGCATGTAATCCCCGCGCCCGGTCGCCATGTGGTGGGTGGCGCCGGAGTCAACAAGCCACACCTTGGCGTTGTTGGCCAGGGACTGGACCCCGTCCGCCGCATGGGGGGCGCGGGCCGCAAAGCCCATGAGCTCCCCCCCCGTGCCATGGCCCTTGTTGCCGTCCCCGCCCCGCTTGGCGTCGTCAGCCTTGCGGGTGCGGCACTCGTTGACAAAGTGGCCCGGCCGCTTGCAGTAGAAACACGTCTTCTTCCGCTTGCCTTTCCCCGTCGTTGGGGCCACGGGGTTGGCGCCCGCCATAAACGCCTGCCCCGTCGGGGGCGCGCCGCCGTCGTTGGCCTTGATCTGCTTCTCCACGTTGAGCAGCTTCGCCGTCGCCGCGGGTAGGCGCAACGGCGCCGGCAGGTTCTCTGGCACGGTCTTTATCATGCCGTAGCTCGAGGGCAGACCCCGCAGCACATGTAGCACCATCGAGTGCTCGCTCACCACCACCCCGGCCGTGGCCAGGTCGTTACGCAATCCCTGAGCCCGCCCCACAAACTTGATAATGGTCACGCCGCCGCCCATCTTAAGGACGGCCAGCTCCTGCTCCAGCTCGGCCCGACGGGAGGTTGTGTCGTCCTCGAAGAGGATGCGCAGGTTGTCCCACGCCTCCTTGGCCGTGACGCAGTCCTCCACAATGTTCAACAGGTGCGGCTTGACCGCCATCATGATGTCAGAGAGTGCGACCTCGTTCTTCCGGTCCCAGGCGGCCGCCGCCCTGGTCTGCTCGTTTGCCGTCGCCATCGCGGCGGCCGTCGCCGCATCCCTCACCGGGACCGGCGTGACGAGCGGGCGCGGCTCCACCACCGCCGACCACACGGCTCGGTTCTTGAGGTAGGCCTTGCAGTACGTCGCCCACGTCCTGTAGTTCTCGTCGATCTTGTCGAACCGGGGCTGCGGGCCCCGGGACGACTCCCCCTCCATCTCCCCGACCCCGAATGAGGGGAAGTGAGGAGGTCCCGCCGCCCTGCCGCTAGACAACAGCGGCCACAGGTCCCCTGTTTGTCCCGGGCGGGTGTGTCAGATCCCGTCCGGGTGAACGCGCGCCCGCGCCCGAGGGTGGTGTGCCGCACGGGAAAGGGAAGACAGGTGACCCCAGGTGTGCCAGCGCTAGCTGAGCCCATAACCTGATGAGAAACACGCGTTGATTTTTCCCCCCCGAGTGCCCACCGGCACCACGCCGTCGCCCCTATATGGGCACGGCCCAGGGTAAATCCCGACCGACCGACCGTACCGGTCGATCGCCCTGCTAAAACTCACCGCCCCCTAGACACGCTGTCTAAGAGGCCACCCAAATCTACTCGCACGCAAGTACCACCGCAGTGTTAGCCGAGGCCGTAAAGCTTGCCGGCTCAACACTACGCTGGGACGTTCCGCGTCTCACCCAACCAGACGCCCAGCCGCTCGGCACAGCCAGGCCGGCCCGGGCCATACTCGGTGCTGGCGTCGCTTCTGCGTCTGTGGGGCCCCGCGTGGATACAGGCTGGCGTGGATGCTAGCCCCGCCCCGACCGCGTGCCCATGCGTGGAACCCCGTTGGGCGGCCGCAACACCGTTGCAATGCAGGACATGGCAGCGGATGATACTAACGCGATGACAGGGACGATTGAAATGGAAGCTCCAACAGCATGTGGGGGCGAGCTGCGCGGGACCAGCACTCAAGGGGTCGACCCCTCCAGCCCGCCTTCCCTTCCTGCCTACAGGGGGCTGCCTCTGACCTCGCCACATAGTACCCCGGTCCACCTCGGCCCGTGGTCACTGCGTTCTCGCCTGCACTCGGACGCCGGCGAGCCGCTCACCCGCCCCGTGAGTGCCGTCACCACATGCTTTCCCGCGCGGCGCAGTGTGAGACGCGTTGGTCGGCCTGCCACCTTCTTGCCGTTGCGGGTCGCTCCGACTGGCGGTACGGTCAAAGGACGCCGCCGTCGCATCTGCCACTGCCGCCGGCTCGACGCTTCCGGGCTGCTGACGATTCGACGTAGCGCCCGCCGAGACACCGTGGAGCAGCTGCGGCGCGGCTCTGCCTGGCGTGCAGCGTGCCGCAAAGTGCGGGCGACCGCCGCTGTTGCTCCCGTCGTGGCCACGCTGCGGCGGGTCGCCCTGGCTGCGTGGGCTTCCCGCCAATACGAGAGTCTCTCATCGAAATAGTGGGGCCCCAGAGCTCCCCGGTCAGCGCCGCGGTAGACTGCCTCGCACCGCCACCGACCAACGAGGCCGCCGCCAGAGCGTACGATGAGCGGGTGCGCGACGAGCCGCCGCCGGCGCTGCACGAGGCGGCGCGCACGGGATCGGCCACGGAAGTCGAGGCGCTGTTGGGTGCAGGCGCGGCGGTGACGGCGGCCACCGACTGGGGCGACACTGCGCTGCACTGGGCTGCTATTGGCGGCCACGTCAACGTGTCGCAACGACTGCTCGACGCCGGCGCCGATGTGGGCGCCACGTGCCTGTTTGACCAGTATGGGAGTGACGGCTGGCAGCCGTTGCATTGGGCGTCTCTCGGTGGGAACGCTGTGTTGCGGTCGCACCCCCTCGGGTCGTGGAAGGTGTTGGAACCTGATTCATGCTGGTCGAACGGTCGCCTGCAGCCACAGTGGCTTGCTCAACCGCGCAACGCGTGGCCCGAGAGGCTTGAGCCTTGCACAAGGGCCGCCCCCCTGCTCACTGTGGTATTAATAACGTTGGATCAAATACCTGTGTAATGAGAACGACCGTAGCCAATCAATATAGCGAGTTCTATCGCTGTCGCGGCGAAGAAGAATGACCTTTTGTTGAATGGCATCCGATTGGGAGCCGGGTGGTGCCCACGACGGCGACCCCGGACAAATGGTGATTTAGTACAGGCGAGGGCATTGGTCGATCGACCGTCCGATCGCAAGCGATCGTAATGAGTGGCGGCAGACGGATAAGACAGGCAAGAAAACAAAACAATTAAATGAACAATGCTGCAGTAACCCCCAAAGGGCATGCCACAGGCCAATTTGCACTGTACGTGGGCTTTGGCCAGTCAAGGGGGTTACCGGTGGCCATTTGCCAATTGCGGGCGAAGATATGCTACATACCTCCAACGCGAGATTCGAACCGTCCCGGTGAGATCCAAGGATGGTGACAACCGATTAGGAGGTCGCGAACTCTGACGGGCCCGCGCGGGCGCAACTGCCCGGGCGGCGGAAGTAGTGGAGGGGCGTCGATCCGTCCCGTCGGGGGAAGGTGGCGGTTCGCCGGCGACGGCCGTGACCGTCCGAACACGTGCGTGTGTGGCGAGCAGCTTGCACTGCGTCTCAGATCGTCGCTTACGCATAAGCATGCCCGCGCAGGCGATTGCGCGCGTGTTCGCGCGTGGGTGCGGGTGCATGTGCGGGTGCGGGGTTGAGACCCGTGTGCGAGGCGCCGCGTCGAGCAGCACGTGCTGAGGCTACCTTCGTCGGTGCCGTGTGGCGTTAGCTTCGTCGGGGCTTGGCGACTCCGGCGACAAGGCGAAAGCCGCGATGCGATCCCGTGGTGACGAGGAGGTGCGCACCTCGCGGTCGCTTCACACCGTGTCTTGCGCTGGTTGACGGCGGTTGACGACACGGGGCGTCACCGTGTCATCGTGCTTGCGCACAGGTTGAGGCCTAACGACATTGCTTGCGTAGGGGCGCTCTGACGCGAGATGGACAACCGCAAGATTGGGTTGGGCCGCCGTGCGGGGAGGGGGGGGGGGGGGCGGGGCAGCCGGGGGTGACGTGCCCGGTGGCGGCGGCGGCGCGCCAAGGCGACAAGGTCGGCGGTGCGGGCTGCGTTCCCGGCGGCGGCGACGCAAGGGCGGCAAGGGCGGCAACGCGGGCGGCGCGCCCGGCGGCAAGGTGCAAGAGCGTCATGGCCGGCGACGCAGGCGGAGCGCCCAGAGGCGGCCGCGGTGCGCAACGGCGGCAAGGGCCAAGAGTGGCAAGGCTGTCGACGTGGGCGGCGTGCCTGGAGGCGAAGCGAAAGGGTCGCGAGGCCGACGGAAATGGTTTGACACCCGGGGTACCCACCATCATGATTGACTCCGCCGCCATGGCGGTAGGCGGCGGCAACGCGCACGAAGAGGCGCATGTGGCCCACGCCGTTGCGGGCGAGGGCTTCGAAGTGGATCGCTCCACGGACCCAGAGATATTACGCCAGTTTCAGCATTGCGGCTCGTACGATGCACACGTGGACCCTTTCGAGGTGGTCGACGGGATCATGGCCATCTCCGACAAGAGTCCTTACGACGCTTGCGTCCACAACCGCGCTCGCGCGCATACCCGGCGTATTCACGCGCGGTACGACGCCCTTCCGGACTTTGTTGGCGTGTTGGCAGAGCCCAGGAAACCCTACTATGTTGGTGACCGCGTGGCCGAGGTCCATGGGGACCCGTTCTTCGGGAACCAAGAGTCTCAGCGCCGTGTCTACGAGGTCATGTCGTTTTGCACCGAAGAAGTTCGCTACCACGTGCCTTTGCATCCGTGAGCACTATTTGTTCGCGGGAACGAAACCTTTGAGGCGTCGGCCAAATCATTTTGCTGCCTGTTCCGCAACTGGCAGAAGGACGTCATCCTCGGGCGCTCTTTGACGACGGACCTCGCGTTGCCATTTGGTTGTTGTTTGTCGTTTGACATGTTGTTGCCCACTTCTTTGTTTCCTGTTAATCATCATAGCGATGAAGGACGTGGCAGGCCAGCATGGCTCATGGAGCGGGATTCGTATCCCTCGCATCTGTTGATAAAAGTACGTGGCACTCGAAACATGCGCGTATGGCGGTAGCATAAAAACTGGTGTTGGTTCATTGAGGGATGACCACGGTTGCTTCCTCTGTGGTTGTCACCAGGCATCGAAGGATCGATTCCAAGTGCTGTACCGTGTGTAAAAGAAACTCGTTTAGGAGCACCGGCACAGAGGGATGGCTCCCGATCAGTGTCGCTTGCGCAGATTTTGGCCACACACATGTGTACGGGACGTACTCATGGCTCAGCCAAGGGAAGTGCCGCAAGGCGAGTTGAGGGTCACACGCAAAGTTGCGCGTCATGGTGGGCAGGGTCGACTTAACCCACGCGACATGAATTAATTCCTTAATTGTAGCGTTGGTACTCAAGTCCGCCCATGAGACATGGGCATGGATACCTCCATTACCGGTGACATGGACATTTTATACAGTGGGCATCCCGGTGGGGTCCATGACGATGTTGGCCACGGCTGTGAGCCCGGCTTGTCGGCGACTTTCCCGTGTAAGCGTATGCCAATCGTACCCCGGTACATGGTCCTTCTTCTGTCGAAGAAAACGCACAACCATGTTGCGGGGAAGGTTCTCCAGGCGCTCCCAGGTATCGTCTTTCGATCCGTAGTTGAACCAGCGCATCTGAGCGCTGTATGTGTATCCGGTCTGGCGTAAGCCTAAGAGTTTGTCAATCATGTGTTGCCGATCCCCGAACTTTGTCCTGCTGGACAGAGACTGACTTGCGGACCGACTCTCTCCACCAATGAGATGCGCCCCTGGGACTGACTTGGTGCTCATGACTGCTTACTTGTGCCCATACAGCCTGGAAATCAACATCAGCTCCTCTTTTTTTCTGCACTTCTGGCAAGGAGACAGTAGAAAATCTCAAAATCTCGTTCGGGCGCCTCGCTCCGTGCCAAGAAAATCGGATCAAGCGGCATCAACAGTGAGTTCTACTGGATGCAAGGACCTGGCACCGAAATCCGGCTTTCTATTGGCTTCGATGACTTCTTACTGTCGTTTTCAACCAATAGAGTGCTCTTATTCAGAGTCTGTCTCTGTCTCTGTCCTCAAGGACACAATTCGGGGATCAGCAATACTCGTCGGCGGTTGCCGGGGGTAGCTCGCGTTGGTCTTGACCATCCAGCAGGGGGTAAGGCACCGAGTCCGTCGTCGATGAGCCAGAAGCTGGGGTGACGTGGTCACTGCTAACGCGTTTTTTCTCCCCGTAAATGTCAATGACAAACGTGGAGGCATCCGCATTCGTGTCGACGACCACGAGGGGTCCAAGGGCCTTGCTTTGCAGCTTGTTTTGCTGATCGTGGTTGGTCGTAAAGTTGTGATCGCCGATCTTGACGTCCGAATTCCGGGTTGCGGCCCGGTGGTCGAAGTTACGTTTGTAACGTTGTTGCGTCTTACGCAAGGCCTCAAGTACGACAGGAATCCGCCTGCGAAGGCGGGCCATGAACTCGCGTTTGCGAGCACTGGGTGACCCATCATTGTGCATTCATTAATTGGCCAGTGGAGTCCCCGGGGGCAAGTTGCGAACCGTGAAGTTGGTGTTGGACTGTGCTGCTCGTCGCCAACTCCACTGGCGATTTGTTGATGCATGATAGTTGGTGACCCCTATGGTACCCCAGAAGGTACATGAGCAAGATGTGGGCGCGTTGCATAAATTCGTGTTGGGTCATCTCGGGGCGTTACTTTTGGAATGTTTGGATGTGATCTTCGCTTTGCTCTAGTGGCTTTTGATTTGGTGAGTGATTCGATATGGTGCGAGGGCGTGGGCGTCGGTGTGGGCGCGAGAGGGGGGAGCACTTGGCCCGGTGGGGGACTATTTGAAAGGTGCTCTCGGTTAGGAGAAGCGGGCGAACCTTAAGACAACCAACAAACCACGTTCGCACACAGACACAAAAGCTCAAGCAACTGAACCACTCCACCGTAGTCCCCCAATCCCTAACCTTCCAGTCAGTATTCTGTTATATCCATCGCCATGTGTTTACAGTCGCGGACAGTACTTAGGTTCCTCTGGCTCGACTTGCGATCCGCTGCCATGAGGTCATTTCAATACTACTGTGAAGAAAGAGAAGTACGAAAGAAAGCATTTACGGTGAACTCGGACGAGATAAAATCCAATTTTACTTGCCTTCGCAGAACCTGACCACGCAAGAGTGTGCCTCGTACCGACCCACCATGCCCCATCACTCTTCATCGTCCGCACCAGCCCAAACCACGTCAACCTTCACATCGATGGCCTCAACATTGGTCTCAGCCACAGCCCAGCGACGCATCACCTGCGCATGGTCTTCACCGCTTACGCTCTCGAACTCGCACTACAGCGTCGTGTTGGCAATCATGGCTACTAGAGAAGACACGTCCAAGTTTTTGTTGTCAGCAACAGGCTGAACGTCATCAGGCTGGCGTCTGAGCTCAGGGTTGGCCCTGTTGGGCAAGCAGTCCGCCTTCAGGCAGACCGGCGGGCAATCTGCGCGGGCAGCATTTCGTTCCATACCTGCAGGATGAGCTAGGATTTGCGTAAGTTGATCCTACCTGAGAATAAGTTCAAAAGGTCGACCAGAAATGTGATCGCAGTCCTCATTCCTCCTTCTCTCGGCGCCTGTGGTGCGTTCTTCGGCCCGGTTATATCCACTGTGGATACAACTGGGACGGATTTAACCGAATAATGACTGTACTGCGTCTCAACAGGTTATGGGCCCAGCTCGCGCTGGATACAGTTCTGAGAGGTCGCGGGTTCGAGATTCGCCTCGGCTGCGTCCCAGGAGGGGGACGGAGGAATTTGCAGGCGAAGCGATTCCGAGTCGTGGGTCGGACGAGCCTGGCCCGGGGGAGCTGGGGGGAGTGATGAGCTGGTGATGTTCAGCATCCCAGGCCAGCCACACCGGTTATGCGGCGTAGGTGGTTTTTGACGTCTCAACAGGTTACGGGCCCAGAGCCGGGGCTGTGACAAGTGGAAGGTGTGCCAGTCGGTGTCGCGGCGGTCGCGGCAAGTGCGAAGAAGACGAGGTCAAGGTGGTTCAAGGACGTGACGGTCAAGGCGCAAGGCTCGGGAAAGTCGGGCGCTACGACAAGAAGACATCATGGACAGAGGCGCTGCCGGTATGGGCGACATGAAGATCGACAAGTTGACGGAGACGAACTTTCACGAGTGGCGTCAATGCATCAAGATTGTCCTAGCGCTGCGCGACCAGGAAGATATGCTTGACGAGAACGGCAAGCCGACGGACGCGGAAGACCGCGAGTGTGCTTTGTGGAATCGTCAAGACACGCAGTCGCGCCATCGTCGGGCTGATCCTTGGGTCTGAGCAGCTCGAGCGCGTGTCGGGCTGCAAGACAACGGCGGAAATGTGGACATCGCTGCAAGCTGTCCTCCAGCGCAAGAGATTGATGAACAACATGAAGGCGCGACGCGAGTTCTCAATCCTCGCGAAGAACGACGGCGAGGGCATGCTGGGCTACATCAACCGCGTGTGTAACCTCGGCGAGAGCCTCAAGGCCATGGGCGGTGAGGTGACAGAGATAGATGTCGCCATGAGCGCTCTCAACGGGCTGACGTCCAAGTACCAGCACCTGCTGGTGGCTGTCGACGCCAAAGGCGAGGACGAGCTCAGCCTCGACTTTGTCAAGAGCCGCATACTTCAGGAGGAGCGGCGTCAGGCGGATAAGCCACTGGCGACCAAGCGCATTGGAGACATGGCAGTCGTCGGCGCCAACTATCGAGGTCAAAGCCGCTGTGGTGCCCTCTTGAAGATCGAATGCTACTACTCCCATAAGTGTGGGCACATCTCTCACGATTGCCCAGTGCTCAAGGCCAAAACGCCAAGCGGGGACAGGGTGGCCGTGATTGCGGCTGACTACGGTAGCGACAGCGACGACGCCATTTGTCTGGTGGGCAATGCGTCTGACAACGATGACATCTCCAGGTCGTGGCTTGTCGGCTCTGCGGCGTCTACACACATGTGCTGGATGCGCACGAGCTTCGACGACTACCAGACTGCCACAGGACGGAGCGTCACTATGGGTGACAAGAAGTCCGTAGCCACGGCGGGCGTCGGAACTATCGTGCTCAACGTCATTGCTCACGGCAAGACGCGCAAGGTCAAGTTGAAGAAGGTACTCCATGCTCCTACTATGGGCTTCAACCTCATGTCGGTCGGCATGAATGAGGAATGCGGTTCGGAAATGTCATTCAAGGGCGGTAAGGCAATCTTCAGGATAGCGACAAGGTCGCTGCGAACGGCTCGCGGAAGAGCGGGCTCTACCACCTGGACATTGCCCCACTGTCGGATATAGCTGCGGTGGCCTCTCTTCAGCTCTGGCATGAGCGCCTGGGGCACGTCAACGTAGCTGGCGTTAAGCGCATGATCAAGAACAAGGATATTGACGGACTCAAGTGGTCTTCCATGGCGGTCACGGACGTCTGCGAGCCGTGCGTGCATGGGAAGGCAGCTATGACGCCTATCCCTAGTGCCGGAGGATGTCGAGTGACCAAGCGCCTGCAGCTCGTGCACTCGGACGTGGGCGGGCCAATTTCAGAGCCGTCGCGTGGCGGTGCGCTTTATTTCTGCGCGTTTACTGACGAGTTCTCTGGCTGGACGGACGTGGACTTCTTGCAGAAGAAAAGCGATCTTTTCGCGGAGTGCAAGAAGTGGCTGACTCAGGCCCAGCTGCAAACAGGAAGAATGATAAAGGTCTTGCGCTGTCACAATGGCGGCGAGTATCTTTCGAACGCATTCAAGTCTCTCTCCACAATGAGAACGGCACGACGCACAAGACCACGGTGCCTGACACGCCACAGCACAACGGAGTCGCTCAGAGGCTCAACCGAGTTCTCGTGGAGATGGCTCGCACCATGATGCGACACAAGGACGTCGATCAGGATCTTTTTGGCGGATGCCATCAAGACGGCGGTCTACGTCAAGAACCGCGTAACCAGCTGAGCGCTTTCCGTAGGCAAGACGCTTTATGAGCTATGAATCGGGAACAAGCCCGACGTAAGCCACATGCGGGTTTTTTCTTTCAAATGGTGGGTGGTGCTGCACAAAAGTCACATCGAGGGCAACTTTCAAGACAAGACGGCAAAGGGCGTTTTCTGAGGCTATCCCGACGGCAGCAAGGTCATCATTGGCGAAGGCAAGGTCGTCAAGGCACGAAGCGTCTCAGAATACCTCGCCGCGGGGAGGAATCACGGTCAGCGTCAGAGTCCCTCTGATACTGTCACCGCAGTGAGGCACCAGCCAATCACAGGCTGAATTCTTCCCCAAGACTGCTATGATAAACTTCGGCTGTGCAGGATGGGGGGGAGGACGAAGGGCACGGAGTGGGGGAAGAAAGAGTCTGCCAGGGGCTGAGGGACGTCGGGCGAGGTACAGTGCCCGCACTTTAACGCCACACGCAGCCCTTTTTGGCTCTGTTCAAGCCCTTGGGCAGCTTGGCACGGCCGAGCGGTGCCAGCCAATCAGCTGTCAACTTGCGTCGCAACATTGCCAGCCAGCCGAGCAAGGCCTGGCGTCCAGATCATACAGTGTCTTAACGGGACGGGGTGGTGCGTGTCTCAGCATATCTGGTCGTGTCTCACCAATCAGGGGCTTTCATGAATAAATGGCACTCTGATAAAATGGATAGATATACACCGATATACTCATATTCAAACATAACGAGCCCGATTTTACGTACTCTTATCTGAATGGTACCACCATTATATGGCTCCAAAGTAGATAAACACAAATCCACTGACTTAGCAAGCGTCGGTTGCGGGCACCCAACTACGTCAGGAAACTTCCCTTGCCAGGTGCCTCACAATTCTCAAAGTCGGGACAAATGACGTAAGGGCATGTTCGAAAAGTGCTCAACAGTAGTGAGCAAACTCAGAGCCGATCGCCGACAGTAAATATTTGGGACAAACGTCGCGCGCGGTCCCTCGTGAAAGGCCCACAAGCATCAGAACGCGTATCAAGAGACAAGGCTAACGAGACGACAAGATGGACACCAAAGCCGAAGCCCTTTACCTCACAATGAATTTCGCAAGCTGATTGCTGGTCATGGTCTGGCGTGGGCCGCGTTTGCAACGTGCAGCACAACCCGCTTTTTATGTTTTCTTTGCAACACGCCTTGAAAGTACATGCTTTCGGACATATTTGTTCAATAATCTGATTTGTTCTGGATAGAATCCGTAATATTATTCATATCCTTCTTGTATTGGCTGCCAATATGCATCTTATCCGTATTCAAGAAGTTGCGGCAAAAGTCTTATCTGATTCAAAAATGGCTGGTGTTGAGGATATCTGAGTGGTCACCAATTTGGCAGATTCGTAAGCCCCTGTGACCAATGCAATGGCTTTACTCGTGCTAGGAGCATCAGAAAGGGTCTCCCTGGCACTCGGTGTTTGTCGTGTCTGAGCAGCAACATCGCGAACTTAGCAGCGCGCTCGGCGCGTGCGACCGGTTTCCCTCCGCCTATTCTGGGCACGCAGACACGTGCAGTCACTGCCGAACACCCGGCGGCCACTTAGGAAGCCCCCCCTGCGCAATGTTGTTGTCTAATTGAAGAAGCGTTCGATCTGCGGCTCGCGGGGTGCGCTGGCCAGCACTTCTGGCACGCCATGGGCACTCGTTAAAAGGCGTCCTCCAGGACACGTTTGCAGGTATACTCTCCAGCTCCAGACGTGACACGGCACATTCCGCCCTGGGTTCATCACAGACCGGTATTCCTTGCCCCGCTCTTCCCGTCTCCCTGAACCTCTTCCCCCTCCCCCCGCTAGCTTTTATGCCACTGCATCATATCCAGTTTGCTCTCGCCGTACTCAAAATTTACTCCGCTCCATGCGAAACAACAGACGGAAATCCAGTTCAGACAATGCTGCCAAATTGTGCGGCACGCCCAACCGGGATCGCAAGGCTAGCGCGAGCTCACGCGTGCGCGGCCGCAAGAGGCATGCTGCGGTACTCACGGTTGCAGTGCTCACCAGAAACGCCGCCCGGACGGCCGTCTGCGCGCGTGTACGAACGAGCGGCCGGCGCAATCCCATCTCACCACGCGCTTCGCGAAGCCGTCGCCCCAGCAGGTTGCGCCGTGTCGCACTGGGGGAGGGCACAAAACTGGGGTTGGCCGGGGGGTCGCTTGGTCTGCTCGTTAGTCAGTGGTGGAACGGACGACTGCAGTGGAGAGCGCTCGGTCCTCTTCCGTCTGCATGCACCCTAAATTGCCTATCATTGTGGATACTGAGGGCTGCGTTCAGAGTGGCGGCTACTCTGTAGTCCATCAAAATTCGACACATGAGCGTTCCGTTAAGACTGCCACATCCCGGCTGTGCTCAGACAAGGACGTCTCTGGCCAAGCATGTGCTGAGACAGGGGCAGTTGAGACAGGGCCTCAACATCGGACGCCGAGGCCGGTCTGCTGCTGTCCTCACCATTCCGTGCTGGCATTAATCTCGCCTGAGTGCACCAGGGACGAGTCCCCTCCCGAAGTCGTGGAATTGCATCATTACAGTGATACACAAGCCAGGAACTCGGCCGTGTCAGCTAGTTTCTCGTTGTCATAGCCGTTGGACATGCCATCCGAACCGAATAATGGTGTCGCCAGATCCCCGACCAGCCATTCCAAGTCGTACGCTGCGGTTTCGATGTGGCACCACACTGTGTCGCCCCAAAATCGATTGACCTCTGTACCTTTCAGTGGGGACAATGCGCCGCGCAAGTGGTTGACCGAATCTCCAACTCGGTGGGGATCCACATATTGCTGATCCCCGAATTTTGTCCTGGTGGACAGAGACTGACTTGCGGACCGACTCTCTTCACCAATCAGATGCGCCCCTGGGACTGACTGCGTGCTCCTGATTGCTTACATGTGCCGATACAGCCTGGAAATCAACATCAGCTCCTCTTTTTTTCTGCACTTCTGGCAAGGAGACAGTAGAAAAACTCAAAATCTCGTTCGGGCAGCTCGCTCCGTGCGAAGAAAATCGGATCAAGCCGCGACAACTGTGCGTTCTTCTGGACGCAAGGTCCTGGCACCGAATTTGGGCTTTCTATTGGCTTCGATGCCTTCTCACTGTCGTTTTAGACCAATAGTGTGCTGTTATTCACAGTCAGTCTCTGTCTCTGTTCCCCAGGACAAAATTCGGGGATCATCAATATCTTGCTCTTGTTCGACTTTTCACCCTCATGCCATGGCTGGTGGAGTTTTGGAAGCTGGATGACCTAACGGCGGCGCAGCAGGAGCTTCAGTTATGGCGGTCCGATTGGGAGGCCGTCCGACACCTGATTGGAGTGCTACAGCCTGCGTTAGAGGCGTGTGTGGCAATGCAGAGTACGAATTCGACGGTTGCTGACGCTCTTGGACTCGTGTGCCGGCTGCGTCGGACCATGCGACTCAGTGTCTTCCCATGCGCCAAGCCGTACGGGAAGCTGCTAGCCGTCGGCCGCGAGGTATTCCTTCTATTCTTCGGGCTGGGAAAGAAGACGACGAACGCCATAGAGCTGGACAACCGCATGTACGAGAACGAAGTTGTGCCATTGGAGGCCACGCACAACGCCGACGGCTTGCGCGACGAGGCCGCGACAATAGTCAAGATCCTGCAAGACAAGATCGACGCGCGCTGCTTCAGCGCGGAGAGCGACATCAAGAACTGGCTAGCGAATGACGCCGTGCTGGCTGCCACCCTTGTCACTCCAGGGGGAGCTGTAATGCTCCGCAAAGCCTCTGCACGTGTTGGGCAGGAAGACCCGATCGCGTTTGCTCGTGGTGCGGTGTTGGCGACGGCAGCCCAGGTCGAGCAAGTCAATCCTAGCGCGCCTTCCCGCGAAGGTCTGCTGCAGGAGGTGCGCCAAATGTGGCATACCACCCTCGTTGGCTTGGACTCGGATGGGAGCGACGTTGCCGACTCTGACACGCCTTTGGACACCGTCACTTGCGAGGCGGACTCCTTTCTCGCGAAACACACCGCCAGCGATGACGCGTTTGGGTTTCGGCGCTCGCACGTAGCCGACTTTCTCCTCCTCCACTTGGTCGCATGTGCTCTGATCAGGGCATCCGGCTCTTCGGCGGCATCTGAACAAGACTTCACCATCGCAGGCATAGTGCTACGCAAAGACCGCTCCAGGATGCTTCCTGAGCACGTGGATATGCACTGCCGTTTTCGCTTCAATGCCCACCTTCTTCTCGCCGACTCATCGACGGTTCCTGTGCTCTCTGGTGCGGAAAGATCGCGCCGTCTTGCTGGCATGAGCCGAGTAGTCGATGACATGGCGGTCGGCAGCGAGGCGTCGGGCGATTCGACTACAAGCCACAGCGATACGTTTTCAGGGGTCACCGACGACCAAGGGTTGTGGTAAGAGTTTTGGGTCCGTCCTTTCGTCTTCTTTTTTTGGGTTTTTTTTCGTGTGTGCGGTGACGAGGCTCTACGCCCGTGGATATGAATCAGGAGGCGACCTGTTGAGCAGGCAGCTGTCACTTGTCCATCACCACGAGCGCGGAAGCAGGCGCGTGCTGCGATCTGATGGACAGCAGCCTGCAATCGACAGCGCGCATATTTCCGGCCTCACTGCTTACATCTTGGCCAGGCAGCCTCACACTAGAGTCCCCACACTGTCCTGCGCAACCTGCGCCCCAATGTGACGTAAGCCTGGTCCCAAGTGCTTGACCACGATTAACAACGCAGCGGTTTCACAGCCCCTGCGGACCACCTGGCCGACCCGCCTGGCAGCTTGAAAAGCCATCACTGCAGTGGATGCACAAAGATGGGGCAAATTGACTCCTCCTGGCAGCGGCAGGCCACCAAGAAAAATCATACACCTTGAAAAAGCATCACAGATGCAGTACACAACCATCCTAAAAGCCAGAGAACCCTTTTCAAGCACCAACACACTCGCCCAGACTTTCACTCTTTCCCGACACTGAGTACCATTGCCGCCAAACGGCCGTTGCCCAACGGCGACACCCCCACCTAGTCCCTCTGGCTCCAACCCAGACCGACCGCCGACACCGCCAAGACACCGCTGCAAAACGCCGGCACGCTCGGAGAGCCCCCCGCGCATTTGCGCGGAACAACCGCCAACGCTCCCGGCTTGTCGTTTCCGAACACCGACACAACCTCCGAGGACCCCGCGCACCTGCACACCTAGGCGACCGCCGCCGCCGAGCTGTTCTTGCCAAAGGCCCGCACCGCCGCTGAGCACCCAACGCACGCGCCCACCCCGACAGACAAGGCCGCTGAGCCGCCATTGCCATAGCTGCACACCTCCGCCTAGCATCCCGCGGACCTGCACGGACCGACCACCAACGCCTCTGAGTTGCCCTTGCTTGATGTCGATACTTTCACCACGCTGCTCGCGCGTCCGCGCGCACCGGCCAATATCACCACCGCCCGACATTTGAGAGGCAATGAACGAACCGCAGTCCCTCGCGCACCGGCCATGAACAGCCCCTAGCACAGACAATATAACCGTGCCAAACGCTGACACTCTCGCCCAGCACCCCGCGCACATGAACGCTGTTAACCCGCCCTTACCAAGCGGCGGCACCCTCACCTAGTCTTCCGCACACTCTCCCACACTGAAGGCCAACGCCGCAAAGTCCTCGTCAGCAAGCGCCAACACCCCCACCCAGCCACCGCACAGCTTCCCAGACCGACCGTTTCCTTCGCCTACTTGCCGTTGTCTAACGTCGACACCTTAGCCAAGCATCCCGCGCCTTCGCCTGCGCCAGCAGCAAACGCCACTGGGCCGCCCTTCCCGAGAGGAACTAGCCTTGCATCGCCCATTGCACATTCAGCCACTGCGACAATCGACGCCGCAAAGCCTCCGTCAGGGAACGCCGTCACCCCCGCCGAGACCCGGCACACCCGCCAAGCCCGACCGCCAGCACCGACAACTAGCCATTGGACAACGTCGACATCTCCGCCAAGCCCTTCGCACACCCCTCCACGCCGACGACCAACGCCACCGAGCCGCCTTTGCCAGCATCCGAAGTCCCCACCTAGCCCCACGAGCACCCACCCACACTAACCAATACAAAAAGAGTCCCGCAATGCACAAACACTGACAAAACCACAGAGTCGCCGGCGAACCGACTAAGCGCGCCCCAGAGCTCGTACGACGAGACCAAGCCCACCACCGGCAACCGCACCGAGCCCCCCGCGCACGTGGTCACACTGACCACTTAAGCCGCAAGGCCGCCCTTGGTAGACGCCGACATCTCCTCTGAGGCCCTGCGCAAGCGCCCACACCGACCACCAAGGCCATAACGACGGCCTCGGCAGACGCCGGCCCTCCCACCGAGAGCCTTCGCACCTGGATGGCCCCACCACCAACACCGCAGATGTGCCGTTGCGAAAAGCCGATGCCTTCACTGAGCCCTCCAAAAACCCGCCCACACAGTCCACCAACACGCCGCCGAGCGGCCCTTGTCAACCGTTGACCGCTTCACCCAGCCCTCCACGCACCCACCCACAACGACGCGAACCCCCGCGGACCCACATGCTGCAGATGCTGACGCCGCCACAGAGTTCCCCGCGCACCGACAAAGCACGGCCTCCAGAACCGACGACCAGGCCGTGCACAACGCCGACACGCCCGCCAAGCCCTTCGTGCAGCCTGTCACCCCGCCTATCACAGCCTCAAACCCGCCCGTGCCAACCAACATTACCGACCCGCTGCACCGCGTGCACTAGAGAAAAGCGACCACCTTAGCCGTGAAGTCGACCATGGCAAACGCCGACAGCCCCGAGAAGACCGCGGGCACCCTCCAACATTGATTACCATTGCCGCAAAGCCACCCTTCCAAAACGCCGGCACGCACGCCAAGACCCCGCGCATGTGCCCAGCCCCACTGCCAACGCCTTCGCCTGGCGATTGACCAGCGCGGAAACCCCGCCGCGCCCCCGCGCACCCGCGCAGCCCGGCCACCAGCGCCGCCGAAGTGCCGTTTCCCAACGCCGACGCCTGCACTGGCCCCTCGCGCGCCCGCCCACACTGACCACCAACGCCGCTGAGCCGCCCTTGCGAACTGCTAGCATCCCCACCTAGCCGCCCGCGCACTCACCGATACCAATCAGTACCGCCACCGATTCACGGTTTACAAGCACTGACGCAACCGCAGAGACCCCCGTGCACAGCTCAAGTGCGGCCCCCAGCACCTATGACCCGACCGTGCCCAACGTAGACACCCCCACCCTGCCGCCCTCACGCCCGCCCACACCGAGCACAAACGCCGCAAAGCCGCCTTTGGCAAACGCCGACCTCCACGCCGAAACCCCGCACACCGGCCCAGCCCACCCTGCAATGATGCCGTCTAGCTCTTTCCGTCCATCAAGACCTAACCCGAGTCCCCTGAGCACCCGTCCGCGCCGATCACCAGCGCCTGCGAGTCGTTCTCGGCCAACGCCGACACCCCCGACGAGCCCGCGGCCGCCGCCGCCCCTTCGCCACTGGCGGTCGGCGGCTGCGGCCGGGGCGGCGGCGACGGCGGCATTCCGTCGCGGCCCGCGTCGGGCACGCGCGATGATGGCGGCGTCCTGTTCGTGCTGGGTCGTCGCCTCAATCTCCCCAACCGACGGCGACAAGGCGCCGGAGGTTCAGACCACCCCCTCGCTGTGTCCGTCGCAGGAGGGGGCCACCCCCCCCAAAGGACTGTGGTTCACGAAGGGCCAGACGCGCCGCGTCCCCTGCCAATGCCGTTGCCGCGGCGAGCGCGGGCACTCCCCCACTCCCCCCCCCAGCACTTCCGTCGCTGGCAGGTCACCGACACGGACGCCCCCCCCCCCCC
>Ga0209831_1002013_pt1 | contig 18069 bp, 19 predicted proteins | sample Maine_Asex4_meta_FD_187451 | JGI IMG/M metagenome (GOLD analysis project Ga0209831, IMG submission 187451) | Marine algal microbial communities from Maine, USA - Maine_Asex4_metaG (SPAdes) (version 2) | ecosystem: Host-associated > Algae > Red algae > Unclassified | place: Maine, USA | collected...
ACCCGTCCGCCGTGCGGCAGCATGGTGGCCATGTCGAACGACTCGACCGTGCCCCCCGCCTCCTCGATCATCAGCAGCGCGGCGATGCAGTCCCAGGCGTTCATGTGCGACTCCAGGTAGCCGATCAGCCGCCCCGCGGCCACCATCACCAGGCACATCGCACCGGAGCCGGTGCGCTGATAGACCCCGCCCGCCTCCAGCAGCGCGCGCAGCACCGCAAGCGTCGGCTCGATCGGATGGCGGGCGGAGTATCCGACCGAGACGCTGCCTTCGGTCACCGCGCCCACGTCGGCCACCCGCATGGGGGCACCGTTCAGGAACGCACCGTGACCGCGTCGCGCGCTGAAGCTCTCGCGCGCGATCGGCTCCACGATCACCCCCAGCACCGTCTGTCCGGCGTGCACGCAGGCCAGCACCACGCACCAGCCGGGCGAACCGTTGACGAACAGCGTGGTGCCGTCGATCGGGTCGATCACCCAGGTGTAGCCGGAGCTGCCCGGCACCTCGTCGCGCTCCTCGCCGACGATGCCGTCGTCCGGGAAGGCATCCGTCAGCGCGGCACGGATGCGATCCTCGACCCCGCGGTCGGCCTCGGACACCCAGTCCTGCGCGCCCTTGGACTCGATCGTCAGCGTGTCGCGCTGGCCGAACAGCGACAGCGCGAAGGCGGCGGCGTCCGCCACGATGGCTTGCGCTGCGTCGAAGCGGGTGTCGAGCTCGGCATTCGTGTCGTGCGCACTCATCGAGAGGTCTACCAGTGGGTCAGGGCGCCACGGTACAAGTTTTCCAGGTCGACGAGGTCGGCCTCGCGCGGGGCGTTGGCGATCGCGCGTGCCTGGCGCAGGCACGAGGCGGCCATCGGCGCGACATGGCTGTCGTCGAACCCGAGCGCCGACAGCCCGTTGGGCATGCCGGTGGCGCGCATCAGCTCGATCAGGCGTGCGCTCAGCACCTCGCCGGACTCCGCAGGCGTGGCACCGGAGGCGGCGCCCAGGAAGCTCGCCGCCTCCAGGTGCCGCTCGGGGGCGCCTTCGGCCAGGAAGCGCACGATGGTGGGGGTGACGACGATCACGCTGATGCCGTGCGGTATCAGCGCCACCCCGTCCGATGGGGCGTCCGACGGAGCGTTCGCCGGGGCGCCGGTGCCCCCGTCGGTGCCCAGCGTGTGCATCAGGTGGGTGATGCCGTAGCTCATCGCGTGCGGCAGGTGCGTGCCGGTGTTGCCGAACGCGATGCCGGCCAGCGTGGCGCCCCACATCAGCCGGTCGCGCGCCTCGCTGTCCGCTGCGTCGGCGACGCCCCGCACCAGATGGCGATCGGTGATCCGCAGCGCCTCCTGCGCGAACAGGTCGCTGAACGGGTTGGCGCCCTGCAGGTACTGGCGTGCGGCGGGGTCCATCTGCAGGGTTCGGGCGGTGCGGGTGGTGAACGGTTGCGCGGTCCAGCACTCCAGCGCGTGGCAGCACAGGTCGAAGCCTGTCGAGGCCAGCACGTGGCCGGGCAGGCTGTCCAGGCAGGCCGGATCGACGATCGCCTCGATCGGCAGCAGGGCGGGGCCTGCCAGCACGAACTTGCAGTCCAGCGCGTTGATGCGCAACACCGATACCGAGGTGCATTCCGAGCCGGTGCCGGCGGTGGTCGGGCAGGCGATGTGCGGCAGCAGCGTGCGGCTGATCGCCAGTCCCTCGCCGACCGGCGGAGCGAAGTGACGCGCGACATCGACACCGTGGGCGGCGACCACCGAGGAGGCCTTGGCGGTGTCCATGACCGAACCGCCGCCCACCGAGACGATGACGTCGAACGCGCGCGCCGCCGGGCGATCGGTCAGGAAGTCCGCACCGCGCTGCACGCTGGCGTCATCCGGCTCGATGCGGATCTCGTGGAAGATCGCCACGTCCAGCCCGGCGCTGCGCAGCGAGTCCACCGCACTCGCCACCAGCGGCCCGTCGACCAGGTGCGGGTCGGTGAACAGGGCGGCGCGCCGGAACCCGCGCCCGGCGGCGCGCGCACCGAGTTCGCCCAGCACGCCGCGCCCGAACGTGAGTCGCGGCATGGCGACCGTGAAGCTGCTCGCCCCGGGTGCGCCGCCGCCCCCGGCGTCGCCTGCGGGCGCATCTCTGTACGGATCGTGGTGCTGGCAGCCCATGAGCGCGGCGGTGCGAGGGGTGGATCGACAGGTTAGCCGAGAGGTGCCGGGCGAGGGTGTCGAGCGAGTCGGGCGGGCGGGTCGGGCGGGCGAGTCGGGTGTGCGGGTCGGATCGCTCAGGTGGTCTGTCGCACGTGCTCGATCAGCTCGGCGTCCAGCAGGTTGTCCACCACCAGGCCGTGGCGACGCTTGTAGGTGCGCACCGCACTCATGGTGTGCGTGCCGGCGATGCCGTCGACAGGACCCGCGTACAGGTCCAGGTGCTGCATGGCCTCCTGCACCAGCATCACGTCGGCGGTGGTGGCGATCGGCGAGCCGCGCCGGTTTCTGCTCATGCGGGCGTGTCGGGGAACGTGGGTCGAAGGTAGGGGGCCGGAGAAGGACGGGCGGCATGCTCGCACGAGCGCCGCTCCCCCGTCGCGATGATTCCGCGGGATACTGGGCCGATGAACGAGACCCTGAGCCTGGCCGGCAGCAACCTGCTGTCACCGATCATCCTGAGCTTCGCGCTCGGCCTGGTCGCCGCCCTGGCGCGCTCCGACCTGTCGATTCCCGAGGCGGTCGCCAAGGGACTGTCGGTGTACCTGCTGTTCGCCATCGGCTTCAAGGGCGGGGTGGCGGTCAGCGCGCACGGGGTGGATGCCACGCTGCTGCTGTCGCTGCTGGCGGGCCTGCTGCTGTCGTTCGGCCTGCCGCTGATCGCCTTCGCGCTGCTGCGCGTCATGACCCGGTTGAGCACCACCGATGCCGCCGCCGTGGCGGCGCACTACGGCTCGATCAGCATCGTCACGTTCGTGGCCGGCACCTCGGTACTCGCCGGGCGCGGCATACCGTACGAGGGCTACCTGGTGGCGGTGGCCGCGGTGATGGAGGCACCGGCGATCCTGTCGGCGCTGTGGCTGGTGGCAAGGAGCGGCGGGGTCGGTGGCGCCGGAGATCGCGCCGGAGATCGCATCGGCACGGCCACCCCGGTCACGGGCAAGGCAGCCGCAGCCGCAGCCGCAGGCACCGGCACCGGCATCGACCCCGAACTGCTGCGCGAGATCCTGTTCAACGGCTCGATCGTGCTGCTGGTGGGTGCGTTCCTGATCGGCATGCTGACCGGCGAGCCCGGCCTGGCCGAGATCGCCCCGTTCATCGTCGCCCCGTTCAAGGGCGTGCTGTGCCTGTTCCTGCTGGACATGGGGCTGATCGCCGGGCGCGGGCTGCGCGGCGCGCGCGGCGTGCTCGGCGCAGGGGCTATCGGTTTCGCGATCCTGATGCCGCTGATCGGGGCGGCCATCGGCCTGGGGGCCGGGGTGGCCATCGGCCTGTCCACCGGCGGCACCATGCTGCTGATGACGCTGTCGGCCTCGGCCAGCTACATCGCCGTACCGGCCGCCATGCGCGTCGCGTTGCCGGAAGCCAAGCCCTCGATCTACCTGACCCTGTCGCTCGGCGTGACCTTCCCGTTCAACCTGACGCTGGGCATTCCGCTCTACCTGGCGCTCGCCAGCGCCGCCACCGGAGGCTGAACCAGTGGTCTGTCCCAGTGATATTGACGGGGTCAGCGAGTCTGTACGCTGCGGTGGCAAGGCGGATTCGCGAAGGTGTGCTGGAGCACTCCAAGCGGATCCAACGCAGGCAGCGTGGCGGACAGACTCGCCCGAAGGGAGCCCCTGGGTGCTTCCACGCCTGCGTTGCCCCTTTTCGACGCACCCCGGTGCGCCTTCGTCGCGGCGCCTTGTCGTGAAAGCACCCAGGGGCTCTGACCCCGTCAATATCACTGGGACAGACCACTAGATGCAGACACACGACGCCAAGCGGGTGGAGATCGTCATCGAGGCGCCGCTGCTGCGCCGCCTGACCGATGCGCTGGAGGCGGCCGGGGTGACCGGCTACAGCGTGCTGCCGGTGCACGGCGGCTCGGGCCGGTCCGGGCCGTGGACGGCGGACGGGCAGGTCGGGCGTGGCGGCATGGCCTGCGTGATCTGCCTGGTGGCGCCGGAGCGGCTGGATGCGCTGCTGGACGGGGTGCTCGGGGTGCTGGAGCGCTATCTGGGCGTGGTCAGCGTGACGGATGCGCAGGTGGTGCGGGCGGAGCGGTTCTGAGTAACTCGTGAGTGCCGAGTTCTCGGCTATCAGCCGACCGGCTCGCTGGCTTCCCAGTGCGCCTGGATCCAGGCCTCGATCTTCACCTGCTGGCGCTCCATCTTCGCCTCCGACATCCCACGCGGCCAGTACGACTGCTCCAGCCAGTCGGCGATGCATTCCTCGATCACCGTCACCGGCATGTGCGGGTTCTCGGTGTGGATGCGGCGCGCCAACCCGCTGATGGTGGTCAGCTTGCCGTCTCGGGTGACGAAGCGGCGGCGGTTCACGTCCACCTTCATCCGCTGCATCCGCTGCTCCAGATGCTTGCTGATGTCCGCCAGCAGCTGCTCGTGATCCTGGTCGATCTCGTCCCACATCGAGCCGCTGGGCGCAGCGGCATCGCTCTGCTTTCGCCGGAAGAACCCGAACATCGCCTTGCTCTCGCCTCGCGACTCGCCGGCCGCGCGTGTGTGAACTATAGAACGAGGATTGACGCTGCGAGCCTCGCCCATCATGGCCCTGTGGAATGCCTGGTTCGGCGCCCTCACGCGGCTTCGTCCCGCCTTCGCCCGACAAGCCACCTTTCTGTGGTTCGTGCTCGACGTGGCCGGGCTCTCGATCCGCTCGGACAACCTCGGGGTCACCAGTACGGTGCGGGCGCTGCGCCTGGACCGTAACCGGGCCTACGCCAGTCTGCTGGGGAACTTCCACAGCAACGGGATCGATCTGACGCGGCTTGGAACCCTATGGACCCGTGCGGCCTGGACGCTCTTCACCCACCGGCTGGAACGGGTCAACGGCTGCGCGGTCCTCGTCGCCGACGGCAAGAACATCGCCAAGTCCGGCCGCAAGATGCCCGGGGTGAAGAGCCTGTTCCAGCACAGCGAGTCCAACACCAAGCCGGCCTTCATCATGGGCCACTCCGCCCAGGCGGTCTCGGTGCTGGTCACCGCCGGGCGCTCCACGTTGGCGGTGCCGCTGGGGGGTACAGATCCACGACGGCACCGTGTTCTCCAACCGCGACAAGCGCACGTTGCTCGACAAGCTGCTGATCATGATCAAGGGGCTCGGGCTGCCCGAGCCCGTCTATCTGGTGGCTGATGCCTACTATGGCAACGGCAAGATCATCAACGGCATGCTGCGCGCGGGCAACCACCTGGTGTCGCGTGCGAGAAAGAATGTGGTCGCCTACGAGCAGCCCTTGGCGCCGGCCGACGGCAAGCGGGGCCGCGGCCGGCCCCGCCTCTACGGGTCCAAGGTGGAGCTGGCGTCGTTGTTTGCCGAGCGTGCCGCCTTCACCGCGATCGCCAGTCCGGTCTACGGCGACGAGAACGTCGTGATGCGCGTGCGCACCGTGGAGCTGATGTGGAAGCCGGCCGGGCGGCTCGTGCGCTTCGTGCTCGCCGAGCACCCCAGGCGTGGACGGATCATGCTGATGAGTTCGGATCTCACGCTGGAGCCTGCCGAGATCATCCGACTCTACGGACTGCGCTTCAAGATCGAGTTCGGGTTCAAGCAGGCCGCCCATGTGGTGGGCAGCTTCGACTACCACTTTTGGATGGCGGACATGACCCCGACCCGGCGCGGGCAGAAGAACACCTACCTGCACCGAACGACCCAGGAGTACCGGGAGGCGGTGCGCCGCAAGCTGCACGCCTTTCACGTCTACCTGTTTGCCGGCGTGGTGGCACAGGGATTGATGCACTACCTGGCCGCCTGCCACAGTGACGCGGTGTGGCGAGCCAACAACGCCTGGCTACGCACCATCAGGAAGGGCATCGCACCGAGCGAGCTGGTGGTCAAGCTGGCACTGCGCCAGGCGCTGCCCGAATTTCTGCTGGGCGGGCACGAGACGGGTAGCCTGGCGAAATTCATCGTCGATCATCAGGCCCCTGATGCCGCTGACGATTGGGCGAAAGCGGCATGAAGAACTCGGCACTTGCGAGAAGAACGATGTTCCTTCGAAAATCGTTCTTCGGCATGGTGACGACGCACTGTCCGGTCACGTCCACCTGATGCTGAACCGCCGGGCTGCCAGAGTTCGCCAGACACGAAACCCACTGCTGAACCAGACCGTGCTCGAGCAGACAGGCGTGGCCCTGAATTCGGTCAAAACCGACAGCGTGCAACTCACCTGCCGACGAATCGGCGATTGGGAAGGCGAGCTCGAGGCGGTGGACGAAACGGGTTCGCTCGCCACGCTACGCTTTCGCTACAACGGTGCAGGAACTCTCGGAGGGTTTGGTTGCACGGGTGATGGGTCTGCACGAAAGTACGTTGGCGACGTGCTCGATCTTCTCTGTCCACCGACGGGGCGAACGGGAACCGACGGTTGACAGCGGTCGTTCCTGCGCCATTGCGCAACCGGTCACGGTCGAACCCGGTGTGCCCGTCCGGAAACCTACCCGAACAATCCCGACAGATCGGCAGAGCATCCAGCGATCGGCAGCGCGACCGACCGGGCAACCTCCAGCGGCGATGACCGGCGGTACCCCTCCGACCACGGCTGTTCGTAGCGCGTGATCGCACGCCCGGCCACGTCGATCAGCCAAGACTCGCCGATCCCGGACCGCCCGTACAGCGGCATCTTCCGGTCACGGTCGAACGCGAGCGAGCTGTGCGCGATCTCGATCAGCAACAGGATGTCTTCCGGTACCGGCAGTCCATCGCGGTAGTCATCCGCACGAGGCGCTAGCAGTGCGATGTCGGGCTGAGGCTCGGACAGGTCGGACAGACGAATCGGATTCTGCGTCCAGACGCGTGCCACATCGTCCGCTGCGCGAAACAGGGCACCCGTCAGCAGGCTGGTCAGGTTCGCATGCTCGTTGCCGATCGGTGCCATGGTGATGATCTCTCCCTCGATCAGTTCGACGCGCTCGTCCCGCGCGAATATTCCCGCCTCTCCCATCCGGTGGTAGTCGTCGACGCTCAGCGTGCGTCTGGTCGGTTGCGGCAACGCGTTCATGGCTGGGCCGGAAGCTCGGTCGGATGTGCGATGACGTTACCCGTCCGGACGTGCTCGCACCAGCGGGACGAGCCGGAAGGCTGGCTTTGCAGACAGTCACCTGCATCCGTTGCATCCGCTCCTGCGCCATCACGCAGCTTCGTCCCGCCTTCGCCCGACAGATCACCTTCTGCATGGTTCGTGCTCGACGTGGCCGGGTTCTCGATCCGCTCGGACAACCTCGGGGTCACCGGTACCGTGCGTGCACGGCACCTGGACCGCAACCGCGTCTACGCCAGCCTGCTGGCGAAGTTCCCGAGCAAGCCCCCGGGCACCCGAACCCCTGATATCGTGCCGATCTGATCCACAATGGAATGTCTATCATGAAGAATCGATCGGTACGGCTGACGCTCGTCGGCGCCACGCTCGCGCTCGGCGCCGCCGTCACGAGCGCACAGGCCCAGGACACGCGGCTGGCCTTCGGCGCGACCAACGCCCAGTCGTCGCACTACGCCTACTTCGCGGCGCTCTCGCAGATCGTCAACGATTCCGTCCCCGGCTACCAGGCCCAGGTGGTGGAGACCGGCGCCACGGTCGACAACCTCAAGCGGATGGAACGGGGTCAGCTGGACATCGGGCTGGTGACCACCAATACCCTCTACCACGCGAATCAGGGCATCCGCACCTTCGAGGGCGAGCCGATCGATTCGAAACTGCTGTGGGCCTACTCGCTGGCACCGCAACTGGTGATCTCACGCGATGACGCCGGCTACGAGAGCCTGGCGGACCTGGACGGCGAACGCTTCGGTCCCGGGCAGCGGGGATCGTCCACCGAGGCGACCAGCGAACTGGTGCTCGACCTGTTCGGCGTCTTCCCCGAATGGGTGCGAGGCACCAACGGCGAGCTGGCCAACCTGATCAAGGACGATCGCCTGGCAGGCTTCATCAAGTCGGCGGTGGGTACCGAGTTCGATCCCCTGACGACCGACATCTCCACCCTGACCCCGCTGAAGGTCCTGCCGATCAGCGACGAGCAGGCCGACACCATCCGGGCCGAACTGCCCGAGCTGTCGATCGTGGAGATGCCGGCCAGCGAATCGCAGGGCCGTGCCGAGCCCTACAAGACCTGGGGCTTCATGATCGCCGTCAGCGCCGCGCCCGGCATGGATGACGAGACCGCCTACCAGATCACCCGGGCCGTGCTGGCCGACGAGGGGGTGCAGGCGGCCTCGTTCAAGGCGGTCGAGGGGGTGGACATCGCGCAGCTGACGCTCGACTACGCTACCAGCACGATGCACCCGGGGGCGGTACGCGCGTTCGAGGAGGCGGGCTACGCGGTCCCGGAATCGCTGCAACCGTAGCGTTCGCCCCGAACCTTGTCGGGTCCGGCGTCCGTGCAGGAGACGTTGCGGAGCGGTGCGCTGAAGCCGGACGAGCCGGCACATGGCGATGACGTGCAGAGCGGCACGCTGCGCGCGCGCGCGGTGCTGCTGCTCTCGATCGGGCTCGGGCTGTTCATCCTGTACTCGGCAGCCTTCGGCGCGTTCGAGAGCCTGATCCAGCGGGCCAGCTTCGTGGCGCTGGTGGCCACCCTCGGCGTGCTGATGCACCCGCTGCTGGCCGGGTCGCGCTTCAGGGCGCTGGGCATCGCGATCGATGCCGCGATGATCGCGATCGTGGTGTACGCCTGCGCCAGCGTGATCGTGCGTTTCGAGCAGATCATGGTCGAGCGTCCCTTCGCCGAGCTGCCCGACGTGATCCTGGCGTTCGCCACGCTGGCGGTCATCCTGGAGATCGCACGCCGCGCGGTCAGCTGGGTGTTCCCGCTGCTGGTGATCGTGATGGTGGCCTACGCCCTGTTCGGCGACGCGATTCCGGGCCGCATGGGGCATCGCGGGTTCGACGTCTACTACGTCAGCGAGACGATCTTCCTGTCGGATCTCGGCTTGTGGGGAATGCTCGTCGGCATCGCCTCGACGACGCTTGCGATCTTCGTGCTGTTCGGCGCCTTCCTGCTGCACACCGGCGCCGGCAAGACCTTCTTCGACCTCGCTTCGCGTGCCAGCGGCAACACCCCGGGAGGGGCTGCGAAGATCGCGACCATCGCCTCGGGCTTCTTCGGCATGATCTCGGGTTCGACCGTGGCGAACGTGGCGACCACCGGCAACTTCACGATCCCGCTGATGCGGCGCCTGAACTACCCGCGTGCCTATGCGGGAGGCGTGGAGGCGGTGGCCTCGACCGGTGGGCAGCTCGCGCCGCCGATCATGGGCACGGCCGCCTTCGTGATGGCCGAACTGGTCGGGGTCAGCTACTGGACCATCGCGGCGGCGGCACTGCTGCCCTCGCTGCTGTTCTACCTGGGCATCTTCGCCACGGTGCACGTCATCGCGGTCAGGAAGGGCCTGGGGGCGACGCCGCCAGAGGAGACCGGCCAAGTCGCCGGACAGGCCGCCGGACCGGTGTTCGATGCGCGCGCCCTGGCACCGATCGTCGCCTCGCTCGGCGGCATCGTGTTCGGCATCCTGAACGGCAACTCGGTCGACACCAGCGCCTTCTACGGGATCGCTGCGATGATCGTGGCGTTCGTGCTGGCCCGCCTGTCCGCCGGTGAAGGCCCGTGGCAGGCCTGTCGGCAGCTTGCGCCCGCGATCGTCACCGGCGGGCGCGGCGTGGTGATCGTCGGCCTGCTGCTGGTGGCAGCCCAGGTGTTCGTCTCGCTGCTGAACCTGACCGGTGTCGGCGTGACGCTGACCGGCATCATCCTGTCCCACGCCGGCGGCAACGTCTGGGCCATCGCGATCGTCATGGCGGTGGTCTGCCTGATCGCCGGCATGGGATTGCCGACCTCCGCCGCCTACGTGCTGGTCGCCGCGGTGTTCGCACCGGCGCTGATCCAGGCCGGGCTGCCGGCGCTGACCGTGCACCTGTTCGTGCTGTATTACGCCACGCTGTCGGTCATCACCCCGCCAGTGTGCGTGGGCGTGTTCGTGGCCGCCAGCATCGCCGAGGAAAGCTGGCCGAAGGTGGCCGCCCAGGCGGTGCGGCTCGGCGCGGTCGCCTACGTGCTGCCGATGCTGTTCCTGCTCTATCCGGGATTGCTGATGCAGGGCGGGTTCATGCAGATCGCCGAGGCTGCGCTCGTCGGGGTGATCTTCACGCTGTCGCTGGCGTTCCTGCTGGGGTGGCGTCCGGCCATCGGCACCTCGAGCGTCAGCTCCCTGTTGTGGGTGGTGCCGTTGACGATCGCGTTCTGGCCGGGCCACATGTCGACATTGCTCGCGTGCGCCATCTTCGCGGTACTGATGCTGGCATCCCGCGTGCGCAAGGTTCCCGTACCGGTCTGATCCGCGCTTCCCGTTCCTTCGGGTAGCGGTTCAGCCACGCTTCAGCCGACACAGCGATACTGCTCGACATCCGGCACGCCGTTCGCGTGTCCGATCGCTCCCGACCCCAGGACACCCGCCATGCCCGCTCACCGAACCCGCCGTCTTCGGCACCTCGTCGGCCTCGCGCTGCTCGCGCTGACGCTGGCCGGCTGCGCCGCCACCACCCGCCAGCTGGACACCGACGGCACCACCGTCTACGACGACACCTACGGCTTCTCGGACAAGAACGAGATCGTGGATGTGCTGACCGCCAGCCTAGCGGCCTCCAGACCAGTCGCCTCGGCGCCCTCGACCCCCATCGCCGTCATCTACGGGGTGGCCAACCGCACCTCGGAGCACATCGACACCTCGGGCATCACCGACGACATCCGCAACGCGCTGCTCAGGGGCGGTGACCTGCGCTTCGTGAACCGTCCGCAGCGCGACAACCTGACGCTGGAGGCGGACTACCAGTACGCAGGCTTCGTCGCCCCCGAGCAGCGCGTGGCCGAGGGGCGCCAGGTCGGCGCCGACTACATCGTGTCCGGCACGCTGCGCTCGATCCAGAAGCGCCAGCCGGCGCAGTGGCGGCTGAACAAGAAGCGCTACACCTACTACAGCATGACGCTGGAGCTGACCGAGCTGGAGACCGGCGAGCTGGTGTGGGCGGATTCGGTCGAGCTGGCGCGCGAGCTCTCGCAACCGATCCTGCGCTGGTAGGCGCGGGCTCGCGGGCGCCGATCGCCGTCGTGCAGCGCCCGAGCGCACGTTCGGTACCGGGCGTCGCGCGCACGCTCGTGCTGGTCGCCACGCTGGCCCTGACCGCGATCGGCTGCGCAAGCTCTGCCGCGATCGAGCGGGCGCGGGGCGACTTCCGTTCGGGCAACCCGGATGCGGCGCTGCAGGTGCTGGCGAGCGACAAGGTGGCCGAGCGCGATCGGCTGGTCGCGCTGATGGAGGGCGGGCTGATCGCCCAGAGCGCCGGGCGCATCGACGACAGCATCCGCCAGCTGCGCGAGGCGGCCGAGCTGATCGAGCGGATCGATGCGGTGTACGTCGGCGAGCAGGGGGCGGCGCTGGTGGTCAACGACCGGGTCACCCGCTACCGCGGCGAGTACGCCGAGCGGCTGTGGATCCGCACCGTGCAGATGCTCAACTACCTGGTGCTCGGCGACTGGCAGGGCGCGGCGGTGGAGGCGCGCCAGGCGATCGAGGTGTTCGAACGCTACGGCGAGCCGCTGGCGGGCGACGTGTTCACCCGCGCGTTGCTGGCACGCGTGCTGGATGCGGCCGGCGACCCGGGAGCCGCCGCCATCGAGTACGGCTACGCGTTCGAGCGCTCCGGCGGCCAGTCGAGCGTGGCCGCGCTGGCGCGCCCGGCAGCCTTGCGCGCCGGACGCCCCGAGGATGTGAAGCGCTACGACGAGGTGCTGTCCCGCGCGACGGCAGAGGTTGCGCGAGCCGCCACGCCGCGCTCGGGGCAGGGTTCCCTGCTTTTGGTCGTGGCGACCGGACAGGTCCCGCCCAAGCGCGCCGGCAACCTGTTCCTGGCGCCGGATCTGCGCATCTCGTTCCCCTACTACCCGGACTACGTGCGCTCAGCGTTCGGTGACACGCTCGAGGTGCGGGTGGATGGCGAACGCGCGGCGATGGCACCGATCGTCACCCGCCTGGGCACGGTGGCCGAGGCCTCGCTGGCGGCTCGTGCGAAACAGGTCGCGGCGCGCCAGACGCTGCGGGCGGTGACCAAGCAGGGCATCGGTGCGGCCGCCTCGAAGGAGAACGAGGCGCTCGGCGTGCTCGTCGGTGCCGCGCTGATGCTGCTCGAGGAGGCCGATACCCGCAGCTGGCAGACCCTGCCGGGGCGCTGGGCACTGGTCGAACAGGTGCTGCCCGCGGGCGAACATCGGCTCGAGGTGCAAGCCGGCCTCGACCGTCGTGTCGTCCTGGAGGCGGTGCCGATCCGGGCCGGCGCGACGTCCGTCATCGTGCTGGGCGAAGGATCGGGCGGGCTGTCACGGATCGTGCCGCGGGCAGCGCCGGCACCGCTGTCCGGCCCGGCCCCCGTCACCGACAGGGACGGCACGCTCGAAGCCGAGCGGATCTCCTCCTTGTCCCGGTAGGGGTCTGCGGTTCAACCCAGGGTCGAGGACCCCACCGACCATGCCTGAAGGTTCATCTCGGGCACCTCGCCTTCGACGATCAGCACCGCCTGCGTCGCCGCCCGCACCGCGTCCACCGACACCCCGGGCGCCCGCTCGACCAGCACCAGCCCGTTCCCGGTGGGCCGGATGACGGCGAGTTCGGTCACCACCAGCGACACCCGCCGCGCCGCCGTCAACGGCAGCGTGCACTCGGGCACGATCTTGGAGCGGCCCTTGAACGTGTGCTGCATGGCCACGATCACCGCCTTCGCGCCCGCCACCAGATCCATCGCTCCGCCCATGCCCGGCACCATCTTGCCCGGCACCATCCAGTTGGCCAGATAGCCGCGCTCGTCCACCTGCAGCCCGCCGAGCACGGTCAGGTCCAGGTGCCCGCCGCGGATGAGCCCGAAGCTGGTCGCGCTGTCGATCGAGGCCGCCCCGGGGACCGCCGTCACGAAGTCGCCGCCCGCATCGGTCAGATCCGGCGCCTCCATGCCTTCGGGCGGGCGGGCGCCCAGGCCGATCACGCCGTTCTCGGACTGGAAGAAGACCCCGGCGTCCCTGGGCAGGCAGTTCGCCACCAGGCTGGGCAGGCCGATGCCCAGGTTCACCAGCATGCCCGGTTCGATCTCGTGCGCCACGCGCCGTGCGATCAGGGTCCTGACATCCATCGTGCCGGTGCCCGTGTCGATCCCCACCTCCGCGTTCACCGCCTCCTCGTCACCCGTCGGCGCGCTCATGCCCGACGCTCCGTCGCGCGGTCGCGGTACGGGTGCGGCATGCGCTCCACCAGGTGATCGATCAGCGTGCCGGGTGTCTTCACCGCGTCGGGCGAGATCATGCCGATCGGTTCGATGTCCTCCGGTTCCGCGATCACGGTGGCGCCCGCGAGCGCCACGATGGGGTTGAAGTTCTGCGCGGTGAGCGTGTAATCGAGGTTCTTCGCATGGTCGGCGCGCCGGGCGGCCACCAGTGCGATGTCGGCGTGCAGCGCGGGGGCGAGCAGCCAGCGCTCCCCGTCCAGCTCCACGATCTGCGCACCTTCCTCCAGCACGGTTCCCAGGCCGGTCTTCGTCAGCACGCCGCCCAGGCCCACGCCGGCGGCGCGGATGCGCTCGATCAACGTGCCCTGCGGCACGAGATCCACCGCCATCTCGCCGGCGAGCATGCGCCGCTGGGTCTCGGGGTTCAGGCCGATGTGGGAGACGATGGCGCGGGCCACGCAGCCCGCCTCGACCAGCCGGCCGATACCGAAGCCCGGCGTGGCCGTGTCGTTGGCGATGACCGTCAGGTCCGAGGCGCCGCGTGCGACCAGCGCCTCGATCACCCGGTGCGGGCTGCCCACGCCCATGAAGCCGCCGATCATGACACGGGCACCGTCGGGCACCAGCAGGGCCGCCTCGGCGGGCGTGATCGCCCTGACCTCGTTCATTCGCGCGCTGTCCGATCGTCGAAGTGGCCGAACGCTACCCGACCCGTTCCCGCGGCGCCAGCACCGCGTCGATACGCCGATGACCGCGGGCACGTTCGTCGCCGGGCTCGCCCGAGCGGCGTCAGCTTGCCGGTACGTTCGTGGCAGCAGGTGGAACCGACGGCGCGAGCGAAGACGATTAGATCTCCTCTTCGTCCCGGTAGGCATTCGTCGGCTCGCCGGCCACCGTCTCGAGCACCTCGGCGGCGGACATGCGATCCAGGCGGTCGGCGGAGGCGGGATCCAGGTGCGTGGCCGGCCCCCGATCCTCGTAGGCGGCCTCCACCACCGACGCGCCCTGGGTGATCTCCTCGGTGGCCATCGAGCCGTCGTCGAAGTCCAGCGGCGCAAGGTCCGGTTGCGGGTCCATCAACCCGTCCGCGGTGGCCAGCTCCTCGGCCCGGTCGCTGCGCGGGCGCGGAGTGCCGGACAGGCCGTTCGCGGGGTCTGCATCGTCCTGCCGGGCGCGGGCCGTCTCGCCCTTGTCGGCGATCGGTATCGTCGGTTCGCTGACCGACTCGTTGCCGGTGTCGGCGTAGGTGTCGTCCAGGGCGGTGCGTTCCGCCTCGCGGCTCGGCTTGTCGGTCATGTGGCTGTCTCCCGCAATGAGGGCTCGCACGGGCGAGCGGCGCCGACGATTCTCCATGCCGGGTGCCGCGCCGTGCTCCGTTCGCGGTGCCCCTGCAACATCGACAGGCCCGGACGGGACGGGCGAGGCGCGCACGTTCGGCTACAGATCTTCACCCGAGAGTCGATAATTGGGTTATAAATCCCAATCAGACGGGGCAGCAGGACACCGCGTCCGTGAATCCTTCGCCCTCGACACCTTCCAAGGAGACCGACCGATGCGACCGATGACCGCCCTGACCCTGACCCCCGCCCTCGTCGCGGTACTGGCGCTCGGTGCCTGCAGCTCGGACGATGACGACACGCCGTCGGCCAGCGGTACCAGCGCACTCGCCCCCGGCGAGCAGCCCGAAGCCCCGATATCCACCACGTCGGGCGGCGACACCACCGCGATAGCCGGCCTGTGGGACGCCACGCGGGAAATCACCGTCACCGACGGCGATCAGACCACGACCGGCGACGACATCGCCTACGTGCAGATCAGCACCGACGGTCTGTGGACGTATCACGACTACGCTCAGGATGTCACCGGTGACGAGAACTGCTACCGCACCGTCGGCCCGCGCACGCTCACCCCCGAAGGAGGGGATGACTACAGCCTCTCGGGTGAGGAGGATGCGTGGACGCTGAGCGTGAGCGGAGACGTGCTGACCACGCGTCTGGGTGCCGAGGGCGAGGTGATGAGCTGGCCGCGCACCGGTGCCGAGATCGACCTGGCGGGCTTCAACGAGTGCACCGTCGCACCGGGTGCCGATCCGGTGCCGGGCGATCGGGATACGGGTGGGGTCTGATCCGGCGAAGGGTCAGCTCTTCACCCTGACATACGTTCCGGGGGCGTCGCACAGCACCTCCAGCTCCCCGTCCCCGGGCGTGCGCGCGGCGACCTGCCTGCCCGACTTCGGTGCCAGCCAGCGGTTCCAGTCCTCCCACCAGGAGCCGGGGTGTTCCTCGGCCCCGTCCATCCACGCCTGCAGTTCAAGCGGCGCCTCCTCGTTGATCCAGTGCTGGTACTTGTTCGCCGCGGGCGGGTTGATGACGCCGGCGATGTGGCCCGAGCCCGCGAGCACGAACCGCACATCGCCGCCGTACAGCCCGGTGGACTTGAACACCGACGGGTAGGGCGCGATGTGATCGTCCTTGGCGGCCTGCAGGTAGATCGGGATGTCGATGGTGCCCAGGTCGATCGGCACCTCCCCGAGGGTGATGCCGCCGGGACGTGCCAGGTTGTTCTCGACATACATCTGCTTGAGGTAGAACAGGTGCGTCTCGCGCGGCATGCGCGTGGCGTCGGCGTTCCAGTACAGCAGGTCGAACTTCAGCGGCTCCTTGCCGAGCAGGTAGTTGTCGATGTAGAACGACCAGATCAGGTCGCGGGCGCGCAGCAGGTTGAAGGTCTGCGCCATGTCTCGGCCTTCCAGATAGCCGGAATCCTTCATGCGATGCTGCAGGTTGTCCAGCTGCACATCGTCGGCGAACAGCTTCAGATCCCCCGCTTCGGAGAAGTCGGCCTGGGAGGCGAAGAAGGTGGCGGCCTTGACGCGCTCGTCGCCGTTGGCCTTCATCCAGGCAAGGGTCGCCGACAGCAGGGTGCCACCAATGCAGTAACCGATCATGGTGACCTCGCCGCGCTCCACATCGCGCCCGGTCGCCCGGTTGACCGCGTCCAGCGTCTCCAGGATGCCCTCGCGCATGTAGTCCTCGAAGGTACGCGCGCCCAGCTCGCCGTCCGGATTGACCCACGACATCACGAACACGGTGTAGCCCTGCGCCACCGCCCAGGCGATCAGGCTGTTCTTGGGCTGCAGGTCCATGATGTAGAACTTGTTGATCCACGGCGGCACGATCACCAGCGGGCGCTCGTGCACCTTCTTGGTGCTCGGCGAGTACTGGATGAGCTCGACCAGCGCGTTGCGCCACACCACCTTGCCCGGCGTGGTGGCGATGTTCTCGCCGAGCTTGAACGCATCCGGATCGTTCATCAGGATCTTCAGCTGGCCGGTGTTCGGGTCCAGGTCGCGCTGCAGGTTCTTCATGCCCTGCACCAGGCTCTGGCCACCGGAGTCGACGATGCGCTGCAGCACCTGCGGGTTGGTGAGCAGGAAGTTGCTGGGCGAGAAGGCATCGGCCATCAGGCGGGTGTGGAACACCAGCTTGTCGTGATCGCTCTGGCTCAGCCCCTCGATGGAGGCCATGGTGTCGACCAGCCAGCGCGAGGTGATCAGGTAGGAGCTGCGGATGTAGTCGAAGGTGGGGTGATCGGCCCAGGACTCGTCGCGAAAGCGCTTGTCCTTGTCCTTCACCGGCTCGTCCTTCTCCTGCTGCGCGCGTGCCTCGAGTTCGCGCGTGGCGGTCGATTGCCACAGCGTCATGTGCTCCTGCCACAACGCATAGTTCGAGCTGACCAGCTTCTGCGGATCGATGGCGAGCTTCTCGCCCGCGGCGCGGAAGGCCGGCGCGACGTTCATCGGGTCCATCTCGCGCTGCAACGGTGCCATCGACTCGGTCAGCATCCGCTGCGACTGCGCGAACAGCTCGTGCATCGCGCTGGCCTGCTGGGTGAACAGCTCGCCGGCGGTGCGCCCGAAGTCGGTGAAGGCGTCGGCCGGCGAATCGTCGGCCGACGTGTCAGCCGGCTCGTTCAGCGTCTTCGGTCCGGTCTTGCGAGAGTCGTTCATGGAATCAGCTGTCCTGGTCGGCACGGCCGGATGGCGCACCCGGATCATCGTCGGTTCGTGCGGCCGCCGCATCGGCGGCGTCGGTGCCGGCGTTCGTGTCGCTACCGGGGGGCGTATCGGGCCTGTCATCGGACTTGTCACCGGAGGCGCTCGGCGCGCTCTTCCCGAACATCGACTCCCACGCGCTCAGGTTCTGCTTCATCAACCCCTGCATCGCATCCACCGGGCCGCTGCTCAGCACGCTCGCCATCTGCTTCTGGAAGGTGCTCTGCTGCGCGGTGAAGGTCGTCACGCTCTGCTGCAGGTAGTCGCCCATCATGTGCTGCATGGGGTTGCCGTAGAAGCGGATCAGCTGGGTGAGCAGCACCTGCGGCAGCAGCGGATCACCGGACTGTTCCTGCTCGACGATGACCTGCAGCAGCAACGCGCGCGTGATGTCCACATCGGTGGTGTCGTCGACGATGCGCACGTCCACGCCGGACACGATCAGGTCGCGGATGTCCGACAACGTCACGTGACGGCTCTTGACCGTGTCGTACAGGCGCCGGTTTGCGTACTTCTTGATCAGTCGGGGCGAACTCATCGATCCTCTGGCTCGGCGGGCGGGGGTTGCCGGCC
>Ga0209831_1002015_pt1 | contig 18052 bp, 5 predicted proteins | sample Maine_Asex4_meta_FD_187451 | JGI IMG/M metagenome (GOLD analysis project Ga0209831, IMG submission 187451) | Marine algal microbial communities from Maine, USA - Maine_Asex4_metaG (SPAdes) (version 2) | ecosystem: Host-associated > Algae > Red algae > Unclassified | place: Maine, USA | collected...
TGAAGGCGGTCTACCAGGAGATAATTCAGCATTTATAACATGGTTAGATACCAATGGCGGCGGAGGTGTGGCATCTTCAGGATGTGGAGGTAACATAGATCCTGATCCTTGGAATAGTGACTATGACCCTGATAATTGGGAAGATAATGGATGTACCATAGATATTACGGTTACCTTCACGGTAGAAGATGATTGTGGAAGTACTCCAGAGACATTAGCTCCAGTTACTTTTTCCTTGATTGATAATGTTGGACCACAATTCGTATCCACTCCACCTGATATGACATTTGAGTGTGATGGCACAGGGAATGCTACAGATATACAAGATCACATAGATGCCTATGTTAATGGATTATCTACGGGTGATCTCACAGATGATTGTTCTAGTAGTGATGATGTCATCGCAAGTATAATGCATGATGGGGCTGGCGCAGCAGGTTCGACGTTTCTTTGTACAGAGGATATCACTATCACTTTTACCATAACGGATAATTGTGGCATGACTGAGACAGCTACAATGACCATCACAATAGAGGATACGACACCTCCTACAATTGATTCTGATGTAACTGATCTTATGTTAGAGTGTGATTCTGGTGCTAACGCAGCTGATGTTGATGCTTGGATCTTAGCTGCACCAGGATTGTCATTTAACGATGGTTGCAGTCCAGGGAGTACAGCAGTAACAAGTACGGACTTTGATGGTATATTACCTACATGTGGAACTCCATTGCCTGTAACGTTTACAATAACGGATCTCTGTGGAAATGAAGATTTCTCTACGGCTAATATCATTATAGATGATACAACTCCACCGGATCTTCCAGCAATTGATAATCCTGCAGTTATAGAGTGTGATGAAGCTCAGAACGAAGCATTGGCGCAAGAAGCAATAGATAGAATTGTCGATAACTTATTACCGTCACTTACAGATAATTGTGTAGATGGTTCTGAACTAATGTTAAGCCCAGATCCTACGGTTTCAGGCCCTCCATCTCCGACTGGTAGTTGTACTTACGAGTATGTGGTTACTTTTACATTAATAGATCCATGTGGTAATCCGTCAGTACCCCAAGATGTGACGATTTCTTTTGAAGATACAACACCACCAGAATTTGAAGTGCCATTTCCAACAGATGAGAATTACCCTTGTTTCTCAGATGCACCACCGCTCAGTAATTTAGCTACAATAGATGCTTGCGAGGGTGTAGGAGTTGCTGACGGCATAGAGGATACATCTCAGCTTCTCTGTGATGGGCAAGGTATTGTGACCAGAGAATATATATTGGTAGATGCATGTGGTAATCCACATCCTGATAACCCATTTACACAGACGTTGACAATCGGTGATCCTGCAGGCGTTGCAATTACATGGATAGATGAGTCTAGTACTTTGCCTGGTGGCATATCATTTGATCTCAATTCTGTAGAGTGTGACAATCCTTATGATTTCGACCCCTGTAACTGGATGGCAGATCCCTCAGATCCTTCTTCACAGTCTTGGCCTTTTCCTCTTGAGGAAGGTACACACTTTGAGAGTAATTCACCTTGTGGAAATTTGACATTTATGTCTACGGAGATGCCATGTTCTATAGATTTAGGATCAGGATCAGTAGAAGTAATGTATACAGTATCTGATGATTGTGGAAATAGCTTAACGCATACATTCACGATAGATGTCAGTTGCTCTAATTGTTCTGGAGGTACAGGAAGTGTCTGTGAGGGATGTGAAGATGCTGCACCCGGTAGTGCTTGTAACACTTGTGATATTAATGCCTTAGCTTCAGGGGTATCTGGTTGTAACCCCCCTTGGACCGGGACTAATAACCAGTCAGGACAACCATCTCCATTATGTGGAGGAGGTGTACCTAATAATATGTCATGGTTCTCATTTACAGCAGGATCATCTGAGATCGATGCTATAGTATGTCCGAGTGGTTGTATACCTGGTGGTAGTGGACTTATTGGAGTACAAGCAGGAATTTATGATGGATGTGGTGGTAGTTGTTTATCAGGTGACGACAGTTGTCCAGGTGACGAATCATGTAAAGAATTTAATCTTACTGGAATGGTAGTAGGTAATACTTACTATGTATTTGTGGATGGATGTGCAGGATCAGAATGCCAGTGGGATATATCCATTACTGGACAAGAAGCTTATGTGATAGATAACATGGAATCTGTAGTTATAGAATCAGATTGTAATCCACTGATTCCTGGTCAGTATTGTCCAGGGCAGATGGTCGCTTTTAATGTTAATCATGCTGGTGATTCACCTTCAGATAATGGCTCTTTTGATGGTCCTGGACCATATGATCCAGGCTCAGACTTATGCTTTGATTGGAGTTCTAGTCCAGGGTTAGACGGATATAATGAAGTGCTGAGCCAAGCAGATAATGGAGCTCCAGGACCTATGGTGGAACTACCTTTCGTAAGTGTACCTACAACTTATACGATCTGTATAGAAGATGTATATGGCCCGTGTGAAGATGCTTGTGATGATGGAGATTGTGTCGGTGATTGTTGCTTGGATATTATCATTGCACCATATGATGATGAGCTCTACGAATTTGATGTATGTTATGAGGATCTCGAGCAAGGATGGGACCCATCGGACGCGATCGCCCAAAGTGGTGGATTAGTAGGCTGGGAAGGCGGCTTGATAGGGCTAAGTAATGTAGGTAGCCAAGTATGTGCAGAAGCAATAGATCCAGAATGTGGATGTAATTTCTTCCAGAAAGTAACAGTTAATCTCGTGGGAGAAGAATTTAAAGAGCCATACACTTTCTTCATGTACGATTGCCAGTTTAAAGACTTAGATGGAAATTTTGAAGATTATGAGTGGATACATCCTGAAACATTCCAAGAAGAAATTATACCGTATAATGCGCCTCAAGGATTGTGCATATACTTGGTAGAATTATCAGAGGAAGAAGACTGGAATAGAACAAGATGTGACTTTCCGATAGAAGTGTCTGTACAGACTACTGAAGTTTTAGACATTTTGACGCCAGGTCCATGTACACCTAATGGAACAGAATATTGTTGGGCGTTAGATCTTGATGGGGTAGATGATGATTGGCCTGAGATAGATCCTAATTATATGGTAGAATGGGTACTCTGTGATGATCCTGAGGGTTCTGCAGTTTCTACTGGTGATTGTTTTAGCATTACAACTGTGACTGCTGGAGAGTATTGTGTAAGAGTGACTTACAGTTTCTTTAATTCAGAATACCCTGATGGAGGTCCTGAGCTTAACGGAAGTTGTTCCGAGCTATTTGGTCCTCACATGTTGGATTCTGATGTCGCATCACCACCTATTATAGAAGGTGTCACGGAATTCTGCGCTAATGACTTGATGGATAAGGAATTCTCTATAGATGTGCCAGCAGGTTCCACGGATACATATACATGGAGTGTAGCTGGAACAGGTGCCGTGATTACAACACAAAGTGCTAATGGCGCTGAGATCACATTTGATCTAACTGGTTACGATTTTAGCCAACCGATTACGGTAGATGCCAATACAGCCTGTGGAGAATCTCGAGAAACACTTAACTTAACCTCTATTCCTATACCTACACCTGAGATAGGCGCTATAGGCGACATATGCTTGACAGGTGGCGTTGCTACAGTAAGCGAAATATTCTATGGTGCAGGTAGCGCAGAGATAGCAGATTATATATGGACACCTAGTAATAATAATTCAGCAACAGTAGATTTTGCAGCGGCAACAGAAGGTCAGCAGGATATAATGCTTACTGTCGTAGATGTCAATGGTTGTATGTCAGATCCCGTATCTGCAAGTTACTTAGTAGTAGCTCCGTTAGATGATCCTCAGGTCCAGTGTGGAAATTTAACAGATAGTTCTGTAGAGTTTGTATGGAATGATATACCAAGTGCTACCGGATATATAGTAGATGTAACGGGCGCTGCAACATTCAGTGATGCTAATTATCAGACGACGAGCTACGAAGCAACTGGGCTAAATGTAAACGAGACCGTATTTATTTCCGTGACAGCGATAGGTAATCCACCTTGTGGTAACAGTGCAACCGTTACATGGGAATGTGAGACAACAGATTGTCCAGCTCCATTAACAACTATACCCCAGAATGATAGTGATCAGATATGTACTAATGATGTTGCGACGACTTTCACATTTGATCTTGATGGATCCATCATGGATTCTGATGGAAGATTTGATGTGGTCTTAGGTCCTGACCCTGCAGCAACTTATTATGATCAAGCCACTGGGACTGTAGATCCTACAGGATTACCTGCTGGTGAGTATACGATCAGTTCGAGGTATTTCTATAACAATGATGCTTGTGGTCGTCAGGGTCCGACTTACACTCTGACAGTTAATCCAGAACCTAATGTGGATTTCACCACAGACATAGCTGTGATCTGTGTAGGAGAATCTGTAGTGATAGATGACAGCATGGTAGACGCTGTAGCCACTTTTGATTATGGAATGGATGGCTCTCGAGATGGTAATGATAATATAACTTGGACAAGTGCAGGTACTAAGACAATTACAGTAGATGTAATGACACCGGAAGGATGTATGGGGTCGACGTCAAGAACAGTCACCGTGCAAGATAGTCTTATGTTAGGAGCAATCACGTGTACAGGCAGTGGCTTAGACTTTGTGAGTTTTGATTGGGATGATGTCACAGGTGCTGATGATTACACGATAACATATATAGTTAATACTAATCCGAGTGAGGAGATAACTGTGACAGATTCAGAAGTTACATTCGATATGTTGCCAGCAGGAGCATTCGTACAAGTATCTGTTGTAGCTAATGCTGGAGCAGGATTCTGCGGTACGGTAGCGTCGACAGGAAGTTGTGCAGCCTCTGACTGTCCAGAAGTGGACTTTACATTCGACTCAGGACCATTCTGCTTCGGAGCTAATAGCGCAGGTATAGATCTTAATGTAGTGGCAGTAGATCCCGCAAGTGGTGATGAATTAACGGGAGGCATGTTTATGTGGGACGATGCAGAGGTAGTAGATGGCATATTTACACCAGTCACGACAATCGGTAATCAAGATTACACCCTTAGCTTTACATATTTAGATATGGATGGCTGTGGAACTCCATTTGGGATCACCATACCAGTATTAGCAGAACCAGCACCAGTCATTGCTAATATAGACGGCTTCTGTGTGAATGGAATGGGAGAAGTATCAATGACTAATTCTTTCATTAATGGAGAAGAAATTCTTTGGGAATGGGATGGTAACGGAAGTGCAATGGGAGAAGGCCCTCATTCGATTGGCTTTGCTGATGGCAATTCGATATACGAAGTGACTGTAACCGTTACTAATGGAATAGATGGAAATGGAGATGCATGTACATCAGTAGCGACAGCATCTGTACTGGTAGATGAGGAATTAGTAGCACCGATGATTAGCTGTAACTCTAACAACACGGGTGTATTTTTTACATGGAATGATGTAACTAATGCCGATACGTACGAGATATCTGTAGATGGAACAGTTGTAGGTACGCAAACTGAGACGAATTATGATATTCTTGCTAATCCAGGAGAATCATTTACAATAGAAGTAACAGCTATCAGTAATAACAACTGTAGTGATGTTTCTGATACATTTACATGTGAAGCAACTAATTGTGCTCCTTCTGTCTTTGCAGATATAGATAATGTGACGCTTTGTATCGAAGATAATATGATGCCGATACAGTTTACCGCAGATCTGTTAAATCCTCCGATGGAGGCAGTAGTAGTCCCTGGAGCTTGGAGTGGTACGGGTATCAGTAGCGATGGATTATTTGATCCTAATGGTATTCCGGCAGAAGATAACATACAGTTGACTTATAGTATAGAGTATCCTCAGGATTGCATATATACAACTGATGTTTTTGTGTCATTACAGGCAGCGCCATCGGTTAGTGTCGACCCTATGCAACCTGATTGTTTCCAAGATTCACCACAGGCAGGCACGGTAGAAGTAGATGCTACAGGAGGAACACCACCATATACTTATACGATAGAAGGGTTTCCACCGCAGGATGTGCCATCATTCGTAGATGTATTGACTCCTGGTTCTTACAATGGTGCTGTGACAGATGCAAATGGATGTGCTACCAGCTTCCAGTTAGATATCGTTGCTGCCGTAGAGCCACCATTAGGAATAGATGGACCGACGACCATATTAGCAGGAGCTAATGGAGAGTACAGCATCAGCGAATTCCCGTCAGATATAATGATAGGGGATGTCATATGGCTTGTGAATGGTACAGATACAATTCCTAATGATCCAGATGGGAATCCTATAAGTATCTCAGCGACAGATTATCCGCAAGGATTTGATCTGACAGTTACCGTGATCTTTAATAATGATTGCTTCCAAGAGACAGGTATCAGAGTAGATGTCGTCACTAATCAGCGATGGTATATCCCTAATGTGATATCCACATCAGGAATGGTTATCGATGATATAGATAACAGTAAGTGGCAAATGTTTATATCTGGAGGCGATATCTCAGTACAAGACCTGAGAGTCTATGACAGATGGGGAGAATTAGTCCATCAATTAGATATCAACAGTAGTGACCCAGAGATAGACTTACAATGGAGTGGAATATGGACAGACGATGATGGACAAGGTGATGACGTGATACAAGGCGTTTATGTGTATGTCATCAACATGACAGTAGCAGGCCGTAAAATTGTCGAGGCGGGTGATATTACAATAGTTAGATAATTAAGATGATTAGCTGAGCTAATAATAGGAACTCAGTTGAATAATAAAAATGTAGAGGTTATCACTGTAGTGATGACCTCTTTTTTATAGGCATGTTCTGAAGTATTCCAATCTGCTTACACTCAGTTTATTACAATGTTATAAATTACATCATTACTCAGTAATACCATTTAAACATTAGAATGTCGGAAATATTATAATAGAATTAGCCAATCTCTGCGTTAAAAATACTCTTCATAGCTACCGCTATGAGTCAGCCCACCCACTTTCGTGGTTCACTTTTTTCGAGTATTGTCATACTCGATTCGTCTGCAACGAAATCATTCGTTCATGCCTTAATCTTAACAAATTCTATTCTATAATCTTAACCGACATCTTAAAATTTAAATGGTATAATTGGATAAATACAGCCAATAAGGGGGAACATGTATATCCGATTTGTCATGATTTTTGTAAAAATCACGCCAAATCCCCCTCTAATTTTATATCCTAATCCCTGCAATGCTTGCAGGGCTAAACATAATGTATTCCCTCTGGGATTATAACTTCTTACTTCTGAACATCCCTACTATACCCGATAACTGACTGAATTTGCAATATAACTGGGTAACGCATCTACCCAATTTGTCATAATTTTTGGTCAGCTCGCCCACCTCCGAAGGTTATCGGAGTTCCATCATCACAAGATGACAATTGTCATCTTTTTGGTTAGCACCACCATTCTGTCTTGCCAAATTGCTTCCACACTATTTCTTTTACCCAGAACTTACGTTCTGGGCTATAAGGTGTGGCACCTACGGCGCCATTCGCTTTCTTCTGAACATTCCTGCTTACACTCAGTTTATACATAATTATAAATTACAATAATGCTTAGTAATTGGTTGGTTAAATACAGCCAATAAGGGGGAACATGTATATCCGATTTGTCATGATTTTTGTAAAAATCACGCTAAATCCCCCTCTAATTTTATATCCTAATCCCTGCAATTCTTGCAGGGCTAAACATAATGTATTCCCTCTGGGATTATAACTTCTTACTTCTGAACATCCCTACTATACCCGATAATTGACTGAATTTGTAATATTACAGGGTCACGCATCTACCTAATTTGTCATAATTTTTGGTCAGCTCGCCCACCTCCGAAGGTTATCGGAGTTCCATCATTACAAGATGACAATTGTCATCTTGTTGGTTTGTACCACCATTCTGCCTTGCCAAATTGCTTTCCCTCTATTTCTTTTACCCAGAACTTACGTTCTGGGCTATAAAGGTGTGGCACCTACGGCGCCATTCGCTTTCTTCAGAATCCCTATATCGATGCAGTTAAGTTTCTATATCGGTATTACGACTGGGCATTAGCCTTTCAGCGGCAATATATCGGCATCTCGAATTATTAGAGGATACCACAATTTTATTATTACTTTTCGTACAATGGAAATTGCTCCATGTACTTATTTACTTCACTTTTGATATTACCTATTCTGGTATCATCATTAGGATTCATGATGATATCATCTATCCATTGTACGATTTGTAAACAATCCTTCTCTAAGAGTCCTCTTGATGTTATGGCTGAAGTTCCAATGCGTATGCCCGAAGTCACAAATGGACTCTTATCATCGAATGGCACCATGTTTTTATTGACGGTAATTTCTGCTTTCACGAGAGCATTCTCGGCTTCTTTGCCAGAAATATTCTTTGATCTTAGATCTATAAGCATAAGATGATTCTCGGTGCCTCCAGAAATTATACTATATCCTTTATCTACGAATGCATCTGCCATAGCCGCAGCATTTTTAATTACTTGTATTCCATATAGCTTAAATGAGTCATCGATAGCTTCTCTAAATGCAACAGCCTTAGCCGCTATAACATGCTCTAATGGGCCACCTTGCATACCAGGAAAGACGCCACTATTTAAGATAGAAGACATCTTTATAAGATTGCCCTTTTTAGTGGTTCTTCCCCACGGATTAGAGAAGTCTTTACCCATCATGATTAATCCTCCTCTAGGGCCTCTGAGGGTCTTGTGGGTCGTAGAGCTTACAATATGGCAGTGTGGTATGGGATCATTTAATAAGCCCTTAGCGATCAATCCTGCAGGGTGGGCAATATCAGCCAATAACAATGCATCTACGGAATCGGTGATACTTCTGAATCTCTCATAATCCCAATCTCTAGAATAAGCGGAAGCTCCGCAGATGATTAGTTTGGGCTTGTGTAAATGTGCAAGTTTTTCAACCTTATCCATATCGATAAGGCCACTATCCTCTTCTACGCCGTAGAATACGGGGTTGTAGACCTTACCAGAAAAGTTGACTGGTGAACCGTGAGATAGATGGCCTCCATGAGATAGATCAAATCCCAAGATAGTATCTCCAGGTTGTAGGATAGCTAAGAAAATGGCTGCATTGGCCTGAGCGCCTGAGTGTGGTTGTACATTAGCATATTCTGCACCGAATAGCGTTTTAAGACGTTCTATGGCTAAGGCTTCTACTTGGTCTACTACTTCACATCCTCCATAATAACGCTTGCCAGGATAACCTTCAGCATACTTATTAGTTAAGCAAGTGCCCATTGCATCCATTACAGCTTGACTTGTAAAGTTTTCAGAGGCGATAAGCTCTATACCTTGTCTTTGTCGATCGAGCTCTTTCTCTATGAGATGCTGAATTTCTGTATCAGGAGTTACTTTCATTGATTGCATGATTGAGAGTTATAATTGCATCGTAAAATTAAAAAAGCCCTGCATAAAAGTATGCAAGGCTTAAAATAATATTTAAAAAGGAATCCTATTGGATGCCTAAAGCTCTCATTGTGTCTAAGTCTAATTGACCTACTGGAAGTCCATTATCCTTTTGGAACTTAACTAAAGCGGCTTTCGTAGCTGGTCCGAATGTACCATCAGCTCCAGAACCACCTAAGTTATAGCCTCTTGAGATAAGTGCATTCTGTACTTTTCTGTAAAGTGCTGGAGTAATATCTACATCACAAACAACTGTCTTCCATTCAGTATATCCACCTTCTTTCACTAATCTTCTCTTAGTGATCGTCTTGTATTGTGCAGGTATATCAGTGGATCTTGTTGTTGCTGCATCAGTTTTAGTATAAGTTCTTGTATCATACTTAGCTTCTACAGGAATACCTTCTGTAGTTGCATCATTTGCTAATCTTGTGTATGTTCTTGTTGCATATTGAGGATCACCTGATACGTTTTCAGAAGTCGCATCATTAGCTATTTTCTGCATAGTAATTGTTGTGTACTGTGCAGGAATAGGCGTGGACTGAGTTGTCGCATCATTAGCTAATTTCTGGTAAGTTCTTGTTACATACTGAGGATCTCCTGACACTAATTCATGATTCGCATCATTAGCTAACTTCTGGTAGCTTCTTGTTGTGTAAGACTTGCAGTCTCCATCATTAGACGCTCCCGTAGCTACTAATTCTGTTCTTCTATTTTGTCTTCTTCCGTCAGCTGTATCATTAGTAGCGATCGGAGAATTTTCTCCTCTTCCTTCATATCTAAGTAATGAGGCATTTACACCTTGTGCAACTAAGGCATCATATACTGCTTTTGCTCTATTTCTTGATAATGCAAGATTAGAAGCATTGTCTCCTTGACTATCAGTGTGACCTACGATAGTTACCGTGCTACCACCTGCCGTAATAACTCCAGCTAATCTACTGATCTCGCCAGCAGAAGAACTTGATAATACTGCAGAACCTGAATTAAATTTAACGTCTAATCTCTGAGCAGAAGAACCACCTGGACAGTACTCTTCGTAAGTTGCATCTGTCACTAACTTCTGAGAAGTAATTGTTGTGAATTGATCGTCACCTCTTGAGTTCTCAGCAGTTGCATCTGTTACTAACTTCTGAGAAGTAACTGTTGTGTATTGTGCTGCACCGTATACTGGCTCAGCATATGCATCGTTAGCTAACTTCTGCATAGTCACAGTTGTGAACTTTTCATCTCCCATAGAGTTTTCAGCAGTTGCATCTGTTACTAACTTTTGGAAGTTTCTAGAAGCGAACTGATCGTCACCTCTTGAGTTCTCAGCAGTTGCTGAAGTAGCTACTTTTCTGAATGTTCTTGATACATACTCAGCAGGTATGTCTACAACTTCTGTTGTCGCTGGTGTCACTAATTTCTGGAAAGTTCTTGTTTCATATCTTGCAGGAACAGTCACCGACTCTGTAGTTGCAGGTGTAACAAGCTTTCTCATAGTGATTGTCTCATACACTGCCGGTACTTGTACTGCCTCCGTAGTTGCAGGTGTAACAAGCTTTCTATATGTTCTTGTAACGTATTCAGCTTCTACAGGTACTGATTCAGTTGTAGAAGGTGTTGCTAATTTTTTGTAAGATCTTGTTGTGTACTCAGCTGGTATCTGTACTGCTTCTGTCGTTGCAGGAGTTACAAGCTTTCTGTAAGTTCTTGTCGTATATTCAGCAGGTATATCTACTTTTTCTACTGTCGCTGGTGTTACTAATTTTCTCCATGTTCTAGTTCCGTACTTAGCTGGGACTTCTACAGCTTCTACAGATGCAGGAGTCACAAGCTTTCTCATAGAGATCGTCTCATATACTGCAGGGACTTCTACAACTTCAGTCGTAGCATCTTGTACTAACTTTTGGAAAGTTCTAGAAGTATATACAGGTTCTATATTATTAGAGTTAGTACTTGCCGCATTTACTAATTTCTTAGTTGAGATCGTTTCGTATACAGCAGGTATTTCTACTACTTCAGTTGTAGCATCTTGCACTAACTTCTGGTAAGATCTTGTTTTGTATACAGCTGGTACCTCTATTGTTCTAACACAATCATCGCCACTCTGAGTATATCCTTCTTCACATCCTACTCTGATCTGCTTAGTTACAGTTCTATATTGAGCTGGCGTTTCTACAAGACACCAAACTAAGCAATCCTCAGGATTTACAGAAAGGCAATTTTTGTCAGCTTTTTTCTTTACCCACTTACTTGAAGCTGCAGCTACTTCGATCTCTTCTTTCTGTGTCTCATATCTTGCTGGCTTCTTTTCTAATCTTGAAGTTGCTTCAGATACTATTACTTCTTCAGTTACAGTCTCATACTGAGCTGGAACTACTCTTACAGTTGTATAAGCTTCCTTCTTAAGTTTTTCTTCAGTTACAGTCTCATACTCAGCTGGTACAGCACCTAAGGTCGTGTAACCATCTTTACTAAGCACCTCTTCTGTCACAGTCTCAAACTGTGCAGGAATGGTTCTGATTGTTGTATAAGCATCCTTAGCTAACACTTCTTGAGTAACTGTCTCATATACAGCAGGTACTTCTCTAAGTGTCGTATAAGCATCTTTCTCAAGTACTTCGTCAGTCATAGTTTCATATACAGCCTTTACAGGTCTTAGTGTAGAGTAACCATCCTTCTTAAGTACTTCTTCTGAAATTGTCTCATATGTAGCAGGAACAGGTCTAAGTGTTGTATAAGCATCTTTCTTAAGTACTTCCTCTGTTACAGTTTCGTATACAGCAGGATTGACTCTAATTGTAGAGTAACCGTCTTTCTTTAAGATTTCTTCTGATACTGTCTCATAAGTAGCTGGTATAGCTCTGAGAGTTGTATAAGCATCTTTCACTAATTTCTCTTCAGTTACTGTTTCGTATACAGCAGGTACTGCTCTTAATTCTTCATAAGCTTCTTGTACTAATACTTCTTCTGATATTGTTTCGAATTGTGCAGGAACAACTCTGATCGTTGTATAAGAATCTTTATTAAGAACTTCTTGAGATACAGTCTCGAATGTCGCAGCAGTAATATTGACAGAAGAAGTTCCTTCTGACTTAAGTACTTGCTCAGACTGTGTTTCGAATTGTGCAGGTATGACTCTTACTGAGGACTCACCTTCGCTTGCAAGCATTTCTTGAGATACTGTCTCAAACTGTGCAGGCACTGTTCTATGGTTAATAATATCACTTGGACTTCCTGAAGGAGCACCTTCAGAAGCACCAGAACCTAATTTTACTAATTCTACTCTTCTGTTCTGTCTTCTTCCAGCAGCTGTTGTATTGTCTGCAACTGGAGAAGCTTCTCCTCTTCCTTCGTAACTTACGTTACCTGAGCTACAACCCGCTGCAACTAATGCATCATATACGGCTTTAGCTCTATTTCTTGATAGAGATAAGTTAGACTGATCATTTCCTTGACTATCAGTGTGGCCTACAATCTTAAATGAAGAACCATCACCACAAACTCTTGTCGCTAAGTTTCTTAATTCAGCTTGTGAGCTTGATGTCAATACAGCTGATCCAGATTCGAAATTTACATTATCAAGTGTCGTCGCATTGCTGCCATAACTTACACCTCCGTGAGTATTAGAGATAACTTGAGTAGTCATTGTTTCAAACTGTGCAGCGTTTATTCTTACGTCGGAAGAACCTTCGCTTGACAACACTTCCTGAGACATTGTCTCAAATTGTGCTGGCGTTATTCTTACTTCTGAAGTGCCATCATTAACCATGACTTGCTCAGTCATCGTTTCGAACTGTGCAGGTGTGATCCTTACAGATGACGAACCATCCGATTTAAGAACTTCTTCTGACATAGTTTCAAATTGTGCAGGCACAACTGACAACTGTGAAGAAGCATCTTTCGAAAGAACCTCTTGAGACTGAGTCTCAAATGTCGCAGGATTAATAACTACAGATGATGAACCGTCAGCTCGTAGAACTTGCTCGGATGCATCTTCAAATTGTGCAGGTATTACTCTTAATTGAGTACTTCCTTCTTTGGAAAGTACTTCTTGTGAAAGTGTTTCTGTGTTACCAGCTACAATTTCTACTCTTGTAGAAGCTTCTTTTATAAGAACCTCTTCGGTAATCGTTTCGTATTGGTCTGGTATTAAGCACTTAGCATAGCAACCTGGTCCAGAAGGCATACCTGCCTCAGGTGGAGCTTGTTGTGCATAAGATACAGATACCAAAGTGAAGACGAAAAGACAAGAAAAAATTAGACTAACTTTTCTCATTGTTGATTTAGAATTTTATTAAAAATGTCGTTAAAGGTTTTCCATGAAAACGGCTGCAAAAGTAACCATTTTATTTAGGATAACACAAATAATATTTAGTTATATCCGTTATGTTAACAAGCATGTCTAAATGTTCTGACATAGGTGCTACTCGCCCTAATTTGCTCAAAACTTTGATCTCATTATAAGCTGGATCGTATGCTTTAGTAGTTTCTTTTCCTGATATTATGATATCATCGAGTTCTGATTTCGACAATACCTTAGTAATTTTAACATTTTGACGAACTTCGGCTAACAAGTCACTGTCAAAAGGCTCTTTCTGCAGAATGACCTTAAATAATCTTCGATTTAATAAGCCAAGCGCTAACATTCTTAGAACTTGATCAGCAGAGGTAATTGAAGATTTAATGATTTGGAATACATCAATGTCATCTAATTTAGTAAAATACTCTAACTTATGGTTAAGGGTATCGCCATTTTTTGAGTTTTTAACTGCTTTAATGCCAATTAGCTGACATAAAGTCTCATTTTCAATTTGATAATCTTCATTTACAACTAAGAACTTGAGTCTTTGGATGAATTTTTTTAGCATTTGCTCTGCTGCGATGCTATTCTTGTGTAGATAAACTTGCCAATACATTATGTGTCTGGCAACTAAGAATTTTTCTATCGAAAAAATGCCTTTCTCCTCTATAACTAATTGATTGTCAGATACATTGATCATTGATATGATTCTTTTGTATCCGATGACACCTTCTGCTACTCCTGAGTAGTAGCTATCTCTGGTTAGATAATCCATTCTGTCCATATCTAACTGACTGGAAACCAGTTGAGTAAGATATTTCTTTGGGTGCTTGGATGTAAATATGCTTATTGCAGTATCTAATTGACCCTTATACTCAATGTTAAGTTTCTCCATGAGGAGAAGAGAAATATCTTCGTGGCTGGTATCGATAATCATTCCCTCTAATGCGTGGGAAAATGGGCCATGTCCGATATCGTGAAGTAATATGGCAATGCAGACTCCTTGATATTCATCGTCTGTGACAGTGTTTCCTTTGGCCTTAAGCGTCTCTATTGCATTAGTCATTAAGTGTAAGGCCCCTAAGGCATGGGAGAACCTGGAATGAGTGGCACCCGGATAGACATAAGTCGATAATCCCATCTGTGATATTCTCCTTAGCCGTTGGAATATCGGATGATCTATGATATCGTATAAGATTTCGAAGGGAAATCTTATAAGACCATATATCGGGTCATTGATTATTTTTTTTATACTCATCAGGTGTAAAGGTAATAGTTCGCTTGGTTGTTGCGTTCGATAGTGTTGTATATATCCAATACCGTGCTGAATTGGTACAAAAGAGTAAAAAACACACAAAAACATATATGAGTAAAGGAAAAATCTTGTGGGCTGATGACGAAATCGACCTCTTAAAACCTCAGTTGTTCTTCTTAACTAAGAAGGGATACGAAGTAATAGAAGTGACTAATGGTTATGATGCTATAGATATGCTCAAAGAAAATGATGACATCGATTGCGTATTCTTAGATGAGTCTATGCCGGGTATTACTGGGCTGGAAACATTAGAAAAGATCCGGGTGAATAATGGTACGATCCCAGTAGTCATGATTACTAAGAATGAGGCGGAAGACCTAATGGAACAAGCCATAGGCTCTCAGATCAATGATTATCTCATTAAGCCTGTGAATCCAAATCAGATTCTTCTTTCTCTTAAGAAGATCATGGATAATAGGAGATTAGTCAGTGAAAAGACAGCATCTGACTACCAACAAGAATTCCGAAGTATCTCCTTGGATATCCAAAGTGGTCTGGATAAGAAGGACTGGGTAGATCTATATCGAAGAATAATCGGCTGGGAGCTGAAACTCGATGATTCTGACAACGAACAACTGAAGGGTATATTAGATATGCAGAAGAAAGAGGCCAATGCTGAATTCTCTAAATATGTAGCCAAGAATTATAAAGAATGGATAGATGATACGGATCAGGTATTCTCTCAGAATCTTCTGAGGAAATATATGTTTCCTAACTTGGAAGCGGACAAGCCAAATTTTTTGGTCCTGTTTGACAATCTAAGACTGGATCAATGGAAGATAATAGAGCCAGTCATAACAGATTTGTTTAAAATTAGAGAGGAACTGGATTTTTTCTCCATACTTCCTACTGCAACTCAGTACTCCCGGAATGCAATATTCGCAGGAATGATGCCTTCTGAGATACAGAAGAATTTTCCTGATTATTGGTTAAATGATAACCAGCCTGGAGGTAAAAATCAGTTTGAAAAAGAACTACTCGAAAAGCAAATCGATAGAACTTTGTCAGATAATATCAAGTGGGATTATTATAAAATTAGAAATAATAATGATGCGAAGAATCTACAAGATAATATACATAATTGTATCAATAATAAGCTCACAGTCATTGTCTATAACTTTATAGACATGCTCTCTCATGCTCGTACAGAGATGGAGGTGCTTAAGGAATTAGCATCTGATGAGAAAGCTTACCGGTCACTGACCTTATCATGGTTTATGAATTCTCCCATTTGGAATTCTCTACAGATTATAGCAGAGAAGGACATCAGATTATTTATAACCACAGACCATGGAACCATTCGTGTCAATCAACCAAGTCGAGTCATTGCTGATAGAGAAACCAGTACTAATCTCAGGTACAAAGTAGGGAAGAACCTAAGGTATGAGGATGGAGACATTATGTGGATGGATGATCCACATGCTTATGGATTACCTAAGCCTAATATTAGTTCTAAATTTATTTTTGCAAAGCAAGATTACTTCTTTTTATATCCTAATAATTACAACAAGTATAATCGTATGTATACTGATACATTTCAGCATGGTGGTATAAGTATGGAAGAGATTATATGTCCATTTATTATACTCGATAGTAAGTAAGGCGGCTATTCTAATACCGTTATCCCACCAGTAATCGTTTCCGTGTAGAACTCATCAGTGAATGTGATGACATACACAAATACTCCGGGGTTGACATTTTCAGGATTCCAGCCTTGACTTGGGTTATTGCAAGTGGCTTCTAAGCATTCATGTATGAGATTACCATATCTGTCATACACTCTCATATCGTATGTATAATTTATTTCTGATCTTGATTGTACGTATAACTTTCTATTCTTAGAATCTCCATTATTTGGAGAGATAATATTAGCCACATAGAAGTCATTATTTTCCTCCACATCTATATAGATAGATCTCTCTTGTATGCATCCATCAGGGTTAGTGATCATTACATCGAATTCTAAAGGAGCATCAAGATTAATCATAGGTTGCATACAATTGTCGCAGTCTAATAGTGATCCTGGGGTCCATTCTATACTTTCGTATATTCCTCTGATAGTCAATGGAATAAAATAGTCAGATCGGACTGTGATCGTTGTGTCAGTTATTAGAGAAACTATAGGTAACTCCGAGAACTCTACTTGCAGAACATGGATGACACTATCACACAACTGTCCCTGGTAGGGTATAGTTACCGTATATGTGCCTGGTGTAGAGATAGAATCATTGCCGAATATGACACTATCACCATCACATATATATTCTTCACGATATATCTCATTAGGATCTGCGAAAAATGATACATCTAACTGGTGGATAATACTGTCACACATGTCATCTGTTGTCGGTATAATGTAAGAGTACTCTCCAGCAATTGTTATCCAATTATTATCAAAATAGATAGAATCTCCCTCGCAGATAATTTCTGTATTAGTAATCAGTTCTGGTGTGATTTCCTCTGTATTAGGTGTGTAGTTAATTACTTTTTGTATAGTATAATTACACTGGTGTATATCGGTTACAGTTAAGTCTACGACGTAATTTCCTGCTGTCGCATAGTCATGATCTGGGTCCATCATTTCTGATACACTTCCATCACCGAATTTCCATTGCCAATGCACTATATCGCCATTAGGAATATTATCATCAGGTACAAATGATGTGGTGGACATGTAACATGGATCATAACTATACTGAAAGTCCAAATCTATCTCATCTACGATATATATAATCATGTAAGAGGTGTCCGTACATGACTGACCGTTATTTAATATCATCAGACCTTCATATATTCCAGACTCAGTCATATCTATAGAAGTGTTTCTTTTGTCTAAGCCACTTGCTGATATGATAGTTTGACCAGATTGATCATATATTTCCCATGTATAATTTTCAATAAATTGTATGTTAGTACTTAGATTATTGATTTCTAAAGTTTCGTTAAGACATGCTTTGAACTCATGT
>Ga0209831_1002018_pt1 | contig 18015 bp, 12 predicted proteins | sample Maine_Asex4_meta_FD_187451 | JGI IMG/M metagenome (GOLD analysis project Ga0209831, IMG submission 187451) | Marine algal microbial communities from Maine, USA - Maine_Asex4_metaG (SPAdes) (version 2) | ecosystem: Host-associated > Algae > Red algae > Unclassified | place: Maine, USA | collected...
ATCCTTTCAACAACGGATGATATTTTAGGAGCTGATTTAATAATTTGTGAGGGAGCATCGACCATTATCGGTCAAGAGATAGTCGGGGCGGAGTACCTTTGGCAAGATAATTCAAGCGAACCATTTTTTGAAGTACGTGATACTGGAATCTACTGGGTGGAGATTTTTACGGACGCCGAATGTTCTCTACTGGATTCAATAGATATATCTTTTTGGCCAAAGCCAGCAATAGACCTGGGAGCTGATACAACCATCTGTGAAGGTGATCAAATTACATTAGATGCGCTTGCTAGTTCCGCTACTTATCTATGGCAGGATTCGTCTAGCTTACCTTATTTAATAGTGGACGAAGCAGGGTTGTATAATGTTGGGGTAGAACAAAATGGTTGTGTTTACACAGATAGTGTTCAGGTCGAAACGATTGATTGTACGATTTGTAATATTTACATTCCAAATGTTTTTTCTCCCAATGCGGATGGTATGAATGATACCTTTGGACCTTCCTCTAACTGTGATTTTACCAGGTATGATTTGCAGATTTATAATAGATGGGGAGCTTTGGTTTTTCAGAGTTTAGAGGTGAGGAATACTTGGGATGGCTCATTTAAAGGAGAATATTTTACGCCAGATGTATTCGCATATACCCTTGAATTTTCGTTTAGTAATGGACAAGATAATTCAACAAAACGTATTTCAGGAGATGTTACTATACTAAAATAAATTTCATTTTTTTATTTTCCTTTTATTTTTTCTTTTAGATTTTTTGCCAGTCTTCGTGTATCTGTTTTATCTAAAAAGCTTAGAATTTTTAGTTTAGAGTTTTCTCTAATGGCATGCATTGTGAATGGATATAAAAAACGTTTCTTTTCCGTTTGTTTTATATAGTTAACAACCGATGAGTAGTCATTAGTATAATTTTTAGAAACACCAGTATATTTAAAAATTGATTTCACAAACTGATTGCCCTCTACCAGTTCAAACCCATGTTTACCCATTAGATTGACCAACGACTCTAGCGTGAAATGAAACGTATGCGCATTCTGCAAATACCGTAATATATTAGCTTCATAATTTTTGTGAATTTCTTTAATACTTGGAACTTCAATATAAACGAGGGTATTCTTTTTAGTAAATAGCTTTATTAATTCGATCTCTTTATTCACATCCAGAATATGCTCCATAATGTGAGAGTAGATAATTATATCTGGCTTTTCTTCATTTGAGATATCTGCCAGCGTAGCGGTTTCTAAATTCAGTCCATATTCTTTTTTTCCATAATTGATATATTCTTCCCCCAGGTCAATTCCTTTCACTTGATAACCCTTATCCTTAAAATAATCAATAATTCCTCCTGCTCCACACCCAACTTCTAAAACGTATTTTACATTTTCATTTAAAAGTTGATGATCTCTAAAATAATTAAAAATATGTTTTCCTTTTTTCTTTTGGTTCTCAAAAAAATTGGCTCCAGCGGTCGCCATACCTACGTAAAGTTTTCGGTATTCGGTATTATAAAACTCATTATATGCAGCCTGTGTCATTCTGGGACTCGTATAAACTAATCCACAATCAATACATATGTTAACCGAGAAATAAAGCCCATATCGGTCCTTTTCTCCAAGTAATTCCTTTTTTGAACTATTACAAATTGAGCAATTAATTTCCTCAAATTTATAGGTCTTCTTTCTGACTTTTTCGGTAACCTGTTGCTTCATTTTCTGCTGAAGTGCATTTAGGTTCAGTTCCGGAACGCCATCATTTTTAAGTCTTTTTAGTATCATAGAGCATCGAGAATTTTAATGATCAATATTTTCTACCACCCCTTTCTAAAAATACTCGGTCGAGGTAAATAATCATTGATATCATATAAATCTGTTTTTTTACTACCTGGTTCTTTTTGTAAAACACCAATTAATTGTAAATCTACTCCATAGGAAAACTCAGCATCGATAAAAAGTTCTTTCCATGCCTGATTCATACCATCTGACCAATAAATGTCATCGAAAATAAATATAGCATTTTTTGTCATTAAAGGTTTTAATCGATTCTTATAATGAATAGTTGCTTCCTTCTCGTGCTGACCGTCAATGAAGACACAATCAAATTTTTGATTTTCTGCTATTAATTGGTCTATAGCATCATCAAACAGCGTATGCATGATTTTAAAATTTAAAGATATTCTACTAATATTTTTATCAGCAATTTTACACAAATCCTCACTTCCTTCTATAGTGACTAGCTCGACTCCATCCACAGAAACAAAATAACTACTTGCAAAACCAGTATTTGTACCAAGTTCTAAAACCCTTTTCCGTTGTGTACCTTCAACTACTCTCCGTAACAAAGTTCCCTTGAAAATATCTGATCCGGTTTTCATAATTGATTTAATATCAGTAGAAACAAATTCACCTGGAACGGTATGCGCTGAATTTTCTTCAAGTTTGAATGTATTTGAATGTGGGGAGGTATAACTTTGGATTTCTTCTCTAGCGTAAAATTTAGGAATCTGATTACGAAATGATTCAATTTTCTTACCCAACATCCTTTCTTCCGAAGTCATAGACAATTGACGGTAATACAATAACTTGGCGGCCGAATGGTATTCGGGCGGTAAAACTCTCAGATAATCTTATTTGAAAGTTGAATGATTAGTTAGCCTGTGAAGTAGTTCTTTAATTTTTTTCATTCTCTAATTTTTTTGCTAAAATACGAATTTTATCTCCTAACCAGATGGTATAACTTTTCTGAAATATTAAATTATTTTATGCGCTTAAAAATAGCGAACCACGGCATCGGATATACCTGTTGACTCACAATAGCCGTAATCACAAAAAAGCTAAAATAAGAAATTACCGTTGCGTAAGCAGCACCCATCGTTCCATAATTTTTTATTAAAAAATAATTTAACAACAAATTAAATATAATATTGAAAACGGCAATATAGGAAAGATACTTATTATTTTTAGTGTAAATAATATAACTCGAAAACATTTTATACCAACCCAAAAATACGTACGCCAGCGCCACAATACCAACATATTTGACCCCGCCCTGATACTCCGGCGTAAGTACAAAATATTTAAAAATTAGCGGACTGATCAAATACAACAATCCTCCGGCTACCACAAGTCCCGCCATAATCAGATAGGATAAACGAACAATCTCTATCTTTTTTTTCGGAGTAATTTCTTTTAATTTTCCATACAAGAAAGGCTGCCAGGCCATTACAATCGCCGCTTGTAAAATCAAAATAATCATCCCTACTTTATACCCAATACTATAAACACCTAACTCTTCACGGCCCACCATTTCACGAATAAAAAGCTGATCAGATAAATCCATGACGTTAACGGAAAGTATATGAAGTATCAGCGGTAAACCAAAAAAGAAAGCGTCTTTACTATACGACCAATTTAACTTAAATCGGAACAATCCGGACCGATATAACAGAAAAAAAGCAATCAGACCAAACAACGCCTTCGTACCAAAATTTCCAATAATTCTTCCTTCCCAATTCATACTCAAGCCCACAATCAAGAGGATCGAAAATAGTAAATCCAGCGTCGTCATACTCAGATTATAGGCGGCGTAGTGAAGTGGCTGACTGCGCGCCTGATAAATAATTGATAGCACTTGAGGCAGTAAAGTAGTCAGTGCCAATAGTGGAATTGCGTATATCCATCTCACCGGAATTTCTAGCCAGTCGGCCAGTATCGATCCAAATAAAAATGATAGTAAGGTTAATACTAAAAATAAAATTAATGGATTAACCAAAGCACTGCTAATATAAGTGGAGAAATTTTCTTTCCCCTGATCTTGCCGAAAATATTCTAGATTGATGGCACCCGGAGCACTTAGAATCATAAAAGATCCTAGTAAAGTTACGATAGAAGTGATGGTGGTTAAATCTCCATTTTGGCCTGTACTTAGATATGCGGTAAACACTGGTAACAAAACAAATCCAATCGCTTGCCTTGATAAATTCGAAATCGTATAAACCGACATAGACTTCCACAAATTCATATCGGTAGCTGATTTTTGTTAAGATAATTTTGAATGCTAAAAGAGCTGTTTATCGTTTTTCCCAAACCTGAAAATTTTTATCTTTTAAAACGTTTTCAAATCCTTCCGCAACAAGAATATCTTCACATTCCCGGGCTTCGCTTTGAGTCAGGATATTTGAAAAAGGGTGTACCTCAAAAAATATCTTTTTAAAACCACGAATTCCTTCTATATGATTTCTGAGAATATCTAGTTCTCCACCTTCAATATCCATAATCAAGGTGTCGAAATTAAACCCGTATTTCTTTTCCAAATCCTCAAAACTAACGCCTTTTACTTCGACTCTATTGGGGGTTTCTCTTTTAGTACTACCTCCAACAATTAATTTATGAATAAAAAATTCATTTTTTTCCTGATGAGAAATAATACAATTTTCAACCGCAAATTCACACTCGTTCTCTTCTTTGTTTTTATTGATCCATTCAATCAAATTCGGGTTGGCTTCCAGAACAACGTGTTTGTCTTTATTTTTTAATTGTTTGTTTGTAAGGCAGGAAATAAAACCCAGACAGGCCCCTAATTCCAAAACTTTTGCATCCGGTGACAAGTGTTTCTCAAGATGTTCACTTTCTTCTTTTTCATATAAATCAAATACAAAGCGTCCTCTAAAATTAAAGTTAGTTAGCTCAAGAGGTACGTTTAAAACGATATCATTTTTTCGGTACACCTTGCTAAACCAGGTAAAGTAAATACCTCCAAAAAATAGTTTTACCTGAAGTACACCGACTTTTAGTTTTCCAAAACTGTCAAGTAGCGAATCAGGAATATATTGCTTTATTGAATCTTTGATACTCATTGTAAATTGATCTTTTTATAAATAAACTTTAAAGTAAAATGATACGAAGTATAGGGTTTTATATCATTCCAAATGGGCGTTATTCTTTAATAACTCAGACATTTTTTTAGCTACTATTAATTGACTTTTCCCTTCCTCTTTTGTTCCCAGGGTAGCATTATAATATTGGGCTTTTAAACGCAAGCCTTTTTTTTCTTTTTCTAAATGCTGGATAATTTTAATTAAGTCCTGGTTATCTTTTGCTTCCTGTACGAGTCCGTTGGCAACAAAACCATACATATCATCTACGCCATTTAAACTTCCAAACTTGAAATAAACGGCATGGACATAAAGGGTGGCAGCTTCGTAATGAATGGAAGTATTGCCTGCTATAATCAAGTCTTGCTTTTGTAAAAAGTCAAATGGATTTTCAGCCTTGGAATTAGAACGATTAACCGAACTTGGAAGATTTATCGGCCGACTATCTACCGGATGTGGACGATAGGTAAACTGTACTTTTGGAAACGCTTTTATTAAGGCCGTTAAAGTAGCTTCAATCAATAAAATATCATCGAGTAAATTAGAACAAATTCCGATAGCCTGAATCTTGCTATTCGTATTTTTCTGATGAATATACGGGTCCATTCTTGGGATGCCAATCAACGAAACACCTCCCCTGACGGAGCCACTATTTTTGTACTTGTCCAGCGCGTCTTGTCCTTCCAAAAAACTATGGCTAAATCTTAAGGGAGGAAAATCTGCACGAATACAAGCGTGTTGAATATAGAAAGTTGGTATATTTAAAGTTTGTGCGGCCAGAATCATTGCTCTCGCTTCCAGGGTGTGATCATTAGAAAAAGTAATACACTGGGGTTGGTATTTTTTGATAATATCCAAAGCACTTTCATACATTCCCATTCCTCTAAAAGCCGTATCCCAATAGCGGCCTATATTTTTTTCTTTAAACAAAAAACTGATAAAGAGTGGTAATCGAAATAATAGATAAAAAAAGTTGGCCAATTCCAGTTTGATAATATCTTCACCTTTGACTTTAAATTTATAAGGTGTAACATAAGTAGTTTGTTTGTCAAATTCATTAATAAACCGCAAGCTCTGATAATTGTTGCTGCCAATGACAAACAACCAGTGTTTTTGATGGAGTTGTTTTTTATGGTTTTTTTGTAGTCCAAACAGCGTTCGCATGGAAACAATAAATGATTTAAGAAGTGAAAGCAAGGTGTTTTTTAATTGCTGAAGAAAAGAAGTTCCATAAAAATTACGGCGGGCAATTTGGGGAAAAGTTGCTACCATTTCAGAACGGTATATATGCAAAATGTCAAGGTATATTTCTCGTTTATTGCCCATTTTGTGGATAAATTATTTAACGCGATTATTAGAGGCAAGAATTAAATCCGCAAATTCTCTAACCACTCCTGCTCCTCCTTTTTTGTTTAACAATGTAATCCCTTCAACTTTTTTTACAGCGAGCAGTGCATCAGCGGGGCAAGCTGCGAAACCTGCGGCACTCAACAATTCAATACAATTTATATCATCACCTATGTAGGAAATTTCTGAAAGCGTAATATCTTCCAGCGCACATATTTCTTTTGCAACGTCTAGTTTACCCTTTCCGTGTTTGCCTTGATATAGATAATCTACCTTCAGTTTTTTGGCCCGCCGGGACACGAGTTTTGTGGTTTCGGAAGTGATGATACCAGTTTTAATTCCGGCGTTGCGTAAAAGCTCCAATCCTTTTCCATCGTGGGTATTAAATTTTTTGAGTTCATCCCCATTTTCACTATAGTACATTCCTGCATCGGTTAAAACACCATCTACATCGGTCAAAAACAACTTAATCTTTTGTTTGGGTTTTTCTGATGTAAGAATATACTTACGCATTAATTTTTCTGCAATGATCCAGTCATCCGGCTCATCCAGTTCAACCGCAGTATAGTCCTCCATTTCATGGATAAGTATCTTTCCCGAAAGCCGGTTTTTATCTCTCATAATATTTTCAACCGAGTTGATATAGAAAGCACCATTTTCCATCAATTCACCATCGAAGTCTTGACGACGTGGACGATTTCGATAATCATAATTTTTGGAAGTGCCATCTGGATTCCAGTAAAACCGTTTTTGTCTTACACAGGAAAGTAAAGAGTCTCCATCTTTTATTTTTCGCAGACCATTACTAAAATCGGCAGGGGTGGTAAGTGGAGAAGTAGCTTGTACCAAAAGCATTAAATTGTTTTCCGAGATAGCTCTTTGGTCAATAAATTCCAGCATAACAGATTCTGTGCTGGAAACATCTTTGGCATTTTCTGGTTTCCGTTGGTAGACTTTGGTCTTGGGAAATCCAAAAGACAATACCACCTCTTCTATTTTTACACAGTCTGTGGCCACGTAAATTTCATCTACTTCCGGGGTGTTTTCCAAGGCGAGAATATTCCAGTAAATTAAGGGCTTACCGCAAAATGAACGGATATTTTTTAAAGGAATACTTTTGCTGCCACAGCGTGCAGGAATAAGTGCAATTACATTCATATTAAAGGAAAGGAAGAAACAGTAATGGTAAAATCTTAACGGGATGTTATATCTGGCAGTTACCAAATTTAATCTAAAAAAATCTTCGAAACTTGCTCCGGGTCTACACGCTAAAAAGGGACTAATTAACCGATTCACCAATTAACAGTATATAAATTTTCGTGATACCCCGACGACTTGTCTCGAAGACCTTTTCTAGTGTGGTCGATATTTTAGCTTATCTCTTTGGGGCTTCTCAATTTCCAGAATTTCTTCTTTTTTATAAGCCAATGCTTTATGAGTAGCGGCCAGGTCTCTGCAAAGTTTTGTCAGTCCAGGTGTTTCGAGTGAAGCAGCATGGTCCGTTCCTTTCCAGGTACGATCTTTTGTAAAATGACGCTCGATCCAGTACGTTCCTAAAGTATAAGCAGCAATATCGACCGCCATACCAAGGTGATGTCCCGAAAAAGCAATTGCTTTTACTTTATCACCAAAATCTTCTTCCAGACGATTAATTTCCAAAAGACAAACATCTTCAAAGGGAACGGGATAGCCCGAAGTGCAAGAATAAATAACCAGCCTGTCTTTGGCCGTCCCTGTTTCGTCAAAAAAGTTAACAATCTCCTTTATTTCATCCTGCGTAGTCATTCCACAAGATACATGCACTTCTCCTTCAAATTTATCTCGCAGTAACTTCAATAGCTCAAAATGATTATTACAGGCAGAAGGTACTTTAATATAGTCCGGTTTAATACCGATCACTTCGTAGGCAGATGTCATGTCCCAAACAGAGGTCGCATAACCTACACCAACTTCCTTGCAATAATCCATTAACTGCTGATGCTGGGAAATATCTAACTCCAAAAATTCACGATGTGCACCGTAAGTGTCTCCATAAGAATTGTAAGCAACAGGGTGAGGTGCATTATATTGTTCTTCCGTCAAAAGTTCTTTTGGTGTTCGCTTTTGAAATTTAGCATAGGCAGCGCCAGATTGTTTCGCTAACCGAATCAGTTCAAAAGCAATGTCCATTTGCCCCATATGGTTACAACCTATTTCTGCAACAACTTTCGGGAGGTGATAACTTTTCTTTGTCATAATATATTAGTTAAATCAATTTCTAGGAATCTTTTTTTTGTGAAGAGGAAATCTACTTGCAATTCGAACAAATATAGGCTGAATTAACGATATATTATAAACGCTTCCCATGATTTTTTGTTGCAGCCGGTACTCCTGGACATTAGCTGGCAGGCAGTAACTTTTTAAGGAGGTTGGGAGGTGGCAATTGCAAGAGATAATCAGTGGATATATTTCTGCTTTGATTTGAGCAAAAACAAAAATTAGCCAACTGAACGACTGTCCGGTTGGCTAACATCTTTTTGTGGTCTGGTGTAATGGAAGCCACATATGAAATTGTCTAGAGTATACCTGTTTTAACTAGAAATTTATTAATTCTAGGTGAGGTAATTCAAAAATAAACAGAATAAAAAGAAGTTGCGTAGAAAATTTTACTATAAAATGGAACTTGGATTAAGGCTATTTCAGCTATAATAGATACTTTTTAGTGGGGAAATTTTACTTTTACCTTTGGTTTTATAAGAAATTACTTAAAATTATTCCCTACTTTTATAAAAAAAAGGAATTCAGATGGACCATTTTATTCACGATTTTGTGCATACGCTCAGTCTTAGTGAAAAAGCGTACTTCAAAAAATTTGCTTCTTTCCATCACGGAAATATGGATAAGAATTATCTAAAGCTCTATAAATTGTTGATGGAACAACGTGAATTTGCGGAGGCAGAACTGACTCCGTCCCTGGAAAAAATCGGTCTGGCCAAACATTATAGCTCAGAGCAGAATTATCTTTACCGACAATTAATGACGAGCTTGATCAATTTTCACTTTGAAAATACCACTTATCGAAAACTGACCAAGCAAATTCTTGCTATTGATTTATTAATGGAAAAAGGGTTTAGAAAGAAAGCGAACAAGGTGTTGCGGAAAGCAAAAAAACTGGCCACCGATCTGGAGGAATTTTCTATTCTATTAAAACTAACCCAACTGGAAGAGGAAATTTTATTCCGGGAAGGAATTCTAAATTTTACCAAAAAATTACAGGAGCTAAAGCGGGAACGTCAGCGAATTATGGTCATCATGGAAAACTATAGTGATCTGCGCTTGCTGCGAGAACAGGTCCGGGAACTGCAATATACCGTTTATTATACCCACGAATTTGAGCAATATCAAGACTTGCTCAATACGCCAATTGTCCAGGATGCTGCTAATGCTTTGTCGGTAAAGGCGTTATCACATTTGTATTATATTCAAATGTCTATTAAAAATATAAAAGGAGATGCGAACGAATCTTTGAAAGCTGGATATCATACCCTTGAGTTGATCGAGCAACATCCTGCCCTCTTCTCTAGCTGGAAACGGGCAGTTACCTTGAGTAATATTATTTATGATACCGTTGTTTTAAATGATCGAATTTTATTTGATAAATATATGGTGCAGTTAAAAAATCAAACCGGCGTCGATAAATATTATCTGATGTATGTAGAATATTTTAGAAAATTAAAATTTGGTATAGTTAATCACCAGCGCGATCTACTACTGGAAACCCTGGGGCCTGCAAATGATTTTATTTTAAATCAACATCACCTGGAAGAAGCGCAGCGTATTAATCTTTTAATAGCGATCTGCAGCGGATGGATGATGCTGGGCGAATATTCCAACGCCTTCGAATTACTAAACCTTCTGGAACAGGTAAATACTAAAAATTTAAAATTATCTTTTCGTCGAATGGCGCGACTTATTATTTATTACGAACTGGCATGGAATAATTTGCTGGATAGCGAAGTACAGAGTACATATAAAATTTTAAAAAAACACGGTGTATACGAAAAAAGAGAGCAGGTGTTACTGGCTTTCTTTCGAGGGGTTGTTAAAAAGCCATTAAAAAGAAATCAAGCTCGAGAGCAGCTCTGCGAAAAACTAACGGTTATTGAAGCCAATCCGGATTTGGAAATATTTTATCCGGACTTTGATTATCTTTTATGGGCAAAAGGAGAGGAGTTGAAAAATGAATAGAAAACCAATCTGGATCAATTAAAAAATAAGCAGCCAAATGTTATAAGTTATTCTTTTATTGATCCTTACCTCCCAAATCAATAGTAGACTTGTGAGCCTTTAATAAATTGACTCTACAAAAAGCATTTATTTTATCAACATTCCTTAATAATTTTTACTTGCAATTACCTTTGGTCCTCTCCAAAGATTTTTTAGCTTTGTTCCACATTTCAAATCTTTAATACTATGAATAAAGTAATATTGTTTTTTCTCTGTTTTTTACTAACCACCCTGGTTACTGCCCAAAAGCCTACACTGGACTACTATTTTTCCGATACTGATTTTGCGGAAAATATTCCAACACCTGAGTCCGTTTTAGGTTATCAAATTGGCGAATGGCACGTCAGTCACGATCAGGTACTGATGTATTTTCGGGCGTTGGCCGCCGTTTCAGATCGGGTAACGCTGACGGAATATGCGCGTTCTTACGAACAACGTGCGTTGGTGTATCTGACCATAACTTCTACTAAAAATCAGGAGCAGTTACCAAAAATTAAAAAAAATCACCTCGCCAATTTACACGGAGGAAAAAAATCAGACGGTCCCGTAATTCTTTATCAAGGGTATAGTGTGCACGGAAACGAAGCGAGTGGTGGAAATGCCGCGCTGCTCTACGCATATTATCTGGCAGCTGCTCAGTCGCAGGAGGTTACAGACTATTTGAATAATGCTGTTATATTGTTAGATCCTGTTTTTAATCCGGATGGTTTTCATCGGTTTTCTACCTGGGTGAATCAACATAAAAATAAAAATATGGTGAGCGATCCTGCCGATCGGGAATATCGAGAAACGTATCCCGGAGGACGAACCAACCACTATTGGTTTGACCTCAACCGCGATTGGCTTCCCGTGCAGCATCCTGAAAGTCAGGGACGCATCCGTAATTTCCACGAATGGTTTCCAAATATTTTGACGGATCATCACGAAATGGGCACCAACAATACGTTCTTTTTTCAGCCCGGAATCCCTTCCCGTACCAACCCGATCACGCCAAAAAGAAATCAGAAACTGACTGGTATGATTGGTCAATTTCACGCCGAAGCACTGGACGAAATCGGTTCTTTATATTATTCCAAAGAATCTTTCGATGATTTTTATTATGGAAAAGGATCGACTTATCCGGATGTCAAAGGAAGCATCGGTATCTTATTTGAGCAGGCCAGTTCCCGGGGGCATTTACAGGAAAGTGCCAATGGATTATTAAGTTTTCCTTTTACGATTCGCAATCAACTTCGTACGTCTATTTCTACTTTAAAAGCAGGCGTAAATTTACGGAAAGAACTCTTGGGTTATCAACGGGACTTCTATCAGTCGGCTAAAAAAGAAGCGGCGACAGACAACGTAAAAGGATATATTTTTGGAAATTCAAAAGATCAATACCGAACCCGGGAATTTGTAAAAATATTGTTGCGTCATAAAATTGAAGTGCAACAAACAACGAAAAGTCAGCGGGTAAATGGGGTGGAATTTTTAAAGGAAAAAACATATTCAGTTGCCATGGATCAACCACAGTACCGTTTGCTGCGGGCTATTTTTGAACAAACCAAAGATTTTCCGGATAGCTTGTTTTATGATGTCTCCGCCTGGACATTGCCGCTCGCTTTCGGTCTTGATTATGCGGAAGTTGGCCCAGGTGAAATGGGAAATAAAAGGGTAACGGAAAAAATAGTCAGTGCTACGCCTTACCCGGATTTGCGTAAATCTGACTATGCTTATTTATTGCCCTGGAATGAATACCTCGCACCCGGCGCACTCTACGCGATTCAAAAAGCAGGTCTAAATACCAAGTTGGCCAACAAAAAATTTACCTTTCAAGTCAACGGAAAAAACGAAATTGCATCTACCGGGACTATTCTTATTCCAGTCAAAAACAATCAGAAAATGAGTCCGGATGCTATTTATAATTTACTGAATGATATTCAAAAAAAGTATGCGGTTGAGATGCACGCGCTTCCTTCCGGAAATACCAGCGGGGTCAATTTGGGAAGTCCTTCTTTTGCCGCACTTGATCAGCCCAGTGTATTGTTGGTGGTAGGCCGGGGAGTAACGAGTTATGATGCGGGAGAAGTATGGCACCTATTGGATCAGCGGTACGATATGGCGGTTTCGATGGTGGATATGGATCGCTTGGGGCGAATTGATTTGAGTCGTTACAACGTGGTGGTTTTACCCAACGGGAGTTACACAAACCTGAAAGCTGTTGATGATTTAAAAGACTGGATTCGTGCAGGCGGAACACTGATTGCCAATCGCGGAGCCATCAACTGGGCGCGAGGACAAGGCATGGCCAATGTAAAATATAAGACCAGTAAATCGGGTAAAGGGCTCAGGCAGATACCTTATAATCGTCGTTCGACCATTGACGGTGCACAAGTGATTGGAGGAGCTATTTTTGAAACCAAAGCGGATTTGACGCATCCTTTATTGTATGGTTACGAAAAAGACCGGATTCCTGTTTTTCATCGTGGGACGCAGTTTTTGGAGGTTGCTGGTAACCGCTACGCTACGCCGTTGACCTACACCAATGATCCGGTAATGAGTGGTTATATTTCCAGTAAAAACTTAAAAAAAATTAAGAATTCTGCGGCTATAACGGTCAATCGTTTGGGACGGGGACGCGTCATCAGCATGGTACCTAATCCGAATTTTCGGGCCTTTTGGTATGGAACGAATAAATTATTTGCAAACGCGATTTTCTTCGGATCTACCATTAGTAGCGGTGCAACCAATTCGGCTCCTCCAAAGAAACAGGAAGGCAAGAAGTGAGGAGTTTTTTATTGTTGTAATTGTTGTAATTGTTTAATCGTTGAATTGTTTAATCGTTTAACTTGGTACGTATAAATCGCGTGAAGGATAAAATAGTTCGTTTTTCAAATAAACAAATAAACAAATAAACGATTAAACAAAAAACCAAAAAACCAAAAAACCAAAAAACATCACCCACACGGCTCCGTCGAAAACCCCGATTCCCCGCCGTTTCGGTCCGGCCAGCATTTCCAAAGTTGTCCTGCTTTTTCTATTTGCCAAAGTTTATCAGTTTGCAATAATTTTAAAATCGTCAAGCTGCCCATTACCGAATCATCGAGCATCCCATCTTCCGTAATGGTAATAATGATTTGATCTTGTGCTTCGGGGCCAGCGGCTACTACTTCTATTTTTTTAGACGCACTTTCCAGTTGGTCGCTCGTGTACTGCAGCGCGATTAAAAAAGGCGAAGTGACCCAGTTTTCTTTAGCGTCATCAGCGACAATGATGGATTTATTAAACGCCTCAATGTCCAGTTTTTTTCCCTTAGACAGTAAGCTATCTAAAGTAGTGAAATTGTTTTCGCGAAGCATGGGAAGTGGTTTGGCAACGGCTTCTGTTGCTGTTGTTGCCGGGAGGGTAGTGGGCGTTTTGGTGGTTTCTTCACAACCAAAAAATAGCAGGCATCCTGCTAGAATGATTAAATAAAAATGTGATTTCATTTTTTACTTACAAGATAGTCAGAAAGCAGACAATTTTAAGACAAATATCAAAAATATTATTATTTCGTTAACCTGCGTTAAGAAATATGCATCGTCTAAAGCGTGTTCTATTAATGATCCTTAGGATCCTTAATAAATCTGTTCAGGTTATAACCGACTGAATCGGCTATAACAGGTTTGAATATCGTCAATTCCAAAAACGCTACAAACATGGTCACTTACAACGAAGCAGGGACAAACAAAAAAATAAAGCGCCGGGCGCTATTGGTTACCAGCACCTTTTATTTAGTATTGTTCGGCTTATTAATTTTAGGTTATCAGGAAAATATTGTGGATTTATTTCCTGATTTTATTATGGAATGGTTTGACAAAATTTTCCAGATGAATACCACCCCCGTTGAATCGGCTCCGCAGGCCAACGGCTCTTTTATTTAGATTTTGATGTTCTGGATTTTCTTCATTTTAATTCCGTTTGCTGCTCGTAACGTAATCAACGGTTGTGGAATGACTGCCTCTTTATTGACCAATTCAAAAGACATTCTCCGCAAGGTCTGAATCAGGACCAACTGCATTTCCATATAGGCAAAATTTACCCCAATACACATTCTCGGACCACCGCCAAAAGGGAGATAAGAAAAAGCAGGACGTTCTTTCAGCTTGGCTTTTTCAAAACGATCCGGATTGAATTTATCTGGATTTTTCCAATAATCTGGTAAACGATGCGCGCCGTAGATAAACGGAAAGATCATCGTTCCTTTGGGAATTTTTAATCCATTGTATTCGTCGTCGGCCAACGCAATTCGATCCATGATCCACGCGGGCGGATAGAGGCGGAGTGACTCCTGTACGACCTGCATGGTATACGACAGCTTTGGCAAATCCATAAAACCGGGATGGCGATCCCCGAGTACTTCGGAGATTTCACCTCTTATTTTGGTAACCACTTCGGGATGTTGAGCGAGGAGGTACCAAGTCCAGGCGAGGGCGTTGGCGCTCGTTTCGTGTCCGGCAGAAAAGAAGATCAGACTTTCGTCGACGAGTTGGGTATCGGTCATCCCTTCTCCCGTATCTTCGTAGCGGGCGGATAACAACATATCAAGTAGATCATGATGTTCTCCTGTTTCCTGACGACGGAAGTTGATAAATTCCTGTAATATTTTTTTAGTGTGAACGGCCGTTTTGTCGGCACTACGAAATTGTCCACTTATATAATACCACGGAATTTTAAAAGGCTGTCGCACTTGCTTGATCACAAATCGCTGAATATCTGTAATATTATCCGATAGATCTTTTAAATCCTGTGCTTCAGTATGGGTACTAAATAACGACTTGGCGACGATTTGAAAAGCCATTTCCATCATCTCTTCGGAAATATTAACCACGGACTGTTTCGCAAATTTTGCTTCCAGCAAATCCAGTTGCGTATCAATCACCGATAACATAATATTGACCAGTCCCGACAATTTTTCTTTGTGAAAGCCCGGTTGAATCAGTCGTCGTTGCTGTCGCCAATAATCCCCTTCGACCGTCAATAGCCCTTTACCCGCGAAGCGGCTAAGCACCTTCGTCTGCAAGCGTGACTTCCCAAAGTTTTTCTGATTTTTTTGTAAAATGTATTGAATCAATCCCGGATCTGCCGTATAAATAATCCGTTCGGCACCTCCGAGATAAGAGGCGTAGGTAGGACCATATTCGGCAATGCCTTCCATCAGTAAGGGCAAAGGATTCTTATAAAAACTAAAGGAGTTTTTAAGGGCGCTGAGGCGGGTGACGTGAGGGAGAGGAGTGGTTTCTTTGATGATAAAAGATTTTTATTCAATAAAATTTGGATGATATCATTTATGCTCTAAATGCAAATTAATGATTTTTAGGAAGAATAAAATTAAATATTCAAAAATACGATATATAGTACTTTTTCGCTAGTACTCTGAAATTGATTATATTAAAAATAATATTAAATTTATATAATATAATAGTTGAACCGTTCCTCATCTCTTATTTATAAAATTTTGAAATTTTATAAATAAGAGATATTAAGACGTAATTAATTATGTTTTTAAAAGAATTAGTACTGTTTTAGTAAAGAAAATGCAAATTAAATTTGGAATTTAAATTCTATTTTGTATATTGTGCGGGTAGATGGTTATATTTCTTAACGCTTTCAAATTTACAACGCATGAAAATCCTACCTAAAATTCCTTTTTTCTTTCTTTCTTTCTTTCTTTCTTTCTTTGCTATTCTCAATTTCTTTGAACGCACAAGACCCACCTCCGAAATTTGAATTTATCGGAATTAATGTCTTTCAGGAAACCGCCACTAATATTCCTCCCGTTCACAGTATCCGTGAATATCATTGGTGGGAATCCGAACAAGGGGACCTGGAAGATGGAAACCCTCCTTACCCTAATAATATTTACCAATTCTCCCCATCTTACCGAGGAAATGATTTTGATGACTATTATAATACTTTAATCGGAAATGGGCATCTGACAATCATGCCTAGTTTTACGCAATCAGTTCCTTATATTTACGAGCCGTCTAATCCTGATTGCCCAGCCGGATTACCAATATTTCCCGCTTTGCCTAATGATCCTGTTGGCGAATTGCCAGCGTCTTATTTTGCCCACGCAGACTATATGTTTCATTATGCGGCTCGGTATGGAAATACCCCTTTAGATCCTGCCATCCTCAATGCTAGAGTAGTAGCAGGTCAGAGCGTCTCTAAATTAGGATTAGTCCAATTTATGGAAGATCGCAACGAACCGGATCTAGAGAATTTTTGTGAAGGAACAGGTGAATATACCTTTTCTCCAAAGCAATACGCGGCCTTTTCCAGTGCGAATTATGATGGACATGGAGGGAACATGATGTATATAAAGGGTGATATAAAATACCCAGTCGGAATTAAAAATGGAGACCCTACCATGCAAGTGGTTCTAGGAGGTTTATCAGATTTTGATTATACTTATCTGGGTGAATTAAAAACCGAATGGGAAGATATTCGTCAGGGAATGGATCCTGTTTATCCCACGGACGTTTTTAATTTTCACCATTACAGTGATAAAAATAACGCGGGATTTAATTTTGCGGGGCACGGATTTAGTCCCGAAGAGGATATTGTGGAGGGGCGCAATCTAAGACAACAAATGGCAGATATGGTCAGTCATGTACAGACCGAATTTGGTCCCCAATATACCTGCTGGCTAACCGAATTCGGCTATGATACCAATCCTTTCTCTTATCAGGCAGCCATTCCTGATTATACCTTTGATCCTCCAATCACTACGCCGGTTGGATCGGTTACTAACTTCAGGACCTCCTTGCTAAACAAAATCGTTCCTAATTGGTCTGCGTTAAACTCGGAGGTCCGCACCTTACTTACGGGTATTATGTACGAAACTCAGGGACGATGGATGGTACGATCCCTGCTAGAAGGTTCCGCCTCTGGTTTTGAAAAAATGTTTATTTATCAGGATCGCGACGTACAAGCTGAGCCTCAGTGTTTTGACGGAGAATGTAAGCGAGCTGCCACGGGACAAACTTTTGAGTTTTCGGGTATCTACGAAAGTAAGGAGGAAGAACTTACACCTAAAACATCTTATTTCTACGTAAGCACCATGAGTCAGGTTATGGCAGGATTAACTTTTACGGCTGATTTCAGTCCTTGTCAAACCGAAGAAGAAAACAATCCAAGCTATATTATTAATCCAAACAAGGATTGTCCTAAAGTTTACCAATATACGGATGCCGATGGTAGCGATGATATTAACGGAGTTACTACTTACGCATTTTGGAGTCCTACCAGTACCAACAAACCTGCCTACGAATATACCATTACTGGATTAGCTGCCAATATAAGTGCCATAACCATCGTAACTATGCAAGATTTGGATACGGACGGTAGTTTTGAGGTCTTTCCAGTTACCGATGGTAAAATTACAGTGATGGTTACCGAACGTCCCAAATTTCTAATTCTAGACGAAATTGAAACTTGCCAAACACCCGAATTAGCGATCACGGGTACCAATCCACAAGATTGTCAAACGGTACAAATAACCT
>Ga0209831_1002019_pt1 | contig 18004 bp, 10 predicted proteins | sample Maine_Asex4_meta_FD_187451 | JGI IMG/M metagenome (GOLD analysis project Ga0209831, IMG submission 187451) | Marine algal microbial communities from Maine, USA - Maine_Asex4_metaG (SPAdes) (version 2) | ecosystem: Host-associated > Algae > Red algae > Unclassified | place: Maine, USA | collected...
AACTCGTGCGCGGTCGCCGGATCGAGGCGCGCGACGCAGCAGTGCTCCGTCGCGCCGACCACTTCTTCGCTGCTGACCAGATGCCCCACGCCACGAGCGGGTTCTGATCCGCCACGTCGCTCTGATCATGCGGGTGACGTCAGGCTGATTGCTCAGGCGATGATGCCGCGATACCGGACCGGGGGAGCGTCGAGTTCCTCGACGTAGTGCGCTGCCCATCCGGCGATGCGTGCAACGGCGAACAGCGGTACCCGGTGGTCCAGGCCCGCTGAGTAGGTGAGCGCACCGAGCGCGAGATCGATGTTGGGATGTTTGGGGATCACCCGCCCGACCTCGGCCAGTACCTCGTCGATCAAGGCGCGATCGCTCTGGGCTGTCTCGCTGAGCGCGCGCACGCTGTCGAGTAGTACATCGAAACGCGGGTCTGGTCCGCGATACACCTTGTGCCCGAACCCCGGCAGCCGCCGTCGGTCCGCCCGGTAGCCGGCCACGGTGTCGGCGACGCCGCAGCGAGCACAGTTCTCCAGGAACTGGTGGGCCTCGATCGAGGCCATGCCGTGGAGTGGGCCGGAGACGACGGCGAGTCCGGCCGCAAACGCCGCCATCGGTGTAGCGCGGACGCTCGCAGCGACTCGAACGGCGAGGGTGCTCGTGGCGAGTTCGTGGTCGGCGAGCAGTCCGAGGGCGGTGTCGACTGCTGCCACCAACTCGGGGCTGGGGGAGCGACGCCACACCGACGTGAGTCGTCGCGCAATCGATCCGGTCCGGCGGCGAGCTCCGAGGACGTCGGGCGCTGCGCTCAGCAGTCGCCGCGCTGCCATCGATGCGTCGTCGTCGGGAAACTGGTCGCCGAGCATCTGCGCGGCGACCGCCAGCTTCGTCACCGGCTGGAGTCCCGGCGGCACGGTGACTGGCGGAAGTGCCGGCGAGCGACGGCCCGTCGGCCACATGCCCGATCCCAGCTCGCCGGACCACAGGAGATTTGCAATTGCTTCGAAGGAGTGCGATCGCACCACGTCGCTGAGTTCATGGCCGCGGATCGACAGGCCGTCGTCGCGGAGGACGGTGATGCTCGATGACACCCGCACGTCGATCGTGGACCGAGGGCCGAGTGGCGCGCGCGTGCTGCGTGCTGCGAGTGCTTCGACCTCGTCGAGAGCGAAGAGCGATGCCCGACCATCTGGACCAGTTCGGCGGCTGATCCGGCCGCGGCTCACGTAGGCATAGAGCGTCGCGGTGGTCACGCCGAGCAGGCGAGCTGCTTCCGATGCGCCGATGAACGAACTCATCCGAGCACTGTGCATCACATCGTTGATCAAATCAACATTGATCGAATCAATGTTGATTGCCAGTATTGATCGGCGAAGAATCGACACCATGTCAACCACACCGACGATCGACGTCCCCGCCGGCCTGAACGGCGTGATCGCCGCCGAGACAGCAATCGGAGCAGTCCACGGCGACGAAGGCTTCTTCCACTACGGCGCGTACGACGCAGCTGAACTGGCCCGGACCCGCACCTTCGAAGAGGTCTGGTTCCTGGTCAGGTCCGGGCACCTACCCGACGCTGACGAGTTGGCCGAATTCCGTTCCGCTGTCGCGACTCACCGGCACGTCCCACCCGAACTCCTGGACACGATCCGCGTCGTCGCCGCGGCAGGTGCGTCGTCGTTGAGCAAACTACGAGCGGTCCTGAGTGCCACGGCCGGCTTCGACCCCGTGATCGACATCGACGTGGCAACGCGACGCGAGCAGGCACTCCGACTGGTCGCGATGGTTCCCTCGGTATTGGCTGCGCTGCATCGGTTGGAACACGGTCAGCCGATCGTCGAGCCCGACCCGGGCCTCGGCCATGCCGCCGCCTACCTCCACGAGGTGACCGGTGCGGTGCCGACGCCGGTTGCGGCGCGAGCGGTCGAGCAGTACCTGATCCTCACCCTGGACCACGGCTTCAATGCATCGACGTTCACCGCACGTGTCGCGGCTTCGACCGGAGCATCGGTTGCCGACTCGGTCTGCTCGGCACTCGGTTCGCTCGCGGGTCCGCTCCACGGCGGCGCGCCGAGCAGGGCGCTCGACGCGCTCGATGCCATCGGCTCGCCGGCCAATGCTGCGGGCTGGGTGCGTGCCGAGATGGAGGCGGGGCGCAAGATCATGGGCTTCGGACACGCCGTCTACCGCGCTCCCGACCCGCGCTCGGCCCTCCTGCGAGAGGTTGCCGAGCGGCTCGGTGGTGAGCTCGTCGAGCGGGCCATCGCCATCGAAGCAGAGATCCTGGTGACGCTCGCAGAACTGAAGCCGGGTCGGCCGTTGCCGAGCAACGTCGAGTTCTACGCCGGTGTCGTCATGCAGAGCGCGGGTCTGCCCCCGGCGATGTTCACGCCGACGTTCGCCGTCAGCCGGACAGCCGGATGGTGTGCGCACATCGTCGAGCAGGCCGCTGCCGACAAACTGATCCGACCCAGCTCGCGCTACGTCGGCCCGCCCGTCCAGTGACCCGCCGCGGATAGCCTCCGCTCGGTGTCTGACGATCTCCCTCGCACCACCCAGCGGATCAACGAAGCCGACGTGCGCAAGGTCGCCACGCTGGCGCGCCTCGCGCTCACCGACGACGAACTCGCCACCGCCACGGCCGAACTCGGAGCGATGCTCGAACACTTCGCCGACATCGACGCGCTCGAACTCGACGGCGTCGAGCCGATGATGCAGCCGACGCCGCTCTCGAATGTGATGCGCGACGACATCGTTGGTGAGACGCTCGATCGCGACGAGGTGTTGGGCCAGGCGCCACTCGCCGAAGACGATCGCTTCCGTGTCCCGCCGATCATCGGAATCGAACAGTGAGCGACGTCAGCACGAACCGCAACGGTCCCATGAGTGCGTTCGACATCGCGTCGAAGGTGCGCAACGGCGAGACGACCGCCGCCGATGTCGTCGATGCCCACCTGGCCCGCATCGCGGAGCGTGACGACGAGATCAACGCGTTCAACCTGGTGCTGAACGACGCCGCACGAGTCCGAGCGGCGGAGATCGACGAGATCATCGCTGCCGGCGACGACCCCGGCCCACTGGCCGGAGTGCCGGTCGCGCTCAAGGACAACCTGTGCACCCGCGGTATCCCGACGACATGCTCGTCCAAGATCCTCGCGGACTGGGCGCCGCCGTACGACGCCACTGTCGTCACCCGACTCAGCGATGCCGGTGCGATCGCAATCGGCAAGACGAATCTCGACGAGTTCGCCATGGGGTCCAGCACCGAGAACTCGGCATTCGGAACGACTCGCAACCCTCTCGACACGACCCGGGTGCCGGGTGGTTCCTCCGGAGGTTCGGCAGCTGCGGTTGCGGCAGGCTTCGCCCCGCTGAGCCTCGGCTCCGACACCGGTGGCTCGATCCGCCAACCCGCAGCCCTGTGTGGCGTCGTCGGCGTGAAACCCACCTACGGCGCCGTCAGCCGGCTCGGCCTCATCGCCTTCGGATCGAGCCTCGACCAGATCGGCCCGTTCGCCCACGACGTCAGCGACGCCGCACTGGCGCTCGAAGCAATCAGCGGGCACGACCCCTCCGACTCGACGAGCATCCAGCAGGGCCCGCTCGATCTCACCGCCGCCCTCGATCGAGGCGTCGACGGCCTGCGAATCGGCCGCATCACCGACTTGCCGACCGGAGCGAGCCCCGACGTGGAAGAGCGTCTCGAGGTTGCGTTCGACGCGTTGCGCTCTGCGGGTGCCGAGATCGTTGACGTCGTCGTGCCAGCGTTCGGCTACGGCCTCACCGCCTACTACCTGATCGCCCCCGCCGAAGCGTCGAGCAATCTCGCCCGGTTCGACGGCGTGCGCTTCGGGATGCGGACCACAGCGCCCGATACGAACTCGATGTACACCGCCACCCGGACCGACGGCTTCGGCGACGAGGTCAAGCGGCGGATCATGCTCGGGACCTACGCCCTGTCCGCCGGCTACTACGACGCGTACTACGGACGTGCACAGAAAGTCCGACGACTCATCTCGAACGACTTCAAGGCGGCATACGCCCAGGTCGATGTGCTGTTGACACCGGCGTCGCCGAGCGTGGCGTTCGAGGTCGGCGCCAAGGCCAGCGATCCGCTGTCCATGTACCTCTGCGACACCTACACGATCCCGTCGAACCTGACCGGCGATCCTGGCATGAGCGTGCCGTTCGGTACCGGCGAACACGGCCTGCCCGTCGGGGTGCAGATCCTCGCTCCGGCGCTCAAGGATGACGTGATGTTCCAAGCCGGAGCCACACTCGAACGACACATGCAGAGCGAGCGAGGGGTTGCATCATGAGCATCACCTACGTCAATGATGACGCCTACCACCCGTCCAACGACGCACATGAACGCTGGTCCCAGGGGGAGTGGGAGATGGTCGTCGGGCTCGAAGTCCACGTCGAACTCGCGACGCAGACCAAGCTGTTCTCGGCGTCGCCCAACCGCTTCGGTGACGAACCGAACACGAACATCGACCCGGTGACACTCGGCCTGCCCGGAGCGCTTCCGGTGCTCAACCGTCAGGCGGTCGAGCTGGCGATCCGTCTCGGCCTTGCGCTCAACTGCACGGTGCAGAAGTCGACGTTCGCACGTAAGAACTACTTCTACCCCGACATGCCCAAGGCGTACCAGATCAGCCAGTACGACGAGCCGATCAACATCGACGGCTGGCTCGACCTGCCCGACGGCTTCCGCGTCGGCATCGAGCGCGGTCACCTCGAAGAAGACACCGGCAAGTCGTCGCACGTCGGCGGTACCGGCGGGCGCATCCACGGTTCGGACTACTCACTCATCGACTTCAATCGTGCGGGCGTGCCGCTGGTCGAGATCGTCAGCCGACCCGACATCCGCCACCCGGAGCAGGCCAAGGCCTACGTCACTGAGTTGCGCGGCATCCTCGTCGCCGTCGGAGCGTCCGACGCGAAGATGGAGGAGGGCTCGATGCGCGTCGACGCCAACGTCAGTGTTCGCAAGCCCGGCGAGGACTTCAACACCCGCTGCGAGATCAAGAACGTCAACTCGGTGCGGTCGCTCGGCCGGGCCATCGAGTACGAAGCGCAACGCCAGATCGCGCTGCACGAAGCGGGCGAGCCCGTGGTCCAGCAGACGCGCCACTGGGATGAGAACGACGGGCGCACGCACACGCTGCGCTCCAAAGAAGACGCCGACGACTACCGCTACTTCCTCGAACCCGACCTCGTCGTGGTCGACCCCGGCAACGACTGGATCGACAGGGTGCGTGCAGCGCTGCCGGTGCTCCCGGCAGAACGCCGCGCGATCCTCGCCGATGCATCGGGACAGGCCGCGAACGCCGAGGCGATCATGGTCGTTGTCGAGCGCGGGCAGGACGAGTACGTGATGGAGGCAGCCAAGCTCGGTGGCGACGCCGGCGTTGCCCTCAAACACGTCAAGGAAGCGCCCGAGTTGGCTGGGCAGGTGCCGGCGGCGAGCCTCGCGACGCTGTCGACGATGGAGTCTTCCGGTGCAATCACAGCAAGCCAGGCCAAGACGATCGTCGCAGCCATGATCGACAGCGGCACCACGGACCCGGAGGCGATCGCCGCTGACCTCGGCTTCGAGGCGATGGACACCTCCGAACTCGAATCGATGGTCGACCAGGCAATCGCCGATCAGCCCGACGCGTGGGAGAAGTTCTGTGCCGGAGAAGGCAAGGCAATGGGGGCACTCGTCGGAGCGGTGATGAAGGCGTCGAAGGGCCAAGCCGACGGCAAAGCTGTCACGGCACTCCTCAACGCCAAGAAGCCCTGATCGAGCTGCGGCGATGTTGACGGAGGGTGTCGAAGCTGAGCTGAATGCCGCACTCGACGGGCCGATCACCGTCGACATCACCACGATTGGTCGCCAGTCGGGCGAGCTGCGCCGTATCGAGATCTGGATGGTCAACGTCGATGGGCGCATCGCAATCGGCGGAACTCCAGGCAATCGCGACTGGTTCGCGAACGTTCGTGAGAACGCCGACATCACCGTTCACTTCAAGCAGACGACCATCGCTGATGTCGCCGCTTCGGCTCGAGAAGTCGTTGACCTCGGCGTTCGGCGCACTACCTGGAACCACCGTTCGACGGCGTGGTATCGCCGGAACACCTCAGTGGACGACCTTGTGGCGAATGCTCCGCTTGTCGAACTCAGCTGGAGGTGAGCCGACGCCTCAGAGGGGGCGCTCCACCAGGGCGCCGGTCGCCGATGCGATCCAGTCGGTACCGAAGTAGGCGGCGGGCTCGATGTCGCGCACGCCGACGATGCGGCCGATGCCGGACCGGAACCCCTCCCGACCGATCTTCGTGTGCGGCGCACCGAAGGGGAATGCGATCAGTGCGCACGTTCGGTGGTGAGTGCTCTTGTTGTCGCCCGAGCCGGTCGTGTAGCGGTACTGAAACACGATGTCCTGCTCACCGTTCCGCCAGAACTGGAATGAGACCTGCTTCGAATTGCCCTGACCGAACACGTCGAACGGTTGGGTCGGCGGCTTCTTCGTGTCGACATCGACGTGGAAGCCGTGTTGCGCAGCGATCTGCCTTGCGTATGCGATTCGCTCCTTGCGGCGCCGATCGTTCCAGAGCGCAATCGGCACGGCGATGACGGCGACGAGTGCCGTCATGATCAGCATGCCCACGGTCAGTCCAGTGCTCAGCCCGGAGCTGTTGAACGGAACCGGCTGACCAATTCGATCGTGATGGCGAGCGTCTCGACGAACTCCTCGTCGTTCGACACCTCGCGCGCCAGGAAGACTGCGGATCGGTGCGCTGCATCGTCGTGAGTCTCGGCTTCGGCGCCGTCGAACACCACGATCAATGGTCCGTGGTCCTGCTCGAACCGCATCGCCTCCTTGCAGAGGTCAGCGGTGAGGATGCTCTTGACGACGTCAAGTGCGTCATCGTCGACGTCCAGGCAGAACGCGGAATCGAACTCGCTGTCGCCGATCTCGGCGTCAGCGACGCCGAGATCGAGATCGAGATGGTTGTCGCTCCGCTTCGACTGTGCTGCGATCCAGACGGGCGGGAGCGAGGGCCACGCCAACGAGGCGACTGCAAGGGTCACGCCGTCCGCTCGGCGGCCACGTTCGAGCGCTGGATGGAAGCCGTCGACGGGTGCGGCACACAGTACGTCGTGGCCGAAAGCGAAACTGTCGAATGCGACGTCGGCAACGGTTCGTTCGAGCCAGACCCGAGTCGTGAGGGTCAGCCCGCCTGCTTTGGCGACGTCCGCGAGGGGCGTCAGGGCATCGGATCTCCGATGTCGTGAGAATGGCACTCGTCAGCACCGTAGTGCATTGCTGTCTTTTGCCGCTGGCCCACAGGGCGGATCGGCGTGTCGCTAGCGGATGGTGACGGTAAGTCGACGTTGTCGGGCCACGAGCAGGGCGAGGGCGCCGAGGGCAATGAGGGCAAGTGCCGGTTTCCAGGGTGGGGTTCCGCCGGTTGCGGGGAGTTCGGTCATGGGTGGTGTGGGTGCGGCGTTGATGGTGAGTGTGAATGCTGCGGTTGCGGTGTTGTTGGCGGGGTCGGTGGCGGTGCAGGTGATGTTGGTGGTTCCGGCGGTGAGGGTGCTGCCGGAGACGGGTGTGCAGTCGATGGTGGCGGTGCCGGAGTTGTCGGTCGCGGTGGGTGCTGCGTAGATGACGGGCCCGGAGTGCCAGGCGGCGAGGGTGATCGTTTGATCAGTCGCACCCGTGATGATGGGGTCTTCGTTGTCGGTGACGACGACCGCGAAGGCGGCGGTTGCGGTGTTGTTGTCGCTGTCGCTTGCGGAGCAGTTGACGGTGGTGGTGCCGATGGGGAACTGCGAGCCGGATGCTGGTGTGCAGTCGGGTGTGATGGCTCCGCCGAATGCTGCTGCGAGGCCGCCGTCGGTGTTGATGAGTGCGGCGTTGCCGGTGGTGGTTCGGTTGCTGTCGGGGTCGGTTGCGGTGACGGTGTAGCTGACAGTTGCGAATGGTTGGCCGGGGTCGGTGTTGACCTCGATGTTCGTGGTGGGTGTGTTGATGACGGGTGCGTTGACGTCGGTGATCGTGACGGTGTCAGCAGTGATCATGGTGGTGGAGGCGTTGCCGAGCAGGTCGGTTGCTGCGCCGGCGGGAACGCTGATGGTGATGGTGCCCGCGTTGGCGGCTTGGTCGATGGTGGCGGTGTAGATGCTGCCGGTTCCGGTGAGGGTGAGTCCGGTGGGGTTGGCGGTGCCGGACAAGACGATGTCGGTGGTTTCGAAGTCGGTGACGGCTTCGTCGAAGGTGATGGTGAACGCGACCGGTGTTGCTGTCGTGGTTGCGTTTTGTGATGTAGCGAGGTTGATGGTGGCGACTGGTCCGGTGGTGTCGTAGGTGATGTTGGGTGTGTTGGATGCCGCAGTGGGCTGGTTGTTCGCGTTGACTGCTGCGTTCGCGGGGATGGTGACGGTGATGGTGCCGTCGGCAGTCATTGCTGACACGGTGATCGTGTACTCGCTGGCTGATACCGCAGTCACTGTTGCTGCGGCGCCTGTCGGGGCAGTCAGCAACACGTCGGCGGCATCGAAACCGGTGACCGGCTGGGAGAACGTTGCAGTGAAGGTGACGGGGTCGGTGCTGGTCGGGTCGCCTTGCCCGGCTGTTGCGGCGATCGCGACGGTGGGGGCTGTGGTGGGGGTGACTTGTCCAGTCGATGCCGACGGTGCCGAGTCGCCGACAGCGTTGATGGCAAAGACACGGAACTCGACCGGCACGCCGTTGGTGAGCCCGGTGACTGCGGCTGTGGTCGCTGTCGACGTGTTGGTGTCGACTGCGGTGGTTGCTGTGGTCCAGGTGGTACCGCCGTCGGTGGATTGTTCGACGGTGTAGCCGGTGAGTGTGGTACCGCCAGTGTTGCTTGGGGTGGTCCAGGAGATCGTGGCTTCGGTGTTGCCTGCGCCAGCTGACGGGCCGGTTGGTGCGTCTGCGACGGTTTGGAATTCGATGGTCGAGGCCGTGATGACGTTGGTCGAGGCGTTGCCCGCGGCGTCCGTGACTGCGCCGGCGTTCACCGAAACAGTGATGGTTCCCGCGTTCGGGATGGTGTCGACGCTGATTGTGTAGGTGTCGCCTGCTGCGTTGGTCGTGAGGGTGCTCGTGGTCGCGCCAGCTGTGCCGGCGATGGTGTAGTCGGTGGTGTCGAAGCCGGTCACGGCCTGATCGAAGGCAACCGTGAACATTGCCGGGGTGGCCGTTGTTGGCGACGTTTGGCCAGCCGCGAGATCGATGGTCGCGACGGGTCCGGTGGTGTCGTAGGTGACGGTTGAAGTGTTCGACTCGGCGTTTTCCTGGCCGTTGGTGTTGACGACGGCTTCTTGGGGGACCGTGATGGTGATGTCGCCGTCGGCAGTCATGCCCGACACGGTGATGGTGTAGATCGCAGCGTTGGCAGGGTCGGGTGTGACGACCGCTGTAGCACCGGCTGGTGCGAAGTTTTCGATGTCGAGATCTTCGGCGTCGAAGCCGGTGACGGGTTGGGAGAACGTTGCGGTGAAGGTGACTGGGTCGATGTTGGTCGGGTTGCCTTGGCCGACGGTTGGGGTGACGACGACGGTTGGTTGCGGCGTCGGAATGAACGGGGCTGTCGAGGCAGAAGGTGCTGAGTTGCCAACGGCGTTGATCGCGATCACTCGGAACTCGACGGGGGTGCCGTTGGTGAGTCCGGTGACCCTTGCGTTCTCGTCGGTCGACACGGTGTTGTCCCACTGGGTAGCGGCAGCAGTCCAGGTGGTGCCGTTGTCGGTGGACTGCTCGACGCGGTAGCCGGTGGTTGCTCCGAAACCGGACGCTGGGCCAGCAGTCCAGGTGATGATGGCGCTGTCCGCGGTGATGTCGTAACCGGTCGCGGCCGGGTCAGTGGGTGCACCGGGGGCGCCAACCAGCACCGGAATCGCCGAGTCGGTGGTGGTGCCGTTGCCGAGCTGCCCGTAGAAGTTGTTGCCCCAGCAGGTGGTGGTGCCGGTGTTCAAGATGGCGCACGTGTGGAGGTCACCGGCGGTGATGGTGGTGGCGGTGGTGCCGGTGGGGAGGTCGACGGTGACGGGTGTGGTGCTGTCGGTGGTGGTGCCGTTGCCGAGCTGCCCGACGACGTTGCGACCCCAGCAGCTGACTTGGCCGGTGTTCAAGATCGCGCACGTGTGGAGGTCACCGGCGGTGATGGTGGTGGCGGTGGTGCCGACGGGAAGGGTGACGGTGACAGGTGTGGTGCTGTTGGTGGTGGTGCCGTTGCCGAGCTGCCCGGAGAAGTTGCGACCCCAGCAGCTGACTTCGCCGGTGTTCAAGATCGCGCAGGTGTGGGCGGCGCCGGCGGTGATGGCAGTGGCGGCGGTGGTGCCGGTGGGGAAGTCGACGGTGACAGGTGTGGCGCTGTCGGTGTTACTGCCGTTGCCGAGCTGCCCGTTGTCGTTGCTGCCCCAGCAGGTGGTGGTGCCGGTGTTCAAGATGGCGCACGTGTGGTAGGGGCCGGCGGTGATGGTGGTGGCGGTGGTGCCGACGGGAAGGTCGACGGTGACAGGTGTGGTGCTGTCGGTGTTGCTGCCGTTGCCGAGCTGCCCGTAGAAGTCGTTGCCCCAGCAGGTGGTGGTGCCGGTGTTCAAGATCGCGCACGTGTGGAAGCTGCCGGCGGTGATGGTGGTGGCGGTGGCGCCGACGGGAAGGTCAACGGTGACAGGTGTGGCGCTGTCGGTGTTGCTGCCGTTGCCGAGCTGCCCGTTGTCGTTGCTGCCCCAGCAGGTGGTGGTGCCGGTGTTCAAGATGGCGCACGTGTGGAAGTCACCGGCGGTGACGGTGGTGCCGACGGTGCCGGTGGGGAAGTCGACGGTGACAGGTGTGGTGCTATTGGTGGTGGTGCCATTGCCGAGCTGCCCGTCGAAGTTGTAGCCCCAGCAGGTGACATCACCGCGGCTTGACAGGGAACACGTGTGGCTGGCGCCGGCGGCGACGGCTGGGGTGGGTGTTCGGCCTTCGTCGAGTGCCGCTGCTGCGGGGGTGTTCTGGGTTGCGGCGATGCCGGTGACGAGGGCGCTGGCAACCAGCAGGTACGCAAGAAGAAGTCGTGCCGGCCGAAGCAACGTCGTGCAGTGGTGCCTTGCTGCGGTGGTTGTTGTTCTGTTCGTGTGTGCAGTGGTCATGGTCGCCCAATCGTCGTGTTGTTGCGGTAACGCTCCCGCAAGAACTTGTGTGGTGATCGTGAGCGCGAGCGCTGAGTGTTCGCTGAGTGTTTTCCGCCTGCTGGTGCTCTGCCCTGGTCAGCGAGTGAAAACAAGGTGGTGGACATCAGCTGCCGTGGTGGGAATCGCGTCGCTGGCAGGCCTGCGAAGCGCTTGTGGCACACTGCTGTGAGTGGGCGATGTGGCGTTGAAGCTCCTGGGTGAGGTTGCAATCTCGGTCGATGGGGAAGCCGGAGTGCAACGCATTGCTGGCCAACGGCAACGCGCAGTGGCAGCGGTCCTTGCATTGGCCGCGCCGGCGATGGTGCCGACCGACCGGTTGATCGACGTGCTGTGGCCGGAAGACCCGCCGCAACGGGCTCGTAACTCGATACAGCGGTTCGTTTCTGATCTGCGTCGTCATCTCGGTGAACACACCGGTCTGCTCGTCGGGTCTCGCGATGGGTATCAGCTCCACCTCGACCGGCACCAGATCGATGCGCGGTGCGCCGAAGACCTTCTCGCGGTCGCCCTGGTCGCCGAATCAGATGGCGACATCGACACCGCGCTCGAACACGTGAGCCGGGCGCGTGCCCTCTGGTCAGGGCCTGCGCTCAGCGGCACGGGACCGGTTCGCACCACCTCGGGCCTCGTGGTGCCGCTGGACGAACTCCTCCTGCGGGTCGTCGAATGTCAGGCACGGGCGTTGCTGGCACTCGGCAGGGCTGATGGAGCCATCGCCGGCTTGCGCGATCTCGCCCCCGTTCATCCTGGACGGGACGAACTGTGGGCTGTGTTGGCGCTGGCCGAAGCCGCTGCGGGCCAGCAGCGCAAGGCTGCCGCGACGTTGCGTCAACTCCGCGCCGACCACCGCGCAACCGGCATTGGTGCATCTTCGCGGGTCAGCGAAGCCGAAGCGATCGTCTTCGCAGTGGCCGATCCTGGCGACCTAGCTGCCGACAACGCCGTCGAACCATCACGTTTGCGGCGGTCGACCGACCACGAGGTGGCCGACTCAGCACCGGCGCCTCGCCGACTCCCGGCTGCGCTGGAATCGGCCAACGGGGCGCTCCTCGTCGGCCGCGACAGGGATCTCGAGCGGCTGACGAACCTGCTCGCCCAGCCATCAGCACGCCCACACCACAACGGCGACGACCCCACCGGCGCTGACTCGAACGGCGCCGGCGCAACGCTGAGTGGTGCGTCGGCAACGTTCATCACCGGAGAAGCCGGGATCGGCAAGACGCATCTCGCTGCTGCATTCGCCGTCGCCGCGCACGAAGCGGGTTGGTTGGTCGCATTCGGTCGGTCGAGTGCCGAACTCGACGCATCGTTCGAGGCGTGGTCGGACGCACTCGCCACGATCGCCGCGCAGGCATCAGACGGTGACCTTGTTGCCCACCGTGCCGTTCACGGCGCTGCGCTCGCCGGACTCGTTCCCGGCCTCGCCGCACGGTGGGGTATCGAGGTCGTTGACAACGCCGACGTGGCCGCCGATTCCGACACCGAGATCGACAACGAGTCGTCGCAGCTCCGTACGTTCGCCGCGGTCGTCGACCTCCTCGACCGGTGTTGCGGCCGCGCTCCAACGCTGATCGTGCTCGACGATCAACACTGGGCCACACCGACCTCCACCGCGCTCTTGCGGTACGTCCTCGATCGGGTCGTGGCGCGCCTGGTCATCGTCGTGACCTACCGCGACACCGACATCGCAGCCGACCATCCGCTCTGGGCGCTCAGCGTCTCGACCCCGTCCGGGCGTCCCCATCCCGACATTCGGCTTGGCGCGCTCGACGCGGGCGACATCGAAACACTCATGGCCCAACGCCAGTCGACGGGTGCGGCTTCCACGTTGCGTCCGGCACAGGTCACTGCCGAGGCGCTCCGTTCACGAACCGGCGGCAACCCGCTCTTCGTGACCGAGATGCTTCGCCACATCGAGTCCGGCACCGATACGGCAACAGACGTCGCGGCGGCCGCCCTCGAAGACGTCGGCTCCGGCGACTTCGTCCCCGAGAGCATTCAGCGGATCGTCGAGCATCGTGTCGCCCGCCTCGACGAGTCGACCATCAGATTTCTGTACGCCGCTGCAGTGTGGGGCCGGTCGTTCGACCTCGACCACGTTGCGAAGATGATCGACGTCTCGCCCATTGCCGCACTCGACACCGCCGACGATGGTGAAGCAGCCGGCATCATCGGTCCGCTCGGCGCAGCTGGCGCCACATACGAGTTCACCCACGACCTCGTTCGATCTGCGCTCGAATCATCGATGAGTGGACCACGTCGAGCGCGCTATCACCTGATCGCCGCCGACGTGATCGCGTCGAACGCCGAGCCAGATGTCGTTCCTTCGACAGGCAACGCCGCAGGCATGGCAATCGCACAGCGCACCAACCGGCTGGCGCGGCACCTCGTGGCAGCAGGCGAGTTGGCTCGGCCCGAACGAACGATCGCCGCATGCGCGACGGCAGCGCAAGAAGCAGCAGCACGCTACGCGCCCGACGAAGCAGTCACCTGGTACGAACAGGCCGTCGGGCAACACAGCCGACTGGACGATGCAGTCGGTCGCGCCCGGATCCTCGTCGAACTCGCGGTACAGCAGCGCCACCTCGGCGGGACCGCCCATCGGGAACTCCTCGACGAAGCAGCGGCCGTTGCACACCGAACCGGCGCGGCCGAACTCGTCGTCGAGGTCGCCTGCGCGGATGTCGGCCCAACCGCAGCGAGCCTGTACTTCCCGTCACCGGAGCGGTTGGCCCGACTCGAGGCCGGGCTGGCAGCGTGCTCGCCCGACGACAGCGTCGACCGGGCACGGCTGCTCGCTGCAGTGGCAACTCAACTCCACGGCCCGGAGCACCGTCCGCGTCGGCTGGCACTGCGTGCCGAAGCAGCCGAGGTCGCCCGCCGCGTCGGTGACCCGCACACACTCGCCGATGCGCTCCTGCGGATCGCCCGCTCGAACCCCGACCCACTCCCGCTTGTCGAGGCCGATGCACTCAACGACGAAGTCTCCGCATTGCTCGCCGCAGCCGAGGCCCGCGACCCCGAGCTCGAGTTCTCACTGATCAGGTCGCAGCTGGCAGTCGCGTACACGACTGCAGACGGCCGCCGCGCCGACGAACTCGTCGAACAGTCGATCGAGTCGAGTGTTCGCTTTCCGACTGCCGTCAACCGGCTCAGCTCGCTGTATTGCCAGACCGTTCAGGCAAGCGTGCACGGTGACACCGAACGGTTTGCTCGACTCAACGACGAGGCCTTCGTGCTCGGCACCGAACACGGGCTCGAAGAGGCTGCGGGTGTCTACCAGGCGCACCTCGGATACCTGTACGGGTTGCAGGGGCGAACGTTCGCAATCGCGAGCGGGATCGCTGACTGGGCCGCCCAGCATCCCGACCAATCGGCGTATCTTGCAGGTACAGCGAACATCTTGTCGGAGTCGGGGCGGCTCGACGAAGCACTGGCGATTTTCGTCCGTTTCGCCAGTGGTGAGCTCATGCCCGAAGACAACGCGCAACGCGTGCACCTCACCGCCTTGTGGGGGCTCACGGCGTGGAAGATCGGCGAGCCGGACGTCTGCGCCCGAGTGCGCGATGCGCTCGAGCCGCATCGGCATCTCGTGGCGTCATACGTCAACCACGTGATGGAACCGATTGCGTTGACGATGATGAACCTCGCCACCCGACTTGGCCGTTTCGATGAGGCGCTGGCCGACTATGAACTCGCACGCGAAATCGCCGAACGGCTCGACGCACAATGGATGATGCTCGCCGCCGACCAGTCGCTGGCCGAGATGTTGATCAGGCGCGCCGAACCGGGTGACGTCGACCGGGCTCGGGTGATCGCGGCCGAGATCCTTGACGCGTCGATCTCTGAAGGCTTCGGCGGGTTGTACCAGCGAGCGACCTTCGCCCTGCAGACCGAACTGTTCGGCACCGACACGCCTCTACCCGTCGAGGCTTTTGTCCAGATCACACCGCTTGCCGCCACCGCCTGAGCGGGCGGTTGTCGACGCTGGCTTCTTGCCCCGCTTTGTGCGGCCAGGGCGGTCGTTCCGGTTGTCGGGTGATGCGCTGCTGCGCGGTTGTTCAGCGGATGGTGACGCGCAGGGTGCGTTTGCGTGCGGCCGTTGCGAGGAGCAGTGCGCCGAGTGCGATGAGGGCAGCGGCGGGCTTCCAGGGGATGTCGTTGTTGCCGGTTGCGGGGAGTTCGGTCATGGGCGGTGTGGGTGCGGCGTTGATGGTGAGGGTGAAGTTGGCGGTGCTGGTGTTGCCTGCGGGGTCGGTGGCGGTGCAGGCGATGGTGGTGGTTCCTGCGGTGAGGGTGCTACCGGATGCGGGGGTGCAGTCGATGGCGGCGGTGCCGGAGTTGTCGGTCGCAGTCGGGGCTGTATAGGTGACGGGCCCGGTGTCACCGATGGTGAGGGTGATGGTTTGGTTCGTGGTGCCGGTGATGGCGGGGTTTTTGTCGTCGGTGACGACGACGGAGAAGTTGGCGGTGCTGGTGTTGTTGTCGTTGTCCGTGGCGGTGCAGTTGACGGTGGTGGTGCCGATGGGGAATTGGCTGCTGGAGGCTGGTGTGCAGTTGGGTGTGATGGTGGCGCCGAATGCTGCTGCGATTGCGTTGTCGTTGGTGGTTTGGTTGCTGTCGGGGTCGGTTGCGGTGACGGTGTAGGTGACGGTGGCGAAGGCTTCGCCGGGGTCGGTGTTCGCTTCGACGTCAGCTGGTGGTGTGTTGATGATGGGGGCGTTGACGTCGGTGATGGTGACGGTGTCGGCAGTGGTGACGGTTGTGGAGGTGTTGCCGAGGGGGTCGGTTGCTGCGCCTGCTGGGATGGTGATGTTGATGGTTCCGGTGTTGGCGGCTTGTCCGATGGTGGCGGTGTAGGTGGTTCCGGTGCCGTCGAGGGTGATTCCGGTGGGCCCAGCGGCGCCGTCGACGGTGATGTCGTCGAGGGTGAAGTCGGTGACGGGTTCGTCGAAGGTGATGGTGAACTCGACGGGTGTTGCGTTGGTGGTCGCGTTCTGGTCAGCGGCGAGGTCGACGGTTGCGCCGGGGCCGGTAGTGTCGAACATGACCGACGGTGCGTTGGACGCTGCGCTTGTCTGGCTGTTGGTGTTGACCGCCGCTCCAGCGGGAATCGCGATGGTGATGGTGCCGTCGGCGTTCATGCCTGAGACCGTGATCGTGTAGATCGCATCGTCAGCGGTGGCGGTGACGGCTGCGGTTGCGCCGGTGGGTGCGGTCAACACGACGTCGGTTGCGTCGAAGCCGGTGATGGGTTGGGAGAACGTGGCGATGAATGCAATCGGGTCGGTGTTGGTCGGGTCGGTCTGACCTGCTGCGGCGGTGATTGCGACGGTCGGAGCGTCGGTTGGGGTGACCTCGTTGGTCGAGGCTGATGGAAGGCTGGTCGAGATCGTGTTGATCGTCGACACCCGGAAAATGACCGGCAAGCCGTTGGTGAGGCCGGTGACGGTTGCGATGGTGGCGTTCGATGTCGTCGTCGTGGCTGTGGTGGTCGCTGCGGCCCAGGTGATTCCGTCGTCGGTTGATTGTTCGATCGTGTAGCCGGTGATCGGCCAGTTCGAGTCTTCCTGGCCCGGTGTCCACGAGATGTCTGCCTGGCTTGACATTGTCGTCGTGGCAGATGCTGCGTCGGGTCGGGTGGCTCCGGTCACGCGTAGCGGACCGAATACACGGACATGTCCGGCGTCGCCGCCGTTGGTGTCGTTGAACGGGGCGCCGATGATGGCGGTGTCTCCGTCGGCGCTGATGGCGACCGAGGATCCGAAGCCGTCGAAGGCTGTTTGGCCGTTGATGTCGGTGCTGCGTTGGGTCCATGCGGTGCCGTTCCAGTGGTAGATGCGGGCCTGGCCGGCTGCGTTGCCGTTGGTGTCGTTGAAGGGTGCGCTGATGATGGCGGTGTTGCCGTCGGCGCTGAGTCCGACCGAGTATCCGGATTGGTCGCCGGGTGTTTGGCCGTTGATGTCGGTGCCGCGTCGGGTCCATGCGGTGCCGTTCCAGTCGTAGACGCGGGTGGTGCCGCCGTTGGCGCCGTTCAAAGGGGCGCCGATGATGGCGGTGTTGCCGTCGGCGCTGATGTCGACCGACCGTCCGGAGAGGTCGCCCGCTGCTTGGCCGTTGATGTCGGTGCCGCGTTGGGTCCAGGCAGTGCCGTTCCAGTGGTAGATGCGTGTGTGGCCGGCGCTGGTGCCGTTGGTGTCGTTGAAGGGTGCGCTGATGATGGCGGTGTTGCCGTCGGCGCTGAGTCCGACCGAGTATCCGGATTGGTCGCCGGGTGTTTGGCCGTTGATGTCGGTGCCGCGTTGGGTCCAGGCGGTGCCGTTCCAGTCGTAGATGCGGGTGTTGCCAGCGCTGGGGCCGTTGATGTCGTTGAAGGGGGCGCTGATGATGGCGGTGTTGCCGTCGGCGCTGATGGCGACCGACGATCCGGATCGGTCGCCGGCTGCTTGGCCGTTGATGTCGGTGCCGCGTTGGACCCATGCGGTGCCGTTCCAGTGGTAGATGCGGGTGTTGCCAGCGCTGGTGCCGTTGGTGTCGTTGTAGGGGGCGCCGATGATGGCGGTGTTGCCGTCGGTGCTGATGGCGACCGAGTATCCGGATTGGTCGCCGGGTGTTTGGCCGTTGATGTCGGTGCCGCGTTGGGTCCAGGTGGTGCCGTTCCAGTGGTAGATGCGGGCGTGGCCGGCGTTGGTGCCGTTGGTGTCGTTCAAGGGGGCGCCGATGATGGCGGTGTTGCCGTCGGTGCTGATGGCGACCGAGTATCCGGATTGGTCGCCGGGTGTTTGGCCGTTGATGTCGGTGCCGCGTTGGGTCCAG
>Ga0209831_1002020_pt1 | contig 17990 bp, 14 predicted proteins | sample Maine_Asex4_meta_FD_187451 | JGI IMG/M metagenome (GOLD analysis project Ga0209831, IMG submission 187451) | Marine algal microbial communities from Maine, USA - Maine_Asex4_metaG (SPAdes) (version 2) | ecosystem: Host-associated > Algae > Red algae > Unclassified | place: Maine, USA | collected...
AAGAGAGACATTGTCGCTATAGCTGGTGCCACAGAGACGATCAATCAGCTGAATCCAGTGACATATGAGTTTAGATCAGATGAATTTCCCGATCTTAAGTTATCTGAAGGTCAGAGATGGGGCTTGATCGCACAAGAAGTAGAAGCGGTCCTCCCAGACCTAGTCTCGGAGAATGGATCTGCTGTACATAAGAATGGAGAAGAAATGACATCAAATCACTAAATTACATAGACTTGATTCCGATGATGATCAAAGCAATCCAAGAGCAAGATGCTGAGATTCAAGCGCTCAAAGCGATAATCAGCCAAAAATAGTCTCTGTGTTTCACTTATATAGTATATATGCCTATATGTAAAGTCATATAGATGAGTAGCTTGATGTATAATGCTTTATCATAATATGATCCGATTCTAATCGGTAAAATTGAATAGTTGTCATCAGTTAGAGAGCAGATTTTGTATACAAAGTAGCGAAGAGCAAAAATAATTGACATTAGTTTGATGAAAAATGTGGTTTAAAACCAATGAAATCGTCTGAATTAGTGTGCTAATCTCAATAAATGTCATAATTCCCTCTTTTTGGGGATTCTTTTATTGAAATAAACATAGTATATTTGTATTATTGATGGAAAGACATCAATGTTTACTTCCGCTCAGCGGAAACCTTAAAATTGGATATTCTTAAAATCTTATTGTTAAACTTATAATCTGGCTTAACTGTCAGAATTCTTAAAATCTTTTAAAATGAAAAAAATAATATTACTTTTTTGCTTCGCGATTTGCGCGAATTTGTCTTATGGACAAATGAAAGTTATCACTAACGGGTTTACAAAAGTTGGTAACACTGGAGTTGCTCCTTCTCAACAATTACATGTTGATGGAAATGTTTTAACTGAGAATAACTTTCTGTTAAACAATAATGCTGCAACAAGAGATATAGCAGGAATTAACGGTCAATATGATATTCGAGTTATGAATAATCAATCTCTACTTTCAAGTGGTGCATTTTTCATCATGAGGGGTCTCAATCAGAATGTTGCAGCAGCGATTGGGGATTTTACTGTAGGGGGTGCTAAAGTCCAGTTTAAAACTGGAGTAACTACATCTAATACAGGTCAAACAAGAGCAGAATTGACTGGTACAGGCTTGAATGTTTTTGGAGTTGTCCAAGCAAATGGCGTAACGCTTACATCAGATAAAAAGACAAAAAAGAATATAACATCATTCAATTATGGATTGAATGAAGTTATGAAACTGAAGCCGTCATTTTATAATTATAATGGATTAGCAGGTACTCTTGAAGAGCCATTAAATGTAGGTGTTATGGCTCAAGAGCTTCAAAAGGTAGCTCCAGAATTAGTCACCACAAGAAGGCATCTTGATTATGACGCTGACTCTGGAGAAATTTTTGAGGATGCAGAGTATCTTCAAATCAATGATACTGCAATTAAATATATGCTTGTTAATGCTATTCAAGATCAGCAGAAGTTAATCGAAGATCAAGCTGAAAAAATTGCAAATTTAGAAGATGCAGTTCAAACTATTGGTTCAACTGAATCAACTAATAATTCAAATGTAACACTTAGCTCATACGATTTAGCTGACTTAGGTCAAAATACACCAAACCCTTTTAATGGTAGTACTTCGATATCATATGTAATACCAACAGAATCTGATAATGCGCAAATAAATATTTTTGGGCAGAATGGTCAATTGATGAAGACTTTAGACATTGAACATGTAGGTCAAGGGCAGTTGAATGTAGACGCTCAGAATCTTCCATCAGGCACATATTCTTACCAATTGATGGTTGACGGTAGAAGTATTCAGACCTACAAAATGGTTGTTGCACAGTAAACAAATATATTAAGTATAGACCTAAAAGTTTATATTCTTGAAATAGTAGGGATTAAGTCTTAGCGGGCTTAATCCCATCTTTTATTATATATGAAAAACAATCTTCCCACATTACTTGATTCTTTCAAACAAAGGAAGTTCTTAAAAGTGGAATGGATTAATTTATTCCTTCTTCTCAGTTGTGGATTTGCATATTTGTATTACTGCTTCTTTTACTCAGTTAACTTTCCATTTAATGATGACTTTGGACAAACATTGGGCTATGTAGATCAGATCTATGCATCTGATTCAGTAGATCAGTTTTTTACGGCGCTCTTCCAGCAATTCAATTCACATTATATTGTTTCTCAAAGAATAGTAGTTCTACTATTTTTTGAAATCTTCGGCCATCTAAACTTCGAATACCTCATCATCTTTGGTAATATTATTTACCTAAGTATTATACTATTTCTTGTTCAAAATTCAGGCATCCCAGTCAAGTCAATCGTATTTGTTGTACTTACGTGCATAACCTGCTTTATTCCTGTTAATATGTTATCTAATTGGACAGGAACGTCTATTGTGCATTCATTTGTAGTCTTATTCGGATGTTTATCACTTAAGCTTTTAGTCGATAAGAAGAATGTTATAGCTGCCATTTTATTCTTGATTATGGCATTATTAAGTCTAGGAAATAGTATTTGTATACCTATAGTTGGTTTATTTGTTATGATTTATTTCTATCGCGACTACAAGGAGCTTATTATGCGATGGGTGTTGTTTTCTTCAATCTGCTTATTCTTATTCTTTCTATTTTATCAATTCGAACCAGGCATATCTTCAGATAAAGAATTTTTAGATCAGTTATTGAACATATCTAAATTTTTCTTTGCTTTTAATGGTGCTATTCTTAGAACATTTCCTGTCGGTGATTATCAACACAATTTATGTATGATCTATGGCATATTGATTGTGGCACACGTATCCTATTTTTTATTTTTCAAGAAGAAATTTTTAACTGAAAACAAGGTTGTATTGTCGGTCATCATATACCTTTTGATGACAGCTGCCATTGTGTCTCTTTCAAGAGGCAAGGATACCTACTTAGTTAGTTTGTCGGATAGATACCAGTGGTATCATATGCTAATCAGTTTATGTTATTTTATTTTAATTTTCAAATATTACACAATCACTTATAAAAGATTAGTGATATCTGCATTACTCATCTCAATATTCGGACTGAATAGTTACTATTTTTACGCTTACAACGAAAGAAAACTCTCTAATCATAGATTAAAGATGGAGGATAGTATTTTATCCTTCAACACAGAAGATGCCCGATACATAGCTCATCCTTTTAGAAAGCAGCTGGTATATCAAGTACTTAAGAAATTTGAGAAAAAAGGTTTATACAAAGCCCCTGAAATCTTTACTATTCAGGAGGATTGTGGCAAGATTGTTGATGTAGTTAGTATGGAAGACTCTGTATTTGAATTAGATTATACTGTAGTCACTGGTGATGATAAATTTTGGATGTCTGGAAATTTAGAATTGCAAAGAAACAATCTATTTAGGGACCATACATTGAGCGTTCAATTCAATAATGGGTTAGAATGTATTCAATATAGACTAAGCAATTTCGGACAAAATAACATAACAAATAGGGTGTATAAAAATTTTGGAAAAGTATTGCACGAGCCTCATTTCAAAGGGTTATTTAATAGCGGTGAATTTACAGGAAGATATAAAGTAGACTTTATCTTAGAACAAGGCAATACTAAATACCAGTTTAATTTAGACGATAACTATATTTCAATTAATATATGAATATTTTAATAACAGGCGGTTGTGGATTTGTTGGTTCTAACATTGCACTAAAACTCAAATCAGATTATAGTGATTTTAATATATCTGTAATAGATAATTTATCAAGAAGAGGATCTGAACTAAGCTTGAAAGAGCTTAAGAATGCTGGTATAGAATTTAAGCATTGTGACATTCGAAATCAAGAAGACTTCAATGAATTAGGGGAGTTTGATCTTATCATTGATGCTTCTGCAGAGCCCTCAGTTCTAGCCGGCTTGAACTCTACATCAGGAATAACAAAGATTCTTAATATTAATCTATTTGGTACGGTAAATATCTTGAATTTTGCTGCAAAGAATAAAACTAAAGTTATATTTTTATCCACAAGTAGAGTGTATTCGATTAGTTCACTTCTTTCAATCAATTTGGAGGAAGATGACCATAGATTCGTAATTTCAGATCATCAAGATATAGATGGTATTACTAAGTCAGGAATATCTGAAAGTTTTAGCACTGAAGGTCATAGATCCGTATATGGTGCATCTAAACTGTGTGGTGAGCTTTTAATTGATGAATATAGAGAGTTTTACAATTTGGATGTAATTGTGAATCGATGTTCTGTGATTTCAGGACCCAAGCAAATGGGTAAAATTGATCAAGGAGTTGCTGTATTGTGGGTAGCTAAACACTTTTGGAACCAATCATTGAAGTACATCGGGTTCAATGGTTCTGGTAAGCAAGTTAGAGATGTCATCCACATAGATGATCTATATGATTTAGTTAATATGCAGATAAATGATTTTCAGCTTTTTTCTAAAGGCTTTTTTAATATAGGAGGAAGTATAAACTCATCGTTTTCTTTGAGAGAATTGACAACTGTATGCGAAGAAATTACAGGCAACAAAATTAATATTACATCTCAAAAAGAAAACAGAGTAGCAGACATACCATTATTTGTATCGGATATAAATAAAGTTGAGACCATTTCTGGGTGGAAGCCCAAGAAGTTTGTGACTGATATAGTAGAGGATATATTCGATTGGTTACGAGAAAATGAAGACGAATTGAAACTAATTTTGAAATAATTTCATATGCTTTAAGACTAACAGAAAAATAGCATATGATTAATCTACTGCTTAAACCTTTTATACAATTTATACCAGAGAATAATAGATTTGAGAGAATTTGGAAATTATCTCAAGTTGATTTCAAAAGAAGATATTATAATGATAAGTTAGGTATGTTTTGGGCGTTTTTGAATCCATTATTTAAGATCTTTATTTACTATATAGTCTTCGTCTATGTCTTAGATAGAGGCCAAGACAATTTTGTTTTGTTTTTATTTGCGGGGCTATTATTGTTTTCTTCTTTTTCAGAGGCTACTAATAAAAGTCTAAATGTATACAAGTCAAAAAGATATTTATTTGAGAATATACAATTTGAGAAAATTGATTTATTTGTTTCTTGCGTTATTAGTGTTTTTATTGGGTTGTCATTCAATTTATTTATTTATTTGTGCTTTGTGGTTATTTTTGGTATTCCTTTAAGTATTACGCTTTTTTATTTACCTTTTTTGCTCTTAAATTTATTTTTATTAAGTACTGGAGTATCTTTACTTTTAAGTACACTACAAATTTATTTCAAAGATATTAAGCATGTCTGGTCTATTGTTCTTTTAGCTGGATTCTGGTCTTCAGCTATATTTTTTCCAGCGGAACAAATTTTAGATTTTGCTCCATATTTAGTTTTTCTCAACCCATTGATAGGTATTATCGAAAATTTGAGAATAATTTCTATTGATGGTACCAGTCCTAATATGTATTGGATGGCAGTAAATTATATGACTAGCTTTTTTATCTTATCAATTGGTTATATAAGTTTTAATAAATTTTCGCATAAAGCAATTGAATTACTTTAATGAATACAAATGTAATAGAAGTAAAAAATCTGAGTAAAACCTTTAATCTCAGTGACAAAAATAAAAATAGTATAAGGGAAAAACTATTGAATTGGAGAAAAATTCAAAACTCAGAAACTGAATTAAAAGCTTTAGATGATATTGAGTTTTCTGTAAAAAAAGGAGAATTTTTTGGTGTAATAGGTAGAAATGGGAGCGGTAAATCTACACTCTTGAGATGTTTAATTGGTTCAATAAGACCAGATAAAAATAGTAGTATAAAGATTAAGGGAAAAATGATCCGATTAGCTTTAGGTATGGGGTTCGATCCTAATTTAAGTGCGAGAGAGAACATATATGTCAATGGTTCCATTTTAGGATTAACTTTTAAAAGAATAGGATTATTATTTGATGATATAATTGGTTTTGCGGAATTAGATGATTTTGTCGACACTCCAATAAAGAAGTATTCCAGTGGTATGATAAGTAAATTAAAATTTTCTATTGCAGTTCATGCAGAAGCTGACATTTTTTTAATGGATGAATTTTTTGGAGGTGTAGGAGATATATCTTATAGAAAAAAGAGTGATAAGATTTTTCGGGAGACCTTTTTAGATGGACGGACAATAATACATGTAAGTCATCAACTCAATGTAATTCGTAAGTATTGTGACCGAGTATTATTACTTAATAATGGCAAGCAATTATTATTAGGAAGCCCTGCTGAGGTTTCTGAAGAGTATTTGAATTTGAGTCGAAATTAATTTGGACAGTTTGGGTTTAAAAAATATATCAAAATCTAAGGAGTGTGTTATTGTGTGTGGTATGCATCGATGTGGGACATCATTGATTTCTGGTCTGGTTCATAATTATTCTGATTATGAAATAGGAGACAACATAATTCCACGTGACAAGAATAATATAAATGGATACTATGAAAACTCACGAGTTATAGATGTTAATTCTGAGATATTACAAGACTCTAATCTTGACTGGGACTCTTTAGCAAATCTACCTAAAAATTTAAAACTTGTTACTGAGGATAGAATTGCTCAAATAATTGAAAATATTATAGAAACTGAATTTAGCTCAAATAGAATATTAATAAAAGATCCAAAATTTTCTCTGGTACTTCCACATTGGATTGGAGTTTTAGAAAACATGGGTTGGAATATTAAGGTTATCATATGTTACAGAAATCCCAAAAGTGTCTCTGATTCATTAAAGCAAATAGATGGTTTTGACAAGTATAAATCATATTACCTCTATTTTGTTTATTTGATATTAGCAGAGTATTATAGTCGTAATTGTAATAGATTCTTTATTGAATATGATCAGGTAATAGATAATCCTGATGTAGTTCTTAAAAGTATGTGTAATGATTTGGCTTTTCACAGCTTTTACTCAAATGATAAATATAAATCCTTTCTGAGTAAAGAACTTAGAAATTATTACGGGAGTGATAATAATGAATTTGAACATTTATTGGTTGGTCAATTATTTAAAAATTTAAGGGGAAATCAATCCAGAAGTGAATTTGACAGACTTATAAGAGAATTTAAGAGTAATTCATTGTTTTATAATTCTATAGAAGATGATTTTAAGAGAACGGAAAATAGCTTATTCGCACAATTATATATTGATACAGGAAACGAATATTCAGAAGAAGATTCATTTAAAATATTAGTAAATGATGAATCAACGAAGATAGTCTTTGAAATTGATGTCAATAATTTACAAAAACTAAGGTTTGATCCACTAAATGAATATTGTGTTGTCTTCATTAAGTCGATTGTTATTTCTGATCAAAGTGGCTTACTTCATAATGTTCCATTTGTGCATAATGGAAAGTTATTATACGAGAATGTTTATTTGTTTCAGACAAAGGATCCTATTCTCAATATAAATAACATGAAATTTGATGGTCAGCAAAAGGACCTTATCATTAACTTGGAATATTTGGCGATTGGAAGAAAGGATGTTTCTTACTTCAAAATGGCTTCTCAAAATTATGAGAAGAGAGAGATTCAATATTTTAAAGAAAATTTTGATCAGAGCAAAGTTCTTAACCAGACTAAAAATATTGAAGAACAACAAATAGAGATAAATAGAAATTCACAATTGATTTTTAAAGACTTAATGAATCAATTTGAATCGCAAAAAACTAATATACTTACAGAATTGTCAAAGTTCAAGTATGATACTGAGAAACATGTTACTGGCATTATAGAGGAAATTAGATCAAATACTGATTTAAGTAAATCAGTATCAAATTTTACCGCCGAGATTATTAATCTCAAATATGAGCTAAGACATAAAATCGATCAAATACACGATCTTAAAGAAGAGAGAAATATTAAATCAAATAAGATCAAAGATCTATTATCTATAAATAGCTTACTGAAATCAAGAATAGATGGTAAAGTTAATAACAATGAAAGAATGAAAATAGAGCTGTTCAAGGCTCAACAGGAAAATTTTAAATTGGAAGAACTAGTTACTAAAACGAACCAAATTATATTCAATCTTGAAGTTGCTCTAAAAAATGAATACACGAATACTGATACATTAAGGGCTGAAATAAATTCTAAATTGTCAGATATTGCTTCTAAAGAAGCTGAAATTAAAGCATTAAATGGTGCGGAAGAAAATTTTAAAAGAATCATAAATAATTATGAAGCTAAATTGTCTGAAGTATTAAGTGCTTTTAGGTTAGAATCCGCGAGGCTCGAAAAAGTCTTCAATTCAAAGAGCTATTTGATATTGATTAAGGGAATTAAAGTTTTATATAGGAATAATGAGAATTATAAATCTCTTGCTAATTTAAAATCCTATAATAGTAACATAATCAATATTTTATCTGACCCTAAGATATCTTCTATACTTAATAATTCAAAATTAGAAGTTGCAAAACTATCTGACAGTGATTTAGCATTAAAAAATTCTGAAATAATATGTCATATAGATAATTGTAATATTTTTGATAAGAATTTATTGTACATAAGAGGTTGGGTGACTCATCCTAATAAAGCTGTTACAATTAATGTGGTATTAAGTAGTAAGACGTCTAGTATTGAATTGAATACTGATAGAGAATTACGATTTGATATAAAAGCTGCTTTTCCTGATCATTTGGAATCACAGAATAGTGGTTTTATCTGTATGACAGAACTAAAAAAGAAATACACAACAATTAGTATTATGTTTTTAATTGACGGAATTAAGTATTTAAAAAATGTCATAGCTAAAAAATCAAGTAACTACGCAAGGTTACCATTGGATCTCCAATATCGAATATTCCTCATAAAACAAAGTAGGGTAGAATTCAAAAAGATAGACTTTTCTTACAATCCACTTATTTCAATTATTGTTCCAGTATACAATGTCGATAGGAAGTGGCTAGATAGTTGTATAAATTCAGTAATAAACCAGCATTATGATAATTGGGAACTTTGTATTTATGATGATAAGAGTAGTAAAAGAGAAACCTTAGAATGCTTGAATTATTGGGAAAATATTAATGATAAGAGGATCAAAATTAAGTACGGGAAAACTAATTTGAACATATCATTGGCTTCTAATGAAGCTATAAAATTAGCTACTGGTGATTTTATATCATTATTAGATAATGATGATATGCTGTCTCCCAATGCTTTAACCGAAATTGTATCCTTGTTAAATAAGGATCCGAAGTTAAAATTGATTTATTCAGATGAGGATAAGTTGGAAATGAATGGCAGAAGAACTGGTCCATATTTTAAGTGTGATTTTAATATTGATTTACTAAGGTCTAATAATTATATAACTCATCTTTGTACCATCAAAAAGGAAACTGGTGACCATATAGGCTGGTTTAGAAAAGGATTAGAAGGAAGTCAAGATCATGATTTAGTTCTTAGAATTGTAGATGAAATAGAAGGTAATCAAATAGGACATATTCCAAAAGTACTTTATCATTGGAGGAAGATACCTGGAAGTACCGCAGTTAATTATTCCGAAAAAGATTATGTATTTAAAAGTGGTAAAAGAGCTTTAGAAGATCATCTGGTTAGAAATAATATTGTAGGTACAGTATTAAAAGGCAAATGGGGAGGTGCATTTAGAATTAAACGGAAAATCCATACAAAAGGAAAAGTTAGTATCATTATACCTTTTAAAAATCAAATAGAGTTATTACTTGACTTGATCTATTCAATATCAGATAATACTAAATACGACAATTTTGAACTTGTCTTAGTAAACAACAATAGTACTGAAGAAAATATATTGATATTGCAGAATAATTTATCTTTGTTCAAGGAAGTGTCAATTGACTTAAAGCATTATGATAAAGAATTTAACTATTCTGCTATAAATAATTGGGCGGTAGCAGAGACCTCATCTGAGTATGTTTTGCTACTCAATAATGATATGAAAATCATCACAAAAGGATGGCTTATGAATTTAGTAGAGCATATTCAAAGAGAAGATGTAGGTGTTGTAGGCTGTAAGTTGTTGTATGAAGACGGTACTTTGCAGCATGCTGGTGTTTTGACAGGTATTAATGGATCTGCTGGGCATTATTATAAAGGCTATAATAATGATGCACATTATTTCAATATGAATGTTATCAGGAATGTAGCGGGTGTTACCGGAGCATGTCTAATGACAAAAAGATCTCTTTATGAGCACTTGGAAGGATTGGATTCAGAATTGTTCAAAGTCTCATATAACGATATTGACTATTGCTTAAAAATTAGAAAGGCCGGTTACTTAATTGTTTATACTCCATATACAGAAATATATCATTATGAGTCTAAATCTAGAGGTTATGAAGACACACCCGAAAAGAAAGCAAGACATGACAAAGAAAAATTAAGTTTACAGAATAAATGGGGAAGTTATCTTAGTGAGGATATGTATTCTAACCCGAATTTTTCAAAGCAAAGTGAACATAACGATCTAAATATAAAATAGATAAGATGAAAGGTAATTATTTTGGATTTGTTGATAATCTAAACGCGACAAATTGTTCAGGCTGGGTTGTAAATACACTTGATTCTAAAAAGAAATTAGAAATTGATTTCCTGATTAATGATAAGACTGTTACTACTGTAAAGAATAATATCTTCAGAAGAGATGTATTGCAGCAAGGTCATCACGCAACAGGATTCTGTGGATTTAATTTTGAAATTGATTTATCTAATATTGATCCACCTTATTATCCAAAATTTGTAGTAGGCAGGGAAGAGATAATTTTTAATAATTTAAAGAAATCCATATTAGTAGGAAATTTTTTAAGTTTGCGAAAAAATGGATTCGAGCTCTTGAAGGGTAAAGGATTAGAAGTTGGTGCCTTCGAACATCCTGCATTAGTTTCAGATGATTGTCAAGTTGAATATATCGATGCTATCACAACCGAGCAAGCAGTAGAATTATTTCCTGAACTAAAGTCGAAAGAACTTAAGAATATAGATCATATAATTGATTTGAATATAGAAGGACTCTCGAAGTTCAAGAATAATAGCCAAGATTTCATCATTATAAATCACGTGATTGAACATTTGGTAAATCCTATTAAAATCATAAGTGAACTATTTCGAATAGTTAAGAAAAAAGGGATGATTGTTCTTAGTATTCCAGATAAGGAATATACTTTTGACAAGCATAGACCAAAAACTCTTTTTGAAGAACTTGCCAAAAGATATAATGATGCTAAAACTGATGTTGATATATATGAATATTTAGACATTGCTAAATATGTGCATCCGGAACAGATGAAACTTAGTAGAACAGAATTAGAGAAACATTTGCAAATATACAAAGACCGTAAAGAACACTTAAATATTTGGAGTTCTTCTTCTTTTCAAGAGTTTTTAGACAGAGCTTTTAAATTATTAAATGTAAAATACTCAGTAAAATATAAGGTAATTGGTGATACAAATCACTTTGAATATTTCACAGTCCTCGAAAAAAAATAACATAATAATGAAAAACATAATTATTACATCTCTTTTATTGATAATGGTTGCTTGTGGAAATGATCAGAAAGCTGTTTCTGTAGGAGAAAATAAGTCTACTACTAGTAGTGTCAGTTTTTCTACAAGAGAAGACTCAAAAGCAAATAAACCGATTAAAGCAAAAGATGTAAAAAGAAATTATTACGCTGAATTAGGTAAATCAATAGGATTAACTCCAAAAGAAGAAAATGAAATTCGCCGAATAAGAGCTAATTCTGCAGCTGCATTAAAAGAATTGAGAGGAAAAAAAGACAAAGCTAGTCTAAATAAAAGAGTATCAATAAATGAAAAAAGAGAAGCAGACTTTCTGGCGCTTATTGGAAAAGTTAGGTATCAAAAGAAAGTCAACTTTGACAAAAAATTCTGGAATTAAAGTAAATAAGACGAATATGCTTAATAAAAAGAATTCAGGTTTTCTAGCACTTAACAAAGCGCCATTTCAAAAGGAAAAGACAGTTATAGTAAGCGGAATTCCGAGATCTGGTACATCAATGATAGCCAAAATGCTAGATGAAATTGGTGTCTTTTTAGGCGATTCTGCGAAGAAGCCTATCTATGAGGATGTTGAATTAGCAAAATTACTTGCTTCGAAAAAATTTGACCAAGACAAATTTTATAACTTAGTAAGTAAGCGAAATAATAAGCATGATATATGGGGATGGAAAACGCCTGGTTCTTATATCAGAAACGATTTATTTATAAAAAAGATTCGTAATCCACATTACATTATTCCTTTTAGAGATCCTCTTGCTATAGCTATTCGGAATAGCTTGGCAGTGAACACGGATATTAAGAAGAACCTGATTCATACTTATGAAACACAGTATAAATCTCTAATAGCTTTTGTTAATAAAGTAGAAGTCCCAGTTTTACTTTTTTCTTATGAAAAGGCACTCCTAAACAAAGAAGAATTTCTTAGCTATTTATTAAGTTATTTAGATATAGAAATATCTCAAAAACAATTTGATAATGTTATCAATAGCATAACACCAAATAATCCAGGTTATATAAAATTAACCTCAAAAGAATATGATGGTCATTTAGATTCATGTACTAACGGAGTATTGAAAGGCTGGGTGAAGAAGGTAAGCAGCGAAGATCCAATTAATATTAATATCTATAATCATAAAAATATTATAGAGAAGAGCGTCAGTGCCAATTTTTTTCGAAAAGATTTGAGTAATGCTGGTATAGGTAATGGTAGCTATGGTTTTGAAGTAGATATTACTAAGCATATTAATAAGATGTCTAAAGATGATGTAATTAGAGTAGTTGTAGATGGAACCAATTATAGTTTAATAAATTCTCCAATAACCATAGCTAAAAAGGGGAACTGATACTATAAATTATGACTATTTATTCATTTAATTAGTTGTCTATAATACTAAATATGATTGTTCGCTTAAGTACCAGTATCGAAATAATGATGCTAAATTTAGATAAGTAAGTAGTTATTACTGATATTTCGTTTCAGTCTATATGAAATATTTAGTCTAAACTACCCAAAACTGCTTGGTGGTATTAAGTGTACATTTATAATACTAAATATTCTTTTTTAAAATTTCATCTATATTCTAATGAATAGAAGAATTAAATTTGTCAAATATTTTATCGATAAAATTGAAAAATACACTTTTGACAAAAAGATTGCTAAGTACTATATGGAAATTAAAAAGGACGTATCCTGTCTAATTGATGTTGGTTCGAATGTAGGCCAATCGATAGATATCTTTTCAAAATTATTTTCTGGTTGTGATATCTATTCTATAGAAGCTAATCCAAAATGCTATAATGAACTTTTAAATAATTATAAGTCTAAAAGCTATATTCATTTTTTCAATATAGGAATTAGTGATGTAGACGCAAAGAAGAAGTTTTATGTTAATGTTCTAGACACAACCTCAACCTTTGAAGATGTAAATCAAGAATCGGAACACTTAAAACTTAAGAAAAAAGTCTTAGGCGTCAGTAATATAATTGATGAAGTTATTGATGTTGATGTCTTGACATTAGATACTTTCATGAATGAAAATAAACTTCATAATGTAAATTTCATAAAGATTGATACCGAGGGCCACGAGTTCAGCTGTTTAAAAGGTCTATTTGTTGCACCTAAAGCTCATTTACCAAAATACATACAGATCGAACTACACTTCGATGATATGTACAGTAACCAGAATGCAGACATAGAAAACTTATTGAAGTCTAATAATTATAAGGTGTTCTGTTCTGTAAAACATAGTTTTGGTAAGTTTGAAGATAGAATATATAAATTGAATTCATAATTATAGATGTTCTTGGAGTTAGTGCATTTAAATAGTAAAAAGTTATAATAGTAAAAATATGAATATTGCCTTAGTAACAGGAAGTAGTGGATTAATTGGAAGCGAGACAGTAAAATTTCTTTCTGAGAAATTTGATAAAGTTATTGGAATAGATAATGATTTGAGATCATATTTTTTTGGGGACGAAGCCTCAACAAAGTGGAATCAAACTCGACTGGAAGAAGAATTCTCGAATTTTTCAAGTCTTTCAATTGATATTAGATCATTTAGTGATTTAGAAAAGCTCTTCTCAGACCATAGTTCTGACATTAAAATGATAGTTCACACAGCTGCTCAACCATCACATGATTGGGCTTCTAAAGAACCATTAATAGACTTCACCGTTAATGCGAATGGTACTTTAAATTTGTTAGAATTAACAAGATTACATTGTAAAGAGGCAACCTTCATCTTTACATCTTCTAATAAGGTATATGGAGATACGCCTAACTTCCTTCCATTGGTTGAACTAGGAACAAGGTGGGAGATTGATGAGAATCATCAGTACCACAAAAATGGGATTGATGAAACAATGAGTATTGATCATTGTAAACATTCAATTTTTGGTGCTTCCAAAGTTGCAGCAGATATTTTGTGCCAAGAATATGGAAGGTATTTTGACATGAACGTCGGTGTATTTAGGGGTGGCTGTCTTACGGGCCCTAATCATTCAGGTACACAATTACATGGCTTTTTGGCTTATGTAATGAAGTGTGCTATAACCAAAGACAAGTATACTATTTTTGGCTATGAAGGAAAACAGGTTAGAGACAATATTCATAGTTATGATTTAGTAAATATGTTTTGGCATTTTCATCAAAATCCGAAAAAAGGAATAGCATATAATGCAGGCGGAAGTCGACATTCTTATTGCTCAATGAAAGAGGCCATTACTCTCTGTGAAGAACTAACAGGTAATAAGATGAACTATACTTATTCTGAGACCAATCGAATAGGTGATCATATCTGGTACATCAGTGACTTGACTAAGTTCAAAAATGACTATCCAGATTGGAATTGGAAATATGATCTTAATGATATCTTATCACAGATGTATGATAATATGAGTCAACGCTATTAGCTAAAGAGAATGAAGTTAAGTATTGTTATTCCTGCTTATAACGAAGAAGAATCTATTGCTGAGACAATTGTTGCAATCGAGGACGCCTTAGATGTTGTTAAAATAGATCATGAGATTATCGTCGTTAATGATAATTCCAAAGATAATACAGTACAAGTACTAAGTGAGCTTCAAACGAAATACCCAAATCTCAAATATGTAACAAATTCTGGACCGAATGGGTTCGGTTATGCAATTAGGTACGGTTTAGAGAGGATTAATGGCGACTGTGTTGCTATTATGATGGCGGATCTGTCTGATTCACCTTTCGACCTAATAAAATTTTATACTACAATGATTGAAGGAGATTTTGATTGTGTTTTTGGAAGTCGATGGACAAAAGGAGGTAAAGTTATTGATTATCCTTTTAACAAGAAACTAGTGAACAGATTAGCAAATACAATAATCAGATTGTTTATGAATATAAAGTATACCGACACTACGAATGCTTTTAAGTTATACAAGAAAGAAGTTATAGAAGGAGTACAACCATTATTATCGCCTCATTTTAATTTAACAATAGAAATTCCATTAAAGGCAATTATTAGAGGTTTTAGTTATTCAGTTGTGCCTAATTCATGGACTAATAGAAAATATGGGGTTTCTAAATTAAAAATTAGAGAAATGGGTAGCAGATACTTTTATATATTAATGTACTGTTTTATCGAAAAATTCTTTTCTAAGGGTGATTTTAAGAAGAAGTAAACAAGATTTATAGTTGATAAAAAAAGAAATAAATTCTTTTCCTAGCAGACCGAAAAAACTAAGGCTATGTTGATTACAATGGGTAGGGATCTTCAGAAGTAACGTAAAAGCTTTAAGCTCAACATATTAAGTATTATCTTAATGCAAAATAAAACCCCGTTTATTACGTAGGTAGCGGAAAAACGGGGTAATCAATAAACAATTAAGATGAAAATACGACGAATTTCCGATTTCCAAGCAAGAATTTGTTTTCCAAATTTTGATAATCATTACGATAAGTACCTTGCAGCTTTTCGATCTACAGAACTGGGATTAATAGATCAAGCTCTACCTTGGTCTGACCTGGTTAAAGCCTTTGGACTAAAGAATAATAAGAAGGGTCCTGATAGTATATTTCCTTATATGTATTAATATTTATCTAAGTCAGAGGTTTGTTTCTTAATTATTAATTTCCAAAACCTAACAACATCAAAAGGAAAAAAACAATTTATCTTTTTTCTTAGAGTATTAAACTTAGTGGTGTTTTTGGAAGGATAAAAAAATAATTTTCGACTTTTTAATAATTGTTTTCTATATCTCCAAATATTAAACCAAGACTTAAATAAAATTCTTAAATATTTTATCCTTAGAAAAATGATATCGATTAGTATCATACTAAAATACTTTATTATTAAGGAAGGGATATCATATATAATTTTGGTCATAGGCATCAGTTTGAAATATGAATATAGAATAGAAGTCTGAATCATCAGACTATAGGATTCATTGAATATTTTCTTAATAGATTGTCCCATTTTATGATATACTAATGCATCTGGTGCATAGATGCAACTAAACTTACTAATCACGGCCCTGAGTCCATATTCAGCATCTTCATACCCCGTCGAGAAATATGGATCAAAAAATCCGATCTGTTCTATCATACTTTTTTGATAGAGGCATGCACCTGCACACGCACCCATGTTTTCAATAATCTCAGTATAATTTTCTATTGGCTCTCCATGTCCTATGGGCATTATTTCTCCAGTATTAATCATAAAATGACCTGCATTATCCATGATAGATCTGTTGTAATAATTGATCATTTTAGATGAGATAACTTGCGCATCATTTAATTTAGCTGCTTTTATCAGTTCGAACAACCAATCTTCGTGAACAATTGTATCGTTGTTCAAAAGCGCAATGTATTCACAAGGCTGGTGGATTATAATTTCCTTCCAAATTTTGATATGGGCTTTTGTAAATCCGTAGTTTTTATTATAAAGATGGCATGTTAATCTTTCATTTGATTTATAGTAATTATTAAGCTGTTCTCCTTCATTATTGTCAGAATTGTTATCAATCAAATGTATATGATAGTTTACATTCTGCAAAGATAAGACTGAGTCAATACATTCATGCGTATCTTGAATCCCATTCCAATTAATAATAATGATAGGAGTAATATTCAATAAGAATTTATTTTGGTAATGTGTATAAAAAACTGAAGAACAAAGATAGTAACACTTTTGATTTGTTACTTTTATATTGGTTTATGGTTAAGAAGCTTACTAAATTTTTATTTATTGGTTATGTAGTATTGATTCTGCTACTGTTTATACAGTACATTGATATACATGAGTCTCATCAATACTCATTTGAAAAATTCAAGATCTTTGGATTTTTATTATTTGCTCAAATATTTGGAATTATTATATTCACTTTGGTTCAATTTATTAATAATAAAAGAATAAAATCACTTTTTTATACCCCTATTTCCTTGTTTTTGCTTTACGTAATCATTTCGCTATCAGTATTTTATGCATTTGATGAGTTTATAAGGAAGAGCTTGTCGCTAGATGAAGCTTTTAAATTATCAATAAAGAATGTATCAATTCTATGCTTTCTATTTTTGGTTTATTTAATCGCTAACGTGTTAGGAACTAAGGTTGTAAATAATAACCTAAAGAGTGAAAATTCCACTACAAGTTCAATAGGAATATGTCTTTTGATCGCTATTTTCTTCTTATTGAGCATCTTTAATCTACTGAATATCTACTCAGTATTACTTTCACTGGCTGCAATCTTGTTGATAGGGTATAAACAAGTACTACCTACTTTAAAAATTTTTACCAAACCCATCCAAGACCACCAAAACATCAACTACTGGGGATTCATCATCTTCTATCTATTACTTATTGCCTTGACAATCAACTTCTTAGCGATACAATCTCCATATCCCTACGGCTTTGATGCCCGTAATTACTACATGAATTCGACACAGTTAATCGCACAAAGCCAAGGACTGATAGAAGGGTTCCAGCC
>Ga0209831_1002023_pt1 | contig 17962 bp, 15 predicted proteins | sample Maine_Asex4_meta_FD_187451 | JGI IMG/M metagenome (GOLD analysis project Ga0209831, IMG submission 187451) | Marine algal microbial communities from Maine, USA - Maine_Asex4_metaG (SPAdes) (version 2) | ecosystem: Host-associated > Algae > Red algae > Unclassified | place: Maine, USA | collected...
CGGCTGCGCACCCCCGGCACCCTGACCGGCTGGTTCGAGATGCTGCCGTTCCACGAAAAGCTGCTGCCCTACCGGGAGCAGACGCTGGCCCGCGCCGGTGACCTGGCCGGTACCGTGAGCAGCAATGCGCTGACCTTCCTGCGCTCGGCCACCGTGGGCACCTTCAACGCGCTGCTGAACGGCGCGATCATCCTCTACACGATGTTCTTCTTCCTGATGAACGGCGACCGGTTGCTGTTCTACGTGCTGTACTACCTGCCGCTGGACGATCACGACGAGACCCAGCTGCTCAGGCGCTTCGGCTCGGTGACGCGGGCGACCCTGAAGGGCACGGCGGTGATCGGCATCCTGCAGGGCGGTCTGGCGGGGCTGGCGCTGTACGCGGCGGGGGTGCCCAGCGCGCTGTTCTGGGCGGTGGTGATGATGTTCCTGTCGGTGGTGCCCGCCATCGGTACCGCGCTGATCTGGGTGCCGGCGGTGATCTGGCTGGCGGTGAGCGGTCAGCCGGCCGCGGCGGCAGGGGTCGCGGCGTTCTGCACCGTGGTGGTCGGGCTGGTGGACAACCTGCTGCGCCCCCGGCTGGTCGGCAACGATGCCAAGCTGCACGACCTGATGATCTTCTTCTCCACGCTGGGCGGGCTGCTGGTATTCGGCTTCACCGGCTTCATCATCGGCCCCATCGTGGCCGCCCTGTTCGTCACGGTGTGGGAACTGTACGGGGAGGAGTTCCGTGACTGGCTGCCGAGCACCGCGTTCCGGCCGCACAGCGGCCCGGTGGAGCTGCCGCACGAGCGGGCCGAGGCCCGCCAGCGCCCCCGGGAGCTCAACGAGGTGCTCGCCGGGCGCGGCTCCGAGACCGCGCAGGAGCTGGATCCGGACGGCGCTACCAGTTCTTCGGAAGACGGCGCAGCAAGGTGATGCAGCCGTCGACGATCTCCACGTACTCGCCACGGATCAGCTCCGCCATCACCTTGCCGACCATCTCGCGCGAGGCACCGATCAGGTTGCCCAGCTCCTGGTGCGAGTAACGGCGCTGCAGCCCGGGCCGCGGCCGGTCGGGCTCGATCGGGGTGTCCTCGTCGACACCGGCCAGTTCGCGCAGCTTGTCGGCCAGGCGCCGGTAGACGTTGTCCAGCGCAAGGCTCCGGCTGCCCTCGGTGGCCTGGCGCAGCCGTGCGGTCAGCGAGCGGATGATGTTGAGCGCGAAGTCGCTGCTGCTGGCCAGGCACTCAAGCAGGGCCGCCCGTTCGATCGCCAGCGCGGTGGTGTCCTCCAGCGCCATGACGCTGGCCGAGCGCGGCTCGCCGTCCAGCAGCGCGATGTCGCCGATCACCGATCCCGGACCGAGCTGGTGCAGCACCAGCTCCCGGCCGTTCTCGTCGCTGACGAACACCTTGACCTCGCCGCGCCGCAGCACGTACAGCGCATCCCCCCGCTCGCCCTGGTGCATCAGCAGCGCGTGGCGCCCGAAGCGGTGATCGCGCGAGCGCTGGGCGAGCAGCGTCAGTTGCGGCTCGGTCAGGTGATCGAACAGCTCGACCCGGCGCAACAGCTGGATGGGATCATCGTTCATGGCGAAACTCGGGGCAGCTCGGGCGTGAGGGCGATCCGTCATGACGATCCGATGACCTCGTGCCACGCGATGGGATGAGCCGGATCATACTCGCCCGGACGCGCCGGCCCGGGTGCAACCTGCGTCGCCGGGCAGGATCCGGGGCTTACACTGTGGTCACCCGTGGACAGGAGCAGCAGCATGGCAACGAGTGCGAGCGCCCCGCTGGGCGTCGTGGTGATCGGGCTGGGCAACATGGGCCGCAGCCATGCGCTGGCCTACCACCGCGATCCGCACTATCGCATCGTCGCGCTGGTCAGTCGCTCGGTACCGACGCTGCCGGCCGAGCTGTCGGGCTACCCGCTGCACCGCTCGGCCGAGACGGCTATCGACGAGCTCGACGCCGACGTGGTATCGATCAACACCTACTCCGATACCCATGCCGAACTGGCCGTGCGGGCGCTGCAGCGCGGCCGCCACGTGTTCCTGGAAAAGCCGATGGCCACCACCGTGGCCGATGCCGAGCGGGTGGTCGCCGCGGCGCGGGCCGCCGGCCGGAAGCTGGTGGTCGGCTACATCCTGCGCCACCACCCGTCCTGGCAGCGCCTGATCGCCGAGGCGCGCGCGCTGGGCGGCCCGTTCGTGTTCCGGCTGAACCTGAACCAGCAGTCTTCGGGGGCGTCCTGGGCGACCCACCGCGCGCTGCTGGACAGCCTGTCGCCGATCGTCGACTGCGGGGTGCACTACGTGGACGTGATGTGCCAGATCACCGACGCGTTGCCGGTGCGGGTCAGCGGCATGGGCGCGCGGCTGAGCGACGACATCGCCCCCGGGCAGGTCAACTACGGGCACTTCCAGGTGCACTTCGACGACGGTTCGATCGGCTGGTACGAGGCCGGCTGGGGACCGATGATGTCCGAGAGCGCCTTCTTCGTGAAGGATGTGGTGTCGCCGAACGGGGCGGTGTCGATCGTGGTCGACGAGGGGGCGGATGCGGGCCTGAAGTCCGATGACATCGACATGCACACCCGCACCGCACGCATCCGCGTGCACCATGCGGCCCTCGACCGGCACGGCGAGTTCTGCAAGCCGGATACCCTGCTGGACACGCAGGACGAACCGGATCATCAGGCACTGTGCGATGCCGAGCAGGCCTGGCTGCACCGGGCGATCGAGCAGGACATCGATCTGGAGCGCCACTGGCGCGATGCGGTGCAGTCGTTAAAGGTGTGCCTGGCGGCCGACGAGAGCATCCGCTGCGGCGACACCGTGCGGCTGTAGCCATCGGCTGACGGACGTTCGGGCGACTCACGATTTCCTACAGGGGGTGGACCGGTGCCGCAGGATCTGAAGATCGACTACATCGAGTTGCCGGCCCGCGATCTGGACGCGGTGCAGGCGTTCTACGAACGCGTGTTCGGCTGGACGTTCCAGGACTACGGGCCGGACTACCGGGCGTTCGGCGACGGGCGGCTGGACGGCGGCTTTCACCGGGCCGAGGTGCACTCGGACAGCGACGCCGGGGCGGCACTGGTAATCCTCTTCGCCGCGGACCTGGAAGCCGTGCAGCGGGCGATCGTCGACGCCGGCGGCACGGTGGTCAAGCCGATCTTCGACTTCCCGGGCGGACGGCGCTTCCACTTCACCGACCCGAACGGCAACGAGCTGGCGGTGTGGTCGGATCGCACCGGATGATTCGCCCGACCGATCGGCTCGTGCGAGGTTGGCGGCCGCGTCAGCAATCCGCTGGCAGCAGGTCCTGCTCGACGGCTTCGACACGGGGTGCGATGAACCGCGTGCGCTCGTCGCGGTTGCCGTCGCCGTCGTTGTCGCCGTTGTCCCGGTAGTCGAGTGCCAGGCTGCCGTCGGTGGTCAGGCTGGCGATGCCACTTTCCAGGTCCACCAGCCGATCACCCTGGTTGCCGAGGAAGATCTGTCCGTTGCCACCGGCGTCATCGACCTGCAACGTGCTGAAGCGGGGCCGTTCGCTGCAGTTCTCGAACTCCTCGATGTCGCGCAGCACCACCTCGCTGATCCCGTCGTCGGAGGGAGAGCGCACGATCAGGTAGGCAACATCGCCCTCGGTGCCACGCCAGTTGCCCGTCAGGTCGTAGATGCCCTCGAACGGGGCCAAGGTGGCGACGTTCTCGGCCGCCACCCGGTCGACTTCCTCGTCACCCGCGCCGCTACCGCTGCCGACCGGTCCGTCACCGCCCGAGCAGGCGGCGAGCGTGCCCAGCAGGGCGAGGCAGGGCAGCGAACGGCGGGGCTGCGCGAACGATCGTCTGGATATCATCATGGCGAGCAGTCTGGTGGTCGGTAACTGAACGGTTGCTGAGCGAGCACTGCAGGTTTCCTGCCGATGGCGCTCGGGCGTGGTGCGGCGGGCAGTGTTCATGGCATGCGCATGCGCGCACCGTTCGCGTCGAACAGGTGGCACGCACCGTCGGCACGCACGCCCAGCGACAGTGGCGTACCGGGGCGAAGGTCGACATCGCCGGCAAGCTTCGCCACCACCGCCTGGCCGTCGTGCAGCACCACGTGCACGATCGCCTCGCCACCCAGGTGCTCGGCGATCACCACCTCGCCGCACAGGCCACCCGGACCACCCGGACCGGTCGAGGTGTCCTCGATGCACAGGTGCTCCGGGCGCAGCCCGAGCGTGGTCGCACCGGGCGGTGCCGCGACGCCGTCGAGCGGCCGCCCCGCCAGCTGCAGTCGCCCCCGGCTCGCGCTCACCTCCAGCAGGTTCATCGCCGGCGAGCCGATGAACCCCGCCACGAACGTGTTGTCCGGTTCGCGGTACAGCTGCAGGGGGCTGCCGATCTGCTCGATGCGCCCGGCGCGCAGCACCACGATGCGATCGGCCAGCGTCATCGCCTCGACCTGGTCGTGGGTGACGTAGACCATCGTGGCGCCCAGGCGCCGGTGCAGCTTCAGGATCTCCACGCGCATGTGCACCCGCAGCGCCGCGTCCAGGTTCGACAGCGGCTCGTCGAACAGGAACACGTCCGGCTCGCGCACGATGGCACGCCCGATCGCCACGCGCTGGCGCTGGCCGCCGGACAGCTCGCGCGGGCGGCGCTCCATCATCGCGTCCAGCTCCAGGATGGCGGCGGCATCGTTCACGCGTCGATCGATCTCGGCCCTGTCGACCCCGGCATGCTTCAACGCGAACCCGAGGTTGCCACGCACGTCCTTGTGCGGGTACAGCGCATAACTCTGGAACACCATCGCGATGCCGCGCTCGGAAGGCGGGCGGTGATCGATGCGCTCGCCGCCGATGAGCACCGCACCGTCGCTGAGCGTCTCCAGCCCGGCGATCATGCGCAGCAGCGTCGACTTGCCGCAGCCGCTCGGGCCGACGAACACCACCAGCTCGCCGTCGCCGACCGACAGGTCGGCGCCGTGGATGACGGTGGTGGCGTCGAAGCGCTTGACGACGCCTTGCAGTTCCAGAGTGGCCATGCGTGTTCCGGTATCGCTCCGTCGGTATCGCCGATCAGCCCTTGACCGCACCGGCGGTGATGCCGCGGATCAGCTGGCGGGAGAAGATCACGTACATCACCAGCACCGGCAGGATCGCCACCGACAGGGCCGCCAGCACCGCGCCCCAGTCGACGTTGTACTGGCCGATGAACTGCTGCACGCCCAGCGTGACGGTGCGCGTGTCCTCGCCCGGCGACAGGATCAGCGGGAACCACAGGTCGTTCCAGATCGGGATCATCGAGAACACCGCCACGGTGGCGATCACCGGACGCACCAGCGGGATCACCACCTCGAAGAAGATGCGGTACTCGGACAGCCCGTCGATGCGCGCGCTGTCCTTGATCTCGCGCGACACCGAGCGCAGGAACTCGCTGAAGATGAACACCGCGATCGGCAGGCCCTGGGCGGTGTACACCAGGATCAGCGCGGTCAGCGTGTTGGCCAGGTTCAGCTCGACGATCAGCTCCAGCAGCGCCACGGTGCCGATGCGGATCGGCACCATGATCCCCAGGATCAGGTACAGCCCCAGCAGGGTGTTGCCGCGGAAGCGGTACTCGGACAGCGCGTGCGCCGCCATCGCCCCGAACAGCAGGATCAGGAACAGGGAGACGCCGGTGACGATCAGGCTGTTGCCGAAGAACAGCGGGAAGTCGCTGTTGCTCAGCACCGCCGCGTAGCCCTTGGCCGAGAACGTCTCCGCCCCGGGCAGTGCCAGCGGTTCGCGGAAGATGCCCTTCCTGCTCTTCCAGCTGTTGATCACGATCAGCACCAGCGGAAACAGCGCCAGCACCGACCAGGCGATCAGGATCGCGTGCAGGGCGGTGGAGGACAGGCGTTGTCGCGGCGTCACGGGACCGGGCTTGTCGGTACGGCGGTGGTCGGGTCCATCAGTCGTGGCGCCGCAGTCGACGCTGCACGCCGAACAGGTAGGCGCCCACGCCCACCAGGATGATGAAGAACAGCATCGAGGCGACGGTGGCACCCATGTGGATGTCGCCCTGTTGCGACTGGAAGCCGAAGAAGCTCCGGAACAGGAAGGTGCCCATGACATCGGTCGAACCGTCGGGGCCTGCCAGCCCGCCCTGCACCGAGTAGATCAGATCGAAGCTTGCCGTGAAGTTGCCGATGTAGGTCAGGATCGTCACCAGGCCCAGCGTGGGCAGGATCAGCGGCAGCTTGACCTTCCAGAAGATCCAGAAGCCTGTCAGCCCGTCGATGCGTGCCGCCTCGATAACCTCCTCGGGCACGTTCAGCAGCCCTGCGTAGAACAGCATCAGCGGGATGCCCACGTACTGCCAGATCGAGATCAGCGTGATCGTCACCAGCGCGCTGGATTCCAGGCCCAGCCACGGGGCGAACCAGTCGCCCAGCCCGATCGCGTTCAGCGCATCGGGCGTGATGCCCCACAGCGGCGACAGGATCAGCTGCCAGATGAACCCCACCACCACCACCGACAGCAGCGTGGGCAGGAAGAAGATGGTGCGGTAGGTGGCGGCGCCCTTCAGCGTCGGCGTCGACAGGATGGCCGCGAGGGCCAGCGCGATCGGGTTCTGGATCAGCAGGTGCATCGCGAACAGCACCAGGTTGTTGGCGAAGGCGTTGGTGAACTGGTCGACCCAGTAGGGCTCGGTGAACAGGCGGGCGTAGTTGGCCAGGCCCACGAACACGCTGGTCCCCCCGGCGGATGCGCCCAGCCGGTCGAACAGGGACAGGCGCAGGGATTCCACGATCGGGTAGATCGCGAACACGGTGTAGATCAGCGTGGCGGGGGCGAGAAAGACCCAGATGTAGTGGCGTCGCTCTCGCCTGCAGGGCGTGTCAGCAGGCGTCACGATTCCGGCCCCGCTCGATATCGTACGCCCGGTCCTCTCTGAGGCCCTGGGAGCTTCTCGATCAGGCCGCGCCGGCGCAAGTCACCCAGCATCCGGCGTGCACGCTCGACATCGACGTCGAAGAGGCTTTGCAGGGTCCGGTTGTTGATCTCGGAATAGTCCGCGAGATGCCGGCGGACCTTGTTGTCGAGATCCATCGGGTCGGCTCGATGGTAGGCGACAGCACGGCCGAGTCGCTGCAGCGACTCGGCCCGAAGGCGGTAGCGGGGATATCGGTGAGACGCCGTTTCGGCCGTGGGCTCCAGAATCGACAGCGAGTCATCGGTCAACCTCAGCAGTATTGCCGCGCAATCGTCTATTGCGTGGACGTTCTGGCTCTGCACCGCAAGCTCCTCGGCATCGATGGTGCGCCGCGCCGACAGACTCAGCAAAGCGAGCAGCACGTGCAGACTTTCCCGGAGTTCGCGCGGCAACGTGCCGATCAGTGTCACCAGCTCCGTTCGCGGTGCCCTGTGCGTCATCCGCACCGTCACGCTCGACTCGCTGTTCGAGATGATCGGTGCATCCTGTCCTGACCCGATCAGCTCTCGATAGATTCGGTCGATGCCCTGGCCCGCGCGCTCCGACATGCGCAGGTGGGTGGCTACGTCGAACAGCATGCGGTTCCTGGGCGTCGAACCGACGGTCAGCACGTTGTCCTCGCTCACGCCATCGACCAGCGAGCCGGGTGATGTGATGACCAACGACTCGGGAGATTGATCGACCTGCACCGGGTTGCCGTAGCGCCAGTCGCCGTGCAGCAAGGCGTTGGCCAACGCTTCCCGCACGGCCGCCTTGGGGAAGCTTGCGATGGAGACCTGGGTGCCGTCCGAATAATTGACCGGCACCGTCTCGCGTCGTGTCCAGATCAGTTCGTCCAGCTTGTCCAGCAGGTCGGGCAGGGGCTGGTCGAAGCGCTCGATGACGACCGGCTCGGCACCGACGGTGCGGCGGTACAGGTAGAGGACGCGTCCGGCCGCGGTGTTGGCGCGTCGGCAGAGCATGAGTTCTCCTGCATTCGTCAACTGCCCGTCAACCGTCCTCAGACCGAGCTTGACCATCAGGCGCTCATCCGTCAGGCCATTCATCACCGATTGCTGTCGCTCGAGACGACGTCTGATGGCCGGAACCGCGTCTGCATCGATGTCGTCCGACTCGCGTTCCGACGTCTCCCTCGACCAGTCCTGGCCCTGCTTCGCCGCGACCAGCGAGGCGATGGCTGTCGGAGCGAGGACCTTGCATTCGTCGCCGAAGCGGCGACGGACCACATGGTCCGGGCCCGCGTGCACGTCGGGGGAACCCAGGACGCGGATCGTCAACAACGATGTGCCGTCAACGTTCAGTTTCACGCACTCGACCGTCAACGGCGGCGATGTTCTCTCCCAGACGCGGCGACGCAGCATCTTCGGATCCATGTCCGTACCGGTCAGTGCCGCGGGACCCGCGACATCATCGGCCACACCCAACACGACATGCCCCCCGGATGCGTTCGCCAGACACGCCGCCGAGCTGGCGATCAGATCACAAGTCTGCTTCCATGTGATATCCCGCTGCCCGGTGCGGTCCTGCTTGAACTCGAGCCTTTCGCTCTCGTTGTTCCTGGCTCGATCTCCGGCAGCGATACGCGCCAATGCGCGCTGCACCTCCTCTCGGCTCATCGCATCAACGAGTTTGGGAAAGTTTGGTAAATACTTCTTTCAAGGTTATAGCAAACTCGCCCAAACCTGCCTTTACCGATCGTCCGCCGACGGCAGCGATCACTCCGGCGTGTACCAGCTCTCCAGGTTCTCCTGCGCATCGGCCGCCGCCTCCTCCGGCGTCATCGTGCCGTTGATCACGTTGGCCGACAGCGTCCACAGGTAGGTGCTCATCGCGGGCTCGCCGCGCGACAGGATCTGGTCGCTGACGCGGATGGTCGACTCGCAGCTCTCGCGCATGGCCAGGAACTCGGCCGCCAGCGGGTTCTCCACCTCGATGGCGTGGCTGGACAGCGAGAAGAAGCCCGGGGAGGCATTGGTCAGCAGGCCCGCGAACTCTGGCGATGTGGTCCACTCCAAGAAGGTGCGCACCGCCTCGGGATGCTCGGTGGAGGGGTTCATGCCGATGCCCATGTCGGTATGGTCGCTGATCTGGCAGGTGCTGTCCGCGTCGGCCTTCGGCGGGGCGAAGGCGCCGAGCTCGAAGTCGGCGTTCTCCTGGAAGCCGGTGATCTCCCAGGAGCCGGTCGGGTAGATGGCGGCGCGCCCGAGCGTGAACAGGTTCTGGCTGTCGGTGTAGGTCTGCGCCTGGTAGCCGTTGCCCAGGTACGGGGTCCACGCGGCCATCTGACGAAAGCCCTCCACGAACGGCTCGTCGGTGAACTTCGCCGAGCCGTCGATCAGCGCGTTGCGCCCCTGCTCGCCGCCCCAGTAGGCGGGGCCGACGTTGGTGTAGCCCATGGTGGCCGCCTCCCACTGGTCCTTGGTGCCCATCGCGAGAGGGGTGTAGGTGCCGTCCTCCTGCAGCGCATCGAGTACCGCGTAGAACTCCTCGGTGGTCCCGGGCACCTCGACGCCGACCTCGGCGAAGGCGTCCTTGTTGTACATGAAGCCGTGGATGACCGAGGCCATCGGCACGCAGAAGGTGGCGCCGCCGTCATCGGTCGACCAGGCGGCGCGTGCCACCTCGGAGAAGTTCTCCTGCAGGCCGGGCAGGTCCCCGATGTCGGCAAGGCCTCCGGATTCGTAGATCGCCAGCGGGCGGTCGAACGGGCGGCAGGTGATGATGTCGCCCGCGGTCCCGCCGGCGGTGCGCGTGGTCATCGCCGCATCGTATTCGGTGTTCTTGCTGGGCTTGAACTGCACGTCGATGTCGGGGTACTGCGCCTTGAACACCGGCAGGATCTGCTCGTCCCAGATCGCCTGGTCCTCGGTACGCCAGCTCTCGATGGTGATGACCGTCTCGGCGGCGGCGGTGGTGCCGATGCTCAGTCCGAGCGCTCCGAGCAGGGCCTTGGCGGTGGTTGCACGCATGATCGGGGGTTCCTTGGATGGCGGTCGGCGCGGCGCGCCTCCCGTGAACCGATGGTAGCCGCACGGCGTCACTCGTTACAATCGGTCATGACTTCCCGTCCCCCGCGGCCCATTCCGTGCTGATCGTCGTCGACGGCGGTGCCAGCCGTTGCCGCGCCGCCGCCTTCGACCGGCACGGGGCGCGCTGCGCGGAGGTGGCGATCGAGGCGCACGCCAGCCTGTCGCTCGGCGTCGAGGCGGCGGCGGCCACGGTGCTGCAGGCCGTGCACGCCATCGCTGTCCGGCTCGGCGGTGCCGACGGCCGGACGGACGGATGGGCACCGACCGGCATGGTGCTCGGCCTGGCCGGTTCGCTGGGCACGGCCCGGCGCACCGATTTCATCGACCGCCTGCGCGCCGGCTGGCGCACCGATGACGTGATCGAGGAGAGCGTGAGCGCGCGCACGGGTGGGTGCACCGGGCGCATCGACGTGATCACCGATGGCCAGGCGCAGCTGCTGGGCGCCACCGGCGGACGGGCCGGTGTCTGCGTGGCGGTCGGTACCGGCAGCGTGGTGCACTGGCAGGACGGGCACGGCGTGTTCGGCATGGGCGGCGGCTGGGGCTTTCCGGTCGGTGACGAGGGCTCCGCCGCCTGGCTGGGGGTGCAGGCGCTGAACGCCTGGACCGCTGCGCGCGATCGCCGGACCGGGCAGCGGAGCGCGCTGTTCGACGCCCTGCAGGCGCGCATCGGTGACGATATCGGCGACCTGCAGCGCTGGACCACCTGCACGGTGTCCGGCGAGCTGGGCCGGTTGGCGCCGCTGGTCAGTACCGCGGCCGAGGCCGACGATGCGGTGGCGATGCGGATCCGTGCGCGCGGTGCCGAGGCCTGCGCGGCCCTGTTCGCACTCGCCCCGCCGGGACTGCCGCACTGGCTGGCCGGCGGGCTGGCCGAGGTGTACCGGCCGGTGCTGGAGGCTGCCGGGCACCGGTTGCAGCCGCTCGCGGGCGATGCGCTGGATGGGCTGCACCGCTACGCCTCGATGCCCCGGTACCGAACCGCAACGGACCCCCCGAACCCATGAGCGATACCGAATCGGCCCCCGCGGACGACGTCCCGCTGGACCTAGCCCCCACCCGCGCGGTGGTCGACCGGCTGCTCGACGGTCAGCGGCGCGCCGTCGAGGCGGTCGAGCGCGCCGCGGCCCCGTTGGCGCGGGCCATCGATGCGGCAGCCGGTCGTCTGGCCGACGGCGAGGGGCGCATCGTGCTGGCCGGTGCCGGTGCCAGCGGGCGGCTGTGCGTCCAGGACGGCGCCGAGCTGTGGCCGACCTTCGGCTGGCCGGCCGAGCGGCTGGTGCTGGCGATGGCCGGTGGCGAGGCGGCGCTGCTGCACAGTGTCGAGGGCGTCGAGGACGATGCGGCGCAGGCGCGTGACGAGGTGCGGGCGCACCGCATCGGCCCGGCCGATGTGGTGCTGGCCGTGGCGGCCAGCGGTCGCTCGCCGTGGACGGTGAGCTGGTTGCGCGAGGCGCGCGAGCGCGGCGCGCTGAGCATCGCGATGGCGAGCAATCCGGACACGCCGTTGCTGCGCGCCGCCGAGCACCCGGTGCTGCTGCACACCGGCGCGGAAGTGCTGGCGGGCTCGACCCGGCTGGGCGCGGGCACCGCGCAGAAGGCGGCGCTCAACACGTTCTCCACCGCCCTGATGGTGCGGCTGAACCGCACCCACGACAACCTGATGGTCGACATGGCGGCCGTGAACGGCAAGCTCGACCGGCGTCGTCTGGCGATGCTGCGCCGGATCGTGCCGGGCGCCGGCGAGAAGGAGGCGAGTGCGGCGCTGGCGCTGGCCGACGGGTGGGTCAAGCTTGCCGTGCTGGTGCTGGCGGGCGAGAGCGTGGAGGCTGCCCGTCAGCGGCTGAAACGCCGCCGCGGTTCGCTGCGCGAGGCACTGGCCGAGCGCTGAGCGCAGCGCTTGCGGCCCCCGTGCGGCCCCCGTGCGGCCCCCGTGCGGCGAATTTTCCACAGACCGTGCGCACGAGCCGCGCGAGCCTTCAGGCTTCGCCCATGAGCAAACACGACGATGACGCGCCCAGGGTCCTGCTGATCACCGGTGCCTCCAGCGGCATCGGCGCGGCGAGTGCACGGGCCGCCGTGCAGGCTGGCTGGAGCGTGGTGCTGGCCGCACGCTCCGCCGACAAGCTCGCCGTCCTGGTCGAGGAGTTCGGTGCCTCCCGGGCACACGCCCTGACGGTGGACGTGACCGACTACGCCGCCCAGCAGGCGATGGTCGCGGACGCGCTCGGCTGGCAGGGGCGGCTGGATGCGGTCTTCGCCAACGCCGGTGCCGGCGGCCAGCCGGGCGGCTTCTCAGGGGCTCCGGTCGAGTCGTGGCAGAGGATGGTCGAGCTCAATATCCTGGGTGTCGCCTACACGCTGCGCGCCAGCCTGGAGGCGCTCAAGGCCTCGCGCGGGCACGTGGTGCTGACCGGTTCGGTCGCCGGACGGCGCACGCTGGCAGGCTCGATGTACTCGGCCACCAAGTGGGCGGTATCCGCCATCGGCTACGGTCTGCGCGAGGAGCTGCGCGGTACCGGGGTGCGCGTCACGCTGATCGAGCCCGGCATGGTCGACACGCCGTTCTTCGACGATCCGAAGCCCGATGCGCTCGCCCCGGAGGATGTCGCCCGCTCGGTGCTGTACGCGCTGTTGCAGCCGCCCTCGGTGGACGTGCACGAGCTGATGATCCTGCCGACGCCACCGGTGACGGACTGACGCTCGGACTCCCCCCGCGAGCCCCTGCGGGCCCCCCTACGATTCCGCCAGGCGGCGTTTGAGCTCTTGCAGCCAGCCCAGCGGCTCCGTCAGCCCCGGCGTGGGCACGTACTCGCAGCCGAATGCACCGGCATAGCCCGCATCGCGAAAGGCCGGCAGCAGCACGGCGGTGTCCAGCCGGTGGGCGGAGGAACCTGATTCGGGCTCGGCCCGGGCCGGCACCGAGGCGAGCTGCACGTGCCCCACGTGTGGGGCATGGCGTTCGAAACGGGCTCGCGTGTCGCCGTGCTCGGTCTCGATGTGGAACACGTCGAACATCACGCGCAGCCGCGGATCACCGATCTCCTCGATGATGTCGAGCGCCACGTCGAGCGAGTTCAGCCAGTAGTCCGGCATCTTCGCGCTGCACAGGGGCTCCATCAGCAGCGTGCGCGAGGTGGCCGACAGCGCGTAGCGCAGGTTGTCGACGAAGGTGGCGCGCGCACCGGCCGCATCGGTCTTGCCGGCCAGCACGTGGATCGCACCGGCGTCCAACGCCTCGGCCAGTTCGACCGCCGCATCGATCTCGCTGCGCGCCCGTGACGTCTCGCCGGGAATGGCCGCGCAGCCCGCGCTCGGTCCCATGCGCGCGTTCAGCCCGGTGACCGGCAGTCCGGACGCGTGCAGCGCCTCCAGCAACGCACCGCGATCGCAGTCCTGCCCTTCGTCGTGGAACTCCACCGCATCGAACCCGTCCCGCGCCGCTGCACGGATGCGTTCCAGGAACGGCAGGTCCGGGTACAGGAAACCGGTATTGGCCGAGAAGCGGTAGGCGTTGGGCATGACGGGTGTCCGGGCGATGGTTGGGGGAGCGCACCGATCGGCCGCACGGAACTCGCACCCGCTTCGCGAACCGCCTGGCGTGTCGAACATGGCTGGCTACGTACTTGCATTGCCACGGCTGACTCTGTTCGAACAGCATATCAACCGATGCCTGCCTCAGCTCGCCATGCGCGTACAACGTTATACAGAGCATTGCACGCCGCTACCCGAACCCGCACCCCGGGCAGGCTCGGACACGCGGCAGGAGCCGGCGGTCGCGGTTCGATTCGATCGGGTCGCTCGCGCGACCGGGCTGCGGGCGCGTGCGCTGCAGGCCGAGTTCCTGGCCGCGCGCCAGGCCACGCTGATCGAGGTGCTGGCCCGGGCGCTCGACGAGCCGACGCTTGCGCAGGCACTCGATGCGCTGGTCATGGCGGTGCAGCAGCGCATCGGTGCGGACCGGGTCGCGGTGGCGCTGGCCGACGGCGAGGGCGCCCTGCACCTGGCCGCGGTGTCCCAGCAGGCGGTCATCGAGATGGCCTCCGGCGAAGCCCGCCTGCTGGTCGCGGCCATGGAGGAGGCGGTGCACCTGGAGCGGACCGTCCGTTTCCCGGGCAGCGAGGAGCGTTTCGGTGTGCTGGAGGCGCACCGTTCGCTGGTGGCCCGTCGTGCCGGCACGGCCCTGGTCAGCCTGCCGATGTACCACGACGCGCAGCCGATCGGCGCGTTGCTGGTGGAGCGCCATGACGCCGAGCCGTTCCTGCCGAGCACGCTGGAACTGCTCGAACAGCTCGCCCATGCCCTCGCACCGGTGCTGGTGCTGCGTCGCGATGCTGCGCGCGGGGTGCGCGAGGTGCTGCGCCGGGCCTGCCTGGACGCGCTCGAACCGCTGCTCGGCGCCGATCGGACGCTGCTGCGCCCGGGACTGATCGGTGCGGGCATCCTGGTCGCGCTGGCGGTACTGGTACCGATCGAGCGTCACGTCGTGGCGGCGGCGGAACTGGTGCCGCTGGAGCGCCGGATGGTGAGCGCCCCGATCGACGGCTTCGTCGACGAGGTCACGGTCCGCGCCGGCGACCGGGTCGTGGCCGGTCAGCTGCTGGCGCGCCTGGACCGGCGCGAACTCGATCTGGAGGCGGCGCTGCACGACAGCGAGATCACCCGTGCGGACACCGAGTTCAGGGACGCGCTCGCCAGTCGCGACCGCAAGGCGACCGCGATCGCCCGCGCCCACCTGGCGCGCCAGCGCACGCTGCGCGATCTGGTGGCGCAGCGCATCGATCGCACCGAGCTGCGCGCCGCGATCGACGGGCGGGTCATCAGCGGTGACCCCTCCGAGGCCAGCGGCATGCCGGTGGCGCGCGGGGACACCCTGTTCGAGATCGCGCCGGCCGAGGGCTACGAGGTGCACCTGCTGGTCGACGAGTCGGACATCGGCCGGGTCCGCACGGGGCAGCACGGCGAGCTCGCGCTGCGCGCCCGGCCCGGTGACGCGCTGGCGCTGGAGGTGACCGCGATCCACCCGGTGGCCGAGAGCGAGGCGGGGGCCAACCGCTTCCGGGTCGAGGCCGAGCTGGTCGAGACGGCACCGCAGGGCCTGCGGCCGGGGCAGAGCGGCACGGTGCGCCTGTCCGCCGGGCGGGAAAGCGTGGCGGCCCGGCTGCTGCGCCCGCTGGGCCGGCGGATCGAGCAGCTGCGCTGGCGCTACCTGTGAGCGGGGCAGATCCGCTGTTCAGCGCGCACTGGCACCGGGTGCGCCACGTGCGCCCCCGGCTCGCCGCCGACGTGGTGGTGAACCGGCATGTCTACCGCGGCCGGCTCGCCTGGGTCCTGCACCGGCGCTCCACCGGCGTGTGCCACCGCCTGGACCAGGCAAGCTTCGAGCTGGTCGACCGGCTCGACGGCACGCGCAGCGTGCAGGAGATCTGGGAGCACTGCCTGCTGGAGCGCGACCGTGGCGCGCCGAGGCAGGACCAGTGGGTGGCGTTGCTGGCGACGCTGCACGAGGCCGAGCTGCTGCTGGTCGATCAGCGCGTGTCCGCCGCCCACCTGTTCGAGCGGCGCGAGAAGCGTCGGCTGCGCGAGCGGCGCGAGCGCCATCTGAACCCGCTGTACCTGCGGTTCGCGCTGTACGACCCGGACGCGCTGCTGCAGCGCATCGCGCCGCTGGCCCATCGGCTGTTCTCGCGTGCGGCCGGGATCGTCTGGCTGGTGCTGGTCGGTGCCGGCCTGCTGACGCTCATCGCCCACGGCGACGACGTGGTGGCGCGCCTGCAGGATCCGGCCTTCGCGTCGCCGGGCACGGCGCTGGCGATGTTGCTGGCGTACCCGCTGGTCAAGCTGCTGCACGAGCTGGCGCACGCGCTCGCGGTGAAGCGCGGCGGCGGCGAGGTGCACGAGGTCGGCATCGCGCTGATGGTGCTGCTGCCGCTGCCCTACGTCGACGCCAGTGCCAGTGCCGCCTTCGCCTCCCGGCGCGATCGGCTGCTGGTGGATGTGGCCGGCATCCTGGTGGAGCTGGCGCTGGCCGCGTGCGGGGCGCTGCTGTGGGCCGGCACCGGCGGTGCGCTGCAGGAACTCGGGCTGGTGCTGCTGCTGATCGGCGGGGTGTCCACGCTGCTGGTCAACGGCAACCCGCTGCTGCGCTTCGACGCCTACTACGCGTTGGCGGACCTGCTGGAGATCCCGAACCTGTCGGCACGTTCGCGCAGCGCGATCCTGTCCCGGCTGCGCGCCTGGCTGGGCGGCCGCCCGATGCAGTGGTCGGGCGCCGAGGATGCGCGCGAGCGCGCCTGGCTGCTCGGCTACGGGGTCGTGGCGGCGCTCTATCGCACCGGCCTCATCTTGTGGATCGCCTGGTGGATCAGCGATCGCTACCTGCTGCTGGGCCTGGCACTGGCGGTGGTGGCGATCGTGCAATCGGTGCTGCGCCCGGCGTGGCGCGGCCTGGGCGCCGTCGCCGCCGATCCGGAGCTGCATTCGAGCGGTTCGCTGGCACGGCTCGGCGGTGCCTTCGCGGGCGTGTTCGCGCTGGTGTTCTGGTTGCCGCTGCCGCATGCGAGCGCCACCCAAGGCGTGGTGTGGCTGGCCGACGAGGCGCTGATGCTGGCACCGAGTGCCTGCGAGGTCGCCGACGCCCGGGTGCGGCCGGGGCAGAGCGTTCGCAAGGGGGACTTCCTGTTCCGCTGCAGCGATCCGGAGTTGCCGCTGCGCGAGCGCGAACTGCTCGCGCTGGCCGACGAGCTGGACGCGCGTCTGGCCGGGCTGGCGGTGGACGATCCGTCCGAACACGCCCGACTGACGGCCGAACACGACGCGAATCGCACCGCGTTGCGGGATGTCCGTACCCGGATCGCGGCGGGCCGGCAGCACGCGGCGCTCGATGGCCGGTTCGGCCTGCCGGGGACCGGCGAGCTGACCGGCCGCGCGCTCGCCCGCGGGGAGACGGTGGGCTACGTGGTGCCACCGCGGGACCGCACCGTGCGCGTGGCGCTCGCCGAACATGCGATCGGGCCTATCGACGACTCGCTGCAGCGGGTCGAGATGCGTCTGGGTGACGCCACCGGTGGCTCGCGGGTGCGCACCACGACCGTCGTGGCGCGCACCCCTCGGCCCAGTCGCGTGCTGGCAAGCCTCGCGCTGGGCACCGCCGGCGGCGGGCAGCATCCGAGCGATCCGTCCGGCGATGGCCGCCGGGCGATGCAGCCGCTGTTCGACCTGGAGCTGGCGTGGCCCGAAGGCGCCAGTCCCGCACCGGTCGGCAGCTACGTGCCGGTGCGTTTCGTCCACGCGCCGCGTCCGCTCGGGGCACGTCTGAGCGATGCGCTGCGCCGCTCGCTGGACGAGCGCAACGCCTCGTGAACGCGCTCGGCACCATGCTGCTGTCGCGTTCGGCCGGCGCGCCTCCGACCGCCTGTCGACCGGGCCCGCGGTTCGGCCATGCGCCCGAGCGCCGCTCATCGGACGATCGGCGTTCGGCACCGGATCGCTGGCGGGTGCGGCTGGTGCGCGCCGCCCTGCGCTCGCGCGACGGGCGCGGCGCGGTGGCGCGATCGCAGGCGGTGGCCGCGCGTGCCCGGGCGATCCGCACGCTGGACGGTGCTGCGCGAGCGGCCCTGCTGGGACGGCTGCGACACGCGCTCGAGCGCGCTGGCTACGACGAGCAGCGGCTGGCCGAGGCGCTCGCGTTCGCCTGCGAGGCGGCCGAGCGGGTACTGGGGCTGACCCCTCGCGACGGGCAGCGTCGCGCGGCCGAGGCGATGCTGCGGGGCCGGTTCGTGGAGATGCCGACCGGGGAGGGCAAGACGCTGGCGAGCGCGATCGCCGCCTGCGTCGCCGCACTCGACGGTACGCCGGTCCACGTGTTGACGGCCAACGACTACCTGGCCCGGCGCGATGCGGATCGGCTCGCACCCCTGTACGCATCGATGGGCGTGAGCAGTGCCTGCGTGCTGCCGACCATGGACGACCACGAACGG
>Ga0209831_1002028_pt1 | contig 17939 bp, 17 predicted proteins | sample Maine_Asex4_meta_FD_187451 | JGI IMG/M metagenome (GOLD analysis project Ga0209831, IMG submission 187451) | Marine algal microbial communities from Maine, USA - Maine_Asex4_metaG (SPAdes) (version 2) | ecosystem: Host-associated > Algae > Red algae > Unclassified | place: Maine, USA | collected...
CGGGCTCGGGCTCGGGCTCGGGCTCGGGCTCGGGCTCGGGCTCGGGCTCGGGCTCGGGCTCGGGCGGGACAGGATCCGTCACGGCAGGGGGAATCGTGTCCGGAGGAGTCGTGACGGGCGGCGTCGTACCGGGCGGCGTCGTATCGGGAGGATCCATCTCCTCCGGCGCCCTGTCGGCCACGAGCGGATCCGTACCGGCATCGATCTCGGCGCCGTCCGTCACCAGATCGTCATCGCTGTCGCTGTCCAGCGGATCGGTCTGGGCGTCGACCTCGTCCGCGTCGTCCAACCCGTCCTCGTCGGTATCCGCCCGGGTCGGATCGGTTCCCAGCTCGACCTCCCGCTCGTCCGTCAGCCCGTCGCCGTCGGTATCGGTACGTTGCGGATCGCTGCCGTGCTCGTCGGTCTCGTCCAGGTCCACGAGACCGTCGCAGTCGGTATCGATCGGCAGCTGCAGGAACTCGTGGGTGGACTGCTCGTTGCCCCCGCCCTTGGTGCTGCCACCGGCGACGACATGGAAGCGATCACCGAGCCGCGCACCGCCGCCACTGTGCCGGCCCTGCCCCAGGGGCTGCAGGCGGCGCCAGCGGTTGCTGACCACGTCGTAGCTCTCGACCCGGTCGAGCGCCAGCGTCGCCTCGCTCTCGCCACCGGCGACGATCAGCTCGTCGCACGCCGCCATCGCGAGCGTTCCGGCTCGCTGGGTCGGGATATCGGCCACCATCAGCCAGCTGTCGGTGTCCGGATCGTAGACATCGGTCGTGGCGATCATGCCGTCGAACGGATTGGGCACGGCGGTGGCCCGCCCGCCCGCCGCGACGAGCTTGCCTGCGGCGAAGGCTGCGCTGAAGTGATCGCGCGGGTTGGGCGCATCGGCCAGGCGCTCCCAGGCGCCGTCTCTCGGCCGGAAGCGGTCGAGCCAGCCCACCGCGCCGCCGCTGTGTCCGAGCGTGTTGCCGGCGACGATGTAGATCCACTCGCCCCGCACCGCGGTTGCCGCGGACCCGCGACGCCGGTCCGCGGGCACCTCGCCGACCACGTCCCAGCTTTCGGTCACGGTGTCGAAGCGGTGGATCTCCACCACCGGATCCTCCCGCGGGTACCCGCCGATCAGGGCACCGATGATGTAGATGTCGGTGCCGATCACCGCGGGCTGGAAATGGTGCAGGGCAGCCGGCATCGGGCCGACCGTACGCCAGCGATCGCCGTCGGGCGACCAGACCTCGACAGGCCGGTCGCCACGCCCGCCGAACAGCCAGAGTTGTCCGTTCGCCGCGGCCAGGCCCGACTCGTGCCGGGCGGTGGGGCCGGCTCCGCCGACGAACGTCTCGGTCTGCCAGGCCTGGCCGGCACCCACCCCGGCCAGCGTGATGGACGCCGTGCCGAGCGCCATGACGGCAACGAGCACGGCGATCGGCGCCATCGACAGCGGGTCGCCGCGGTCCGGATCGCGCCGGAAGGTCTTGGTCATCATGCGGCCGGTAGCGGCGCACCGTTGCGCCGGCGCATGCGGTCGAAGCGTTACGGGACGCCGGGCACAGAACGGTGACCGGTCACCGGGAAACTTCTGCAAACATTCGTCCGAACGGCGGCAGGCCTACGTCCGATGGTCGTCGTCGGGCAGCCGCCGGATCAGGCTGCTGGTGTCCTGTCGTCCCCCGCCCATCGCCTGCACGTCGGCGTAGAACTGGTCGACCAGTGCCGCGACCGGCAGGCTCGCACCGTTGCGCCGCGCCTCGGCCAGGCAGATGTCGAGGTCCTTGCGCATCCAGTCGACCGCGAACCCGTGGTCGAACTCGCGATCCAGCATCGTCTCGTAGCGGTTCTCCATCTGCCACGACTGCGCCGCCCCCTTCGAGATGACCTCGACCACCTCGCGCCCGTCGAGCCCGGCCCGCTCGGCGAAGTGCAGCCCTTCGGACAGCCCCTGCACCAGGCCCGCGATGCAGATCTGGTTGACCATCTTGCACAGTTGCCCGGCACCGCTGTCGCCCAGCCGTCGCACCGATTTCGCGAAGTGCGCGATCAACGGCTCGGCGGTGGCGAACGGTACCTCGTCACCCCCCGCCATGACGGTGAGCTGACCGTTCTGCGCCCCCGCCTGCCCGCCCGAGACCGGAGCGTCGACGAAGGCGATGCCGTGTTCGGCACCGACCGCGTGCAGCTCGCGGGCGACCGCCGCCGAGGCGGTGGTGTGATCGACGAAGACCGTCCCGCCGTCCATGCCGGCGAACGCGCCATCATCGCCGAGCACGATGCTGCGCAGATCGTCGTCGTTGCCCACGCAGGCGAAGACCACCTCCGCTCCGGCGGCGGCCTCGCGCGGCGTGTCGAAGGCTGCGCCCGCCGCAGCGCCCGCGGCAGCCCCCGAGTATTCGTCGACCCAGGCGTCGGCCCGGGCGCGCGTGCGGTTGTAGACCCGCACCTCGTGACCGGCGGCGGCCAGGTGTCCGGCCATGGGGTAGCCCATGACGCCCAGACCGATGAATGCGACCTTGCTCATTGCGGAACGACTCCGGAAGATGGCGTGACGACAGCGTGCGAGCGTCCGACTCTAGCGCACCTGCGCATTCGCCAGCTCGACCAGCCGGTCAATCCCTGCCGCGATCCGGGTGGCATCGATCGAGGAGAAGCCGAGCCGGCAGTACGGCGCCGGTGGCGTCGCATCGGCGAAGTAGTGGTCCCCGGCGTTGAGCACCACGCTGCGCTCGAGCGCATCGCGTTGCAGGCGCTGCGCATCGACGCCGGGAGGCAGGCGTACCCAGAACGACGAACCGCCGTAGGTGGGCGCACGCGAGGCGAGCAGCTCGTGCGCGGCGAGTGCGGCCTGCATGACGAGAAAGCGCTCCCGGTAAGCCCGCGTGATGCGCAGCAGCGCGGAGTCGTGGTGGCCGAGCGCCAGGAAGTGCGCCACGGTGCGCTGCGTGTTGGTCGGTGGGTGCCGGTACATCAGTCGCCGCAGGGCGCGCGCCTGCCGGATGAAGCCGGGCGGCCCGACCATGAAGCCGATCCTCAGCCCCGGCGCCAGGGTCTTCGACAGGCTGCCGACGTAGACGACGCGGTGATCCGGGTCCAGGCTCTTGAGCGCCGGGGTGGGTGCACCGGTGAAGTTCAGCTCGGACTCGTAGTCGTCCTCGATGACCGTCACGTCGTGCCGCGCCGCCTGGTTCAGCAGCCGCTCGCGGGCGGCGAGCGGCATGGTGGTGGCGGTCGGACACTGGTGACTGGGGGTGACGTACACGAGCCGGCAGCCCGCCAGACGCTCGTCGGTCTCCACCCCCTCGGGTCCGACCGGAAACGGCACCGCCCGGCGACCGAACAACGAGAAGATGTTGCGCGCATCGACGTAGCACGGATCCTCGATGCCGTAGTCGGCGTGCCGGTCCAGCAGCAGCTGGGCGATCAGGAACAGCGCGTTCTGCGCTCCGGTGGTGATCAGCAGCTCGTCGGGGCTCGCCCACACGCCTCGCCGCGGCAGCACGCGGGTCAGGATCTGCTCCACCAGCAGATCGTCGTCGTGATCGACCCGATCCTGCGTCCAGCGCCCGATCGCGTCCACCCGCAACGACAGCCGGACCGCCTCGCGCCAGTCGTTGACCGGAAACAGCGAGCCGTCCACCTGCCCGTAGATGAACGGGTACTCGTAGCGCTGCCAGTCCAGCGGTTGCTCGATGTTGCGCTGCGCGAGCAGGTCCATGACCACGGCTGGCTCGCGCCGCGTCGGCCGCGCCTCCGGCGGCGTGACGCACCGCTCCCCGCCAGGCGGCGGTGCCGGCGTGCACTCCGGACGCTCCCGGGCGGCACGCCTCGGTACGCGTCCGTGCAGCATCTCCGGGTTCACGAAGTAGCCGTGACGCTCGCGCGCCACCAGGTAGCTCTCGTCGACGAGGTGCTGGTAGGCCAGCACGACGGTGTTGCGGGCGATGCCGAGTTCCCCGGCCAGGGCACGCGACGAGGGCAACGGCGTGCCCGGCGGCACCCGCTGGTCGAGGATCGCCTTCACCAGTGCCTGGCGCAACTGGGACTGCAGGCTCTGGCCGGCGTCCGGATCGATGTCGAACAGCTGTCGCCACATCGGGCGCGGCACGTCGGTCGACGCCGCTGCCCGCGCGGTCGGTCCGCCGCCGCCGCCCGGTGCGCCGTCCGCATCCGACCTGTCGGCCACGCTCAGCGAGCCTTCCCGCGACGTGCCGTTCTCACGGCGACAGGTCGCCGGAACCGTCCAGTTCGAGACCTTCCACCGAATCGGGCAGGTCGGCCTCCGACAGGGCCGGGAACTCGCCATCGTCCAGCGGACGCACCGTCGACGGGTGGGCGGAGGCACCGCCGGTGCCGCGTGCCAGGCGCCCGGAAGCCAGCCGGGAACGCGAACCCCGAAACGGGTGCGATGCCCCGGCCGGCGGTGGTGACGGGTCCGGCCGCTTGCGAAGCATCGGCAACTCGGGTTCCGGGTGGAACTCGTCATCCCCGGACAGGGCATCGACATCGGGCATCCCGGCCCGCTCCGGATCCGCCGGCGCACGCACCGCGTCGACTCCGCGCCGTTCGCCGGTACCCGATCGGTCCCGGTCCGTCCACCCGAGTTCCTCGCGCTGCGCGTGCAGCGCCCGCTCCAGCCGCATCTGACGCTCCTCGGAGGCCAGCTGCTCGCCCTGCAGCGTCTCGATGCGCCGCGCCTGCGTGCGCGCGTGCACCTGCAGCGCCTCCTGGCGCGCCACGCTCTCCTGTTCCCTGGCACGCAACGCCGCCACCATGTCGCGGTGCACCAGGCGTTCGCGTTCGAGCGCCTGCTGGCTGACGGCCAGCCGTGCCGCCGACTCCCGGTCGCCGGACGATCGCGCCTCGAGCGCCTGCCGCTCGAGACGCCGCGCGTGGCGCTGTCCGAACAGCAGCATCACCGAGCCGCCGATCAGGGCACCGAGCAGCGCGGCCATCGCAAGGACGGCCAACAAAATTCCGGATACATCAGACATCTAGGGTCGCCTCGCCTCCGCACGGACTCTGACACGTTGTCCGCGTGCGGACAATGTGCCGTCATCGGCCGTGGCACCCGGCTCGATCCGGATGATGAAACGCTCGGCCCCGATTCCGCGCGAGACGAGATGGTCGACCAGCCCCCGCGCACGGGGGCGGGCCAGTTCGCGATCCCGAGCGGCGCTCGCCCCTTCCCGCCCGCCCACGGTCACCGTGATGTCGGTGTTCGGGTACAGGAGCAGGGGCGCGAACATCGCGTCCAGTGCGCGCCGTGACCGGTTGCCGAGTGCGGCGTCACCACGCCTGAATCTCAACCGTGCCGACAAGCCTTCGAGGGCCGCCAGTTCCTCGGCACGGCGCGACGAGGACGACGTATCCGGCAACAGGCGAGTGTCGTCCGGCTCGGGTTCGGGTTCGGGCTCCGGTTCGGGCTCCGGTTCGGGTTCGGGTTCGGGTTCGGGTTCGGGTTCGGGTTCGGGGCGGCCGGCAGGCTCCGGTCGAGCGGCAGGATCACGATGACGCTCGCCGTTCACGTCACCGCTCGCCGGCTCGCCCGCCGTCAACGGATCGTTCACGTCCGGCAGGAATCGGTGCGGCTCCTCCAGCATCCAGCTGCCGAGTGCGACGAGGCCGCCGGTCGCACCGATCAACACGACCCAGCACACTGCAACGATCGCGTTGCCGATCGCACGTGAGGGCGACTGCATAGAAGGCTCGACAGGAAAGGGGCCCGGTTCGGGCAGGACGCGTCCAGTGTCCGCGTCACACTATTGCTCGGCAAGCGTTCGGACGGTCGCGTTCCGTCGCTCGTGACGCACGTCTCAGTACGAGCCATCGAGTACGGTCAATGCACGCTCGTGCAGCGTACGATCTGCCGCCGCGATCACCGCACCGCCCGCGCTCGGATCCCGCCCCTGCCAATCGCTCATCACCCCGCCGGCGGCGCGCACGATCGGCATCAACGCCTGCACGTCCCACGGGGAGAGGTCGGCCTCCACCACCAGATCGACGTGCCCGCTGGCGAGCATCGCGTAGCCGTGGCAATCCGTGCCGTAGCGCACGATCGGCACCCGGGCGCACAAGCGCTCGAACGCGGTCCGCAACGCATGCGTGGTGAACATGTCGGGCGTCGTGCAACACAGCACGGCGGACGGCAGGTCGACGCCGCGACGGGTGGAGAGCGTGGTCACGACACCGTCCCGGGTGCACGTCGCCCGCCCGGCATGGGCGGCGTAGCGATCGCGCAAGGGGGGCTGATCGAGCAGCCCGAACACCGGTTCGCCGCCGTCACGCAGCGCGATGAGCGTGCCCCATACCGGTACCCCGGCGATGAAGGCGCGCGTTCCGTCGATCGGATCGACGATCCAGGCCGGCAGGCTCGACGTCACGGCGGCATCGCGATCGGGCCCGGATTCCTCGCCGACGAAGCCGATGTCGGGCGCGCCGTCCTCGAGCACCTGCCGGATGGCGAGCTCGGCGGCACGGTCCGCATCGGTGACCGGATCGAAGGCACCGCGTTCGCCCACCGACTTGTCGTGCACGCGCAACGGCTGGCGGAAGGCGGCGAGCGTGATGACGGCCGCCGCGTCCGCGGCGCGATGCGCCAGCGGAATCAGCTCTGCGTGCAGGGTGTCGGCATCGATCATCGAAACGCAATCTCTGGTGGAGGTGTCGGAGCGGGCTCCGAGGGTCCTGGCGGTGCAACCGATCGCCGAACAGGGGAGCCCGCATGACGGATCGACTTGCGCTTGTGCGTCACGTTTCTATGCTCGTTGACCGCCGACACGTCTCACCTCCTGATGGTTCGCAGCACGACCCCCGTTCCCGCCCCGACGGCTCCCGGTTCCGTGCCTCTGCCGCTACGCCCCGGCGCGCGGTGCCGACCTGCGTGGCCGCTGCTGGTGGCGGGCCTGATCCTGCTGTCGGGATGCACGAGCATGCACGTCAAGAGGGCGACCTACCAGATGCTGCGTCAGGGGGATTGCCAGCTCAACGCGTTCGACGAATTCGACGAGATCTGCGATCGCAACTTCACGGCCGAATACCATGAGTACGAACGCCTGCGAAACGACTTCCTGCACGAGAATCGGCAGGAGCCGCCTGCCCCCTCGGCCACGAATCCGCTCGCGGCACTGTAACCCCGACACCCGCCTCGTCACGACCGACATGGATATCCCGGACTCGCCACCCATCGCCCGCCTCGCCCCGATCATCGCCCATCGGGGCGCCTCCGCAGACGCTCCCGAGAACACGCTCGCCGCCATCGTGCGCGCCGCCGATGACGGTACGCGAGCGGTCGAGATCGACGTGAACACCAGTGCGGACGGCGTCCCGTACGTGCATCACGACGAACGGCTGACCCGCTGCACCGGACACCCGGGCCGGTTGCACGAACAGAGTGCCGCACGGCTGGACACCCTGTACGCCGGTGCGGGCATGCCGGGCTTCGAACGAGAACCGCTCGCACGACTCGAGACGCTGCTCGGGCTGGTGATCGGGCGCCGCCTGGCCCTGAACCTGGAAATCAAGCCGCCACCCGGGCGGGAACGCATCACCACCACCGCCATCTGCGACGTGCTGGAGCGGTGCTGGCCCGCCGATCGAACGCTGGTGTTCTCCAGTTTCAGCGAAACCGCACTGCGATGCGCCGCCGAGCGGTTGCCCGAACTGCCCCGCGCGCTGCTGGCCGGTGCCATTCCGCCGGATTGGCGCACCGCTCTGGAGCGCAGCGCGGCGATCAACCTGCACTGCGCCGCCCGGCTCTTCGATGCCGCCCCGGCGGCCGAACTGCGGGCGGCCGGGCACGGGCTGTACTGCTTCACCGTCAACGACGTGCAGACCGCACAGGGCCTGTTCGATGCCGGCATCGACGGCGTGTTCACCGACCATCCGGCCCTGCTGCTGGAGCAGGTGCGGATTCCGACCTGATGTCGGAGCGGACCCCGGGACGCACACCGGCCTGCCAGGGCGTCACGGTCTCGAACCCCGGCCACACGCGTATCGACGGGCCGGGAACCTTGCCGGGCAACCGCTCGGGGCGACCGCTGCCCACGGCCAGCAGCACGTCGGTCCAGACGCGCTCCCAGCAGCACCCGTGGGAGAAGCCCGGCAACACGCGCACGACGGCCTGCGGCCGGGACTTCAGGAACCCCTCCACCAGCACCGGAGGAATCACCGTGTCGCGCTGCCCGAGCAGGTGCCACTGGCGCACGGCATCGGTCAGCGGGTCGCGCATGGCGGGGTTGAGCGAACCGCGCAACGGCGTGTAGCCGTGATGACGGGTCCAGGCGTCGGTGTCCAGGTTGCCGGCCACCGTGACCACGTCCGTGACCTGTGGCACGCCTTCGGCGATGAGCAATGCCAGCGCCCCGCCACCGCTGTGACCGAACAGTCGCACGCGGGTCGCGCCCCGCCGCCTGATCTCCTGTCTCACCACACCGCTCATCGAGGCGACGACGGTGGGCGAGTACCGATCGGAGGTCCATAGCCGGTTGTCGCACCCGGGCTGTCTGGACGTTCCGTTGTAGCAGGGCCTGCCGACGTACACCGCGGCCTGACGATCCTCCCCCATCAGCCGCAGCATCAACGGACGGCGCGGCGTCGGATCCGCCATGATGAAGGTCCGGCGACCCCAGGGAGACCCGTCGCCCTCCAGGTAGACGTGCAGAATCCTTCTCTGGAGCGGGAACCGGTTCTGGAACACGGTGTGCCGGAAGCCGTCCACGGTGACGAACGAACGCTGGAATCCCTGGCTGTCGGCCAGGGCGCGCAGGTGCGAGGTGGGCGAGGCGGCGCAACCGGCCAGCGCCAACAGCGCCAGAAGGGCGACGAGGCGCGAACGGGACGGAAGTCGTTCGTGGAACGGCAGGCGCATGTCGCGGACAGGACCGACGAGGAAATCCGGGGAGGACTGCTGGAAAGGGCGTGGCAGCAGGAGCTTGCTCACGCGACGCCGGATGCCTTCGCCGATCGCCAACCGCGTACGGTCGGCAGGAAGAGCGAAGGTGGCGTCCCCTAGGGGACTCGAACCCCTGTTACCGCCGTGAAAGGGCAGTGTCCTAGGCCACTAGACGAAGGGGACGCAGTATTCACCGGCAGTGCCGGCTCCCTCGTGGCACGGAGTATAGCGAAAAAAAGTCGTGCAGGGGCCGACATGCAGCGATGATCAAGCCGCATCCGGTGCGTCCCCGTCGCCCGGACCGCCTGGACCACCCGGGGGGGCGTCGGCGGCCAGCAGCCGGTTGCGCCCGCCCTGCCGTGCCCGAGACAGCGCATCGCGGGCTCTGTGCAGCAGCTCGCCACCCCCTTCTCCCTCGACCAGTTCGGCGACCCCGCCGCTGGCGGTGAGCACGAACTGGACGTTGTCGGCGCTGACGCAGCGATCGACCATCTCGCGCAACCGGTGTCCCAGCTGCAGCGCGGCGTCCAGCCCGGTGTCGGGCAACAGCACGCAGAACGCGTCGCTGTCGATGCGGAACACCAGGTCGCTGTGCCGCAACGTGCCGGTCAACGTCTGCGCCACCGCTCGCCAGGCCTGCTTGCCGACCTCGGTGCCGTGGTGCTCGCTGATCGATTCCAGGTAATCGACACCGATCAGCATCAGGGCGAGAGGCTGACCGAGCCGGCGCGAGCGTCGCGTCTCGTGGGGCAGCTGGCGCGCCAGGGAATCCTGGTTCAGCAGTCCGGTCGTGCCGTCGGTCATCGCCGCCAGCAGGGCCTCGTAGTGCACCAGGGCGTTGTCCAGCGGGTAGACCAGACTCTCGACCAGCCGCTCGGCGGCGCGCTCCTCGCGGGCATCGAAGGCTCGGCCGCGCATCAGCACGATCTCTCCCAGGCTGCGCTCGCCCAGCTTGAGCTCGAAGTGCTGGCGATGCTGGCGCACGTCGCCGAGCACGTGGTCGCAGCCGCGCTCGGTGGCCCGGAAGCTCAGCCCGTCGAAGGGCACGAACGCCTGGCCCTCGGCCATCAGGCACTCGAGCAGGGCATCGAGCTCGAGCTTCCTGTGCAGGGTGGCGTGCAGTTCCATCTGGCGCAGCTGCACATCGAGCCGCTGCTGGCGCACGCTGTCGAGCGAGGTGACGTTGGCGGGCGATTCCTGAAACGAGACGGCCATCGAACGCACTCCGGTTGACGCGTGTGATCCTTCAGTGCAATGGGTGGACCAGATCGGCCGGGGCGAAGGAAAGAGGACCGTCGGCCCGGTTGCCGCCCACCGCTCCCGCGTTGAGCCACAGCACGCCGACCAGGACCGCGAGCGTGATCCCGAGCAGCGTCCAGGGCAGCCACGCGGCCTGCAGGGACGGCCCGGCAACACGCCCGCCGGACGGGGCGTCGTGCCGGCCGGCGGGCCGAACCGGGCTCCACTCCTCGCGGATGCGCTGCAGCGGATCGAGCGTCGCGTCGCGCCGCTCGTCACGGGCCGGCGTCTCGCTGTCCGTCCGACGCTCGTCGCGCACATCGCGTGCGCTCAGGAAACGCTGCCACCCGGCTCCCGACTCCAGGTCGAGAAGCTCCTCCGGAACGAGTTCGGGGACTTGCGTGACCGGCTCCCAAAGCTCGCCGTCACGGCTGACCCGATCGGTGTTGCGCACCCGGCCGAGCAGCAGGAAGCGACCGACTTCCTCGCACGTGAAGGGCCCCTGCACCCGGGATCCCTTCTGCACGTACCACTGCGAGTGCTCGCTGATCACGCGCCGCTGCACACCTCAGCGCTGGGTCCACTCGGACAGGCGCCCCTTCAGCCGGGTCAGCGCCTGGCCATGGATCTGGCACACGCGCGACTCGCTGACGCCGAGGATCTCGCCGATCTCGCGCAGGTTCAGGTCCTCGTCGTAATACAAGGACATCACCAGGCTCTCCCGCTCCGGCAGGTTCTTGATCGCCAGCGCCAGCGCATCGCGGAAGGACTGGTACTCGACCTGCTCGCCCGGCGTGGCCTCGGCACTCTGCGGCAGGGACATCGTCTCGCCGGTGTGCTCGTCCGGCTGGTCGAAGCTGAACACGTGAGCGGCCGAACTCTCGGTCAGGATCGTGTGATAGGCGCGCAGCTCGATGCCCAGCTTCTCGGCCACGTCCCGGCCCTTGGCCTCGCGTCCGCCACCCTGCTCGATGTTCCTGAGCACCTCGGCCGCCTCGCGCGACTTGCGGTGCACCGAACGCGGTGTCCAGTCCGAGCGACGGATTTCATCCAGCATGGCTCCGCGCACCCGGATGCCGGCGTAGGTCTCGAAGCTCGCTCCCTGCGAGGGGTCGTAGTGACGGGCCGCCTCGAGCAGGCCGATCATGCCGGCCTGGATCAGGTCCTCCGCCTGCACGCTGGGCGGCAACCGGTTCATGAGATGGAACGCGATGCGCTTCACCAGGTTGGCGTTGGCGGCCACGAGCCCGTCGGGCTCGACCGTCTCCACCTCGTTGTACATCGCATGTGCGTTCATGCCGTCACTCTCACCAAGGTGGGATCGGCGGCTTGCATCAGCCGCTCGACGAAATATTCGATGCGGCCCGCCGGCGTGGCCGGTCCGGGCCAGCTCGCCACGCGGGCGGCAAGCTTCGTGAACGCGAGCGCCGGGGGCGAACGCGGGAACACCCCGACCACCGCGCAGCCACCACGCACCGGCTGCACGACGCGATCGTCGTCGGGAATCGTGCCGGCGGACTCGATCAGCACGTCCGGGCCCGGGCCGGTCCGTGCGAACAGCCCTGCATGCACATCCCGTGCGTGCCGTGCGCTGCAGGCGCGATTTACCACCGGTCGGAGGCGGCGGGCACGACGGCGCCGGCTCGGCATGCGCACGAACGAGCTCGCATCGCGCGACGCGGCCGGTGGGTCGGCGATCATCATCGGCATGGCGCGCGCCGCCGCCGCGTCGCCCGAAGCGGTATCGGAAAGTCCGGAAGGGGTATCCACGGAGAGGGTATCGGCCGCTACCCCCGGTTCGCTGAAGCGACCGGTGATGGCGGGCTGGCCGATCCGTGACGGGCGCGACGGTTCCGCACACTCCGGCACCGACGTGCCCACATCGCCCTTGCAGCCGGCCACGGACACGGTCACGGTACGCACGGGAGAGGTGCCGGAACGGTGGATCATCGGTTCGAACGCTCTCCCTTTTCGCGATCACGTGCGACACGCCGGCGAGAATCGCCGGGTGCGGCACGTGTCAGGACAGGGAGCAGAGCAAGTATTCGACCACGAGCGCGATGCCGGCGGCTGGCAACCTGTTACGTGCGCGGCATCCGGACGTGGTCATCCGTGCCGGCCGAAGCCTGCACGGGCAGCGCCGGTCGCTGGATCAGGACACTTCCTCGGGACGCTGGATGCTGTACTTGCGCATCTTCTCGACCAGCGTGGTGCGCCGGATGCGCAGACGGTTGGCGGCGTGCGCGACCACACCGGAACACTCGTCGAGCGCCTGCTCGATCAGGGAGACCTCGATGTCGGTCAGGTGCTGCTTCAGATCGATTCCGTCGCGCGGCAAGCGCGGCTTGTTGTTGAGCGCCACCTGCGGCATGCCCTGCATGAGCGGTATCGACGAGGATTCGTCGGTCTCGCCGCGCCCGGACGCACCGCGCCCGTGCGGCGACATCTTGGTGGGCAGGTCGGCCGCATCGACGACGCCGTAGGGGTGCAGGATCGTCATGCGTTCCATCAGGTTGGCCAGTTCCCGCACGTTGCCGGGCCAGTCGTAGTTGCACAGCGCCATCATCGCCGCCGGCGTCAGGCGCACCGAGGACTTCTTCTCGTGCTCGAGCCGGGTGATCAGCTCGTTGACCAGCAGCGGCAGGTCCTCGGCACGGCTGGACAGCGGCGGCATCTCCACCGGAAACACGTTCAGGCGGTAGTACAGATCCTCGCGGAACGTCCCGTCGTCGATCAGCTGCTCGAGGTTGCGGTGCGTGGCGGCGACGATGCGCACATCCGACTTGATGCTCTTGTTGCTGCCCACCCGCTCGAACGACCGCTCCTGGATGACGCGCAGCAGCTTGACCTGCATGGACAGCGGCATGTCGCCGATCTCGTCGAGAAAGATCGTGCCGCCCTCGGCCAGCTCGAACCGCCCTTCGCGCTGGCCCACCGCACCGGTGAAAGAGCCCTTCTCGTGGCCGAACAGCTCGCTTTCGAGCAGCTCGCCGGGGATGGCGCCACAGTTGATCGGCACGAACGGCTTGGCACGGCGGTTCGAGTAGTAGTGGATGTTGCGCGCCACCACCTCCTTGCCGGTGCCGGACTCGCCCAGGATGAGCACCGTGGCCTCGGTGGGCGACACCTGATCGATCATCTTCCTCACGCGCTGGATGGCGCGGCTGTTGCCGACCAGGCTGCGGAACAGCTCCGGGTTCTGCTGCGGCTCGCGGTCGGGTGCGGTGTTGGCGCTGCCGCGCACCACCGCCTTGTGCAGCATGTCGGACAGCTGCGCGTAGCGGATCTCGGCCTTGAGCACGCCGATGAAATGCTCGTCGATGTCGGCCTGCGCCAGCTCGGCGGGCTGATTGCCCAGCATCAGCACGAACGGCGGGCAGGTCGGGTGCGCCTCGCGCAACTGCGTGCACCACCCGACGATGCCGTGAAAGTTGGCCACCAGGATGGCGCGGAACGGGGTCAGGTCGCCCAGACTCTGGACGAGCTCGTGCGAGGACAGGATCTTGGTATCGTAGTCGATGAACTGCAGCTGATGCGTCAGCCGCTGGGCACTGTCGGCATCCTGATCGACGATCAGGATCCTGCGCGTCTCTTTGCTGCTGCTCATGCTGAGTCTCTGCGTCCGCCAAACGGTGGTATGGGGTCGGTCACGCCGTGAGCATAAGAGAGCGTCACAGCAAGACAAACTTTTGACGAGCGTCTGTTCACAATTGCTTTACGCCGAAGTTATGTGAACCGGTTCAAGGACCATCTTGTGCGCTGAAGCACAGTCCACGCAAGTCCTCGACCTGACCGATGTGGCAAAAGCCGTGGCCGGCCGGCGGGTTTCGTGATCCGGACGCGTCTCTACCCTGCCGGCGCTTCACCACGACCTTCCCGCGCCGATGCCGGCAGTATTCGCGAAAGGCCGGCCGAACCGGCTCTGCGCGGGTCACCGCAACCAAAACGAGAAGCGTCCGCACCGTCGATCGGCGAATGGTGAAGGACGACGGAGAGCACCCACACCATGGTCCAGCACCCCGCCGAACCGGAGGGCCCCGCGCCCGTCACGGATCTGGCCGCCGTGCGCCGCGCGCGCATGCAGGCCGGCACACCCGTACGCCGTGTCGCCAACCGACGTTTCAACACCGACAAGGTGGCCCGCCTGAAGCAGGAAATCGACCAGGGTTTCTACCGGATCGACCCGTACAGCACCGCCGACCGGTTCATCGAGCACGAACGCAACGGTCGCTAGGGCGGCGAGCCGTTTCGGGCTCCCGGAACGCAGGAAGGCGACGAGCCTTGCGGATCGTCGCCTTCCTCGTTCACGCCGGCGTCGGGGCGACACCGTCCGGTGCCGCCCCGTTCCGCCGTGCGATCAGCCTTCTGAACCGTTCCCGTCGACCAGGGCCGGCTGCGCCACCGCGCCGCGACCGACCGGAATGGTGCGAGGCTTCATCGCCTCGGGAATTTCCTTGGTCAGGGCGATCTTCAACAGGCCGTTGTCCAGATGCGCGTCGGTCACCTCGACGTGGTCGGCGAGATTGAACTTGCGCTCGAAGGAACGGGTGGCGATGCCGCGGTGCAGGTAGCGCGAGTCCTTCTTCTGGTCTTCACGCTTGCCGCGCACGGTGAGCACGCCCTTCTCCAGCTGCACATCGATTTCGCCGTCGCCGAACCCGGCCACGGCGAGCGTGATCGCGTAACGGTTCTCGCCGACGAGTTCGATGTCGTAGGGAGGGTAGCCACCGCTTTGCGCGCGTTCCGCGTTGAGTGCGGCATCGAGCAGCGAGCCGAAACGGTCAAAGCCGACGGTGTTGGCGTACAGAGGGGTCAGATCGATCTTCATGGGTCTCTATTCTCCGATTGAGCAATATGAGTGCGCGGACGGCTCTCTCTGAGACCCCGTCCACGGCACTGAAGCTACGGTCGCGTCAACGGGCTTTCAAGCCGAGACAGCGCGGAAAACGGAGCAGGGGGGACGGGGGCCATGAAGGATCATGGCGGCGACGAACGGAGACGGACGGCGATCGGCAGCGGGATGGGCACGGCGCGGATCCGGCAACGCGCGACACGAGTGGTGGAGCCAGGCGGGATCGAACCGCCGACCTCCTGCATGCCATGCAGGCGCTCTCCCAGCTGAGCTATGGCCCCTCGTGCCGAGCAGGCAATGGTACGAGCGCTGCGCGCCGGTGTCAACCGGTTCGACGTGATCACGGAGCGGCATACTGGATGCCCGACGAACAGCGACGGCCTTCGGCCCATGAACCTCCCGACCCTGCCGATGGGCAGCCTGATGGCAGCACTCATGCTGATCGGGGCGGCGGCACTCGCGATGCTGGCGCCGCGACGCCGCCACCATGGCCCGGCGCGTGCGGCCCGCACGGCCATCGGTGCGCTGGCCGCCCTGGGCGCGGGGTGGCAGCTGGCCTGGTACGCCGTGCGTCACCCGGGCACCTTCTGGGGTGTCATGGCCACGCTGTCGGGGCTGGCCCTGGCCGCCGCCGCCCTGCTGCTGCTGCCGCGCGAGGTGACCGGCCGTTTCGAACGGGCACGCTGGCCGAGCGCACTGGTCCTGCTCGGCCTGGGGATCTTCTACGCGGCGAGCATCGTCCGGTTGTAGCGGAAACCGATCAGCGCGACACGACCGGCGCCTCGTCCCGACGGACGCTGATGGTCGCGCCGTTCGCCACGACCGGCGCTTCCAGCCGCGACGCGTCCAGCGTGACCTGCCACGGACCCTCGCCGTCCAGTGCGTAGTGGCGCGCCAGCGCCACGTCGGCATGCCGGCGTTCACCGGGTTGCAGCACCAGCCAGGCATCCGGGGGCGGTGGCAGGGCCCGCTTGACCGTGCGCCCGATGTAGGGCGCACGCTCGCCGTGCGCCCGCACCGCGAACACGTCGGCGGACAACGCGGATTCGAACGGCGTGTTCCAGGCCAGCACCCGCGCGGGCAGCGTGCCGGGGTTGTGCAACGTGACGCGTACCGCCGCTCCGGCCCGCGGGGCGATCGACACCGACATCATCACCGACGGCTCGCCTGCCGGCTCGGCCGCCTGCAGCGCGCAACCGCTGCCGGCCACGATCGCCAGCAGCAGCGCCGGCAGCGCACGCCGCACCGGCCGCACCCGCCGGGCGCGCGCCACCGCCACCAGCGCGATGATCAGCGCGCCGAGCGGTCCCGCCGCACCGGCGCCTCCATCCGCCACGCCGCCGCCGCCGGCCACGCTGCCACCCGATGCGCCGCGGCCCGTGCCGGCCGTCGGATCATCGTCGGACGGCCGCTCGGGAGCGCTCGCACCGGCACCCGCCACCGTCAGGCGGTAGCGCGCATCGGTGTGGGCGATCACGATCGCGGTCCAGGGGCCCGATCCGCTCAGTTCGCAACGATCGATCGACGACACCGTCGACGGCAGCTCAGAGGCGCACGCGAACCCGCCCTGATCGGTGAGACCGGGGTAGACGAACAGATCGGCATCGCCTTCGAACGACTCGACCGACACGCGGCGCCCGCTCTCGATCGTGTAGCGCTGCCGTTGCCCCCGGGACAGGCTGGCGGTCTGCACGCCGCCGCGATCGTCGGGCACGCTGCCCGGCAGCGCCTCCGCGCGCAGCGCGATGGCCGGCGTGTTCTCCACGAAGTACTCGAAGCTGTCGGCGTTGTCGATGGCGAGCTCGGGATCGCTGTCGGCCAGATCCTGCGCCCGCCCCTGGGTGTAGACGTGGTCCGAGGTACCGGCCACGATCCGGAAGTGGGACAGCTCGTGCACCACGGTTCCGGCACGCGAGTCCGTCCCCTCCACGCTCGCGTTCCAGAAGGCGGGGCACAGCCACACGTCGTAGGGCCGGGTCGGGAACACGTAGGCGAACACGCCGGTTTCCGCGCAATCGCAGTTGAAGCCGATGGCATCGTCGGCGATCGTGTCGCTGATCGCCGACAGGTCCGCGAGCACGTTCGCGGCCCGGCGCCGATCGTACTCGCCGAACCAGGCGAGGTAGCGCGGCGAGCGCGCGAGCTCGTCGGCGGCGAGGCTGCGCAAGCCCGCGACCGAGTCGGCCACCAGGCGCTCGGCGGCGGCGGCGGCCTCGAGGATGCCCTGCTGCTGCCCGGCACTGCACTGCGCGTAGCGCGGCGTGCGCAGCCGCTGCAGCATCTCGAGCGGCGAGGCGTTGTCGAGCAGCATCACGCTGACGGGTGAGGGCATGGGTTGCGAGACGACCCCGAGGTCCAGCCGCTGGCGGCGGGCCGCGGAGCGCATCACCAGCGCCGCGGGCGACAACGTGGAGGTGCGCCAGGGCGCTGCCAGACCGACCCGGTAGTCACCGGCACGCCGGATGTGCCAGCCCGCATCGAGCGCGACGCGGGCGCTGACCGATTCGCCGGGGGCGAGCGCGAGGAGTTCGTCCGGACCCGGCGGCATGCGCTTGGCCAGACGCCCCTGCCACGCGACCGGCAGGTACTCCGCCTCGTCCTGCGTGTCACCCGACACCTGCAGGCGCTCGATGGCGAGCGGGGGGGCGAGCCGGCGCGTGTCCAGCGGCGTGCCCCGGGTCAGCACGGTGACGGGTCGGTGCCCGTCGTTGGTCAGCACGATGTCGATGTGCAACCCGTCGTCGGACAGGATCCGGGTGCTCAACCGCGCGTCCCGGTGATCACCGACGTACGCTTGCCCGGCCCCGATCGGGGTGTGGGCATTCGCGATCGTCGCGCAGAGCAGCAGCATCACGGCACCGAAGAATCCCTTTCGCGTCATGCCGTGCCCCCTCCTGAACAGAAGCCGGCAACCTAACACCGGCGCACCGCGCGGAGCGTGCGCCGCGGACCACCCGCTCGAAAGGGTGAAGCCGG
>Ga0209831_1002029_pt1 | contig 17926 bp, 17 predicted proteins | sample Maine_Asex4_meta_FD_187451 | JGI IMG/M metagenome (GOLD analysis project Ga0209831, IMG submission 187451) | Marine algal microbial communities from Maine, USA - Maine_Asex4_metaG (SPAdes) (version 2) | ecosystem: Host-associated > Algae > Red algae > Unclassified | place: Maine, USA | collected...
CAAATTAAAGTGCAATATTTAAATGAAGCTCCTTTAATGCTCAAAACCAAAAGTACATTGTTTGTTGAGGCTTATGGTTTGTATATTTTAATTTTTGTTGGGGTGCTTATTTCTGGGTGGCGGTTGTGGCGGTATTTTGGTGGGTGAGGGATTTAAATTTATTTAGATAATATTCATAAATTATAAACTTTAAAAATGGCACTATATTTATCAAGAACTACTGATAGAATGAATCTTCATATAGAAGAGTTTCGCAGTACTATTTTAATTCAACAAAAGTGGAAATATAATTGGAAAAAATTGGCTGGCACCACAAATTGGACATATCAGCAAAAGAAAAAATTTCATCATAAAACAGATAATCTTGTTTGGCAAATATGGGGTGGCCATTTTAAACTAAGAACTAAAGGGAGTTCAAGATTTGCAAAGAAATACAAAAACAAAAATTTAACTGTTAATTTTGATATAAAGTGGGTTTTGAAAGATGAACACTGGAATGTGAATGTAACCAAAATACCTAATGGGGATTTTAAAACAAGTTCTGTTTCCTGGAATTCAAAAAAGATAGAGTTTGATACAGAAGACACTAAAATCGTGAAAAGATCTTCTGGTGGTGTAGAATTTAAACAATATCCAATAATTCACGAGTTTGGTCATGCAGTTGGCAATTCAATATATGCTTCAACTGGTATGCATGGAGACGAATATAAAACTACAAGTACTCATAATAGTGACAAAAAAAGTATGATGAATATTGGGAATGAGTTAAGAAAAAGACACATAGACTACCTGATTTCTGAATTAAATCAAATGATTAAAAATACAACATTTTATGCGTATAAAATTAAATAACAGTTTATTTAGTTTATGTTTAGTGTTGCTCTTAGTATGTAATTCTTGCAAGTCTAATCATCAAAATAGTAATAATACTGTAAGTATCAGCAAGGCAACTAAGTCAACAAAAAAAAATCTTAATAAACAAGTAGAGATGTTCAAAAATATATTAGATATAAATTTAGAAACGGCTGAAAATACTTACGGAGAACCAATTAAAAGTGAAGAGTTTGTTGTTGATGATGCATTGCCTGAATTCAGAATTGAGTTGTACAATTATATCAAAAAAGAAAATTATGAAAATAATACCATCTTAATAAAGGAAAGAACCTGGAATAAAGATCAAAAGAATAACATTACGGTTTGGTATCGCAGCAATGAAGGAAAATGGATGCCGATACATTATTTAATTTGGGATAAAGAAAGTGAATTTTAAATTTAAAAGTAGCCAATTCCCCTTATAATATATTTCAGATTTCATCAACCAACTTCAAAACCATAGCATTCAATCGCCAAAACTAACCACTCGAACATGCAAAGGCGTATGTTTAAACTTGCGCAATGCCTGTTGCAGCGATTCCAATATTCAAGCGATTATATTGCCAAAAGCACCGCCACCAACTAAGTTTAAAAATCCACTCTCAGCAAGATTTACAAATCTCTCCACATTTTCAAATAACACCATTGATGTAAGCTTTTATAATGTGTTAAAGGTTTATACAATGTTTTTAAAAACTCAAAATCTTAAAGCTTAAAAAATAATCTTTCATCTCATTATCGCCAGCATCCACTAAAAATTGGCTTACCTAATAAATTTAATCGTCAGCGGGTATTCCCAAACCTCGTCGGCAGCTACTTTTATGGCTCCAATAACTGGGAAAATAAAGTATAGGGCAGCTACAATAAATATTTGAAGGTAGCTGCCAATAAAGAATAATGGCATAAAACTAACTAATAGGTAAATGGCTGAACTTATCGACCAATTGATAATGTTTTTACCGTATTGATCTACAATGGGATCATTTTCTTTATAGGTTGACCAAAGCAAAATGGGTACAACAATGCCCAAAAATGGTATAACCAGACTGCAATATTGACTTAAATGAAGGAGTACATTTAATCCTCTATAGCCTAATCCAAATTTTTGGTTTCCGGTGTTGCTAGTTCTAGGTGCTGAATTAGTATCATTGGTTTCAAATAATTTTTTCTTTTGCTTTTGAAATTCTTCTTCAGATAAGACACCACTTTGTCTAAGATGGTCTAATTTTTCGATGTTCATTTTATATTGAGGTTTATATAATATTGAACCGCAAAAGGCTATTAAAAGTTTCTTTAAATATTGAATTGTTGTTTATTTGTTGGTATTTGGGTTTCGTTAGCAAGCTGTGGTTGATTTATCACGCAGCAATAAAATTTTACCACTTAAAAAATGGTTCATTTAAAATTGCGACATAAAACTAACAAGGTTCAACAGTTGTAGAAAACACAAAATTTCTACTAAGGTTTTTGGTATTTTAAGGATATATAAGTATATTTAGATGTGGTTATCTTATGTTTTAGGAAATGGTAAACAAATCAACTATGCCCAAAGAAAAAGAACAGGAAACAGCTTTTATCAATGAGTTTGAAATGAGAAGAAGAGGTAACTACTTGATTACAGGTTAATATGTTCTTATCTTTAAACAATAAACATCAATTTTTTAATTACATAAACCCATAAAAAATGAACAACAAACTCTTATCAACTATCCTACTCATCTTAGCCGTATTAAGTAACAGTTTAATACTATTTGCCAATAACTTTAATGAAGATGATTGGCAATTTGTAAGCACCGCTACTGGCAAAACTACTGGCCATATTGGCGATTTAGTTATAACTAACAAAACAGACAAACCTAATACCATTTGGTTAAGGTCTTACATTATTCCACCCGAAAACGGCAGGCAAGGCTATGTTGCTTTAAAAAGAGAAGTAGCGGAAATTGAAGTGCAACCAGACAAAGCTTATACATATCAACTAAATGGCTATTGCATTAATATTGATCTGCCTCCTGTTACAAAAAATCAATCTTTCCCCGATTTTTTTAAATGGTTAGCACTCAAAGATTTTGATAGCACAATTGCGGAACGTTGGTACCAGTTGATAGAAAAACCCGAAACATTCGATTTTGAAACACAGTTAATACAAGCAGGGCCGATTATTTTAGAAGCCGTTCAAAATTTAGACGATCAATATTTTACTTGGAAAAGCCCTTTGCAAATACCTGATTTATACCCAGCCAACGCTAAGGCAGTTAAAGAAGCAATGGTTCAACAAGCGGTATGGCAGTTTACAAGTGCTTTGCAAGGCAAAACTTATAGCTTTAACAATTTTGAACAAAGCATCTTAAAACAAGAACCTGTTAAAACCTGGCTAAGTTTAAATGGTTCAGAAAGTTTGGTGGTAGCCGAAGAATCTTTAAGTAGAAAAAACTACTATAATTATCAATGTCAAAAATTATGGTCAATAATTAATGAACTTAACTTTTACGTTAATCCAAGTAGTAGAAAATTATTATCCAAATGGGAAAGTAATACAGGAGAACTTGAAACTAAGCAAATTGAATTTCAAGCGTTGTGGGAAAATGTATCCTTAATTGGCAATTATTTTAAAGTTGAAGAAATTGCTAAAATAGTACCAGAGGTAGCCAAAGAAAAAGCTAATAACAAAAAAGCTTTGCCATATATAATTGGTGGTGTAGGTGCAGCTGGCTTAATTACAAGTGTGGTTTTGTTAACAGGTAATGAAAAGGGTTGTACCAATAAAATGGCTTGCAATTATAATGAAGAAGCCATAAAAGATGATGGAAATTGCGAGTTTGAAGATTGTTTGGGAGTTTGTGGAGGTAATGCTGTAATGGGTGCTACCTGCGATGATGGAGATGCCATAACCATAAACGACACTTATAATTTCGCTTGTGAATGTGTAGGGACAATAGCTGGTGGTTGTACAGATGAAGCTGCCTGTAATTATAATAGCTTAGCTACAGTTGATGATGGCAGTTGTGATTTTGGAAATTTTTATTGCGCAGACCCTTGCAATGCAATATCTGGATGTACTAATTCAACAGCTTGTAATTATGATGATAAAGCTTGTATAGATGATGGAAGTTGTAGATTTGTGAGAGGATGTACCGATGCGTTATTTTGCAATTATAATCCTGAGGCTTGTATTGATGATGGCAGCTGTATTGAACATCCGTGTAGTGAATTATTTTGCGATCTTAAAGAAGGCATTATTCGTTTTGATGAATGTGGAAAAGGCAGAATTAGTAATTGTAAACCATCGCCCTACTACTTAATAGAATATAATGGAGGTTTGTTAGATCCAAGTTTTCAATTAGTAGGTAATTGTTTTAATGGGTACGAAGGGCAAAAAATACTATTCGATTATAATGTTGTACCCGCAGCTAATATTGATACTACTTTTTTTACTTGCACAGATATTGCTACACCAATTTATTTAACTTGTTTGGAGGCTAATACCGAAGATTGCGCAAAGGAACTGGTGACAATTGAAGTTAATAAGTGTGATTGTGATGAAAATGAATACGCTTACTTAAGAACAGAAGATGGGGAAATTTTAGAATTTTATTTTTCTAATTGCGAAAATGAAACTTTTACTGCTGGTGATACTTATAAAGTTGATTATGGTATTTCAAACTTTGATCCAAGTTGTACTGTGGCTGATGAGTTAGCTTTTGTTACTTGTATGAAAAAAATAGAATGTCCAGATCCGTGTGATCCAAATTGCTTAAAAACAGGTACTATAAGGCTTAATGAAGATTGTTTGGCGGGTATTAATAGAGGATGCAAAGAAATACCGCAATATTTAATAGAATATAATGGAAAACTTTTAACCGCTGACCTTAATAGTGGAGATAAATGCTTTTACGGATATGACGGGCAGGTTATCAATTTTAATTTTGAAGTGGTACCAGAAGATGAGATTGATGACTCTTATATATGCTCAGATATTGCTATTCCCGTTAAAATAACTTGCCTTCAAACAATTCCTGGAAATTGCGAAAGTGAGGAAGCCGAACTTATTGGTATTGATTGCAATTGTTTTAACAGACTAATTGCGTTTTTTAAAGTAGGTGAAGAAATTTTAGAATTTGTTACTCCTGATTGCTCAAGTTCAGGCACAACATTCTCTTTTGGAACCTACAAAATAGAATATTATGATGCGGGAATTGAGCCAGGGTGCAGCAGCGTGGCTGATAAGTTTGTCATTTTAACTTGTTACGAACTTCAGCCTGCTGCTAAAGTAAATGAACCCGAACCCAATAAATACATCATCCAAAATCTTAATCCATTTTTCGAAAACCGCACCTTAGCAATACCAATTCAAAATTCAGAATATCCTGAAACTGTAGTGACTACCACTATTTTAGGAGTTAATTATTATAAACCGGTTACACCAACTATTTTTATTCAAAGTCAAACAACAGTTGGTAGTATACTATCTTCCGATTCGTATTTTTTAAATAATAATACAACCCTAAATGTCAAAAATCCATATTTGCCCATACATTATGGTTTAGGTTTAAACAGCAATCAACTAACCGATTTACTTTCTTTAAATAACTGGCAAAGTGATGTTATTTGGAATTTGGGCTTGGCATTACCTATTTTTAAAAAGTTGCAATTAGAGGCAGCGGTTTTTAAAAATTTTAATACCGAAGATGCACCCAATTACAATATTCGTTTAATTTATAGACAAAAAAAGACAAACGATAACATAAATAAACTTGATGAAAACAAGAAATTTTGATCTCTTCAAAAAAAACTTTTAAATACGTTCAAAAAACTGATAACATTTCTTTTCTGATTGGAATATAAGGGTGTATTAATTATTTAAACAACTTTTTTAAAATTTAAAAAAAAATTAAAATTATGGCAGCAGTAATTAAAGCCCTATTTAAATGTGACGGACAAGAAAGCGAAGTAACCGCATTGTCTTATTCTTTCGATCAAAATATAGATAACATTGGTCAACCAGCAGGTGAAGTGCGTGGTGGCATTATTAATGTATCTCTAATGTCGGCCAAAAGCGAAAAACGCTATGGTTGGATGGTCGCTTCTGATGTTAAAAAATCTGGTGAAATAGAATTTATTGACAGTCAAGGGCAATCCTTAAAAACCTTAAAATTTGAAGACGCCTATTGTGTTGGTTACACAGAAGATTTTGTGGCTTTTGATGGCGAAGCCAAAAAAGGTGTAACCGTAAAAGATGGTGCAAAAGAACACTTAACCCTAAGTTGTAGAACCATTGCGGTAGCTGGTGAAACCCACGAAAATACTTGGGAAACTATTTAACGATTAAGTAATATTTCCACCTAAAGTCGTAGTAATTTTTTGCTACGACTTTTTATTATTTTTGTATTTTGTTTACAATAATAAACTATTTTATTAATCAATAAATGATTTTAACATTACAATATATTAATCAAAACCGTGCGTAATGGGTGCGCTAAAGGTCAATATTGTTTGCAGTGGCGAAAATATGCAGGTTCAACAATTACAAATTGAACCAGATAACTGGCACCACCGTTTTGAAATTTCGGTTGTCTCTAAGATGGAGGACAACAGAAATGTAATTAGTATTGAAATGAATGAAGTGTTTGAACAAGAAGTTGTAGTAGCCGAAAAAAAAATAGTTAAGTTAGATACCCAAATAGCTTCGCCACAGCCTACCAAAACGCATAAAGTGGAGCAACCAATTAGCAAAGTAGAAAACGAGCATGATGACGAAGTTGACGGAGCTGTGTGGTTGTAAATAATGTTGTAAAGAGGCTTCACATTTTAGGCACTACTAATACCAACAAGAAATTTATAATTTTGTATAACTAATTGCCTTTATGTATTTTTTAAAACCAAAAGGGCAATGCTTACAACCGTTTTTACAGCAATAGCCTCTTTTTAAAAGATAATGTGCCGTCATTACAAGCAAGCCCTTTTCATTAAAGTAGAAATCTCTACCCTTTATTGGTTTTGATGTGTCGTGCTCCAAATTTTTAAATTATGGTATGGTAACTACTGCATTTGGATTAACACCTGCTGTTAATGTTTTTAGCAATTCTCCATTTTCAGTGTATTCATATACTACTCCATTTTGAACATAATCTATAGCATCGGTAACAAAAATATTATTGTTGATTACATCTAAACCATAAAAACTTTTACCAGCGGCTTCAATAAAAACTTCGGGTTGCGCTGCTGGTTCCTCTAATTTTAAAACATACACATCTGTATTAATAAAGTATAGTGTATTGTTTTGTGTATTGTAAGATAGTTTTGATGGGTAGCCAGTTGCAATACTAATGCTTTGCACTACTGTTTGATTATCGGTATTAATTTGATGCAAAGCTGCTGAACCGGGAATATAAAAATCACCATTACAAAGCAACCATAAACTATTGTTATTATCTACAATTAAACTGTTACCACCAACCGATACAAATATAGAATCAAGTAAATTAGTGGCCAAGTCTTTAACATATAAATGATCGCTACTTGGTGATGACAAGTACAATTTACCAGCTACTGTTTTCATTGCTTCTACTGCAGCGCCGAGGTACTCTTTGCTTTCAATGGTGTAGTTGCTGGTGTTTACAACAAACAAGCTATCATTTAACAAATTACTTACATACCATAAATCTGCCGTGCCACTATACTCCATATAGCGAGGTGAAGGCAAGCCTGTAATTTCACCATTAAACGTTAAGTTTGTTTTATCTGCAACAATTATTTTACCAGAATTGTTTACTACCAAATAAAGGTTATCATCATCAAAAGCTGTAGATTGAAAAATGTCGCCTACTGGCTGATTATTTACCATTTCATAAGCCTTACTAAAAATGGTGTCATTTTCAGCATCATAAAAACTTAAACTGGCATTAGCTTTATTAAACTGACCTTCATTTACAAAAAATAAACCATTGCTAAATTCGGTTGGAAAAGTGATGGAATCTTCTGCAACTGGCTTATCTTTTTCGCAGGCCACAAAAAACAATACTGAAATTGTTAAAATAAAAAATCTATACATAATATTTTTAAAAATTTAAATTTGTTGTTATTAAAAAATGAGTGCCAGGCATTGGGCGGTTTGCAGTTACTTCGTAGTAAGTGTTATAGGCATTTAAAAGCGTTGCTTCAATGTTTAAGTTGGCTTTATCAATTTTTATTTTATAGTTAATTGAAATATTAGCCGTATTAAATGCTGGAACAAAATTTGAATTATCAACAGTAGTAAAACGTTTGCTGGTAATTTGATGGCTGTAATTAAATTGTAAATGCTGTGCTAAATAATAAGTTAACCCAATACTGGCCTTATGTTTAGGCCTGTATATTAATTGAAGATTGCTTTCAGAATTCGAGTTAACATCCTTAGCATCTAAATAATTATAATTAAAAATGATATTTAATTTGCTTTTATTGGTTATAGTAAACATTTGTTGAGCTTTTAAACCGAAGCCTTTGCTTTGTAGCTTATTCACATTTTCGGGCGACCAATAAGCAATACCCGGCAGCCAAACTATTTCATTATTAATGGAGCTATTAAACAAGCTCAATTTTAGTAGTTGATTTTTATTATTATACGTAAAGTGTAGGTTGGCAAGATAACCACTTTCTGGTTTCAACTCATTATTTCCGCCAGGCGACCAATACAAATCGTTAAAGGTGGGCAAGCTATAATGTCTGCTTAGCTGGCTTGCAATCTCAAATTTGCTATTCAGTTTATAAATAGCATAAACGCCAGGCCTTATGGGCAGCAATTTATCATCAGTAAAATCAACTACTACATCGGCTTTAAGTTTTAGTGGTAGGTTTTTTAATTGATACAACAATATAGATTTAAGTATTACATTATTTCTAAACCGCTTACCTTCAAAATTTGTAGAAGTAGCTTGATACCAATTGTAAGAAATACTATTGCTTAGTATAAATGCTTTATTTATTTTTTTATGATGCGTTACATAACTTTTTATAGCGGTAGTTTTATGAATTCCAATAATGTTTATCTGCGGATTGTAATATGCATTTAACTCGTTAAAATAAGCTACCGATGCTTTAAGGTTTAAAGGCTTGTATTGCCAACCTAAGTTTAACCTAAAAGTACTGTCAACTTGCGTGCTGTTATTATTGCTGGTAAATAATGGGCTTGCAATTTCACGTTCCGTATTTTGCCACCAAAGGTTAATATTAAAATGATGATTTTTACTAATTGTAAATGCTGTATTGTTTAAAATTCCCCAATCTTTAATAGCATTATTATTTTGTTTTTCTTTATTTAATTGTGGCTGTAATATTGGAAAATCGTTGGCCGCTTTCATATAAAAAACTTTAGTGTTGTTTTGTATTTTTTTATGATGCCAATTATAAGCCAAGCCAATTTTTTGCTTACCAAAACTACCCAATTGATGCTGAATATGAATGGGGGAACTCACCAAATCTTTAACACTAACTGTTGCGGCATTACCACCCCAACCTGCTTGTTCAAAACTATCGGCATACTTAATTTCTATGCTGTTAAATAAAAAATTATCTAACAACTGCACGTCTATAATGCCATTCATTATGCTGTTTAAATTATGATTTTGCCAAACAACAGGTATTGATTTTGCAGCTGCACCATTTAAACTTAAACTGGCTAAACCGTTAGGGGAAGAGGTGTTTACATAAAAATTACTTTGTTGCTGTAGGCTATTGGTTATGCTAATAGCGTTGCTTGTTAAGGTGTCATTATCACTAAAACTATTTATTAAAGCCTTGGCTTCCTTAATTGTAATAGTTTCAATATCAACCACTTGTAAAGAGTCGGCAGTTTGCTGAGCATATAAACATAAGCTAAGCCATACACATAATATGGTAATAAAAAACGGTTGCATTGTTGGTTTAGCCTTTATCCCCGAAAGCGGTTAACACATAATATAACTATAGGCAGGTCTTCTGACTTACGAAAAACTAAAACACCTTCCCATCATAAAAAAATAAATTGACAGTGGTTGCAGGTTTTAGCCTTGCTTCGCTTACAGCAGCGGGTACTGCACCAGATTTTCACTGGTTTCCCTTTTCAATATTGTTTAACAAATGTTTAAACAACATCACCTAATGGCGCAAATATAACTTAATTAGTGAAAGGCTTATCCAAAACGGATTAATTTCTTCAAAAGATCAAACCAAAAAGTAGCTCCATACGAAAGTGCAACGGCAGTTACAAAAAGCCCCATCAATTTTAAAATCCATTGCCACAAAGCACTTCCATTAAACGAGCCATTTTCAAATATTCTTTCTTTATTGAAAAACTGTTTCACACCAGCTGGCCCTAATTCAAGGTTCGAAAAACTTGGACTTATTTCTTCATCTGATTTCAATAAAAATTGATACACTTTGCCAATAGTTTCCCCATTAATTTCTGGTGGATAAATTAGTAAAACAGTATCCGTTTTTATTAAAGATTTTTTCACCAATTCGGCTATTAAAACCTCTTTTTGTTCATCGTTTAATTCAACGGTTTCTAACTTACTTAGCTTTTCAGCAGCAACAAATAACTCATCTCTAACCTGTGTATCTCCTCTAATTATCTTAAACAAATTAATGGTATCTAAATTAGAAAAAGAAGCGATCAATAATCCCACAGCAAACAAAATCCATTTCATTTGACTTTTGTACCATTGGGTAACCCGGTTCATATATATGTTATAAACCTGTTCTATTTCAAGGGCAATATCATCTAAATTTTTCTCTAATTTACTGGCTTTTAAAATTGTGTTTTTTATTATTTCTTTTATAGCATCGGGTATTGGTACAACACCTTTGTTGCCTTCTTTATCGGTATGTACAGGGTTAGGAATATCATCAATAGTAAGCTTGGCAAACTTTTCTTTTGGTATTTCTTTTAAAATTAAATCGTAAATTACCGAAGAAAATAACTTGGGATCAATATAATTTGGGTACTCTTTTCTTTTGCGCGAAAATTTTTTCATTAAGAAATGATCGTAAATCAGATCTCCAAAATTTTTAACCTGATTGGCTCTTTTTCCAAACAATCTATTTTTAAACCAATAAACAATGCGCCATAGTGGGTTAAATTGCTTTGGTTTCTCAACCTTAAAAAAATTGGTGAGATGATATCGTAAAAAATCACCTCGTAAATTTATCCACTGTGATAGCGATTCAACTACAAGAGAGTTAACAATACTGCTAATAATATAAATAAAAATTAAGGCAATTACGGTTTGTAATAAAAAGTGCATTTTTTCGGTTTAGTTAATCAAAAATATAATTTTTATATGGTATTTGGGGTTTACGATGTAATTATTGTTTACCCGCTACCTAAGATCTGAAAAAACTGTTAGCTAATACTACCATAAAAACAATAGTTAGTAAAATAAAAAGTATTTGAACAAACATATCTATAGTAAACAAATTCGAATAACGTTTTTTCTTTTCTTCATCGGTTTGTTGTTTAATAAGTTTATAAAAATTAATGTCGTTTACAATGCCAGTAATAACAGAAGAATAAACTTTTATGCCATTATAGCGCAAAATTTTCTTTACCCTGCTATTAATAATAACACCTACCAAAAGTATTAATAATAAAACAAAAGCTATTAAAATTAAAAAGCGACCCATCGTTTCAATTTATTTTTATAATGCCTTTAAAATTATGAAGTTTTTCTTACTATTTGAGTTAATTTTGATATTTAAACTACAATTAACATTATGCATACTGTTGGAATAATCTTTCCGCATCAACTATTTAAAAATAATCCTTTACTTAAACTGTGCCAACAATTTTATTTGGTTGAAGAAGGATTGTTTTTTAAGCAATACAATTTCCATCAACAAAAAATTGCTTTCCATAGGGCAAGTATGCAGTTTTATTTTCAATTTTTAAAAGATGAAAAAGTTGCGGTTAATTATGTTGATAGCCAAAATAAAAAGGCTGATGTAAGAAAATTAATTGCTGGCCTTTCTACCAAAAAAATAAAAACAATTTGGTGTGTTGACCCGGTTGACGATTGGTTAACTAAACGATTAACCCAAAGTTGTGAGCAACATAATATTGAATTGAAACTAATTGAGTCTCCTTTGTTTTTAAATGCTTCAACAGATTTAACAACTTTTTTTAGGGCAGATAAAAAGAAGTTTTTTCATACCAAATTTTATATTGAACAACGTAAAAAAAGAAATATTTTAATAGATGCTGTTGAAAAGCCAATTGGTGGTAAGTGGAGTTTTGATGCTGAAAATAGAAAAAAATATCCGGCAAAGAAGCAGCCGCCAACTGTGCAATTTCCTGCTGAAAATACGTATTACGAAGAAGCTAAACAATATGTTAATAAAAATTTTGCCGATAATATTGGGGAGCTAAGCAAACAGCCCTTGTATGCAACAACGTTTATTGATAGTGAAAAATGGCTACAACAATTTTTACAAAAACGGTTTGAAGAGTTTGGTATTTATGAAGATGCGATAGTTGAAAAAGAAATTATTTTAAACCATAGCGTTTTAACACCAATGCTAAATGTTGGTTTGTTAACACCTCAACAAATTTTAGATGCGGTAGTAGACTTTGCAGAAAAAAAGAAAACACCAATTAATTCTACCGAAGGTTTTGTAAGGCAAATAATTGGTTGGCGAGAGTTTATAAGAGGCGTTTATATTTGCAAAGGTGCGAAACAAAGGACTACTAATTTCTGGAAATTTGACCGTAAAATACCTGCTTCTTTTTACGATGGCACAACTGGTATTTTACCAATTGACAGTACCATAAAAAAAGTATTGAAAACTGGTTATTGTCATCACATTGAACGGCTAATGGTTTTGGGCAACTTTATGGTGTTGTGCGAAATTGACCCTAATGAAGTGTACCGCTGGTTTATGGAGCTTTTTATTGATGCTTATGATTGGGTAATGGTACCCAATGTTTATGGTATGAGCCAGTTTGCAGATGGTGGTTTAATGAGTACCAAGCCCTATATTAGTGGCAGTAACTATCTTAAAAAAATGAGTAACTATGGCAAAGGCGATTGGCAAGCAATTTGGGACGCTTTGTTTTGGCGATTTATGAATGTGCATAGAGATTTTTTTAGAAAAAACCCACGTTTGGGAATGTTGATTAGGAATTATGATAAAATGGCTGCCGAAAAACGAAATTTATTAATGGACACTGCGGAGAAATATTTAAATAACATTGGCAAATAACCAAACTAATAATGGCGACAACAGCAAAGCTGGCAACATATTAACTACTGGTAATTTTTTAATTTCTAATATGTTAATGCCAATACCAATTATCATTACGCCACCAACTGCGCTTAATTCGGTAATAATAGCATTGCTTAAAACAGGTGCTAAAAACGAAGCAAACAAGGTTAAACCACCTTGATACAACAATAATGGAATTGCCGAAAACAATACTCCAACACCAAAAGCGGTGCTCAGTGCAATTGAAGAAAAACCATCCATAACGCCTTTGGTAATTAGTAAGTTGGGTTTGTTGCCCAAGCCTTCTTCAAAAGCGCCCAATATGGTTAATGAGCCTACACAAAACAACATAAAAGCAGTAGTTAAGCCTTCGGTAAATTGGCTGTTGCTGCTGTTAATACGTTTTTTTAGTAGATCGCTTAAACGGTTTAAGCTTTGTTCAACTTGTATTGCCTCGCCTAATAAACCACCAATTACTAATGCAAAAATCATTAGCAACATCTCTTCACTTTTTAAAGCCATTGATATGCCTAAAAAAATGGTAAACAAACCCAAGCCTGCAAAAACTACATCAATAAAACGTTTCGACAAACGCTTTCTAACCAATAAGCCAATGCAACTGCCTACTATAACCGTAATAACATTAAATAGCGTACCCAATTTTTAAATTTTGTTTAAGTATAATTTGATTCATTTTAATTCTGTTTTTTAGTAGTTATTCAAGTTGGTAGTGCCAAATTAACCGACAGTATTAGCTTGATTAACTATTTAGTCTATTCCATTTTTTTTAGTTCTTCTTCCAATTCATCAATAGTAGGTAAACTACTTTTCAAGTTTTCTGGCAAGTGTTCTATTAGTTTAAGTTCACTAACTCCCATTGGTTTGTTAATATCTCTTAGCGCAAATTCAGCTCCTACGTTGTTTTTATCTTTGCATAATAAAATACCTATAGTAGGGTTATCACTGTCATCTTTTAAAATGCTATCTACAGCAGATAAATAAAAATTTAGCTTACCTGTAAATTCAGGAATAAAGCGGGTATTTTTAAGTTCAATAACTACATAGCATTTTAATTTGGTATGATAAAACAACAAATCCAAATAATAATCTTGCGCTGCTATTTGTAAATGATATTGATTACCTATAAAAGCAAAACCTTTTCCTAATTCTAACAAAAACTTACTGATGTGTTGTATTAGTTGTTTTTCAATATCTTGCTCCCTAAACTTTTCTCCAAAACTTAAAAAATCAAAAATATATGGATCTTTTAAGGTTTGATTGGCAAGATCGGATAATGGCTCGGGCAACGTACTTTTAAAATTAGAAATTGCTTTACCCTGTCTATTATATAAATCAGATTTTATTTGAAGGTCTAAAACATTTCTACTCCACCTATTTTCAATAGTTTTATTAATGTAAAATTTTGCTTCTGCAATGTTTTCTGACCTAGTGAAAATTAAGATATTATGTCCCCATGGAATTTGGGCAACAGCCTGTTGCCTAATTTCAATTAATTCATTATCAAGGGTTTGTAATTGCGTAACAGCCTGTTGCCCAATAGATGATAAATCATATTCGGTTCTGTAAAAATTGTAAAATTGTAAACAATATTTAAGCTTTCGAGAAGATAAACCTTTTACTGTATCAAATTCTTCTTTTAAATCATTTGAAGTATTTTCAATTAATTTAAAACCCCAAACGTTCTCTTTCTCAGCAATCATTTTACCCAATTCCCAATAAAATTCGATTAGGGCCGAGTTTACCGCAACTGCTGCTTTTAACTGCGCCCTGCGAATTTTATCTTTTAATTGCAGCAACCAATTTTTATAAGTTTTAACTTTTTCCATAAAAGTAAAATGCTTTGTATAAAGCAATGCAACAAGTTATAATTTTTTTTTGAAACGAAACAGCAACGGTCTTGTTATGAAACGTAGCGTGTAAATAAACGCTAGTTTTTCAGATTAAACACGAGCCGAATTTTTAATTCTTTTATTTATCTTTATTTTTCTAAATATACAAAAATAAAAATTTGACGGACTTAGTAAATAAGCTAAAACCTATAGGAAAGCCTATATTAGCTATGTCTTATATGCGTTGTTATCTACTGGCTTTTCTCCGCAAACTTACTAGTGTTGGCGTAGACATACTCTTTTGCAGTTTTGGTTTAGCGTGGGTGGTGCGACTGCAAACGTGTATGGATTGTAGCGTTTGGCAATTCCAATATTTATAATTATATTTGCATACTATAATTAGCGAAATGAACGACAGAAAATCTCAAATAGATAGCACAAAGAGAGAAGATTTAAAACTCTTAAGTTTTTTTAGTGGCGCAATGGGTTTGGACATAGGTTTACATAAGGTGGGTTTTAATACTTTACTTGCTTGTGAAATTGATAAATCAAGTCGTGAAACTATAATCGCTAACAATCCTAAAATTGGCTTAATTGGTGATATAAGGAATTACAGCGTGGATGAAATTTTGGAATACGCAGGTTTAGAAAACAGGGAAGAAGTGGATTTAATTGTTGGTGGTCCTCCTTGTCAAGCGTTTAGTTCCGCAGGAAATAGAATGGGTTTAGCTGATGAAAGAGGTAATGTATTTCTTAAGTTCATAGAGGTTATTGAGGATATAAAACCAAAATATGCTGTAATTGAGAACGTAAGAGGTTTGCTTTCTGCAACGTATTCTATTGATTTAAAAGAGGAAGAAGAAAAGTTCTTACCAAAAGAATTGAAAGAACTTAAAGGTGCAACTATGTATTATGTTTACAATAGATTACGAGATTCTGGTTACAAAATATCTTTTAATTTATATAATTCAGCAAATTATGGTACTCCACAAAGCAGAGAAAGGGTTATAATTGTTTGTTCGAGAATTAATGAGACAGTACCGTTTTTAAAACCAACACATTCAAAGAATGGTGATTTTGATTTGGAAAATTGGAATGTATTAAGAGATGCTTTAGAAGGGTTAAATGGAAATAATACTGAATTCATAAAATTTCCTGAAAAGAGATTAAAGTATTATCGAATATTAAAAGCTGGTGAAAATTGGCGGAATTTAACGGAAGAGTTACAAAAAGAGGCATTAGGCAAATCATATTTTTTAGGTGGTGGAAAAACAGGTTTCTTCAGAAGACTTTCTTGGGACAAACCTTCTCCTACTCTCGTAACTCATCCTGCGATGCCTGCAACTGACTTAGGGCATCCAGAAGAAGACAGACCATTAAGTGTTCTTGAATACAAAAGAATTCAAGAATTTCCTGATGAATGGGAAATAAAAGGAAGTTTAGTTAATAGGTACAAACAAATTGGTAACGCAGTTCCTGTTAGTGTTGGTAAAGCAATTGGTAATCTTATTATATCATTATCTAATAACGAGAATATTGAAAACATTCCAAATTTTAAATATTCTCGCTATTTGAATACTTCTCACGAATCATTTATTTTAGATTTTGAAAAACGAGCAAGAAAATTAATTGAGGAAAATGAAATAAATCAACTATCATTATTTTGATTATCATTTCCGTGAAATGGACTGTCCTCTTCTAAAAAAATTGAGCCAGGATTATTTATTACCGCATTTCTAACAAATGTTTTGAAAGATACTTCATCTAAATGTTCATTTTCATCCTGAATTTTAACTAATTCGTTTAATGCACTCCAATTGGTAGCTCCTGTTCTTGAAAATCGTCTAAACCAATGCTTGATAGTTGTTCCGTCTCTTACAGTTTTACTTGAACTATTTTCGCTATTGTCACTATTTTTCACTTGAAGTAATTGGTCATCGACATTACAGAAATCAATACTTTTCATAGTTTCTCCCCAACAGCAATGCCAACCTTGAGATATTAATTTTTCAGCAATATATTCTTCCAGAAAACCTCCTGCAATATTCTCTGCGGACATTGACAATCTATGTCCATATTTAATCCTTTCAAGGTCTTCAGTTGTGCGATTTATTCGAGATGATATGATTTCGTCCAATATAGGGTCGTGTTGTGTTCCTATTGGATTACTAGTTCTCCGTGATGGTCTATTCGCATGACCATTTAAGAATTTATTTGTCCATTTTTTCATAAAATCAGTAACATCTTCTCCAGTTCTAATATTAATGGTACAAGACCATTCTGGTAGATCTATTATTCGACCTGCAACTACCAATAATGAATCGTTTATTCTTTCTCCAGCCTCTATTCTAACAATATTAAGTAGTTCTTCTTTGTTTAGATTACTAAATGTCGATAACGATTTTCTTGGCATAAAATTATTAAATTAGATTGTTAATTTTTACTTCTAAAGCATTAGCAATCTTCTCAATGTTTATAAGAGTAATATTTTTTTCAGCTCTCTCAATCATACCTATGTAGGTTCGATGCAAATCAGCTTTGTGCGCTAATTCTTCTTGAGAAAGCCCTTTTTTCTTTCGGATTTCACGGACTCTCTGCCCAAAGTATTCAAGTATATTTTTTCTCTTGTCCATTACTAATTAAAAAATGTAAAGCTAATTATAGTATTCAATTTAAACAACAGACTATAGTTAGCATTGTGAGGGTGAATCGTTGGAAAGAAAAAGCTCTTTTATTTTTTTGAGCGTTGGCATTGAGCGTTTGGGAAAAAATAAATGTGCTGTTTGTGCGTAAGTTTTTCAGCTTGCAGGCAACATTTATATAAACAGTATTTTTGATCAAATGACAATTTAGTATAGCTACTGTGATAACTTTGTTTTGAATCATTCTTTAATCATATTTACCTTATTTTGTGGCAACAATGCAAAACAGTAACAAACCATTAGCCGAGCGTATGCGCCCCACTACTCTATCACAATTTGGAG
>Ga0209831_1002030_pt1 | contig 17922 bp, 19 predicted proteins | sample Maine_Asex4_meta_FD_187451 | JGI IMG/M metagenome (GOLD analysis project Ga0209831, IMG submission 187451) | Marine algal microbial communities from Maine, USA - Maine_Asex4_metaG (SPAdes) (version 2) | ecosystem: Host-associated > Algae > Red algae > Unclassified | place: Maine, USA | collected...
GCGGGCGATGACTTCGCGAACGTCATATGGAGTGCGATAATTGACGGGGACAATGCCGCAAATCTCGTCCGGATCAAGGACAGGTTCGGTGTAGGTCTTGAGTTTTGGCTCTGGGCAGCGTGTATTCCAGCCCAGCCGCTCCACGATTTCGCGCATAATTTGCACGCCTTCACCGTCATTCTCCGCCAGATATTCCACAAGGCCAGAAATACTCGCATGCATTTCCGCCCCGCCGAGCTCGTCGGCTGTGGCGACTTCACCCGTCGCAGCCAAGAGTAGGGGCGGGCCTGCAAGAAACGCTTTCCCCCCGCCCTTAATGGCGACAACGTAATCAGACAGACCGGGCATGTAAGCCCCTCCTGCAGTGGAAGACCCATGCAGGATAGACAGCACAGGTATGCCCATTTTGGACAGTTTGGCGAGATTGGCGAACAACCGTCCGCCTTCGAGGAAGTTCTCCACTGTGTAATTCAATAAATCGCCGCCCGCGCTCTCGACGAGATGCACAAAGGGGAGCTTCTGTTCCATGGCGATTTGCTGGCCGCGCTCGAGACGGTATCCGCCAGCCGTTGTCAGGGACCCCGCCTTGATGCCGCTATCGTCCGTGACAATAACGCAGCGTGTGCCTTTGATGAAACCAATGCCGCACATGATGGAGCTACCCGGGATAGATTTCTCTTCCGTCTTAGTGTCGAGCATGTAGCCTGCAATATTGCTGATCTCAAGATAGGGCATGCCGGGGTCTAAAAGGCGGGCCAAGCGTTCCCGGGGCAGGAGCTGTCCGCGTTTGTCGAAGCGGGGTTTCTTGGACGCAGATATGGCTGGCGCGCGGGCGTTGAGCTCGTCCAGTTTTCCGATGAGCGCCAGCATGTCCTCGCGGTTCTTTTTATAGCTCTCCGACGCCGTATTCACTTTGGATTTAAAGACGGCCATCAGAGACTTTCCGCTATGGATTTTGAGACGGGAATGGATTGCGCAAGCAGGATTTGGGAGTAGCCCTTCGCCTGTGCGTCATTGCGCAATGAGGCCGGCCCGCCACCGCCGAGGACATTATCGATGAGGATGTTCATGGCGTTGGAACCAGGAAGGTGGAAGCGTTTAATCGCATTGGGTTTCGCGTCAAAGTGATTGTAAAAATTGCTTATTTTTTCGGTTGTCAATGCCGCCCAGATATAGGGTAGGTATACGGCCTTGCGCGCAATGATACCAATATTGGCCTTATTGCCCTTATCCCCAGACCGCCCCCATGCGAGTTTTATGAGGGGGACGTTGATCTCTTCTTCTCCCCGTCCCTGCGTTTTGGAAAAAACGCTAGGGGGGGAAGTAACCCGCAGGGGGGATGGGGAGATACTCTCGACTAGATGCGGAATTATGGTGCTTGAGGAGAGTTGCCCCCCATCGACCTCCGCTACGCTTCGGCCACTTCCCCCCCTAGCGTTTTTTCCAAAAAGCAGGGACGGTAAGAAGAGTTCTTTCTTACCTTCGACGTTAGTTGTGATGGTTACATCGCGCTTCGGAGTCACATACGAAAATAACTGCACAACAGGCGACGGCTTTGCGCGGCCTCCGCCTGTGAATCCAGACAAGCCCGGCGGCGTGGCGAGGCCAATACCTGCGAGCTCCTTTAAAAATATTCCCACGCCCCTCGGGTCGGGGTGTTTTACGGCAACTTTCATAACGACTTCGTCGCTCTCGCGCGTCTCGCCCATCTGGCTTCCCGAACCTAATATCTCGCAATCTGTATCTGTGTACGCGCCGAGATTAAACAGACGGAGCGTCTTATTTGCCCGCTCAAGAGCGGCATCAAAAAGCTTAGCGGCTTTGGCTGTGGCATTGCCGCCGTATATCGTGACGTAAGTTCCGGCGCGCCAACCATCCATATAGGTCAGGCAGGTTTTGTATGTGGGCGGAGCCGTGCGACCTTTCGCGGGGGACACCTGCACGCGGTTATCGCCGGTTTGCGTAATGGTGACTTCGGAGAAATCGCAAGTTACATCAGGAAGGATATAACTTTGGGGGTCGCCGATCTCGTAGAGCATTTGCTCTGACACAGTGCCGACATTGACGATACCGCCTGTATTCTCAGGTTTAGTCGTAACGAAACTACCATCCGCCTCAATCTCCGCAATCGGATAGCCAATATTAGCGATATCGCCGGACATCTCCCAATCGGTGAAGTTCCCGCCCGTCGCTTGCGGGCCGCATTCGAGGATGTGTCCGGCAAGAGAACCGCTGGCGAGTAAATCCCAATCGTCTTCTTTCCAGCCAAATTCATGAATACATGCGCCTAGCGTTACGGCGCTATCGACCACGCGGCCTGTAATGACGATATCCGCGCCCACGTCCAAGACTTTGGCTATGGGGAAGGCACCCAAATAGACATTGATGCTTGCAACCTTGTCGGCGTTGGGCGCGTCCGCGCCTGAAAACATGTCTTTAGGAGCTTTCGCAATAATCGCGTCTTTATCGGCGAAAATGTTATCACCCGTAATCACGGCAACTTTCAAATCCAAGCCTTTGTCTTTTATCAACGCCCGCACGGCCTCGCCGCAGGCCTCCGGATTCACGCCGCCCGCATTAGCAATAATCTTGACGCCTGATTTTGCGATTTGCGGGAGGAGGGGTTTCATGACCTCGTCTATGAACGCTGTGGCATACCCCTTTGTCGGGTCTTTGGCTTTGGCGCGGGCCATGATCGACATGGTGATTTCGGCGAGGTAGTCATAGACGATGTAATCAAGTCCGCCGGATGCAAGCAATTGCGGCGTCGCCATAGCGCTTTCACCCCAATATCCGCTCGCCCCTCCGATTTTGATAGTTTTATCGCTGCTCACCCTTGAACCATCTCCCTTTGACTTTATATGCAACAAGTAGCATATAGTATGTCAGACGCAAATCGAATGTTGCGGTCTGATTTTAACTTGTCAAGCAACGGGACCTCTTATGAGCGATAACATTCTGTCGAATATAGACAATGGCGTTATGACCGTAACGCTCAATCGTCCTGAAGCGCTCAATGCGTTTTTACCGGAAATGCTGGTTGAACTGACAGACATTATTAAAGGCGCAAAGGCTAAAGGCGCCAAAGTTATTGTGCTTGAAGGGGCAGGGCGCGCATTTACTGCCGGGATGGATTTGAAAGTTTTGAACGGAGTTGTCCCTAAGGATGGTCAACTTGATCCGCAATTCGACGAGCCGGGTATTAACTGTGGACGCGCGCTTCGGGGGTCGGACGTGCCGATCATAGCCAAAGTCCACGGGGCTTGTTTTACAGGCGGACTCGAAGTCGCGCTCTCGTGTGATATGATTTATACTACTAAAGACACGAAATTCGGCGATACCCATGCAAAATTTGGTCTGCGTCCGTCATGGGGTATGAGCCAGACTTTGCCGCGGGCTGTCGGTGCGCAGCGTGCCAAGGATTTATCTTACACAGGCCGCACATTTTTGGGCGCGGACGCCGTTCAATACGGCATCGCCTTGGAAGCCGCCGAAGACAAAGTCGCGCTGGATGCTTTGGTTGCAGAGCGCGCCGCCGCGATTGCCGTCAATTCCCAAGGCGCGATTGACGCTTATGCAGATTTATACGCTTACGCGGCAGATAACGCCCCTCTAGAAGAAGCCACCCGCGAAGAGCTCGCAAGGGCCTACGAAATTTCAGACACGGCCGAACGTCTCGGCACATTTTTAAACCGATAATCCACGAACACACCTAAGGAGTTCATCATGAGCAAAGACGCCGTATTAGTATCCACAGCAAGAACCCCCATTGGCCGCGCGTATCGCGGGGCTTTCAACGACACGCATTCTCCGACTATGGCGGCGCATGCTATCAAAAATGCAGTCTCGCGCGCTGGCCTTGAAGGCGGCGAAGTTGAAGACGTGATTATGGGCTCTGCCCTGCAGCAAGGTTCCCAGTCTTCAAATGTGGCCCGTATGGCCGTTCTGCGCGCTGGTTTGCCTGATAGCGTGTCTGCGATGACAATCGACCGTCAGTGTTCATCCGGCATGATGGCCATCGGCATAGCCGCAAAGCAAATTCTTGTCGACGGCATGGATATAGCTGTTGGCGGTGGATTGGATAGCATTTCCAAAGTCCAAACTCCGGAGATGCGCGTCGAAGCTGACCCGGCGCTCTACAAAATGCACCCAACGGCTTACATGCAAATGATTGATACGGCGGAAACTGTCGCCAAGCGTTACGGCGTGTCCCGCGAAGCTCAGGATGAATACGCTCTGCAATCACAGCAACGCACTCATGCGGCCCAAGAGGCCGGTAAATTTGACGATGAAATCGTCCCCATGCCGTCCGTGATGAAAATTATGAACAAAGAAACTAAAGAAATCTCAGAGCAGGAAGTTACGCTGACAAAGGACGAAGGCAATCGTCCGGGCACGAACCTTGAAGGTCTGTCTGGCCTGAAAGCTGTTCGCGGCGAAGGTCATGTGATTACGGCAGGTAACGCGTCGCAGCTTTCTGACGGCGCGTCTGCGTCCGTTCTTATGTCTGGCAAAGAAGCGTCTAAGCGTAACCTCTCGCCTCTCGGGATATATCGCGGCATGGCGGTTGCGGGCCTCGCGCCTGACGAAATGGGCATCGGCCCGATCTACGCTATTCCAAAACTGCTCGAAAAAGCTGGCTTGAAAATGGATGATATCGGATTGTGGGAACTGAACGAAGCCTTCGCTGTGCAGGTCATTTATTGCCGCGACAAACTTGGTATTCCGAATGAGAACCTGAACGTGAACGGCGGCGCGATTTCTATCGGTCACCCTTACGGCATGTCCGGCGCGCGCATGGTCGCTCACGCCCTGATTGAAGGCAAACGCCGCGGCGTGAAATACGTTGTCAGCACAATGTGCGTCGGCGGCGGCATGGGCGCAGCGGGTCTCTTCGAGGTGGCATAGCAATCTGAGTTTACTCAGAAAAATCGATTGAGTATCGATTTTAGCGGGCCACGGCGAACGAATGTGAGACGCCACGATTTCAATGATAAGGAATAAATTATGAGCACAGTAGAATTCAAAGACCGCGTGGCCATCGTCACCGGCGCGGGCGGCGGTTTGGGTCGTAGCCATGCGATAGAGCTTGCGAAGCGCGGCGTTAAAGTTATTGTAAATGACCTCGGCGGTAGCGTCACGGGCGAGGGCGGCTCCGCCACAATGGCCGAGCAAGTGGTCGCCGAGATTATTGAAGCGGGCGGCGAGGCCATAGCGAACGGCGCGAATGTCACCAAGCCGGACGAAGTTCAGGCCATGGTTGATGCGGCTATAGAGAAATGGGGCAAGGTGGACATTCTCGTCAACAATGCCGGTATTCTCCGCGATAAGTCGTTTTCCAAAATGACAATGGATGATTTCAGGCTTGTTCTTGAAGTTCACCTGATGGGCTCCGTCAATTGCACCAAAGCGGTTTGGGACCATATGAAAGAAAACAAATACGGACGTATCGTTATGACAACATCGTCCTCCGGCAATTACGGGAATTTTGGCCAAACCAATTACGGCGCAGCCAAGACCGGCGTTGTTGGCCTTATGAATACGCTCTGTCTCGAAGGCGCGAAATATGATATCCGTGTCAATGCGCTCTCGCCAACGGCAGCAACCCGCATGACCGAAGGCTTAATGCCGGAAGAGGCGCTGGCATTATTGACCGTTGAAAGCGTAACGGCGGGCCTTATACCGCTTGTCTGTGACGACGCGCCAAACCGGCTCATCATGTGCGCAGGCGCGGGCGGCTATGCCGCGACCAAGGTTTATGAAACCCAAGGTATTCATCTGACCCCGGACGAGCAAACCGCAGAAAATGTTATGAAAAACCTCGGCAAAATTCGCGACGGCGAAGGCCAGGAAGAATACACATCCGGCGCAGGCCAGACGATGAAATTCGTCGGTAATGCCGCCAAAGCTTTAGGAGTAGCAACATAATGAGCGATTTAGACACATTCCGCACCGAGACCCGCGCTTGGCTTGAAGAAAACTGCCCAGCAGAAATGCGCGTGCCTGTTACGTCCGATAAAGATTTATGTTGGGGTGGCCGTAATTGGAAATTCTCTAGCCCGGCGCAAAAGCAGTGGCTCGAAAACTGCGTGGCTAAAGGCTACACAGTCCCGACATGGCCGAAAGAGCTGGGCGGTGCGGGACTGACCCGGAAAGAAGAGGGCGTTCTTAAAAAAGAAATGGCCCGCATTGGCGCGCGTTCGCCGCTGTCATCATTTGGTATTTGGATGCTTGGGCCCGCGCTTTTGAAATTTGGTACAGAAGAGCAAAAGCTTGAGTTCTTACCCCCTGTCGCGCGCGGCGAAATTCGTTGGTGCCAAGGTTACTCTGAGCCGAGCGCAGGATCCGACCTCGCCTCACTCGCGACAAAATGCGAAGATAGGGGCGATCATTTCATCGTCAACGGGCAGAAGGTGTGGACGTCATACGCGGATCAAGCCGACTGGATTTTCTGCCTTGTTCGTACAGACAATACGGGCAAGAAGCATCACGGTATTAGCTTCGTTCTGTTCGATATGGAAACTCCGGGCGTCGAAGCGAAGCCGATCAAACTTATCTCTGGCCGCTCACCGTTCTGCGAGACGTTCTTTGAGGATGTCCGCGTTGAGAAAAAGAACCTCGTCGGCACGCGTGACAAAGGCTGGGATGTTGCAAAATATCTACTGACCCATGAGCGCGAAATGATTGGCGGTCAATCGCTCCAAGGCCTCGCGCGTCCTACGCATGAACTCGCGGCGGCGTCTCTAGGTCTTGAGGATGGCAAGTTAGCCGATCCAATGCTGCGGGGCGATATCGCGGAGATGGAAATTGACGAATGGGCGTTTAACCTGACCGTGGGCCGCAAGCTTGCAGAAGCCAAGGCGGGCGCGTCGCTGGGCGCGGATAGCTCCATGCTGAAATATTACGGCACCGAGCTGAACAAGCGTAAGTTCGAATTGATGATGGACGCGGCGGGCCATGAAGGTCTTGAGTGGGAATCTGAGCGCTCCAATGAGGGCAAGCTCTCGCGCTCTTGGCTTCGGACGAAAGGCAATTCAATTGAGGGCGGTACATCAGAAGTGCAGCTCAACATTATTTCTAAACACATTCTACAACTGCCGGGAGCGTAGGTCATGGGCCTAGTTTTAAACGAAGATGAAGTCATGCTCCGCGATACGGCGGAAGGGTTTTTCAAAGAAAAAGCCCCTGTCAAACAGCTGCGCGAGCTGCGCGGCTCCCCCGGAAACCGGGACGAGACAGGATTTGACCGCGGGCTTTGGTCGGAGATGGCGGATATGGGCTTTGCGGGTATCGTGATTGACGAAGACCATGGCGGCGTAGATATGGGCTTTATGGCGGCGGGATTAGTCGCCGAGCAAATGGGCCGTAACCTTTCCGCATCTCCGTTTCTCTCGACGGCGATTTTGGCCGCAACAGCCATTCGCGAAGGCGGCACAGCTGAGCAGAAATCTGAATGGCTCCCGAAAATCGCAGGCGGCAAGGCTATCTTCGCCCTCGCGCTCGACGAAGGCGTAAAACACAATCCGGCGGGCACATCGACGACAGCGGTGAAATCCGGTAACGGGTTCAAGCTAAATGGCCACAAAGCCATGGTTGTTGACGGCCACGTCGCGGACGCGCTCATTGTCGCCGCGCGCACATCCGGCGAAGACGGCGACGAGGCGGGGATTTCGCTATTTATCGTTGATCCAAAAACCAAAGGCATTGAAACCGAGCGCACCATCATGGTCGATCAGCATAATGCTGCGCGTATTGACTTGAACGATGTTGAAGTTTCCGGCGATGCGCTTCTCGGCTCTCTTGATGATGGCATGGAAGTGCTCGGCAAGGTTCTTAATGCGGGCCGCGCGGCGGTCGCGGCCGAGCTGCTCGGGGCAGGCGCGCAGGCGTTCCAAGACACGGTTGGCTACATTAAAGAGCGCAAGCAATTTGGGAAAATTATTGGCGAATATCAGGCCCTGCAACACCGCGCTTCGCACATGTATACAGAGCTCGAAATTGCGCGTTCTGCGGTTTACGCCGCGCTCTCAGCGCTCGACGGCAACGACCCGAAGTCGGACCTTTATTGCGCGATGGCCAAAGCCAAACTCGGCAGCGTGGCGAAACTTGTCTCGCAAGAAGGCGTACAAATGTTTGGCGGCGTGGGCATGACGGACGAATACGATATAGGCCTTTACATGAAGCGCATTCGCGTTCTGCAAGAGCTCTTCGGGGACGCCCATTACCACATGAACGGCTTTGCTAAAGCCAATTCTTTTTAGGAACTTCTAATGGTCAAGACAGTCAAACCGAGCGAGCTTCAGGCTTTAATTGGAACCGAAATCGGCGTCAGCGATTGGATCCGCGTGGACCAAAACCGCATCAATCAATTCGCCGATGTCACTGAAGACCATCAATATATCCACATCGATCCCGACCGGGCCAAAGACAGCCCCTTCGGGACAACGATTGCCCATGGTTTCCTGACGCTCTCCTTGCTTTCGAAATTTTCTGAAGGCACAGGCCTCGTCCTCGAGGGCGTACACACAGGCGTTAATTACGGCTTCGACAAAATGCGCTTCCTTGCGCCTGTGCCGGCGGGTTCCAAAGTGCGTGGCAAATTCGTGCTCGGGAACGCCTTGGAGAAAAAGCCGGGGCAGTTTTTGATTACCTACAATGTGAGTGTTGAGATTGAGGGGAGCGAAACGCCTGCGCTCGTGGCGGACTGGCTCGCAATGCAGATTGTGGGGTAGGGGCGTCGGCCGCTAAGCAGTCAGAATCTCTTAACTGCTATTCCTAATTTACAACAATAATTCCACTGCAGGATGGTCGGCACGAAGAATTCCAACTAATAGCCATTGCCAATTCCTTCGACTGTGAGTGCTGAAAGCCAGCGCCATTCCTTTCGATGCATAATCCTGATTAAATGTTTCTGACATCGAATCCAACGCCGCTTGCTCAGAGCCGAGGCTTTGTCGCCGTCGGAAGAATGTCGCCGATGACTCCCAGTCATCACAAGTGCTGTTCCATTCTTTATCATTCTCATCTGTCCAACGAAAATAAAAACTATACGGGCATTGAGCCATGGGCTTTGCATCATTCGAAAATAAAGACATTTGATTTGCTCGTTCAGCATGTTTTTGAGCGGTTTTGGCCAGCTCTCCGGGATGACGGCGTTGATAGTAAAACGTTGACTTTTGAGGTCGGATTAAAGTGAGAGAATCTGAATTTTCTTCTGGCTCAGTAAAACTAGGGTATATTAATGAGTCAAGCGATGATGCTCTGTCTTTTTTCTTAGCCTCGCCAACTATGACAATAGAGTTATCTTGGACCTTTTGACTCTCTTTTCGGTCATCATCGGTAGGCTTAATAAAATCATATTCTATCCAACTCCACCTTTTGAATTTTTGAGCATCTTCCAGAATTCTGAAGGAGACTGGGTACTGTCGCCTCCATTTGCCGTCTTGACCTACACCAGCACAGCAAACGGTTTCAAAGTATTTGCTACTGAGGTGTGGATTTGCCTTAATCAGGATTAGACATTTGTCTTTTTTAATCATTATGCTGCGGTTGCATATTTTCGAACGCCTAAATGTCTGGCTTTTCTACCCCCGCGCCTTTCAATCTCATCTGTGATGCATTTCCGATGGCATGTTTTATGATCGCGCTCATAGCATAAGAGGCAAACCGATTTCTTTTCAGACAGTTCTACAATGAGTTCCATTGCTGATTGTGCGGTTTCGGATGCGAGGACATCTCCATAAATTTTGTGAAATTTTGCCCATTGGCCGCTACGCGCAGCGGTTCGGCCTTCTTTAGGGTCGCCTAACTCTCTTAAGTGCAAGTACTCTATACCCGCTGCATTCAATGCTTCAGACAAGGCAGTTTTAGAAAATCCTTTTTTTCTAGATTGAGCGCGATCTCTAACATCAATCAAAATCTGAATTTTAGCATTTGAAACTGATGTAATGAAGTCCTCGATGCTAGAACTCTCGTAGCCTATAGTACTGATCATAACTAAAACTCACTTTGATTCACTTTTTATAAACAGTCCTACACAGGGATTCAAAAAATGTTAACAGTTAAAACGAACGATACGTTGTCGGATTATAGGGCTCGGTGTTCCTTAAACCTTCCGCCCCGGCGCTGTCCCGAGCATCTTGCATATCACGCCGAGCATCACTTCATCCGCGCCGCCGCCGATGGAGGTGAGGCGGCTGTCGCGGAAGCGTCTTGAGACGGGGGTTTCGTCCATGTAGCCCATGCCGCCCCAATATTGCAGGCACGTATCCGTGACTTCACGGGCGAGGCGGCCGCCTTTGACTTTGCACATGGAGACGAGCTTGGTGATGCTTTCGCCCGCCGCATATTGGCGCGCGCATTTCTCGACCGCGGCGCGGTAAAGCTCGACTTCGATTTGAAGTTCGGCGAGGCGAAAATGGACGACTTGGTTGTCTAAAACGGATTTGCCAAAGACCTGCCGTTGGCGCGTATATTCAATGGTTTCATCGATACATTGCTGGAGGCCAGGCACGGAAATCACCGCGGCCCAGAGGCGCTCTTCTTCGAATTGCTGCATCTGATACACAAAGCCGGAGCCTTCTTTGCCGATGAGGTTTCGCGCGGGGACGCGGACATCTTCGAAGAATATTTGCCCGGTGTCTGAGCTGTGATTACCAATCTTTTCGAGCTTCTTGGCTTTGATGACGCCGGGCGTGTCCATGGGAATGACGATCAGGCTTTTGTTGACGTGCTTGGGTTCGTCGCTGGTGTTGACCAGCGCGACCATGAAATCAGCCTGAAGGGAATTGGTAATCCACATCTTGCCGCCATTGATGACATAATCATCGCCGTCCTTAACGGCTTTGGTTTTAATCGCGGCCACGTCTGATCCGGCGGAGGGTTCGGACACGCCGATGCACGCGACCATGTCGCCGGCAATCGCCGGGGCAAGATAATCGCGGCGCAGCTCGTCGCTGCCATATCGGGCGAGGGCCGGAGTGGCCATGTCGGTCTGAACGCCAATCGCCATGGGAATACCTGCGCAATTGATATCGGCGAGGGCTTCGGCGGCGGCCATGTTATACGTGTAGTCCAGACCCATGCCGCCAAATTCTACAGGCTTATGAATCCCGAGCAAGCCTGCATCACCGAGCTTTTTGAAAACCTCATGGGCGGGGAATATCCGCGCCTTCTCCCACTCATCGACATAGGGATTGATATCCTTCTCGATGATTTTTCGCATGGTGCGCTGAATTTCGCGGTGTTCGTCTGTGTAAATATCCATATGCAATTTATGGCATATAGAAGCGGCGGTGACAAAGGATTTAGTTTAGGTCGATTTTTGCAGGGCCTTCACGTCTTCGCGGGAGAGGCTGTAGCGGGAATAGCTGAATATTCTGATAGCCGAGAATATGAGGGGCACAATAATACTCATAATGGCGTGGCTATCTATGGCGGGGGCTAGTCCGGCCAGGTAGCCGACGAAAGGCAAGGTGTAACCGAGCATCATTACCATAGAAAACAGGATGGCAGCGGGCGTCTTATCCATCTTCTTGGACAGCGCTGTTGTGAGTCACACAGCCGGTATCAATTTCAGAATTGGGATGACCGCTATGAGGAATTGAGCATGGTCGGCAATATCCCGATCAGCATAAATTTATGGCGGCGGCCCCATTTTTGGCTCCGGTATTTATCCGAGATTTGCCCCATAAGCGGATCAGACACGGCGTCGAAGAGTATGGCTATCCAAGTTGCAGCGATGATCGCAATTCGTTGACGCCCAGCACGTTTGAAAAGAAATAGATAAAGAAGAAATGGAACAACATGTTCTTGATCGCGACAATACCTGTCCCGACACCGTAAGCGGCCCGCATGGGCGTGCTCACTTGTTTGGCAACCGTCCCCTTAGCCATATTATTCCCCATTATAATTTTGATTTACCCTAAGAATTGCCCCTATATGGTTTTGAAGTCTAGCCAGAAAGTTTCATTATGACCGACATACCTAAATCAATCCCCCGCGTATCTGGAAATGACTTTCAACCTGAAATTATTAAAGCCCGGCAAGATTTTATAGAGCAGGAAACCGGCACAAAAGTCCCGCATATCTCGCATATGTCGATAGACCCCTCCACGCTTGCGGGGAATGTTGAAAACGCGATTGGCGTCACGCAAATGCCGCTTGGCCTCGCGGGCCCTCTCTTGGTCAACGGGGAGCATGCGCAGGGGCATTTCTATGTACCCATGGCCACGACCGAAGGCACACTGGTAGCCAGTTACTCGCGTGGCATGCGGATACTGACGGCTGCGGGCGGGGTGAAGACGACTATCATAGAGCGTTACATGCAGCGCGCGCCTGTCTTTCATTTTGAAGATGCCCGCGCGGCAAAGGCCTTTGGCGTTTGGCTGAAAGACAATTTTGAGAAAATTAAAGAAGTCGCCGAGTCGACCACGTCAGTGGGTAAGCTCTCACATATCGAAGAATACGGCGTGGCCAAGATGTGGTACACACGGTTTAACTACACAACGGGCGATGCGGCCGGGCAGAACATGTGCGGTAAGGCCACGCAAGCAGCGTGTAAGTGGATTGAAAAAAATTACACTGAGAAGATGCGTTTTACGCTGTCGGGCGCTATTGAGACCGAGAAGAAACACTCGGGCATGAACCAGCTTCATTGCCGGGGCGCGCGGGTCGTGGTCGAAGCCGTCCTGCCTCATGATTTGATGAAGCAGATGACCCGGGCTGATACGCGCGATATTTACCGCGCGCGGCAGGTCTCGACTGTGGGGGCGATGCTGACCAGTGCCAGTAATAATTGCGTGCATCCGGCGAACGGTATCGCGTCCATGTTCATTGCGACGGGCCAAGATGAAGCCAATGTGGCCGAAGCGATCACTGGCATCACATATGTGGAATTGCTTCCGAATAATGATCTTTACTGGTCGATAACGCTGCCGTCTTTGGTCATTGCTAGTTATGGCGGCGGAACGGGTCTCGCGACCCAGCGCGAATGTTTGGAAATGATGGATTGCTACGGTACAGGCAAAGTCGAGAAGCTTATCGAAATTATTGCGGGCGCTGTTCTCGCAGGCGAAATCTCACTTTCCTCCGCTGTTATTTCTGATGAATGGGTGGAGAGCCATGACAAACACGGGCGTAACCGTCCTTAGGGCCTTGTCAGTTTTGGAGTTACCCTATGACCTACAAGCCCGACTTTAAGTTACTAGGCGTTCAGCTGACAGATAGCATCGACGCCGTTCGCAGGACTGGCGTTGAAACCGTTGAATTTGGTCCCGGTCACGCCACATTGCGAATGCCGCTTGCTGGTAATGTCAATCATGTGAACATGATGTATGCGGGCTCGCTTTTTTCGCTTGCAGAACTGCCAGGCGGAGCCGTTGTGCTGGGTGTGTTCGATCCCGCTGTGTATTTCCCGGTCGTGATAGAACTGACTATCCAATACAAAAAGCCAGCAATGACAGATATCACTGTTAAGGTCAGCCTCTCGGACGCTGAAATTGCCCGTATTTCAGCTGAGCTTAAAGAGCGCGGGAAATGCGTTTATATTTTGGAACAAGAGCTAAAAGATACGAGCGGGGACGTGGTCGCAACCTCGAAAGGCGTATATCAAATTCGAAAGTTTTGAGAGACGTCCTTAAAACGGCATAAACAGCGTCAAAGCCAAAACTTAACCAGTTTCCTGTAGGCTCATCCAATAAGAGTGGGGAGTATACACACGCCATGCGCGAGGCCAGCTATAAGCAGTCTTCCAATTTTGGGCGCGAAAATAATTCGAAGCCGCTAATTTCCAGCACGCGTATCAAACATACGCTATGGGCCTTGATGGCCTAACTATTACGAATAGGATCACAGGCCCATATTTAAAAACTATCAGGATTTTGGAGCCTCTGGGAATCCGATTTCGCGGATTTTGCTAGCCGGATTTCTTTTCGGCTTTATGTCAACCATTATGATTCCCCATGCCTCGACTTAAGTTACGGGCACCTTAACCGTGAAAACATTCAAAGTGGAATGGCTACCCAAGGGCGGAAAGAATTGCGCAGGTTATAAGATTATCGACCGTTCTCGACTGTCGCAGAACAGGCTTTGCAAGACCTCTCCTGAGACGCGCGCGAAAATTGGGAATAGAGGCACGATCGAAATCGAGGGTATAGACAATTTCCTTGGCTTTCGCGCTGTCAAAATAATTACATAGCCCTAGCGGTGATCAGCGTATATCCGGCTGATATATTTCAGGGTCGGACGTTCAGCCCAATTCGCAACCGTTTTCGTCACATTTGGCGGTAAATTGATAAGTCTATAAGCGGGATGCTTAGGCGGATTAACGAGGGGGCCGAGAAGGCTCGCCGCAGTGATATCGGCGCGTGAAAACGTGTCGCCGACTAAATATTGTCGTCCATCTGCAAGCAAACCGTCGAGCCAATCAAGCTCCCCGTCTAATATCTTTTGAGACTCAAGAAATTGGGCGTCCCCAAGGTCCATGCCTTTAATCATAACATCGCAAACCATATCCCATTTCAGGCGCACAATCGTTTTTGGGATAAAGCCCAGGCCTTTTTCAAAGACAGGGCGCACAGTTCTAGGGTGGTGGACGATAGCTTCTGAATAAAACATCCGGCGCACATGTATCCCTGTAATATCATCGAGGCGAGATTCGACATCGCTCACAGCCGGGGCGCCCCCTCCAAGGCTTTGCTCGCTTTTAACTTCAGCCCAGTCAATCACTTGCGAGGAGCCTTGGATAACGGCGTCTCCGTCTGTCAGATAGGGGAGGCTCCCCCGTCTGAGGCCAAGCTTTTGTGCCGTCTTAAGATGTATTCCCGGCGCTATGGGTTTGACCACATGCGCTACGCCTAAGTACTCAAGCGCCCAGCGGGCTTTTTCGCAATAATGGGAGATTGTGAAAATATAGAGTGTGGGTTTGCTCATTATTATGCCTTTTATTATGCCTTTTCATATGGCTTCAACGTCTATGTTTTTATTCATAACGCAACCTAAGCTCATTCTGCATTTGCCATCTTCACATTCCGCGTTATGATTACATAACTTATATGGGAGCTAATCATGACACAAAGTAAACTAAAACGCGCAACGGCTTTTGCTTTAACAGCGGCAGCTTTACTGGCAACCGCTTGTAATACGGTCCAAGGCGTTGGCCAAGACCTTGAGAGCGCAGGCGAAAAAGCCGGGGAAATTACCAAAAAGAAAAACTAGGCCGACCTTTGGTTATGGTCTCAGATTACATGCCTAGCCCAAAACAGGGACGAACCGGATCGGTTACCCAACAGATCCGGTTCTAGAGGCCAAGCTTAACCCAACAAGCTTGGACTTTTGCACCCCTAACGTGGTCTCCTTAATGTAATGATCTGTGTCAGTATTGACAGATTTGACCGAGAAATAGTACATTTACGGTCAAAATTTATACATTACGGGCCATTTTAGTTGACCGTATTTGTCAAAAATGTTACGTGATTACATAATTAAGATGAGGGGCGGGGCATTTTGGGTACAGTTTCTGGGGCATACTTTAAAAGCATGATAGATGGATGCGTCGTTAATGGCGTAGATTCCAAGGCGCTTTATGATTTTGTACCGGGGGGCAAGGAGGGCTTTGACAATCCTCTTAGCCGCTTCCCGTGTGAGGATTTCATAAATGTTCTTAATACGGCCGTAAGTCTCACGGGGGATCAAAGCCTCGGAATCAAAGCGGGTCTGACAATGAGGCCAGGCAGCATCATGGATTTAGGCAATGCGCTAACTGTTTGTGATAATCTGACTGAGGCTATGGCCTTGAATTATCGTTATCAACCCTTGGTTCAACAACTTGGGCGCACCCAATTAGATGTAAAGTCGAAGGTCGCGGAGCTTTTTTGGACACCTCATTACACCGCCACAGAGCGATACCGTTATTTTCTCGAGTATCTTTATACAGGTTATGTTGTCATCGGAAATTGGCTTATTTTCAACGAAGAAGACGCTGTTTTAAAAACAGAGTTCCGCCACATGCCTCCTAAGGATTCCACATTTGCCAAGCAAGTATTTGGCGACAACATTATCTATAACGCGTCGAGGGATTGTTTGTCTTTCAGACCTGAGCTCGCCGTCATGCCGCTCGTGACCGCTAACCCAGAGGTTAAAAACATTCTTTTTACTCGTCTTGATAAACAGCTGTCTGACTTGGGCGAGAATGATAGCGTTTCCGAGAAAGTTATTCATCTCATTCACACGATATTGCCTAAGGGCAGGCCAAGCCTATCCGATGTGTCGGAACTAATGGGCATGAGTGACCGAACTTTGCGTCGCAGCTTAACTAAAGAAGGAACCTCGTTCCGTGATCTCTTGGAGGAGGTCCGTAAAGAGGCCTGCTGTTTATATATGCGCCAAAACAGGCATAGCTATGCTCAAATCGCGCAAATTTTAGGGTTCTCAGATCAGAGCGCCTTCAGCCGGGCCTTTAGACACTGGTACGGAACAACACCAAAAGCGTTTCATGCGGATCAAAATATAAAAGCGCAAAACAATATAGATATTATGGCGCAAACTCTCGCGAGTTGAGCGTTTCTGTATTGAACCGACTCTCACTTTACGGCAAACCGCAGCTATGGGTATTCTAACTAATCTTTTCGGGGCTGCGGCGAGGCTTTTTGGCCCGCCTCCGCGCGTGGACGAGGATGGCCGTCCGGGCAAAATTGACGGGGCCGGGGTGTCAGCAGCCTTAATTGCGTTAGGCGCGAAAATGGCCAAAGCAGACGGAAGCGTTTCACCGAACGAAGTCGCTGCATTTAAGCGCGTGTTTCAAGCTAGCCAGCAAGACGAAGCCCGAATAGGTCATTTTTTTGATCTCGCCCGCCAGACGCCTCTTGGATATGACCGTTACGCCCGCATTGTGGCGCGGAAATTCCGGGCGCAACCCGCCGCGCTGGAAGACGTACTTGACGGATTGTTTCATATCGCCATGGCGGATAGTGTCATCACGGATGAGGAGAACGCATTTCTTCACACGGTGGCGCGGATATTCGGATTTTCCGAACGCGAATTTATGCGGGTTAAAACGGCGCATACGGGGGAGCCGACAGATGACCCTTATCTTATGCTGGGTGTGGACGAGGACATATCCGATGCGAATTTGAAACGGGCTTACCGGCGCATGGCGGCGGCAAACCATCCGGACCGTTTAATGGCACGGGGTCTCCCGCCGGAAATGCAAAAGCTCGCCAACCACAAGATGGCGATGATAAACCGGGCCTACCAAGAGATATTGGACATTAGAAAGCGCGAACGTCCCTTGGAGTTAACAGATTTGTCATGACGGCGGGACTTGACGAAAGCGTCTTTAATACCGACATTAGAAGTGAGGCAAATTATGACTAATACTTATAACATTTCCGGCGGCAGCCAAAACATAGTCCGCAATGTCATGCGCGCATTTTTTGTGCTGGGCGCGACGATAGCGGGTTTCTTTGTGTTTGCCGCCTCAGCCGCCTTTGTGATTTTCATTGTCGGCGGTCTCATTATTCTCGCCGCTCTTGCCTATTTGTTCTTCTGGCTTCGGGCCAAATTATTTCGCAAGCCTTTTGGCCCCAAAGCCACATTCGAAGCCGCGCGCAAGGACATGGAGGCGCAGCTAAACGCAGCAACGCAAGGACATGATAGAAGGGCCGATGATAAAGACGGCCCTATCCTCGATGCCCACAAAACCCCCGAAGGCTGGTCTGTGGATGATTAAGCCGTAAGGCTTTATTTACCATAAATCCTATACTGATCTCCATTATTATGTGGCATCTTGTTTGCATGGTGGGGGCCATATGAATTTGATATTAAAATTTAAGGTGTTTGGATTTTTCGCGGCGTTGATACTTGGCGGGGTTATGCACCTCCTGTTTGGTCTCTTACCGGGCAAGAAGAATAAGTTTGATATCC
>Ga0209831_1002032_pt1 | contig 17912 bp, 13 predicted proteins | sample Maine_Asex4_meta_FD_187451 | JGI IMG/M metagenome (GOLD analysis project Ga0209831, IMG submission 187451) | Marine algal microbial communities from Maine, USA - Maine_Asex4_metaG (SPAdes) (version 2) | ecosystem: Host-associated > Algae > Red algae > Unclassified | place: Maine, USA | collected...
ATCGAGCAGGTGCCGACCTCCGAACCCGCGCGCCCCTTCGCCCGCCCTGCCCCGCCCGTGCTGACCCGCTTCACGCCCAAACCCCGCGACGTCGAGACGCTGCGCGACATCACGCCCGGTCTGGACAGGCAGACGGCGCGGTCCCTGCGCCGGGGCGAGCGGCGGCCCGATGCGCGGCTCGACCTGCACGGCATGACCGCCGACCGCGCCCATTCGGCCCTCAACCGCTTCATCCTCGACGCGCGGGCGCGGGGGCATCGCTGCGTGCTCGTCATCACCGGCAAGGGGCGGCGCTACAGCGTGCCGTCGGAAAGCGGGTTGTCGATGGAACACAGCGAGGGCGTGCTGCGCCGCGACGTGCCGCGCTGGCTCAACCTGCCCCCCCTGTCGGGCGCGACGGTGGGCATCTACCAGGCCCATCGCAAGCACGGGGGCGAGGGGGCGTTCTACGTCTACCTGCGCAAGATGAGATGAGCGAGGGGCGCCTCGGTCACAAGCTGCGGTTCATGCCGAAGGGCCTTTTCGGACGCGCGCTCCTGATCCTCCTCGTCCCGGTCATCCTCATACAGATCACCGTCACCCTCGTCTTCATCGAGCGCCACCTCGACGGCGTCACCCGGCAGATGAGCGCCACCATCGCGCGCGAACTGCGCAGCTTCGCCTGGGTCATCGAGGCGCTGGACGATCCCGCGACGATCGACCGGACGGTGTCCGACCTGTCGACCGGTATCGGGTATCACCTCTCCTACGCCCCCGGCGAGACCATCCGCTTCGAAGCGCCGCCTCCCCGCTACCGCATCGCCGAGCATGCGATCGCCGCGACGCTGAAGAAGGAGACCGGCTATCCCGTCAGCGTCGATACGGAGCGCGTGCGCAAGGCGGTGCACGTCTCGATCCAGCTTGTCGACGGGGTGCTGCATGCCGAGCCGCCGACCCGCCGCCTGACGACGCGCAACCCGCATTTCCTGCTCGTCTGGATGGTCGCGGTGTCGATCTTCCTCATCACCGTCGCCGTCCTCTTCCTGCGCAACCAAGTGCGGCCCATCCGGCAACTGGTCGCAGCGGCGGAGGCCTTCGGCAAGGGACAGCCCGCCCCGCCCAGCTTCAAGCCCTCGGGCGCGGAGGAGATCCGCCGCGCCTCCCTCGCCTTCCTCACCATGCGCTCGCGCATCGAGCGCCAGATCGCCCAGCGCACGCTGATGCTGTCGGGGGTCAGTCACGACCTGCGCACGCCCCTGACCCGCATGCGCCTGTCGCTCGCCATGCTGGACGACGAGGAGGAGGCCGCGCTGCTGATCCGCGATGTCGACGAGATGGAGCGGATGGTCGACGGCTTCCTCGATTTCGCGCGGGGCGAGACGGGCGAGGCGACGGCATCGGTCGACCTCGTCGCGACGGTCGCGCGGATCGTGGAGGACGAACGCGCGCGCGGGCATACCGTGTCCTTCGAGCCGCCGGACGGAAACGCGACCCTGTCGCTGCGCCCCGATGCCGTGCGCCGCTGCCTGCGCAACATCGTCGAGAACGCGGGCAAGTACGGGCGCGGAAGCATCTGGGTGACGGTGCGGGCGGAGGCGCGGCGCGTGGCGATCATGGTCGAGGATGACGGGCCGGGCGTGCCCGTCACGATGCGCGAGGAAGTCCTGCGCCCCTTCGTGCGGGGCGATGCCGCGCGCAATCAGGACCGCGGCGGCGGCACGGGACTGGGCCTCTCCATCGCGCTCGACGTCGCGCGCGCCCATGGCGGCGACCTCGCCCTGTCGGACAGCGCCCGGGGCGGATTGTCGGTCACGGTCAGCTTTCCGCGCTGAAAAGCGAGGGCCGAGCGACCGTCGAACCATCCTAAAGCTGGACGCGGCGGGGTCGATTAACGTATCGTTCACCAAAAGGTCACAAAGACCTGACAATGAATTCCGGTGCTTGATGCCGGGGTCGAGCGAGCAAATATACATGACACCGCGCAGGTTCTCCGATCTGCCCGAATACGCCTTTCCGCGTTTGCGGGCCTTGCTCGAACGCCACCCTCCGGGCGGCGAACCCCTTGCCATGTCCATTGGCGAGCCGCGACATCCGATGCCGACCCTCCTGCACGATTCGCTCGCGCGCCATGCCGAGGGCTACGCCAAGTATCCGCCCATCGACGGCACGCCCGGCTTTCGTGCGGCGGTCGGCGAGTGGCTGACGACCCGATTCGCGCTGCCCGACGGAACCGTCGATCCGGACCGCATGGTCCTGCCGCTCAACGGCACGCGCGAGGGACTGTTCATGGCCGCCATGGCGCTGGCGCCCTCCACGAAGAACGGCCAGCGGGCCACCGTGCTGATCCCGAACCCGTTCTACCAGTGCTACGCGGCGGCGGCGCTCGCGGTCGGAGCGGAGCCGATCTTCGTGCCTGCGACACCCGAAAACGGTTGGCTGCCCGATTACGCGAGCCTGCCCGAGGACATCCTCGCGCGCACGGTCTTCGCCTACTATTGCTCCCCGTCGAACCCGCAAGGGGCGGTGGCCACCCGCGAGCAACTGGGCCGTATCGCCGCGCTGGCGGAGAACTACGGCTTCATCGTCGGCTTCGACGAGTGCTACTCCGAGATATACCCCGACACCCCGCCCCCCGGCGGGCTGGAGGCGGCGGTGGCCGAGGGCGTGTCGCTCGACCATGTGCTGGTGTTCAATTCCCTGTCCAAGCGGTCCAACGCGCCGGGCCTGCGCAGCGGGTTCGTCGCCGGGGGTGCCGCGCCGATCGAGGCGATGAAGCGCCTGCGCGCCTATGCCGGTGCGCCCTCCCCCCTGCCCGTCCTGCACGCGGCGGAAGCGCTGTGGCGCGACGAGGCGCATGTGGAAGCGAATCGCGCGCTCTACCGCGAGAAATTCGATCTGGTCGACGAGGTTCTGGGCGGCCTGCCCGGTTACACCGCCCCGCGCGGCGGTTTCTTCCTGTGGCTGGAGGTCGGCGACGGCGAGGCGGCGACGGTGGATCTCTGGCGCGAACACGGCGTCAAGGTCCTGCCCGGTGCCTATCTGGGCCGGGGCGACCCGCGCTTCATCGACGGCGCCAATCCGGGCGCGCGCTACATCCGCGCCGCCCTCGTCGAACCCGCCGCCATGCTGCGGCCCGGGCTGGAGGCGATTGCGAAACGACTGGGGGCACCAGCCACACATCCTGCGGAGGTGACAGCGTGACCACGACGAGCGAATCCGGAGACGGGCCAATCCGGAGCCTGTTCGGCGGCATCACGAACCGGGCCTTCGCGGGGGCCATGGGCCTGATCGCGATCCTCTTGTTCACGGCCCTGCTGACCTATTCGCCGCTCGACCCCAGTTTTCTGAACGCGACTTCGGCCCCCGCGGGCAACTGGCTCGGCGGGGCGGGGGCGCAGCTTGCGGCCCTGCTGCTGCTGACAATCGGGCGCACGGCGGCGCTGATCCCCGTTGTGCTCGGCATCTGGGCGATTCGGTTGTGGACGGGGTCGTGGGACCGGCTGGTCATCGTGCCGCTGCGCCTCGTCGGTGCGGGGATGGCGGCCATCGTGACGACCTGCGCGTTCCTCTCGGCGATGCCGGGGCGGATCGAGGGGTTGCTCGGCCATGGCGGATGGCTGGGGGATTTTCTCATCCGGCCCTTCGCGCGCGGCCTCGCGGCACTCGATTTCGGCGCGCCGTTCCAGATTCCGGGGCTGATCTTCTGCCTTCTCTCCATCGCCACCATCGCGCTGGCCTGCGGCGTGACGCGCGAGGAGGCGATGTGGTTCTGGCGCCATATCACCGGCTCCTATCGCGAGGTCTTCTCGCGCGAAAACCGCGTGGCCCTGACCGAAAACACCTTGTCGCGCACCCGCGACCTGACCAGGAAGCTGCGCCCCGTCACGGTCGCCGAGAATCCGCCGACGCTGGGCGGCACGGCCTCGCCGCTGAAATCCGCGCTGTCCAAGGTGGCGCAGATCAAGGCCGAACCGCTGCACGCCCCGGTCGACGAGCCGGAGGAAGACGATTACGACGCTCCCCCCCTTCAGGCGGAAGCGCCCGAGAAGAAGACCATCCGCAAGGCCGCGCCGGAGCCGGAACCCGTGCGCGAGCCGGGCGCCCGCAAGCGCAAGGCGACGATGGCCCGTCGCAAGAAGGCTGGCGGCGACCTCAAGCCTTCCCTCGACCTGCTCGCCAAGCAGCAGCGCGGCGTGCGCCCCGCCACGCAGAAGGAACTGCGCGGCAAGTCCGACGAACTGCTCCAGGTCCTCGACGATTACGGCGTGAAGGGCGACGTCATCGATGCGCGCCAAGGACCGGTCGTCACCCTGCACGAACTCGAACCCGCCGCCGGAACCAAGGCCGCCCGCGTCGTCGGCCTCTCCGACGATATCGCCCGGTCCATGAGCGCGCTCTCGGCCCGCGTCGCCCCCGTGCGCGGGCGCTCGGTCATCGGGATCGAGATGCCGAACGAACATCGCGAGATGGTCCATCTGCGCGAAATCCTCGAATCGGTGGTCGATTCCGACATGAACCTGCCCCTCGCGCTGGGCAAGGAGATCGACGGCACGGTCAAGATCGCGTCGCTGACCAAGATGCCTCACCTGCTGGTCGCGGGAACGACGGGCGCGGGCAAGTCCGTGGCGATCAACGCGATGATCCTGTCGCTGCTCTACCGCCACACGCCCGACGAATGCCGCCTCATCATGATCGACCCCAAGATGCTGGAACTCAGCGTCTATGACGGCATCCCCCACCTCCTCTCTCCCGTCGTCACCGACCCGAAGAAAGCCGTCATGGCCCTCAAATGGGTCGTGCGGGAGATGGAGGGGCGCTATCAGAAGATGGCGATGATGAACGTGCGCGGCATCGAGGGCTACAACCTCAAGATGCGCGCGGCGCAGCAGGCGGGCGAACAGCTCAAGCGCGAGGTGATGGACGAGTTCGGCAATGTGTCGAACGAGAAATACGACCCCGAGACCCTGCCCTTCATCGTCGTGATCGTCGACGAGATGGCCGACCTGATGATGGTCGCGGGCAAGGAGATCGAGGCCTGCATCCAGCGCCTCGCCCAGATGGCGCGCGCCTCGGGCATCCACATCATCATGGCGACGCAGCGCCCCTCGGTCGATGTCATCACCGGCACGATCAAGGCGAACTTCCCGACCCGGATCAGCTTTCAGGTCACGTCGAAGATCGACAGCCGCACCATCCTCGGCGAACAGGGCGCGGAGCAACTGCTCGGACAGGGCGACATGCTCTACATGGCGGGCGGCGGGCGCATCACGCGCGTGCACGGGCCGTTCGTCTCCGACGAGGAGGTCGAACGCGTGGCCGCCGAACTGCGCGCCCATGGCGAGGCGAACGATCAGGTCACTTTCGAGGAGCCGGAGGGCGGCAATGCGGAGATCGACCAGCTTCTCGGCCTCGGCGGCGACAACGACGACCAGACGCTCTACGATCAGGCCGTCGCCATCGTCGCCCATGATCGCCGCGCGACCATCAGCTATATCCAGCGCCGACTCCAGATCGGCTACAACCGCGCCGCGCGGCTCATCGAACAGATGGAGGAACAGGGTATCGTCACCCCCGCGAACAACGCGGGCAAACGCGAAATTCTCATTGAAGCCCGATAATCGCCGCACTCCCTCGCTAGCTTGTCCTCGGATCGGGTTGTGCCGATGTGCCGGAAGAGGCACATTCCCGGCGCGGTTTCCGGCTCGACTCGATTGCCGACCCTATTAGGAAAGACCCCATGGAACGCAGAACCCTCCTCCTCGGTGCCGCCGCCGCCCTCGCGACCGGTTCCCTCGCCGCTCCCGCCATCGCGCAGGGGTACGATGCCCAGACGATCCAGGCGCTGAACCAGTACCTGAACGGCATCACGACGATGCAGGGCGACTTCGTACAGATCTACGGCGACGGGCGCACGCAGCAGGGCGTCTTCTACATGCGGCGCCCCGGTCGGCTGCGGTTCGAGTATTACAGCCCCTCCCCCATCACCGTCGTCGCCGACGGGACCTGGGCCGGTGTCCAGAACCGCGACCTGAACACCACCGACCGCATTCCGCTCAGCCGCACACCGCTGCACATGCTGCTGCGCGACAACGTCAACCTCGCGGCCGAGGGCGCGATCCAGTCGATCGAGCGCGCGCCCGGCGTGGTGCGGGCCAGGGCCATCGACCCGCGCAATCCGGGCGACGGATCGATCACGATGATCTTCTCGTCCAATCCCATCGGGTTGCAGCAGTGGATCACCACCGACGCGCGCAACCAGACCAGCATCATCAAGCTCAACAACGTGCGCCGCGGCCTCGCCATCGACCCGCGCAAGTTCCTGATCGAGGACCTGAACACCAAGCGCAACCGGTTCCTGCAGTAATCCGGCATCGGGCGTCAGGATAGACATCGAACGGCACGGCGCTCCCACGCGCCGTGCCGTTTTTCGTCGACGCTGCTCAGTACGCGCCCCGCCGCGAGATCATCGCGAAAGGGGTCAGCACGATGATGGCGAGGTCGAGCAGCAGGGAAGAGGAGCGGACATAGGCGATGTCGAGATCGACCTGCTTGGCGAACTTGAGGTCCGCGCGCCCCGCGATCTGCCACAGGCAGGTGATGCCCGGCGCCCCGATGAGGCGCTCGCGCTCGGCCTCCGAATAGCGGTCTACCTCGTAGGGCAGGGCCGGGCGCGGACCGACGAGCGACATGCTCCCTTCCACAACGTTGAGCAGTTGCGGCAACTCGTCCAGCGACGACTTGCGCAGCAGGGCACCGACCCGCGTGACGCGCGGATCGTCGGCCATCTTGAAGCAGACCGCGTCCCGGTCGCTCTCCCCGCGCAGCGCCGCGAGGCGGGCCTCGGCGTCGCGATACATCGTGCGGAACTTGACAATCCGGAAGGTCCGGCCCCCGCGCCCCACGCGTTCCTGCACGAAGAACGGGTTCCCCCGGCTCTCCGCCGCGATGGCGAGGGCGACGAGCGCGAAGAAGGGGAGGAGGACGACCAGAGCGCTCGCGGCCAGCCCGAAATCCATTCCCCGCTTGAGCAGGGCATGCACCATCGCCCGACCTCGCACCCGCCACGCATCGCGAACCGCGCGGGCGAGGAACACCGGGTTCCCGAGCAGGTAGCGCCGACCCAGACGCGTCGGTTCGACCGCCAGCCGCCACGCCCACTCCATGCCCGCCCGGCGCAGGGCGACGGGGGCGCGCGGCTTGTCTTCCGCGAGGAAATCGAACAATCCGCCGACGCCCATGCACAGGTCGGCCTCCAGCGCGTCGGAATGGCGGGCGATGAACGCTTCCTGAAGCGGTGCACCCATGGCGATGAGCACGATATCGGCCCCCGACGCATTGATCCGCGCGACCGCCTCGGCCTCGTCATTGCCGTAGCCATGGGCGGCCCCCGCCACCTTCAGCCCCGGATGCGCCCGCGCCGCCGCCGCCGCCGCCCGGTCGGCCACCCCCGGTGCACCGCCGAAGAAGTAGACCGACCGCCCCCGGCGCACCGCTTCGGCGCACAGAACGGGGAACAGGTCGGTCCCGTTGAGATTGTCCGTAAAGCGCGCGCCGACCATGCGAGCGGCCAGTGCGAGGCCGACACCGTCGGGAAGGCGCGCGTCCATCCCCTCGACATCGCGGCGATAGCGGTCGTCCCGCGCGGCGATGTTGACGCAATCGGCATTCATGAACGCCACCCTCATACGCCCTCCGTCGAGCATTGCGGCCACCGCATCCCGGCGACTTGCATCGACCAGATCGAACCCGCAGACACGCAGGCATGACGAAACATTCTTCGAATACATGAAATTTCCCCCCAAGGAATAAAACAAGCTTCTGAATCAATAGAAACTCGTGCCTTGGGTGACCATGAACGATCAGATTGACGAACCCGTTGATATGATTAGTTTGTTGATTTACTCGTATAGATAAAATTTGCGATTACTTAGGGATTTCAAGCAAGATTTCGGACTTCCGAAGCGCTTTTTACTATAGCGCTTGCCCGTCCGGAGTTTCTTTCTTGACCCAAGCCCTCCCGACCCGCCCGTCATCGCTGTTCGGCACGCTCATGGTATGGGCCGCCTCGGAAGCCATCGCCAAGATCGCGCGGATCGGTGCGACGATGGTGGCCGCGCGGGTGCTGGCGCCCGAACAGCTCGGCGTGGTCGCGCTGGTGCTGGCCTTCGGCGAAATCCTCAAGGCGCTGTCCGAGAACGGCGTCGGCCAGCGGATCATCGCCGCGTCCGACGAGGATCTGGACGCGACGTGCAACACGGCGCAACGGCTCTTCATCCTGTGGTGCGGCGCGCTGTTCGTCGCGGGGTGCGGCATCGCGCTGGCGCTCGACCGGGTGGCGGGAACCCGCGAATCGGCCTTCCTCCTCGTCCTCTTCTGCACGCAGTTCCTCGTGATGCCCTTCGGCCTCGTATCGTGCTTTCGCGCGATGCGGAACGGCCAGTCCAAGGCGGTCGCGACCGTCGCGGGGGGGCAGATCGTGTTCAGCGCGCTGGCGGCGGTCGCCCTGCTGCTCGTCTGGCCCGTCGCAGCGGCGATGATCGTGCCCCGCGCGCTGACGGCTCCGTTCTGGGCGCTGGCCATGCGCCGCCTTCATCCGTGGCACCGCGTGCCGGAGGCGGGGCATGCGCCGCTGAAGCCGTTCCTGCGCTTCGGCGGGGCAGTGCTGGGGGTCGAGGGGGTCCGGGCGCTGCGGTTGCAGGCCGACAAGCTGATCGTCGGGGCGGTGCTGGGGATGGAGGCGCTGGGCGTCTGGTTCTTCGTGTTCAACGCGGGGCTGGGGCTGGCGATGTCGTTCTGCAACGCTTTCGCCGTCGCCCTCTTCCCGCATCTCTGCGGGGCGCAGGCCGGGGACGACCGACGCGCGGCGCTGATGGATGCGTTGCAGCTCGCGCTGCTCATCCTCGTGCCGCTGGTGCTGGTGCAGGCCATCCTCGCGCCGACCTATGTGCCGATGCTCTTCGGCGCGGCATGGGCGGAGCGGGGGGGCATGGTCGGCCTCCTCTGCCTCGCCGCCGCGCCCGCCGTGGTCTGGACGGCGGTGAGCCAGTGGCTGCGCTCGGAAGACCGGGCCGGGACGGATCTCCGCGCGGCGATCTTCATCACCGCCGTCATGATCGGCGTGGTGGCGGTGGCGGCGCCTTTCGGCCTCGATACCACGATCGTCGCCTATCTCGTCGCCGCGACCCTCGCGCAGGGCGGTGCCGCCGCCTTCATCCTTCACCGAGCCGGAAGAACGCCATGACCTTCACCGTCGTCATCCCCTGCCACAACGGCGAAAGGACGCTGGCCCGCACCCTGCACAGCGTCCGCATGCAGACGCATGGCGACTGGCGGATGATCGCGGTCGACGACCGTTCGACCGACAGGACGCCCTGGATCCTCGAAACCTTTGCCGCCCTCGACACCCGCGTGCGCATCGTCGCGGGGCCGGGCAAGGGCGCCGCCGCCGCGCGCAATGCGGCGCTGGAGCACGGGGCGGAAGGGCCGGTCGCGTTCCTCGACGCGGATGACGTGTGGGAGCCTGAGCGCCTCGCCACGGTCGCGCCGATCTTCGGGGCGGGCGCCGAGATCGCCTATACGCGCTACGCGTTCTTCGCCGAAGAGCCGGGCGATTCCCTCACCGTTTCGACCGTGCCGCCCGCGCCCCTGACCGTGGCCGACCTGCTGCGCGAGAACCCCGTCGGGACGATGTCGAACCTCGTGGCCAGCCGCGCCGCGCTCGACCGCGCCGGGCCGTTCCGCGAGGACATGACCCACGGGGAGGACCGCGAATGGCTCGTGCGCGCCGCCGCGCGGGGTCTCTCCATCATCGGGATCGACGAGACACTGCTGCATTACCGCACCAGTATCGGCGGGCTGTCGACCGATCTGGAAAAGATGCATGCGGGCTGGCGCGAAAGCGTGAGGACCGCCGCCGACCTCGACGCCCTGCCTCCGCCCCGCGTGCTGTGCGCGGCGGAGGCGGTGTACCTGCGCTACCTCGCGCGCCGGGCGCTGCGCCTCGGCCTGCCGCCCCGGGTCGCCGCCGACTATGCCCTGCGCGGCGTCACGCGCTCGCCCCGGGGCTTCCTGTCGGACGGCGCGCGCGGGCCGCTGACCCTCGGTTCCGCCCTCGCCGCCACGGTCGCGCCGCGCCTGATGCGCCGCGTCCTCGTCAATCGCTGAAGGAAGCTTCCCATGACATCCTGCACCATCGTCATCCCCGTCTACAACGGGGAGAACACCCTCGTGGTGGCCATCGACTCCGCGCTCGCCCAGACCCATGACGATTTCGAGGTGCTGGTGGTCGATGACGGCTCCACCGATAGTTCCGCCGAGATCGCGCGCAGCTATGCCGACCCGCGCCTGCGCCTGTACCGGCAACCGAACGGGGGCCTGAATGCCGCGCGCAATGCGGGGATCCGCGAGGGGCGCGGGGAGTATGTCGGCCTGCTCGATGCCGACGACCTGTGGGAGCCGACCAAGCTGGCCCGGCACGCCGCGCATCTGGACGCGGACCCGGAGATCGGCCTGTCCTTCTCCGGCAGCTGGATGATGGACGAGGCGGGGCGGGCCACGGGCCTGCGCCAGACGCCGCAACTGACGGGGATCACGCCGCGCGTTCTCGCCACCCGCAATCCCGTCGGCAACGGTTCGACCCCGCTGATGCGCCGCGCGGCCCTCGCCGATATCGCCCATCCGCATCCGGGGGGCGCGCAGGGCGAGACCTGCTGGTTCGACGAGGAACTGCGCCAGAGCACCGATATCGAATGCTGGCTGCGCCTGTCGCTGACCACCGGCTGGCGGATCGAGGGGATCGGCGAGGCGCTGACCGGCTATCGCCTCAACCCGCACGGCCTGTCGGCCAATATCCCGCGCCAGCTGGAGACATGGACGCGCATGATGGAGAAGACGGCGCAATACGCCCCCGATTTCGTCGCCGAGCACGGCGCCATTGCCCGGGCCTACCAGCTGCGCTACCTCGCCCGCCGCGCCGTCAGTCTGCGCGATCCGGCGCTGGCGTGGAACCTCTCGCTGGCCTCGCTGCGCACCGCACCGCGCATCGCCCTCGAACAGCCCGCCAGAACCGTCACGACGCTCGGGGCCGCCACGGTGCTGCGCCTGTGCGGCAAGCGCGTCTACGGCGCCTCCGAATCCGTCCTGCTCCGGCTGGCGCGACGCCTGTCGCGACACGCCGCCCCCGTCTCCCGCCCCGCCTCGACCTGAAGGAACCGCGACCGATGCCCTCATCCCCGAAGACCATCCATCTGATAGACGACCGCCGCATGGGGGGCGTGACCCGCTTTCTGGACCGCGTGGCCATCATGCGGCCCGACGACGACACGCTGTTCGTGAAGCGCGGCGGCATGCGCGGCCATGCGCACGAGGCGGGCACCATCGTCTCGCATCTCGCCATCTCGTGGCGGACGCTGCCGATGCTGGTCACGCTGCGCGCCAGCAACCCCGATGCGCGGATCATCCATGCCGAGCACAGCTACTGCGCGGGGTTCGAGGCGCATTGCGTGCTGCCGCGCAGGCAACACCGGTTCCACACCTTGCTGCGCACGGTCTACGCCCTGTTCGACGAGGTGATCGCCGTGTCGGAAGGGCAGGCGCGGTGGATGCGCGCCATCGGCGTGGTCCCCGACCGCAAGGTCCGCATCGCGCCGCCGCTGGTCGAGCTGGCGCCCTTTCTCGACGTGGCGGATTTCGTCCCCCGCCGCGCGCCGCGCTACGGCTTCGTCGGTCGGCTGGACCGTCAGAAGGGGCTGGACACGATCCTGCCCGTCTGGCGCGAGACGGCCCCGGCGGCGGCGCGGTTCGAGGTCTATGGCGACGGCCCGATGCGCGAGGAGCTGGAGGCGATGGCGGGGCGCGACCCGCGCATCGCGTTCCACGGCCTGACCGATTCGCCGTCGGGCGCCTATCGCGCCTTCGACGTCGCCCTGATGCCCTCGCGGTGGGAGCCGTTCGGGTTGAGCTGTCTGGAAGCGCGCGCAGCGGGGCGGCCCGCGCTGGTCGCCCCGGTCGACGGGCTGCCGGAGCAGGTGGCGCGCGGCGGCGGGCTGGTCGTGCATGGCGGAGAGGAGGAATGGGCCGCGCTCTTCGCCAGCAACGCCGCGTCCGTCGGGGCACCCGAAGCCGCCCGGCGCACCGCCGTAAGCGATGCCGGCAATGCGCGCCTTCGCTGGGCGCGCATCCTGAACGGAGAGGACGCCGCCACCCCCCTGCCCTCGCGCGAGGGCGCGGCGACGGCGGCGGAATGATCCGCCCCGTTCGCTTGAAGCGCGAGGGTCGGGGCGCTACCTGACCCCGCATGGAATGGCGCGCCGAAGGCATCCTCCTCTCGATTCGCAAGCATGGCGAAAGCGCGGCGATCATCGAGACGCTGACGGCGGAACACGGGCGCCATGCCGGCCTGATGCATGGCGGTACCAGCCGCCGCCATACCGCCACCCTGCAACCGGGCAACCAGATCTCGATGACGTGGCGGGGGCGGTTGTCCGACAATCTCGGCACGTATTCCGCCGTCGAGCTGGTCCATTCGCGCGCCGCGACCGCCCTGGGCGACCGCGAGGCGCTGGCGATCCTCGATTCGACGCGCGCGCTGTTGACGACGCTCCTGCCGGAGCGCGCGGCGATGCCCGCACTCTATACCGGCACCCTCGCCCTGCTCGACGCGCTGGAGGATGCCGATGCCCGCCGCCTCGCCTATGGACGGTGGGAGGTGATGCTGCTCGCCGAACTCGGCTTCGCGCTCGATCTGGATCGCTGCGCGGTGACAGGATCGCGGGAGGGGCTGGCCTATGTCTCGCCGAAATCCGGGCGGGCCGTAACGGCGGAGACGGGGGCCGAGTACGCCGACCGCCTCCTGCCGCTCCCCGCCTTCCTGACCGCGACCGGCACGGCCCCCGACCGCGCCGCACTGGCCGAGGCGCTGACGATGACGGGATATTTCCTGGAGACCTGGGCCATCCAGAACGGCCTCGACCGCGCCGTCCCGCCCGCGCGAGAGCGGCTGCTCGCCCTGTTGCAGCGTCAGGTGAAAGGCCAGGGCAGGTCGACGTATTCCTGAAGCAGGCCGGGCGGGAAGTCGCGGTTCAGCGATCCGGCCATCAGGCACATGAACCCGATTCCCAGCGCCGTGAGCAGGAACACCCGCCCCCATCCCAGCCCCGCGCGCACCCGCAGGAACGACACGAGGAAGATGCCCAGCGCGAGGATGAACCCGAGCAGCGCCGACAGCACCAGCAGCATCGCGAACCACGCGAGGGTGATCCACAATCCGTGCGGCGCCGTCGCGTCCTCGCCCCCCGCCTCCCGGTCGGCGAAGAGGGGCGAGGCCTCGTCGGCGCGCATCATGCCGAACAGCAGGAAGATGCAGGCGACGATGGCGACCGAGGAGACGGTGAGCGGAAAGATCTTGTCGCTCATCAGATTGATCGAGAAAGCGTCGTACCACGCGACGCACAGATAGGCGGTGACGCAGAGCAGGAAGACCAGCGGCGCGCGCTTCCTGCCCGTCTCGACCGTGCCTTCGGGCAGGATCTGCCTGGCCTGACGGATGCCGACGACGACCGACACGACGATGACGACGAGCAGGACCAGCGTGATCGGCGAGGCGATGTACTCCATCCCGTCCTCGAACGACCGGCGAAACTTGGACCGCGCGATCTGGTTCGCCATGTTCGAGAAATCCTCCGCCTGGGACGACAGGACGAAGCCGATGAGGAAGGCCGGGCGCGACCAGTCGAACCGGCGCAGGAGGATGCCGAGCAGGCCGATGCCGAACAGGGCCATCAGGTCGCCCAGCGACTGGCGCGACTGGAACGCGGCAAAGGCGATCATCATGAAGAGGAACGGCGCGAGCAGCGTGAAGCGGATCGTCGTCAGCCGCGCGATCTGGCCCGACAGCGCGATGCACAGCCCCGCGCCGATGACGTTGGCCAGCGCCAGCGACCAGACGATGGTGTAGGTGATGTCGAGGTTGTTGGTGATGAGCTGCGGCCCGGGATCGTAGCCGAGCAGGGCCATCCCGCCGATGAACACCGCCATCGACCCCGACCCCGGAATTCCGAAGATCAGCGTCGGAACCAGCCCGCCGCCCTCCTTGGCATTGTTCGAGCTTTCCGGCCCGATGATGCCGCGGATGTCGCCGGAGCCGAAATTCTCGCGATCCTTCGACGATTGTACGGTATGGCCGTAGGCGATCCAGTCGACGACAGACCCGCCGAGACCCGGGATGACGCCGACGATGACGCCGATGATGGAACACCGGATCGACAGCCAGATATTGGCCGCCCAATCGCGCACCCCCGCGAACCACCCCGCCCCGAGCGAGCCGCCCCGGGCGATGGCGCGGTCCTGCCGCAGCAGGGCGACGATCTCGGGGATGGCGAAGATGCCCAGACCCACGATAACCAGCTTGAACCCGTCGACCAGATACGGCACGTCGTAGGTCGACATGCGCAGGCTGCCCCCCGCCGCCGCCTCGCCTATGGTGCCGAGCATGAGACCGAGACAGGCGGCGACCACGCCCTTGAGCACCACGCGCCCGGCGAGGATGGCGACCATCGACAGGCCGAGAATCGTTATCATCAGCATTTCGGGGATGCCGAAGGCCAGTACGAGAGGCCGCGCGATGAGGATGAAGAACGTCAGGACCGACGCGCCTAGCAACCCGCCGAACAGCGACGAGGCGAAGGCCGCCGAGAGCGCCCGCGCGGCCTCGCCCTTCTTGGCCAGCGGAAAGCCGTCGAGCACGGTCGCCTGCGATGCCGAGGAACCGGGGATGCCCATGAGGACGCTGGCGAAGGTGTCGGATGTGGGGATCACCGCGATCAGGCCGACCATGAGGGCGAGGCCCGATACCGGCTCCATCCCGAAGACGAAGGGCAGGACGAGCGACAACCCCGCGATGCCGCCCAGCCCCGGAAAGACGCCGACCGACAGGCCGAGCAGCACGCCCATGAGCAGAAAGAGCAGTTGTTCCGGCTGGAGGATCAGCGAAAAGGCCTGGCCGAGGGCGGGCAATGCGGTGGCGAGCAGGTCCATGATCGTCCTTCGGTATACCGCCTATGGCGTATCCAGCAACGCGGCCACCCGCTTCGGGGCGGTCAGGCGAAAGCTGCGCTCGACGAGCGAGGCAACCTCGTCCCAGTCGGGACCGTCATCCAGCCGCACCCCGATCCAGCCTTTCGAGCCGACATAGGGCGGGCGGAAGAATCGCGCCGGGTCGGACCCGATCAGGATTTCCTGCGCCCCGTCCGGGGCCTTCATCCAGACGGACAGGCGACCGTCGCCGGTCTTGACCATGGCGAAGATCCTGTCACGCACGCGAAAGGTCGGATCGCCCCATGCTTCCTTCTCCGACGCCTGAGGCAGCGCGAGACAGAGAGCACGGAGGCGCTCTGCATAGAGGCGATCCGTAGGCGTGGTCATTTACTTGAGCGAAACGCCGTAGCGGTCTTCGAGCCAGCCGATGACGAATTCCTTCGCCTGCTCGGGCACCTGCGTTCCCTGCTTGAGGGTCGATGCCGCCATCTCGCCGGTCATCTGCGGATAGACGCCGAGGCGCGCTTCGGAGATTTCGGCGAAGTCGTCGCGCGCGTGCACCTTGGCGAAGGCGTCGGAGAACGTCTCGATCATCTCCTCCGTCGCGCCCTGGGGTAGGAAGACCATCTTCTGCGCTGGGAAGCCCGCGACGAAGAACGCCTTCCACGCCTCCCACTGCTCGCCCTCGGTCTCGCAGCCCGCCGTGGCCTCGCACACTTCCTTGAAGGTCGCGACGTCGGGGAAGGTCGGGTCGCGGACGATGTTGCCGTCCTCGTCCAGTGCGCCCCAAGTCATCATCGGCACGGCCTTGCCGTCCTCGACCAGCGGGGTCACGCCCTTGAGGAAGGAGGACGAGGTCTGGTAATCGATATTCGCCTCGCCGCGCTCGAACATCAGGCGACCGTCACCGCGCCCCTTGATGCCGAAGACCGGCTCGACGTCCAGCCCCAGCATCTCCCACGCCAGCAGCGGCACGAGGTCGAGGCGCGTGGCGCCCTGCGAGCCGTAGATGAAATCCTCGTCCTGGAGACCGGACGCGTCCAGCCCGTCCATCTTCTCGGACAGTTCGGGCGGCAGGTACGCCACGCCGCCGGTGCCCGACGCCAGCACGACATTCCAGTCGTCGTATTCGTAGCGCACGCGCGGGTCGCCCAGCAGGTAGGGGAACTGCGTCGAGCCGGAGGAGCCGAAGATGGTCAGGCCATCGGGTTCGGCCTGTTCCTGGAACCAGTTGGCCCCCTTGGTCGAGCCGGCGCCGGGCATGAACTTGACCACGACGGTCGGCTCGCCGGGCAGGGCTTCGGACAGGAGCGGGGCGTAGAAGTTGGCCCATTTGGCCGATCCGCCCGATTCGGAGAACGGGATCACCCATTCGACGGTTTCGCCCGACAGGTCCATTTCGGCCTGTGCGGCGGTGGTAAAGCCGGCGGCGGCGACGATCGCGCAGGCGACGCGGCGCGTGATGCGGTGCAGGGACATGAACGTCCTCCCATGATTGCGGCCCGTTATCGGGCGCATGTTTCTTGTTCGTCACCCCTGTGGAGTAACGTCCCGTTCACTCTTGCAGCAACATCGCGGCGGCGCAAGGGCAGGACCGGCGAATACACTCATCGGAAGTCGTCACCCCGACGATATGCCGCTACCGCTCCGTCAGCTTCAGCTCGATACGGCGGTTGCTCGCATAGGCTTCGGCGGTATTGCGGGTCGAGAGCGGGCGGAACTCGCCGAAACCGGTGGGGGCGAGGCGGCGCGGGGCGATGTCGTGCTCGGCGATCAGGTAGCGGGCGACGGAAAGCGCGCGGGCCTGCGACAGCTCCCAGTTATCGGCGTAGGGCGTGCGCCCGGGCAGCATCGCGCGGCGGTCGGTATGGCCATCGATCCGCAGGATCCAGTCGACGTCGTTCGGGATTTCGGAGGCGATGTCGGTCAGGATGTCGGCGAAACGGCCCAGTTCCTCCACGCCCTGCTCGTTCAGATCGGCGGACCCCGGCTCGAACAGCACCTCGGACTGGAAGATGAACCGGTCGCCCCGGATGACGATATCGTCGCGCCCGGCGAGGGCCGCGCGGACGCGGCCGAAGAATTCGGAGCGGAAGCCCGACAATTCGTCGACCTGATCCTCCAGCAGCGCGTTCTTCTCGGCGAGGGCGACGTTGAGCCGTTCGCCCAGGCTCGCGATGGTCGCGCCCTGCTCCTCGCTGTCCCCGGCCATCTGCTCGCGCGCCTGCTCACTGATCTCCAGTTCGGCGGAGATGGCAGAAAGCTGCTCGCGCAGGGCGCGGGTCTGTTCGTTGAGGAGGGCGAGCTGTTTCTGCTCCTCTTCCGACGCCTCGCCCAGCGTGGCGAGTTCGGCGCGGGCCATCGCCAGCATCACGTCCTTCTCGCTCAGGGCCTCGCTCGTCTCGCCGATGCCCTCCTTCAGCGCGTTCTCGGCCTCGCGCGCGGCGGCGAGGAGGATGAGCGTTTCCTCCGCCCTGGCGCGCTCGTCGTCGAGGGCGAGTTCCATGGCGGTGAGTTCGGTGGTGGATTCGGTCAGACGCTGGCGAAGGGCCTCGGCCCCGGCGACCTCCAGCGCGCGGGCGCGCTCCTCGTCGCTCAGCATGGTCGCGGTCTCGTTCAGGGCGGCTTCGGTCGATGCCAGATCGCTGCGCAGCGTCTCGGCCAGCGCCTCCAGCGCGCGCTGTTCGGCGAGGGCGCGCTCGGCCTCGGTCCGCTGGGCGTCGCGCTCGGTCTCGGCGACGGTCAGGCGGGCGGCGGCGGCTTCGAGGCGGCGCTCGGCTTCGGTCTTCTCGGTCGATATCCGGTCGAGCGAGGCGCGCATCAGCGTCTCGCGCGTCTCCGCCGCCATGCGCTCGCCCTGCTCCAGCGACAGCATGTCGGACAGCGCGTCGAGGCGACCG
>Ga0209831_1002033_pt1 | contig 17910 bp, 20 predicted proteins | sample Maine_Asex4_meta_FD_187451 | JGI IMG/M metagenome (GOLD analysis project Ga0209831, IMG submission 187451) | Marine algal microbial communities from Maine, USA - Maine_Asex4_metaG (SPAdes) (version 2) | ecosystem: Host-associated > Algae > Red algae > Unclassified | place: Maine, USA | collected...
CCCACGAGCGGGGTCGTCACCCCGCCGCGCAGCGCGCCTGCGCGCGGCGGGCGGGCCGGCCAACACGGCGCACGGGCGGGCGGGTGGATCGACCGGCGCGCGACTGCGCGCCTCAACCGCACCGGTAGATGGCGTCAGCAACCACCGTCGCGCCGCCGCGACAGAAGCCGGCGCGCAGGCACGATCACCCGCTGGTCATCGTGGGCGCTTCGAACCCCGGAAGTCGCTGCGCGCGGTCGCCGCGCGCAACTCGGGGCGGCGGGGGAGGGCAGAGGGGCAGGCGCAGTCCGGGTCCAGTGACCCCTGTGGCAGGACAGTCCTTCTGAGCCACGTAACTCTATTCGCTTTTGGCGTCATCGCGACCTTTCCGACGCTGACACGCCCTCAGACCCCTGAGGACACGAATGCAGACTGCCACCTCTAAAACGGAGAGCAAGTCCCTTGCTCTAAGTATATGTGTGCATCACTACACTTTGAGACCACCTTGTCCTAAAGGCCACGGAACTTGTATTAGATATCCAAATGAAAAGTGCCTCCTAACTTGATCGGCTGTGAGACAAGTCGGCCTACTCCTGGACTGCGAGTGAGCCAACACGCGCTCGAACGTCCAAGTCGCGCTTATCTTCTTGGCCGACATTCGGGTTAGCGTATTGCAGAAAATAACCGATTGAATTCACCTCAAGCGTACCTTCAATTGGGCGAAATCACCGGGTAGCGTACATCCTTGTGTGTTGCGAAAGTCAAGTGTTCGGGTATATACCCGAAAAAAGTACGCGCGGATACACTTGAGAAGAACTACGCTTGAAGACCCCTGGTGTCAATGTCAACCTCCAGATCACGCCAGCACCGCCGTAGCTGAAACGCTTCCAGAGCCGAGATCTCCCAACGCCGCCCGCATTTTCTGCAACCTAGGTCCCCATCCCGGTGACCATCATTCTCCTGGTCATCGTCACGGTCGCGCCCGTCGACGCAGTCGCTGCCTAGCGAAGATGGCGCCCCGCTGCCGGCGCCCCCCCTCATCCACCCCTCCCGCCGAACCTGCCACCTCGTCAAACAAAACCGTGCGACGCGTCGCTGCTGCCGCAGCAGACGCTGCTGTACAGCACACGTACCCGCTGGCGTCGCCGGAGACTCGGCATGCCGTTGGTGTGGCGGCAGCGGCGGTATCTGCCGCCGCTGTAGCGCACTTTGAGGGCGCCGCTCCTGCTGCCAGCACACCTACTAGATCTACCGCACGCGGAACGGCACGCGCCGCGGCGGGTCACACGGGCGTCAGGAAGAAGCGCTAGCCACTAACAATCGGAGAAAAGCTGGAGATTATTCGTCTCACGGGGATGTTTGACAAGACGCAAGATTTGGTAAACGTTTTCCCCAAACCTACATCTGTAGCCGCTGTGCGGGCGGTGTGCTCGGTCAAGTCGAGGATGTCGCTGCAAGGCCGTGCCGCAAGCGGGGAGCCGCTGGACTCCATACGGGTGCGGCCGTCAACCATGGCGGACGTGGATCGCGAGTTGCGTCGTTGGTATGAGATAGTGGACGGCCCGGGGCCAGACACTCTGCCTTTGTCGATGGCAGTTTTGCAGCAGCGGGCTCGCGAGATTGGGGAGCGGCTGGACAAATCCGGCTTTTCGGCGTCAACGGAATTTGTGCGGCGGAGGGCTACAAGGCACAACCTGGTCAACTCGTCACTTTGGGGCACGGGCGGGTCGGCGGCCACTTATGCGGCGGCGGCACAAGAGCGGATGGCGCAAATACGGGAGGACCTGTCTGCCTCTGAGCCCGACCAAATCTACAATATGGATGAAACCGATCTCTTTTTCCGGTGTCTCCCAAACCGCGCGTACGTGACCGCTGGGCGGCGGCGGCGCGTTCGCGGGACCAAGACTATGAAAGCTAAAGACCGCGTGACGCTAGTTTTGGCATGCAATGCAACAGGCACCCACAAGATCCCCGTGACCATTATTGGCACTGCTCAAGTTCCAGTTTGCTTCAAACCTCTGCCGGCGGCGTGCTCTCTACCGTACGTCAACCAAAAGTCAGCGTGGATGGACGCCAACGTCTACAAAAAATTATCCATCACGGTTTTCGTGCCTGCCGTGCGGGCGCGGACGTCACTACCTGTTGCGCTGGTCGTGGACAACTGCGGCGCACACTCGAAGCTGGAGCACCCTCAGGTCGCTACCATCCCTCTACCACCTAACGTTACCTCCGTCCACCAGCCCCTCGACGCCGGCATCATCGCGGCGCTAAAGTGCAGGTACAAACGGCGGCTGCTGGCTTTTGTGGTTGAGGCGTTCGAGCGCACGCGGGTCACACAATTGGCTGACGCTCACGTACGGCAGAGCGCATCCATAGGTGGTCCTTCGGCGGCGGGGGCGCCCGCAACTGGTACCGGCGTGATCACTCGCGCTCCAGAAGGGGTTGTGATGGAGGCGTCGCGACCCACAGAGAGCGCGACTGACGGTCAGGTCGGTGGGTGGGGCCTAACGGGACCGCCGGACAACAGGACAGCGACGAAGGAGAACGCCGGTGGCGGTGTGACTGTGATATTTCAGCCACATTGTGAGGAAAGCGGTGAGGCCACTTTTGCCTCGGTATTGGGGTGCGCCAGACTTGTGCAATCTTCTTCGGTGGCCGCGGCGGCGGGCACCACTATGGTGAAGTCCGGCGCGAGGGCGCCGGCGAGGGATGATTGGGCCACGGACAATCCTCCCCGGTTGCCTGCACGCGCTGTTGGTGTGGCGGCGCTCATCCCACTCGTTTCTGCGGACAAGCAGGCGTCCGCTTCAGCCGGGTTCTTTGGCGCTTGTGCTATTGTGCTGGCCGCCCCAGATCCAACGGGCGAGCCACGTGTGTACGTGGCCCCCGTTGTACCCAGCGTGCCAGCGCATCTTCCCCTTCGGCTGCCCAACGTGTGGGTTGAGGCCCCCCGTACTGAGGCTCTCGCAAGTGCTGGTCCGCGACGGCGCGCCCGTCGACGGCGCGCTGCCGAGCCATGCCCGGTGCGGGGCGTGCGTGATGGTGGGGAGGCTCACTTGCAGGACGTGGCCGAGCTGGATGGGGAGGAGTGGCAGGACATGGAGCCAGCCACCATGGCGCACTGCTGGGTGAAGGCGCGCATTCTTCCTCCAGAGATAGAGGCACGCCTGGTCTCTCAGCAGGGTTACTATCGCAACTCCTTGCGAGCTGTATCGGATGAGGCTGCGAAAAGGATTGTCCGTCTGCAGTCGTGCGCTCTGGGTGGCACTTGCTTTGGGGACGCACCCCCCGTCGAGCGGCAAGTGGCCGTCGAGACATGGTTGGACCTGGAAAGTGACCCGGAAGCTATACTGGACACGGCAGACGCTGGTTTCAGTGAGGGACAGAGCAGCTCATCAGATGCGATGGACACCGGGTCTGACTACGATGGAGATGAGCAATAAATGGCCATCAGGCCGTTTGACACAGACTATACCACGAGCACATTCAGGAAACGCGGCAACGGCTGATGATATAGCCTCGTCCTGAAACGAGAGAGTGCATGCGCATTAAAAGGAACTTGCGGGACAAGCGGCCGATGGTCCAGTACGGGAAAGGCGCCTCGTGCTTAAAAATGGGCAGAGATTGCCCAGGGGACTTCGTAATCGATAAAAAAGGGCCGACTTGAACAAACTTAGCAGCTCTCGCTCTGGGCGACCGGCGAGGCGTGAATGACGACTTGTCATCACTTTTCCTATTGAAGAATGAAGGGGGAGGGGCGGATGGTGGCTTTTTTCGCCCTCCCCCGTGTCTTTTTCTTGGCTGCGTTTGCGCCCGCTGGACGGTCGATCGCAGAGACGATGGCTGGTGCCGCCACCGCTTGTTCTTTCTTGCTTCACTGCGCGCGTCCGCTCGCGTATCAGTTTTCCCAACAGCCAAGTGACAAGTGAAAGGGGGGCGCGACAGGCAACTCGCACTGATCCCGTCCGCCCGCCAACATCTGACATTAACTGGACTTCACGGGAGCTGGTATTTGTGCTGTCCTTGGTGACAATTATTAAGTTCCAGCTACAGAGTGATCCTAATGCTAATGATGCGACCTCGTGGAAGACGAGCTGTGTCATGCGCCGGGCCCGTGCAGGAGAACCATGCACCTGAACGAACCTGGAACACATGCCGGTGCTGTTAAGGATCTGTTCTGTGAACTAGCGCCAACATGAGCCAAACCAATGCTTGATTTGTTTGGGCCTCCCCGTGCACAGACGACGGAGAGACGCGTGGGGGTGCGGCCGCGGTACTGCGAGCACCGCCTGGATTTCGCATCCTGATGAATCGGATGCGAGGCGGCACCGTGCCAATGTAGTAAGGACCTCGTGTGGCTCTGTGTGGCGCGACGCGGCCCGCCCTGCCACCGGCATTCATGAGCTCCTCTTGGGTCGTTCCGCGTGACTCCGCGTGTGTGCTCCCCCTGTCCCTCCTTCGTTAACATTTTCTGTACCCCTAGAATCGGCAGCCCTCCTCCGTTAGTCCGTGGTCACGGTGCGGCGACATGTCCTCGCCTAGGGCCCTGCGCGACCCCACACCACCGGGCACGCAAGTGTGGTGGCACGCCCCTTTTGGGGAGGAGCATCGGGCTACTGTGAAGCGTATCGCTGCGTGGAGCCCTCCGACTCAGCCGCCGGCCGATGTTGCTGGTCTGATTTGGAGCGTGCGGACCGCCTTTGCTGCTGGTATGGGCGTCGTTAAGGCGCAGGACTGGCGACGGGCGTGGTTTCTCTACTGCACGGAGAACCGAGCGGACCCGGACCGCAAACGGATCCGCCGGACGCTCGATGCCAGCATGCGGCGCCTGCACGGGCCGGCCGCCCGCAGGGCGGCCGACGGCAAGGCGGTCGACGGCGACGGCGACGGGGCGGCCGACGGTGACTTTGGAGCGGACGGCGGGACGACAGACGGCGACGGCGACGGGGCGGCGGACGGCGGGGCGGTAGACGGCGGGACGGCCGACCACAGGACGGACGGCGACGGGGCGGCGGACGGCGGGGCGGCAGACGGCGGGACGGCCGACCACACGACGGACGGCGACGTGGCGACCGACGGCGGGTCGGCCAACGGCGACGGCGACGGGGCGGCCGACGGCAACGGGGGGGCGGACGGCAGCACTACCGACGGCGACGGCGACGGGGAGGCCGACGGCGGGGCGGGGGCCGACGGCGGGACGGCCGACCACCGGGCGGACGGCGACGGGGCGACCGGCGGCGGTGCGACGGACGCGAGGGCGCCTCCACCCCTCTCTCGATGCCAGTGTTGGCATGGCGACGGGGACTTGCTGGACGCAGTTGATGCTGACGGCGTCCCTATGTTCCGCGAGGCCCTCTCGGGTGCCAAGAAGTGGTTGTTGGTTTACACCACGCCGCCGGCGACCGTAACGCCGGAGACGCTCGAGGGCGTGTCGGCGGCGCCCCCCTCTTTGCACAAGGCCTTACAGGATATCAATGGTTCCATCTACGTCGGCATCAAAGACAACACAGCCTGTGGCTGTGATTTGGCGACGGCAATGGGGCAAGTTGCGCGACAACACTCGGAGGCCAACCTGCCGGTGCGTCGTGGTGTGCGACGCATCGCCGGATCACACGGTACCTTATCCGTCAACGCACTTGCAGCAGAAAACGTGGGCGCGGTCATCGACTGGGACCTCACCGAGATGAGCAAGTACGCGCCCCCCTTCATCTCCGGCTCCAACAGCAAGGACGTCAAGGCGGAGTGGAAGGTGAGGTCTGAGGCCTCTAGCATCCGGCTGCAGCGCGGGCGGGGTCGAGACGGCCTGGGCGGAGCAGTCGGGGTCGCCTCCGAGGGCCCGCCTCTCGATTGGTGCTTCCCCTCCAAGGTCCTACCTGGTCTTCTAAATCAAAACCTGCGGTTGTGCAGTTTCCTCCTTCCGCCCCTTCCGCTGCGGCCGCGGCACTGCCGCCCTTAGTATCTTCCCGGCTGGTGCAGGACCGCGAGAAAGTGCGCCAGCTGGCTATGCGGCACAAGTTGGAGAACATGCCCATCTTTTCGGGCGATGGCCAGTACGTGCCGCTGTGACCGCTGGAGAAGGACCTGGGCTGGGAGGCCGCGCTCGATGAGTACGCGCTGGGGTTCATGGGGAGGGGAGCCACGAGGAGGCGGGCAACCGCGTGGGAGGTGGAGGCCAAGTTCGGTGACCGCTGGCGCTTATGTGTCGCGGACGCGGCGGACCGCCGGCGCTTGGGAAAGCTGCACTCGGCCCGCTCGCCGATCTACCGGGCGTTCCAGGTGGAGTACGCCAAGCGCGGCGCGGCCGTGGGAGTCGAAAAGGTCGTCTCTTTTGTGAAGGTCAAGTACAAGGGGAGGGGTGGGGCAATCGCTGTGCACAAGCTCGCCAGTCAGGACTACCCAGCCTCCAAGAAGTGAGCACGCGTGCATCTTCCGTTAGTGGTTGTTCTGTCTCGTGTGGAAAAAAAACGTGCTCGTTTTGTCTTTCTCACCGCTTTTCCGACCAACACCCTCCCTCCCTCGCTTTAGTGCTCTTCAAGGTTCTGCATGCGGTGCCACCTATATGATGCTATCATTAATATGTGGTTTTTGTCACTTTTTTTATGACGAGCCTTTATCTTGTCTCTGCTCAAGCGGTCCAGGACCGCGGCATGCACACAGCTGTGCCACGAGTATGATACAACTATTAATATTTGTTTTTGGTATCGATTTTTCCAGGGTACCTTTTTCTGCTCTCTACTCAAGCGTTACAACAGCACGGCATGCGAGCAGCGGTGCCACCAGTATGATACTATTATTAATAATATTTTTGTAACGGTTTTTCAAGCGCATCTTTTTCTGGTATGTACCCACCGCGGCATGTGAGCAGCGCCCTTGCGTGCCCATCACCCACAAGTCATGGACCGGTCAAGGACAATCGATTTGTCGTACTGTTATCTCTATGAACCGTGGTAGACTGCATCTATAGCGCTCTCACTCTGCCCTGTCGGTGAGGCAGCCGAACCTTCTGCCGTAAGCTAGGCACCTGAAACGCGGGCGTGGGCGGGTGTCTTCCCTATCCCTCCATACGTGGCATGAAAGCCCGTGCCAGGGGCTTTTCCACGAGAGTCTCGTCATCTTCGTCACACAGTTTCCGGTGCTCACTCCAAGGGGGAGATTTCGAAGTGTGGTAAGAGTGTGCGGTGAGCGATGGCGGCGGCGGCTGGTGAACAGACGAGGGAGGGGTGGGGAAGCCGAGGGGCGACAGGAGTCGTGGTGAGCGGTGGATTGGGTAGGTGGCGGTACACAGAGAGATGAAGAACTGTCTTATTGGGTATACTGGGGGGCTCATGAGTGCGCTCAGAGTGTCAGAGAAAGTGGGAAAGGAAGCACCTGAAACACTGCGTGAGCTTGGCTCACCGAAGGGGTTCCCGGCGACAGAAAACTGACCGGCTCGGCTTGGGCCCGTACTGAGGCGTGCCCTGGCGCATGCATTGTGTGTTCAGAGGCGTGAGAGACGTGGGCTTTGGTGCTGGCACTTGTCATGTCAGTTTTCCCGAAATGGGTGTTCGCTAAGTGAGTGTCGCTTAACTGTGAACGATCGCAGCGATCTTCCCAAAACGTTTTGTTGAAATTGCGATCCCCCTGCCTGCGGTGCCTACCCTGGTGATTTTCAAGTACATTACTCGTCGGACGCAGCAGGCTACTGTCGGATCGATCGTTGATTGCACTGAAGCAGGCAGGTCCGACATTGATCCGACGATCAAGTCAGAGATACTCCAATACAGTGCGTTCTCGTTAATAGAGAATCATTTACAAGAGAATATGGGTCGCGAGTCTTCCATTCCAGTCCGTGCAGGCCACTTTTATGGATATTCAGCTGAATCAGCCGTCTCCTATAACGAGAACGCACGGTATATTGCTGACCTCCAAAAAATGGCGGTTGCAGAGTGGTTGCAATCATTCAACAGCGTACGTGGACCAATGGAAAGATTAGGGATCATGTGAGTTTCTTACACAGTCTCCTTATGGAGCTCTGCGCACTGGAAACGCACATGATGATCTCAAGTAATGTGAAGAAATTTGTTGATCTCATGCAAAATCACAGGTCTGGCCCGGAACCCTCACTTCAGACCCAAGCAAGCGGCCAAAAAACTTAGGAAACCTCATTGTGGGTTGCAATGGCTCTGCGTAACTCCTACAAGACACGTTGATTTGCTTGCAAGATTATTGGCAGAAACTCTCAGCCAATAGTTTGATCGTGGCTTGTCGAACAGCCGATCCGACTTCACTTCTACGCTTCGTCGTCGGCTCTGCCTCTTTTCTTTCTGCAACCGCCATTTTTTGGAGGTTAGCAAAAATACGGATAGTTCTTCGGCGCATCCAGCGGCACTGACCCTGGACTGTTCTACCGATTTAATGCTGACATGGTACTGGACTTGTCCCACACTAGTGCACGGATTAATGTGAGATCAGGTGACAGATAAACCTGGGATCCATCCAGGAACTGTTTCCAAGACTGTCTGTCGGATAGTTCTGCGGCGCATCTAGCGGCACTGAACCTGGACTGTTCTACTAATTTAATGCTCACAAAGCCATGCGCTCACAAATTGGATAGGACGGAGATCATTTGAGTGTCGATATCGTAGGATTGAGTCGCCACAGCAGCCGGCGCCCGTTCTCCATTCTTTTCTTTATTTAGAGACAGAGGCAGATGGGTGGAAAGAGAGCAAGCTCTTACGGGCAAAAGCTTCCGGAACACCACTGATGCCGGGCCGCAAACTTGACGAAGAGACCATCCTGACGTCAACTGCTGCAACAAAGTAGAACATTAGTTTTTGGCATGATTGAGGAGCTGCCAACCAGACTAGCCGTGCGCTGCTCCATGGAGCTGCCTGAGGACTCTCCATCGTGTGGTTTGGGGGACTCCCTTCATAATCGACTGCGAAACAGTGTCTCAGGAAATCCTGCCATTTGTTGCATCTTCTGCACCGTGGATAATCACAGAGATTCATCGCCCGCAGGTTCCCCTACGGCGGTGCAAGATTGGTTCTTATGGATTATATTAAGGAAAAAGACAGAAAGCAAACAAAGAAAGCAAACAAAAATAGCAGCCACTCTAAGGAAGTGATAGATGCACCCGCTTCCACGGGTAGAAAGAAATGTCCCTGGGCCGGGGCCAGAGGGCCGCCAAGGGCATGAAGCAAGCCGTAACTGACCCACGTCAGCTGCTCTACGCTTGAGAAGGCGTGTGTTCGGCAATCGTCACCTTGACAATCAGTTGAGCGTGTTCTCTAGTCAGCTTCCTCATCAGAAAAATCAATATCACCGGCCTTCAGGTCCCTCAGCTCGTCCCACATGCAGCGAACAACGCTCTTGCGAGCCTCGGCGCTCTCAGGACGCAAACATTCGGGAAAATCCACAGCATCTACGTACTTCAGCAAGCAGGCTGCTCCACTAGCTCGAACAGAGGTCCACGCTTCAGTAGCGTCCAACAGAAGCAGCTCAGCAATGATGGACGTCGCAGTCCCATTCAGGTCAAGCGGTCGCTCCATCTCCCGGGCGCCGTCCTTTAGCTTCAAGCGGTAACTGATGTTGTCCGGGGTGGCCAGCGTGGCCAGCTCCGCTGCTTCAGACGCATTTTGCGCCTTAGTGGTTCTCGTCTGCAAATTTGAAGAAGGCAGATGCACGAGGACCACGCCTGCGACGCTCCATAGTGCTTGGTTTAACCACAACCAATGCCTCTATCAAGCAGCGAAACTCACATACGAATAAAAGCAAGCGACGGCCTGGCGAGAACAACACAGGGTCGCAGGGCAGAAGGTCCCACGCTAGGGGACTGCAGGGATGACGCTGCCTCGTGCGAACACGACGAGTGCCCCGCACCCACCACGGTCACGTTACACAACCGGTGGAGATGACATGGAACACACAGCAGAGCTCAAGGCGAATGGCGTGGCGGGGACGCAGGCTCCTCGCACCGCAAACCGCAACTGGACGATACCAACGGAGCACATCAGGCACAGGGTCGCTGCAGTCACCTGCAGGAGCACGGAGTAGTACGGCACAGCACAGTGTGGGACGCCTGAGGCTGGAGCGGTGCATCACGAAGAGAGCTACTAGGAGCCCGAGCTCGTGAGTTACATTCACGGGTGGAGCGACTCCATGTGGGCGCAAGCCCGAGCTGTATACTCCGGGCACATCTATATGATCTCCACGCTGATGATGATAGTGCCCAGGACTTTCATTCCGACAGTATCAAGGAGTAGACTTGCAGACTATCCCGGTGCAAAGACCTGAGATCATTGTGAGGTGAATCGCAGGCCTTTCTGCCAGTTGATCCAGCTGACATTCTTTCACCCTGTCCTCCGATTGATCTCGCGGACTATTCGTCATCCAGTCTCCGTCCGATTCACAGCTCGATCCTCTCTACTATCCTCAGGAAAAGGACTGGCGGTCGTCGGGATCAGTTTGCAGGATGTCCTGGCGACAAATTCCCGGTCGGTTCCTCTCTCAGTTATGGGATGACCCCAGGATCAACGGTGGGAGATGTTCACGTCCATTCCTCCACTGATCCTGGGATTTACACACGGTTTTCTCAAAAACGCGTCTGACCAACCCCCAGAATCGATCTCGCTGAGTGAGAAAAACTATTCTCGATCATATCCCTTGAAAATTCCTCATCCGTGGCGAGGATTAAACAAGGACGAGCACACAACTCGTTGTGGACTGCGCCCCGAAGAGATCTCTACAACGCAGTTGCTTCCAGAGTAAGCAGCGAAACGTTTAGTGAAACACTTTGGAATATGTACATTCTCACTTTTTGGTGACTATTGAACAGTCAGAAAACTGTACTGTGACTATTGAGTATTTGAAGGGGCGTTCCTCTCAAACAGATGCAATCTTGGGGGGCTTCCAGTATGTTATTGAGTGCAACGCCGAAAGTGCAGTTGTTATTTCAGCGTTGGGGCGCTCATCATGGGCGACCTGCTCGACGCAGTTGACGGTCAGTGATTGCCGGAGGGAGTCCTTGGCCACCGCGCCCAAGGCAGGGGTCAGAAAGAAGGGGAAGTAAGGAGGGCAGGGAGGTGATGGGCTGCGAAAGGCGGCGAGGGGGCGGGAGCCGCGGGGACGTCGGGGGTGGGGGGAGGGCGACCTGGGGGGAGGGCGGACAGGGGGGGGAGGGCGGTCGGTGGGGGGACGGCGGCCAGGGGGAGGAGGAAGCACTGGGGAGGCGGAGATGACCGGGGGGGAAGCCGCAGGGCGCCGCCGTCAGGGGGCGGCAGTGCGACAGAAATCGCACCGGTCCCTCGCTAGACAGGCTTCGCTCAGGCCCCGTGGTTGAGGCGGGCGCCGCGTGGCCACTGCTGCAAACCACGGTGGACCCCCTCTCACAAGGTCAATCCATGGCTCTCAAAATAGTGGCGAGTCGACTCTAGTGGGAGCCGTCCTTTGATCGTGATTTGGTGGGGGAATGATCCGCGTGACTTTCGGTTGCACAAATTTAAAAGCCCGCTATCTTTGTTCTGCGATGTAGAAACAGAATAAGGCCTGCGCTTAGTTGAGCTTCCTGTGCTGTGACTTTTCGTGTGATGGCCAAAAATCTATGAAACGAACGCGCTGTGCCTTCATGTGCCGCGGTGCTGCGGAATGGGTGCGAACAATGATGGCACTTGCAACGCCAACTGCGATCCACTCTGCTTGTCCGGTCCTCGCTTTGGCCAATACCAGCCGACCAGCGCCCGCCGTCGACCCCTTCTGTCGCGCATACCCCGCCTCGCTGACTGTCAGCGCCGTACGCCCCCCCCCCCATTTCCTTCCGTGACGTTCTCCCTAGCTGTGCTTCTCCGCAGCTGTGTCGGCGCACACTTGGCGCCAAGCTGGGCGAGAGGGGCACTTCAGGACAGTGTCGTTGGGGTGCGTGTTGCGTCCGCCGTGGCTTCTTCAAACCGCAAGTTTGGGCGACGCTCCCACTCTGAAACCAAATTTGATCGACAGCGCGTACTTCTATCTTGTCCTTCATTGTCGCAGCAGTGAACTTGCATGGTGATCACTGTGACGAACGTACGCCGCTGGTTCACGTACGTTCGCCACAGTGATCACACTGTCACAAAGGTTAGCCAATCGGATGTCCCGCAGCGCTCGTCACATCACACGAACCTGCAACTAAGAACAGGCCTGAGGATTCTATAGTGGGGAGTCTCATCTTGCTTTTCATGTAGAGCTCGTAGCTGTGCTCTGTCAAATGTCGACCACCGCCAGAAATGTCAACCACATTACAGTAAAAGACTGCCGCAAGGATCGTTGCAAGTAAGCCCGATTGACTTCACAGTTGGCTCTTTCGTCGTCCCGTTCTCGACGAAGTTTGCCTTCCGACGTTTTCCATCGACCCTCACAGCATACATCGCACTCGACCGATCCTGCATAGTGCTGCGCACCCCGTCACCTCCCGTCCTCTTTTTTTTTTGGCATGCAACAACGATTTCTTCCTCAGATACGGCCTCACCGACGTCGACGGAGGGTGCTCCAAGCCGCCGCAAGTGGGGTACTCGACTCGCCCCCGAGATACGTGACAAGTTGTCAGCTGCTCGCGAGGAGCTGGGTACCGATAGCGTGGTAAGACTGATGTCTGCCACTGGTGCCTCCCGGTTGAACATCCGTACCTGGGTGCGACACGGCGGGGCTGTCGTCAAGCTCGGGCGCCCCACGTTTTTCTCCGTCCTTCGCCGAGATGTGCAAGACAACGGGTACAAGATTCGAAAGCCGCTGGCGGGGTACCTGGATGAAGGGGCGGAGGTGCATCGACGCGAGAAGCCGGGCTTTGACGGGCCCCTATGGGAGGTGTTTGCCAGCTTCGCCGCGCGGCACGTGGGCAAGCTGTGTTCGCGGGAGTGGAAGGTCCTTCTAATGGACAGGTGCAGGGTTCACGCGTCACATGTCGATTTGCGCGTGCTGAAGGCCTCCAAGGTGGTGGTTTTGATGATTCCCTCCCACCTGTCACACATCCCACAAGCCCTGGACAAAGATACATTTCTCAAAACCAAGAGCGACGCACGGTCCGGCATGCGCTCCCTACTCGCCACTATACCTCGTCACGCCACGTTCAACCTAGTATACCTCATGGGCGTCATCCGCCGGGCTGCTTTCACCGGCCTCTCATCCGTCTACGTTATCAGCGGCTTCCAAAAGACGGGGACGTGGCCGATTGACCCGTCGGTTGTCAACATTGACCGACTCGTGAAGGGTAAGGGGGCTGCCAACGTCGTGCGGACGGTGTACCTGGAGCAGCTGGCTCTGCGCCTCGGGCCTGAACCACGGCGCGATATGCGGGAGCCAGTCATCTCGTTTGGGTCGATATCGACGCGCGGGCGCGCCATAGAGGCGACGAGTGACGCCATGCTCGAGGCCATGGACGAGCTGACTACTGCCGCAGCGGGGAAACAAGCAGCCAAGGACATGTACCAGGCGGCCAAAAGCGCATGGTCGTCAGAATGGTCAACAATTAGAACACAATAGCTACGACTCGATTGTCGTAGTGCCATGCACAATCGATTGAAGGACTCATGGAGGCAGGAGCACATCCCGCGGAGGTCAGTACAGTCTTTCTCCATTTCTGTATGTAGCTTCCTTTACTATGCACCCCTGCATCGTAACGAGACATCATGGCACTGGCAGGAAGGACAATTCTGCCGTCTTCTGCACGAAAAAAGAGGGCTACATGAGGGTTTTCCAGGTGACGAAAAGGGTGGACAGCATTGGAGAAGGACTGTAATTTGCTCCACCTGGATTGTTGAAACAGGACCGCTCCTCTTCATAGGCCACGACCAATGTCAACGATGAGTTGGCACTTGTCGCGGAGTGGACAGCCACGCCAGATGGCAGAAAGAGAGAGCCTTGCAGCCAATACCTGCCAACTTACCAGCACCTAGCTCGACGGGTCGCACGTCGCGGGAAAGATTGCACCTACAGGCGACGACGAGAAGTGGCATCAGCGTGCGTGCTCGACCGTGGCTACCATTCGGTTCCGAGGCTGGCCAGGTCTGCGGTGCGCATGCCTCCCTGCTCCTTCGTGCTGAAGACATGACCGGTCACCGCCTGGCCAGCACCGATTGATGCTGGGGTTCCGGACCCCAGAGCAAACGTCAAGATGTGCGTTCGCACGGGTGGTCAGCGTGGGACAACAGGTGGGCTCCTAAAACCCAGTCTCAGCTCACCGGCAAAACCCAAAGATGCCGACGCCAGTCACTTGGCTCAGCCAAGTTGGCTAACGACAATTTTCCACATTTAAGGCATTTTATCTCCAGGCGGGTGCGATCTGTCGTCGCAGCCAAAATACTCCGACAGTAATTCATGAGCAAAAACATCCAGATTGTCCCGGGATTGCCTGCCATAAACTATGTTCGCTTCGACGTAGAACATGTCATTCTCTTTCTTGAAAAAGGGGCAGGAGATTGGCACCCAGTTCACGGAGGCGTTTCTCTTGTGCTGCGGTCAGGGATGCGCTGACTGCAGCCACGTTGGGTAGTTTCATAGAAGTTTCAAGAATGTGCCCTCAGGGGGTCGTGAAGGCCGTTCTTGCTGCAATGTGAAATTTCATGCCACGAAGACCTTGCACGAACCCGCGGGCTACGCCACGGAGTGCTTCCAGGAGCATTGGAGTGATCTGACTGGACCCCGCATCATCTGAGTTCCAGGACGTATCTCTGTCAGGAAGACTTTCTCATGATCGCCGTGCTGTCAGCGTTTTGACAGCCCTATCAACTACCGTGAAGAGCTCACGGCCTGAGTGCTGGTTGGTCAGGTGCGATGACGGCAGCCATGTTGCTGCAAGTTTCCGTAGCTACGCTCGTTCGTAGTTTCATGAAATGAAATTGTCTCATCTCTAGCTGCGTCATGCATCATGTCAACCAAGTTTCATCCGTCTCCCGTGGCGGTCCTTCGTAAGGCGGTGTGGACCCCCGATCAAATTTCCTCTTGCGCAGAAGCACGCACCAGCACCGGTGCTCTTTTGCAAACAAGTGCTGGCACGGAACGTGTCAGTTTAGGCTTAAACTTTGTGCGCTGAGCACGACAAGAAGCGCGCTCGCCGCATGACTGCCTGCTTGTGTGACCAGTACACAATGGTGGCCGCACCTTGTGGTGCGGCGTCAGTCCTATTCAGGATTCTTTGACTACCATTTCTGAAAGCAGGTGGCCTGTGTTTCGTCTGCGACAGGAACGAGAGGAGTTCTATTGTCCCAAACAGGCAGTTCAATTCTTGTTTAAAAAGCAGAACTTCTTTCGTCATACAGGAATGTTACTTTCTGCTGTTGAAGTTTGCACACTTCTGCGGTCTTATTTGTGGAAAATGACCGTGAAGAACCTCTCGTTCCAGGTTGCGTGATCCGGGAGTGAATGGATGAGTGAGATGACGCGCATTTTGGAACCCCCTGAATCACGGAACCGGCGCGCCGGGCCGTGCGCCAGCTTCCGCGTCCACGCCGGCTCGGCGTCCCCGAACACACATACGTATCCTTGCTGGTGTGGAGGGAGGGAAGGAGATGCGTCCGAGCACACACTTCTGGACGTTCGCAGGCGGTGCCTGCCGAGGATATCTGAGGCGGTTCCAGGTGCACTAAGCCGCCTGTCGGCGCCCAGCAGGCACGGCTGGCAGATGAAAAACCTGTCAGGCAGCGTCGATCCGGTGCTCGCCCGGACGGTGTCACCACCGCCAGAACGGTGTGGTGGGTGGTGTGTTCGTTGACAATGACCGGTCACGCCCGACTTGCAAGTTGAGTGCAGGCAGTCCCCCCGGGACAGGGTTCTTCGATCTGGGGATGCGCCGCGCGAGGTGATTGGGGGACCAGCCACGGGCGGGCGCCGCCGGGTGGCGCCAGCAGAACCAACCGGGTCTCGCTCCGATAACGGCGCCGACGGTGCTTGCCATTGCAGGCGACCGGGGCGACGAAGGGCGGAGTGCTCCTGCGTGGCAGTCAAGTCTCATTGAACCGTGTTGGCGCAGGACCGCACCCCGCTGTTGCTTGACGAGCGGGCCGCCGAGTGGTCCCCTGATGCGGTTCTGTCTTTTCTTTTCTTTTCTCTTCCGTGCGAGCCATCTTCGGGGGGTGCGTGTCCCTTTGCTCCAAGCTCACTTGTCGACACCCGGCCGTCGGCTGATCGACAACGCGCGTTTGGTGTGGAAGAGACGAACCGTGGCGTGCTCGTTGCATGTGCTGAGCTCGTGTTTTCTCCCTGTCTGGGCTACCGAGCGCTCGCCGTTGGAGGCCTGCCGGACACGTTGGGGGGTCGGGCGCTCAGAGCCAGAACACAATGTAAGGACGCTGGATGTGGCCTGCAGCGGCGACGAGCCGGCCCTTGCCCAGCCGTGGCGGTCGAGGCGAGCTGTGAGGGCCGCTCGACACAAAGCCGACAATGCAAGGACACCGGTTGTGGCCTGCAGCGGCGACGAACGGACCCTCACCCAGTCGTGGCGGTCGATGCGACCTGTGTGCGCCGATGGACACACACCCTATATATATCGACCTGCAGGTGCACCTAGCGTCGCAGTCGAGCGACGCCCATCGGATCTGGACTCGGCGTGCGACGGAGAGTGACGGGGGCGGCACGGAGGGTACCAAGTGGTCCCTTTTTCTACTCTCGGTGGGGCCCGTGTCGTTGGGAGCGGCTGCCTCTTGCTGCTCGGCGTGGTCCTTGCCTCTGTCGGGGGCGTGCGCGACGTAGCAAGGCCCGTTGTCGGCCCGCCGGTCGGGTGATCCCTGCGGCGGTCCCTCGGCTCCGCTTTTGGGTATTATATCTTCCCCTCTCGGGGGCGATTTGCAACGGACTCTAACGGACTCTGCGTGCATCCGGCGCCGGCGCTTCACGGCTGCCCGCGGTCGCGGCGTCGGATTGCCACTGCATCCCATTGGCTGCCACTGGAGCGATCCGCGACGCGCTGCTGGCCACGGACCGAGCGTGCCCGCTCAGCGGGATATCGGTCGTGACTTCTGTGCCCAAGCCGACCACCCCCGCACGTAAAGATGGGGCTGGTGCAGGTCCACTCGAGTGCCGGTGTGTCTGCTGTCAATGGCGGCGGCAGCGGGCGGCTCGGCAGCAGACGGGTGAACGGCAGGTGCTGCGACATGGGCATGATGCGGTCCGAGGTTGCGGACAAGGCGGCTGGTGGAGGTGAGAAAGAGGGGCGGCAGGGGCACGACAATGAGCCCGTGATGCAGCTGCAGCGCAAGCTGTGGGCAGAGACAGATGCACTGTTTGAGTCGACCATCGGCCCCGAGGCGCTGCTGGAGCGCCCCATTGCGCTGCGCAACCCGTTCCTGTTCTGTACGTTTGGGGGGGGGGGAGAGCAGCACGGGCTGGCGAGGGATGCTGGGGATCAGCGAGGGGTGCTGCCTCTGGCCGAGACACTGCCACTGCATGTTTGAGACAGCATGCTTACCTGCCGAGGTGTCTTGTTGCCCCCCCTGCGCCTGCCTGTGCCTCGTCCCTCCCCGGACGTTGTGCGGCGGTGTCGTTCCCTTTTGTTCCTTGCTCTTCTGTCGTTTGCGTTCTTTCTGCCACAGACATGGGCCACCTGCCGGCGTTTGCCTGGAACACCCTCCGCCCCTTCACCCATCACGCGCCCTTCAACGCCTCGTACGACTACCTCTTCTCCCGCGGCATCGACCCGGACGTGGAGGACCCGTCTGTGTGCCACGCGCACCCCCCCCCGCCGCCCGAGTGGCCCCCCGTCACCGCCGTCACCGCCTACCGCGACAGCGTGCGCGCGCACATCACACGTGCAGCGGCTACGCTGCCGCGTGCCGTCATTGAGCTCACCGTCGAGCACGACGCGCTGCACGTCGAGACGCTCCTGTACATGGTCGCGCAGCGGCGGCCGCGCATCGACGGTCGCCGCCACCCGGCGGCCGTGCGTGGGGCGGACGCGTACGCCCTCGACGCGGCCGTCGCGGCGGCGTC
>Ga0209831_1002037_pt1 | contig 17882 bp, 9 predicted proteins | sample Maine_Asex4_meta_FD_187451 | JGI IMG/M metagenome (GOLD analysis project Ga0209831, IMG submission 187451) | Marine algal microbial communities from Maine, USA - Maine_Asex4_metaG (SPAdes) (version 2) | ecosystem: Host-associated > Algae > Red algae > Unclassified | place: Maine, USA | collected...
AGCTGCGAAGTACAAAGCTGAACATTTAGGAGTTCTTGTTAATATAGCCGTGGTTGACGTAGGAGCAAACTTGAAATCTTTTATCCGAATGGACGATTCCTTTTTGGGCAGTATAGATATAGCTATTAAAAAAGCAAAAACGGCTCGTTATTTTGATATAGCGACAGGTGATTTAGGAAAGCTTTCCCAACCTGGAGGCATTATCTATAATATTGAACTTTCTAATGATGGATTAGTGACCTTTCCTGGCGGTATTCCTATCCAAAATAAAGATGGGAAAGTCATAGGAGCCATAGGTGTTAGTGGAGGTACTATTGAGCAAGATCATGAGATAGCATTAGCTGGAGTAAATGCCATTTCTGGAAATATTAAAGCTTCAAAAGATTTAGATTTTAAAAACAAGGCAATTTCTGCTACGGATAGGTTAATGCCTTATATGCAGGACTTTAAGAGCATCAGTGCTAACAATACCGTGACAGTGACTAGCTATGAGAAAGGTGGCGCTCACTATGTTTATGTAGGCGGCTTTAAAGGTATTGATATTTTCAGTATGGATAAGGATGGTGAACTGACACTTGAAAGTACCCAAGAACTATTCAAGGTAGAAGGACCAGCAAGAGGAATGGTTGCCGACCAAATCAGCGGCACTGATTTTCTATTTGTAGCAAACAAGCACGGCAATGCCATTGAAACATTTAAGATCTTGGATAATGGATCTCTTGAGCGTGTTTCTTTGACAATAGATACGGATGAAACTCATCTAGGCATTGCTATAACCTTGCAGGTAGTTCATATGAAGCAAGCATCTTATCTTTTTATTGGAGGCTTAGAAGAAACGCCAGGCGTAAGCAGTTTCAAAATCGAGGATGACGGAAAGCTGACCCATGTGCAGTCCATGAAAGACGATGAAAAAATCTTCACGGATGGCATTATCGGCATGTTTACTCATAAAATTAAAGAGAACACCTATCTATATACTGGAGGCTTTCAGGACAATGGTGTTAGTAGCTTTAAAGTAAACAACAATGGTACTTTTAGCAATATCAACAATATCGGAGATAACAGGAGCGATAGATATTTAACAGGTGCTTACCCTGTAACTGGAGTAGAGTTAGGAGCTAATCATTATATCATAGTTGGCCATCGACATCATAAATATTATAAAAGTGGAACTGGATTTATTAAAAAACCTGATTTCTATTACCATGGTGACGGTGTAAGTGTTTTTAAAATAGGTGATAATGGGGCTCTTGTACCTCACTTCGTTTTAAAGGATGATGAAAATACAAAGCTACAAGGGCAGACAAGAATTGAAATTGTATCTGTAACTGACAGTGAAGCCGTTTTAGCGGTGGGTACTAGAGATGATGCGAGCATTCAGTTAGTTAAATTAGACGTAAATGGAATTCTTAGTCCTATCAATTATTTAGAAACTGGATTTTCAATTTACTACGGTCTGAGATCACATAAAATAGACGAAAATCATTTTCTAATAGCGGGCTCAAATAGATTCGATCTCAAAAAGGTAGCATCTTATAAGATTGAACCCAAAGTAGATAGAAGCGGAAAAATCCTAAGGCATATCGTACACCTTAAATATAAGGAAGACGCTACCCAAGCTCAGGTAGATGAAGCTGTACAAATCTTCTTAGATCTTAAAAATAAAATCCCTGAAATTGAACATATTGAATGGGGGATGAACGATAGTAAAGAAGGTGTCAGCAAAGGATTGACTCATACCTTTACCCTAACTTTTATTGACGATCATGACAGAGAAGTCTATTTATTCCATGAAGCCCATATAGAATTAGAGAATAAAATAGGACCGATAATAGATGATCTTTTAGTAATGGATTATTGGGTAGATAAGTAAGCTTTTTTTTACAAAAGTTGAAGTATGATCTAGTGTACCTCCTTCTTAATGGCTTAGTCACTGAATATTATTTATGTGCTTTAGCCGCAGCTGTAACGGAGAATATCCTCTTAACTGCTTAAACTGTTTGTAGAAGAATGTGATAGAGTCATAGCCACATTCATATCCGATACGTGATACGGGCCAGTCTGTATCGACTAATAGGCGACACGCTATGTTTATTCTATATTCTGCTAAAAACTTAAAGAAAGAACGACCCATCATCTTTCTGAAAAACCTGGCAAATGACTGATCGGTCATATTTAGAAGATTAGCCAATTCGGCAAGTTTAATTTTGCGATTGTAGTTAGTAGCAACGTATTCATGCATTACAGCCATTCTTTTTCCATTCACAGAAGAAATGCTATTAGTGAAGCTTGCAGCTGATAAGGTTTCATATCTGCATTGTGAGAGCTTAAGAAAAAGATCAAGTAATTGAACGATCAAATCTGGACCTTCAAGGGTAGGGAGTTTTAGTATGCTTGGCACCAAAGTCGTGATATCATCACCGTTAAAAATGATTCCTCGTGATGAAGTACGCATCATGTCCAATATGCCACCCATCTCTGGCAGGTTAGGAATAACACCATCGTTCCATTGAACAACCGTCGAAACAGAATGCTCATCTTCCTTTTCCATGTTTTTCCAACAGTGCGGTAGAAAGGATCTGATCAGCACAAGCTCTCCCGGCTGATAGGGACCGACGAAATCACCGACAAATTTAGTTCCTATACTTTCTTCTATATATGTGAGCTCATGTTGTGGATGAAAGTGCCAAGGCGTCACGAAGTTGACTTGATCATGCCTGAATGCCAGGATGGACTGTCGATCAGCTAAGGCTACGTGTTCTAAAAAGGGTTTCACTTCTGTAAATTAGTCTATTCTGCCCTAAATTTACCCTGAATGATAATATTATGATAGAATAGATGATTAATTGGTTAAAATAGATTATGGTTCTTTCATCAGTAAGAGTCATATTTATTGATTGTTAAATTGAAAAACTTACTATGGACAAGAGCAGAATTGATGATCCCTTTGAACAGGCGCGAAAAGATCGAGGATATGAGCATATTCCTGATCAAGATGACCCAGTCGTTATGATGTTGCGACATAAGGATGTTCGCAAGTGTGCGCATCAATGGAAAGTGTTTCAATCTGGAGCCATGCCAGGTAGGATAGTGGTTCCCTCTGAAGTGAAGATTCGTGATACACGTCAAATTCCATTTGAAGTGGATCCGCCAGAGCATACTGAATATAGAGGACTTGTTGAGGAGTGGTTTCGTAGACCTCTGCAGGCAGATTATGAAGGGCAATTAAAAATGATCATAGATGAGATGATCGATGGTGTGCTGAGTACTAAATCAGTTGAAATTGTAGAACAGTTTTCTTTGCCTTTGCAATCTCGGGCCTTGACACTCCTATTGAATATACCGCATGAAGAATCTGAAGTGTGGATCGCTTGGGGTACACATGTTTTCAGAAGCGATGACAGCAATCTTGATGCTTCAAAGGCTACTATACTCTATGATTATATTGATGCACAAATTGATAAATATATTTTGAGCCCTGGAGAAGATCTCTATTCTATACTTTTGAATTCTGACTTTCAAGGGAGGAAGTTAACAAAGGAAGAAGTCAAAGGTGTCATGATCTTAACTTTTGCAGGAGGACGAGATACGATCATTAACTACGTGACTAATACAATTACATATTTAGCTGATCATCCTGAGGCTCTAAGCCGGATGAAAGATGATCCTGATGTTGTTAATACTGCAGTTGAAGAATTGGTTAGATATTTCTCTCCATTGACACATATGGGAAGGGTGGCGACTGAAGACACAGAAGTCTGCGAACATGCAATTGCTAAGGATAGTCGTATTTCTCTTGGATGGGCTTCCGCAAATAGGGATGCCTCTGTATTTGAAAATCCGAATGAAATAATGATAGACCGCAAGATTAACCCTCATGTTGCATTTGGATTTGGGATTCATAAATGCTTGGGCGCTACTCATGCACGACAACTTATGAAAGTGCTGTTGAAAAGTCTATCTGAAAAGGTAGTTTCTATCGAAGTAAATAGTAAAAAGGAAAATATAGAAGATTGGGGAGCTATCCAACGTAAGGTTGGCTATGACTCTCTCAATGCTACGTTTAATAAATTATAATTACAAAATAGAGTAATGGTAAAAATCAATTTTAAGACTCAGGATAATCAAATTATTACAGCTGAAGAAAGCAAGGGTTCTGTAATGGAATTGGCACGTGACAACAATGTGAAGGGAATAGATGGAGATTGCGGTGGTGTATGTTCTTGTGCGACATGCCATGTTTATATCTCACCGGAAGATGTCGACAAGTTTCCAGTTGCAAGTGAGATTGAAAAGGATATGCTTGAATTTGAAGACAATACAACCGAGTTTAGTAGACTGGCCTGTCAATTGGAAATAAGTGAATCTATAGATGGCATCACCTTAACTGTCGCTAACTAATAATGGCATGTGACATATGATTTTGGTGTTGTTATTAATTGAATTGGAGAAATAACTACTTTAAATTATCACTGAATTGAAAGAAGAGAAAATTTGTGTTGTCATCGGAGCCAGTCACGCTGGAGTCAATTGTGCTTTTGCGCTTCGAAGAGAAGGTTGGCTTGGTACGATTATCATTTATGATCAAGATCCTGAAACTCCTTATCATAGACCGCCTTTGTCAAAGTCATTTTTAACTACAGATAACAGTGTCGATCAACATCTCTTGATGTCACTAGAAAGCTATAGCAAAGAAAATATTGAGCTTAGACTTGGCACGACCGTAACTGGTATAAATAGAAAAGTGAAGTCTATTGCACTTAATGATGGATCGAAGCAAACATATGATAAACTTGTTTTAGCCACTGGTGCAAGAGCACTCGTTCCTCACATAGAAGGAATAGAGAATTCAAAACGCATATTCTACATGAGGACTGCTCAGGACGCATTTAACATTAGAAAAGCCTGTCAGCTTAGTGTTTCTAAACGTGTGGTGATAATAGGTGGCGGCTATATTGGTTTAGAAAGTGCAGCCTCATTGAGGCAATTAGGTGCAGAAGTAACGGTGTTAGAACGTGATCATCGGCTTCTATCAAGAGTGACAGCTCCAGAGATGTCTGACTATTTTTTAAGATTACATACTGACAAAGGAATTGTGATCGGCCTTAGTAAGAATGTGTCTGCTATAAACACTTATGTGGGTTATGATTCAGTTATATGCGCTGATGGAACTCAATATCATGCAGATATGATCGTCGTAGGCGTAGGCGTAACCGTCAATACTTCAATAGCAGAAAAAGCGGGACTACAAATAAACAATGGCATCAGTGTCGATAATAGAACACAGACTTCAGACGAACATATATATGCGATAGGTGATTGCACGAATCATTTTAATGCTCATTACAATAAGAATATAAGATTAGAATCAGTGCAAAATGCCGTAGATCAGGCAAAAGTAGCAGCTAAAAATATATGCGAGCAGGAGTCGTGTTATGATGCGATACCATGGTTTTGGTCAGATCAATATGATGTAAAATTGCAAATGGTAGGTTTGTCTTCTGGATATACTGAAGCCCTATTAAGAGCGGAGGAAAATGATAAAGCGTCTTTTTCGGTTTGGTATTTTAAAGAAGAAGAACTCTTGGCGGTCGATGCTGTCAATAGCCCTAAAGCTTATGTGTTAGGATCGAAATTTATAAAAGGCCACATGAAGATAAATAAGACAATATTGACAAACTCTGATATACCACTCAGGCCTTCTGAATTAATCAAGAAAGATTCTAAAACAACTTAATATGGACTTACAATCAAAAAGTGCGATTGCAAAGGGTGACGGCTCTTTCGTCATTGAGTACGTCGATCTTGGTGAGTTGTATTCTGATGAAGTATTGCTTCAGATCAAGGCTGCAGGACTTTGTCACACTGATCACGATTCATTGTCTTGGGGAAAACCTATCATCATGGGACATGAAGGTGCAGGAGTCGTGATGAAAGTGGGTAAGGACGTTCCTGATTTTGTGGAAGGAGATCAAGTTATTTTGAATTGGGCAACACCATGTATGACTTGCTTTCAATGTCAAGAGGGCAACCAACACATATGTGAGCGTCATTCTCCAGTAGTCGCAGGCGGTAATGGACATACACCTGGACAAGCGCACTTAGGTTCGTCTATATGGAATGGTCAACCTATAGAAAGGTCATTTAATATTGGAACACTATCAGAGTATACCATTGTAAAAGCTTCAGCATTGGTGAAGTTTGATAGTCAGAAGCTCCCTTATTCATCAGCTTGTATCATCAGTTGTGGTGTGATGACTGGGTATGGATCAGTTGTGAATTCTGCTCAGATGAAAGCAGGGAGTTCAGCGGTGGTTTTAGGAGCTGGAGGAGTTGGGCTGAATGTGATACAAGGAGCCAGAATTTCTGGTGCTTCCAAAATAATAGCGATAGACATTAATGCGCAGAGATTAGAAATGGCGAGACAGTTTGGCGCTACGCATACGATTATAGCTAATAGACAAGATAAAGGACTTCTACGAGCAGCTGAGGAAGTCAAACAAATGACCGGTGGAAGGGGGGCTGATTATGCTTTTGAGTGCACAGCAGTACCAGAACTTTGTGCCGCACCATTAGCGATGGTCAGAAATGCAGGAACAGCAGTTCAAGTGAGCGGAGTAGAACAAGAAGTCACTATCGACATGAACCTTTTCGAATGGGATAAGATCTATATTAATCCCCTTTACGGAAAGTGCAGACCTCAAATTGATTTTCCAATTTTAGAAGGCTTATATAATAAAGGAGATTTAATGCTTGACGAAATGATTACCAATACTTATCGATTAGATGACTTACAAAGTGCATTTGATGATATGCTTTCTGGCAAAAATGCTAAAGGTGTGATCGTATTTTAGGATATGAAGAGATTTAGAACAGTAGAGGTTTCTGATCCGCAGTTTGAAAGTTCTGGCTTGCGATTTATAACAGTCAAGACGCCTAACTTAAAAGGGAGAGGAGATATCTGTGTGTATGTTCCAGAAGTTGAAGATTCTTCTGACCTACCCATTGTGTTACTCCTACACGGCGTTTATGGTAGTGCATGGTGTTGGTCTCAAAAAGCAGGTGCTCATCTGACAGCAGAGCGACTCATCAAGGATGGCACTATAAAGCCTATGATATTGGTGATGCCCTCAGATGGCCTTTGGGGGGATGGATCAGGATACTTGGCACATAACGAATATAATTTTGAAAATTGGATCGTCGATGATGTCATTGATGCTGTAAGAGAAAACATTGAGGAAGCTAAGTTGTCGAGTGTTACTTTTATCTCCGGCTTATCCATGGGTGGCTATGGAGCATTGAGAATCGGAGCAAAGTACGGAGGAGTATTTAAAGCAATTTCAGCACATAGCGCTATTACTTCATTGCCACAGATGAGTCTATTTGTAGAAGAGCCTATCGAAATGTATGTTCAAGATGAAAGTTCTGAAGAAGATGTTTTTCAAACTATTGAAGTTTATAAAAAGGATTTACCTCATCTTAGATTTGACTGTGGAAAGAAAGATTTGCTAATAAAGCACAATCGAACTTTGCATGAACAATTATTAGAATCCAATATCTCTCATGAATATTATGAATTCCGTGGTGGTCATGAATGGCCTTATTGGCAAAAGCATTTAGAGGATAGTTTAAAGTATTTTAATCAATATATTTAGATCAGCTATTCGGGCCGCTCACGCAAAGGACGAATTGATAAAACAAAGAAAGACTATGGAAGTGCAAACCGAAATTTCAAAAGATCCAGATAAAAACCGGCAAACAACGGCCTGCAGATGGGAAGTTAGAACCCCCCTTTATCGAAGTAATGCCTCCGTCGATTTCTTAATACTCTGAGCCAATTATTAAAAAAGTCTTAGTTTTCCATAATTATCATTTTGTGGCGTGCAGTGTTAGGAGGGCCTCATTTTATGGCCGTTATGAATACAATTGATTTAGTCCTAACCTTAATGAGTGATAGAGCCGATCACCTTAGAGGCATTTTTTAATCCGATGATGGAAATATTTGAGATTATAAATAAAGACTAAGAGAAGTATGTATTCAGGCCCTTATCTGATACAGATAGTGCAACTAAAGATTAGTAGCATTCGAAATATTGAAAATTCGATGAGATCAAGAAATGGAAGTAGGATCCTGTATTATAAACGAATGTTCTCACGACTGACTTAATGATCCGTGATAATAAATCCCTGTCTTTCGTTTATTAACTAAAGAGCAAGGTCATTAAGCAAATAGAAAATCTTACTTCCAATTTCTTGATTTTCAATTCACAGTCATTACCTTTTAATACTCAGAATTATCACAGTGACCAATTTATAAAGGATAATATCAAGCAAATGAATATAGAGATAATTTTGAAAAGACGACTTGTCTTAAAGAGCTCTAATTCGATAGGAATCCTTTTCTCATCGTCTTCCTTTTGTTCAGTAAATAGAAGTACAATTATAATTCCTGTTAGCCCTATAATCAATATTCCAAAAACACTACTTGTTTCTATATACCTGATAAGTATTCTTGTGAATAACTAATAATAGTGATATGGTCGAAAGTTGCCTTTAGATGTATCTCACCAATCATAGCTGATTAATATCCATGCGATTTTATGTTGTAAGTCTATTGGAGTCTTTTACTTTGGACGTGTAAATAAAGTCTTTTCTAATCTTGGGCTTCTCGTAACTGTGCAGCTTCTATCTATTTGTAGATAGGGATGAAGAGGCGCTAAACTGCGGTATATAGAGGCTTGATGTCAAGTTGCATGTCTCCTGTAAACACTGGGCAAGGGGTCAGCACAAGTGTGTCATTTAAATTACACATCCTTTCTCTGCATCAGATTAATCATAGGGATATGTAGCCCGCGCCCTAAATACGTGGGGTAATATACGGTAATAACAAGTTAATATATATCTAATTTAATGCCATTCTTTACGCTACTTTGTACTGCGTTTGAAGTTCAAGCTCGTATAATCTATCTAATAAACTAAAGTTGTATGAAAAACTTAATGAGATTCGATTTGTATCAAAGTCGAGGAAAGTTAAATGAAGTATTAAGCTACTCCATCCAAAAAATTGGTCGTGGAAAAAAGCATCTAATACTATCCCTATTCGCAATGTTTGTTGTGAATTTAAGCTATAGCCAAATTACGGTCAGCGGTGTAGTCAATGACGCATCTCTTGATGAAGCCTTAATAGGTGTCACTATTTCTATTTTGGGTGGTACCGGAGGTACTATCACAGATATTGATGGATCTTATTCTATCTCGGTTCCAGGCGAAGAGACTGTTCTTGTGTTCTCTTATACAGGATATACTTCACAAGAATTGACTGTAGGAAGCCAACGGACACTCAATGTGAACTTGGTCGCAGGAACCGCCTTAGATGAAGTTGTAGTTATAGGATATGGTACTGTAAAGAAGAGTGATGTGACTGGTGCCGTTTCAAGTGTAACTGCAAAGTCTTTTGAAAATCAACCACTAACAAGATTAGAAGATGCCTTACAAGGTAGAGCTGCCGGCGTAACTGTTGCTAAGGCAAACGGTCAACCTGGAGCTGATTTTAAAATTAGAATTAGAGGTGTTAACTCTATTACTGGAAATAACAGTCCACTAATAGTTGTAGATGGTATCCAAGGAGTAGATCTAAGTTCACTTAACCCAAATGATATTGCAACAATTGATGTCCTTAAAGATGCATCGGCAACAGCAATATATGGAGTTCGAGGTTCTAATGGTGTAGTTATGGTAACAACTAAAAGAGGAAGAGGACAAGGTAAAATAAACCTTGAGTATTTTAATACCTCTTCGCGAGTACCAAACTTTCTGCCGACACTTGCGGACAATGTAGGGGATTTTGCAAGATTAGAAAACTTAAGAAGAGTTAATGCGGGAGGTAATCCAAACTTTACAGATGCTCAGATTTCTGCACTGGAAGCAGATGGAGGTACTAATTACCAGAAAGAAATGTTCCGAACAGGAATCGGTCACAACTTACTAGGATCTATAAGTGGATCTGAAGGCAATTTGAACTACTATATATCAGGTGTATATAGAGACCAAGAAGGAATTGTAATAAATACGGGCTTCAAACAACTTTCATTGAGATCTAATATAGATGCTCAGATCAATGATAAGATGAAGATCGGCTTGAACATTTTTGGAAATAGAGATCAAGTGCAAAACGATTTCGGTTTTTCAGGAAATGGACAAGGTAGTCTCATATCCAAAGCCTTAACATGGGATCCAACGACTCCTATATTTGCTGAAGATGGAAGTTATAACCTTAGATCTCTTGGAGGAATAGGTTCACTTAACGACAATCCGATTCGTACGCTAAATGAAAGTGATGCACAGAGAGTAGTAGAACAATTAAGTACAGCGCTTTCATTTAGTTGGGACTTAATTGATAACTTAACGTATACGCTCAATGCTGGAACACAATCCACTAATGCTAACAATCAGGTGTACGCTGTAGAAGTTGGTGATGATTTCTTACCGCACACTAATTTTGGAAATAACAAATTCACATCCTATCAAATAAGTAATATTCTAACTTGGGGAAATACATTTGATGCGCATGATATTAAATTAACAGGAGTACAGGAGTATACGAGTCAGACGAATATATTTAATGGTTGGTCTGCGCAAGATCTTAGTTTACCGAAGGGCTATTACTTTGCAGAATTGGCTCCAGGTGCAGGACAAACTGTAAGAAATGACCTCTCTGAAAGAGAATTGTCATCATACATGCTCCGAGCTGAATATGTGATGGACAATAATTTATATGTTACGGCTACAGGACGTTATGATGGGACATCTGTATTTAGAAAGGACAATAGATGGGGTTTCTTTCCTTCATTAGCGGTGGGATATAGTTTGAATGACCTCGTTGGAGATGTTGGGGCACTAAGTAGTTTGAAAGTTAGAGTTGGCTGGGGACAAGTAGGCAGTCAGAACATTGGTCCTTATAGTACTTTTGGAGGCTTACGTACGAATGCGAGCTATTCATTTGATTTCAATTCTGCCGCAGCTGGAACCGTTCTTAATAGCTTTGAGAGTGCAGATTTAACTTGGGAAACAACAACTCAGACCAATGTTGGTTTGGATTTTGGATTCCAAGAAGGGCGTGGAAACTTTACTATTGAAGGATTCGTAAAGAATACGACAGACCTTTTATTAGCGACACCTGTACCTGGCACATTTGGAGGAGGTATTGTAAACCAGAATGTTGGAGAGGTAAAGAATACTGGACTTGATATCTCATTGGGCTATGCGATTATAAATACCGCAAATTTTGATTGGGATGCGAGTTATAATGCTTCGTATGTTAAGAACGAGGTAACGAACCTTTATAATGACCTTACTTCGATCCAAGGATCATATACATCTCCTGGAGGACAGAGTAGAGTATTGAATGTTATAGAAGTTGGACAACCTTTAGGGCAATTCCAAGGTGCCACTTTCTTAGGAACTTGGAAGACAGCGGAGGCTGCACAAGCAGCTGAATTTGGCAAGAATCCTGGTGATGTAAAATATGCTCGTGATGGAAATGGAGACATTATATTTGGCTCGATAGGTAATGGAACTCCGAAATTCACTTGGGGATTCAACAACACTTTTACCTATAAAGATTTTGACTTAAATATCTTCTTCCAAGGAGTACATGGTTTTGATGTTTATAATATACAGCAAGCGATGATTACCGGAGGTGCTGGAGATTCAAGAAGTTTTATGGCTGCCGATCAAGTGAATCAGTGGACGCCACAAAATGAAACTGATATTCCTGCGACAGTGCAGTTCTATAATTCATCACGTTATATAGAGAAAGGAGATTTTATTAGACTAGCGAATTTAAATCTTGGCTATAACTTTAATAACGTAGGCGATACAAATATGGATTTGAAATTATATGCAAGTGGGCAAAATTTACTTTTGATTACGGATTATACAGGATATGATCCTGAATTGTCTTCACGTAAGAGTGCTCAGGGCACGGAAGATGTTGCTCCAGGAATTAATATTGGTGCATATCCTAATCCAAGAACAATTACCTTAGGTGTCAAACTTGGATTCTAATCAAATCTTTTAAAAAATATAAAAAATAGATTATGATAACAATACATAAATTTCAATCAATAAAAATTTTTATAGCAATATTAGGTGTTTCTATGTTAGCTATGGCATTCTCGGGATGTGGCCAATACGATTTGGACGAAGACCCAGGGCAATCACAATTAGCAGTTTTACCATATACTTCATTGTCAGAATTAGATCTGGCTGTAACTGGCGCGTACGATGTGATGTGGTCAGGACTGCGCATGACGACTGCATGGGTTGCTGCCTGGGGAGGAGATGATCTAACTACACACAGGGCTAGTAATAAGGCAGACTTTAGAGAATACGACAATAGGTCGGTTAGTAATGGAAATTCTCGAACCAGTGGAACATGGAATGGTGTTTTTGGAGCCATTAGAGCTGCTAATACCGTTTTGGTAAATTCCGTTGATACAGATCTACCAGAACGTGCGGAACAAGACCGTTTGGTTGGTGAGGCATATTTTATAAGAGCATATTCTTATCACCACTTAATTCGTCACTTCGAAAGATTACCAATTATTACAGGTGTAACTCCGGATTTTGACATTACACTCTCTTCAAGAGAAGAGGTGATGGCGCAAATCGAAAGTGATTATTCAAATGCTGCATCATTATTACCTAATTCAAGTAATCTCGGAGCAACACGGCCTAATAAAGGATCTGCTAATGCATTCTTAGCACGACTTTACATGGACTGGGCTGGATATCCTACTAATGATAATGCGAAATATGCGCAAGCTGCTGCCAGTGCAAAGTCAGTGATAGACAATGCAGGAAGTCATGGATTTAGTTTGGTTCCAGATATGGCTACTCTATATACGCTTGCTGGCGCTGCTAATCCCGAAGGTGTATTTACACTATCTCATTGTCAGCCATGTGATAGAGGTAATAGAAAGACTGGTAAATTAGGTCTTCCTGGTGATTTTGGTGGATGGCAAGAATCATTTGCTGAGATTAGATTCTTTGAAGATATGCCTCAAAATTATAGAAAAGATGTTACCTATCATACTGAAGTTCCACTAAACGCGAATGGTCAAATAACGTCAGATCCATCTACAGCAGTAAGCACGTTACCATGGACAGAATTTAAAGATCAGCAAAATCCTGTCTTTGCAAAGATTACGGGCCCTTGGAAAGATAATATATTCAATGATTTCCAATCTTCACGTGCTGATTATATCATGCGTTATGCGGAAGTACTACTCATATATGCAGAAGCATCTGGACGAGCGGGTAGTGATAATGCTGCTGCTTGGGAAGCTCTAAATCAAGTAAGAAGAAGATCAGAAGGTCTTCCTGTAGATGCTCCTGACGCGAGTGTAGACTTGACTTCTGGAGATCTTGCCGAGTTAGCATATACTGAGAAGAAGTGGGAATTTGCAGGTGAATATCAGCGATGGTATGATCTTGTAAGAATGCAGAGAGTTGAACAAGCTTTAGGAGATCGAAGTCCACGGATTTCAGTTGGAACTTCCTTTGACTCTGATGGTAATGCCTCTCCACTTCCACTTACTGAAGCGTCTAATCCTATTAGTGGTTCATTAGGTACGGACAATTACTTTGCTCCGATACCTCCAGATGAAATAGCACAGCTACCTGGATTGGGAGGATAAGCATTACAATTAAAATAGATAGTTTTTTCATACGATTTGAAATGCGGTGGCCCATATTGAGTTACCGCATTTCGCGTTTTTTTGGATAGCTTTAGACCTGATTATATAGTCATAGAAATCAATAGTTAACCTATGCAGAAGTCATTCTTATTAGCAATCTCTATATCTGTTGTCTTAAGTCTGTGTATCACTTTAGGATGTAGTGATGATCAGGCTGAAGGAGCCAATAATACAAGACTCTTTTCCAATATTCCTGCGAGTACGACAAGAGTAGACTTTCAGAATACACTTATAGAAACTGAATCTTCTAACTACTTCAAGTATATGTATAGCTACATCGGAGGAGGTGTGGCTGCCGCTGACTTTAATAATGATGACTTAGAAGACTTGTTCTTCATCTCTAATCAAGATCAAAACAAACTGTTCTTGAACAGAGGTGATCTCAAGTTTGATGATGTCACTCAAAAATCCAAACTTATCAATCGCCCGGGATTTGATGCAGGCGTATCAATAGTTGATATCAATAGTGATGGCTGGCTCGATATCTACATCTCGAGAGGAGGTTGGAATCAAGAGAATGATGCATTCGCCAATATGCTCTTTGTGAACACAGGCAAATTGAGCGAAGAAGGGATTCCGAGTTTTACGGAAGAGGCTGAATCTTATGGAATAGCGGATCGGAACAGATCCATTCAATCTACCTTTTTTGATTTTGACAAAGATGGGAACTTGGATCTATATGTATCCAACACTCCAGATTTTGATGATCCTGCTTCTGAGATAGTTGATCTTATAGCCGTACAAGGAGACCCTGCAACCTTGGATAAGAAGGGTAGTGATCAACTGTATCAGAATAATGGGGACAACACCTTTACCAATATTTCAGTAAAGGCTGGAATTATGCCCGATATCGGATTTGGTCTTAATCCACAAGTCGGAGATCTTAATAATGACGGGTGGTTAGATATCTATGTTTGTAATGATTTTCGGATTCCAGATTTTGTCTATCTGAACAATACTGATGGGACATTTCGAGAGGGAAGAAACGAGGTGTTGAGGCACATGTCATTCAATAGTATGGGAGGAGATATTGCTGATATTAATAATGATGGCCTACAGGATATTTTTACATTGGATATGAATCCTGAGGACTATATCAGATCAAAGACCACAATGGGTATGACGTCCCAGTCAAGATTTGAAGAAATGGTGGCTAAGGACTACCACTATCAATACATGCATAATATGCTCCATCTTAATACGGGTCAAGGTTCATATAGCGAAATTTCTAAATTAGCTGGACTAGCAAATTCAGATTGGAGTTGGTCGTGTTTACTGGCTGACTTTGACTTGGATGGATATAATGACGCTTATGTAACGAATGGCGTATTTCGAGATGTAATAGATAGAGATGCAAATAATAGAATCGTATCAGAACTTAGAAAAAATAATAGAAAACCTTCAGACAGAGATTTTCTATCTTTTGCTAAGATGTTGCCGCAGCAGAAACTTGTCAACTACATCTTTAGGAATAATGGTGATTTAACCTTTGATAATGTCTCTTCAATATGGTCTGATTCTATTTCTACATTATCAAATGGTGCTGTCTATGCAGACTTAGACAATGATGGCGACCTAGAGATAATCGTAAACAATATAAATGAAGATGCAACGATTCTAAAAAACAATGCTGTTGAGTTTGGCAAAGGAAACTATGTAAAAGTCAAACTTAATGGTTCGCAAAACAACAAGGATGGAGTTGGAGCAATTGTGAAAATTGAAACAAGTAGCAACGCAATTCTGACTCGTCAATTAATCCGAACCAGAGGGTTTTTATCTTCTGTTTCTGGAGTATTACATTTTGGATTAAACTCAAGTGATTCTATACAAAGTGTATCTGTAATATGGCCAGATTCGAAAATTCAAATAGTAAAGAATGTTGAGGTCAACCAAATGATTTCCTTAGACTATGACGATGCACGTGAAGAGATACTTGATTCTCCAAACGCTAACATCCTATTTAATAAACTTCCTTTGCAATACAAACATGAAGACCCTCCTTATAATGATTATGAGCTGCAAATATTGCTCCCTCATAAATTATCTCAGACAGGACCTGCTGTAGCCGTGGGAGATGTCAATGGAGACAATTTAGAGGATATATACTTAGGAGGTGGGCATACTCAATCTGGTCAATTATTATTGGGTATTGGCAACGATCAATTTAAAACCATCGCTAATTCAGACTTTGAAAGAGATAAAAGAAAAGAAGATGTAGATGCCGTTTTTTTTGATGCTGATAACGATGGAGATCAAGATTTATATGTGGTCAGTGGTAGCTATGAATTCAGGAATCAACCGCGGAATTTGATGGATAGATTATATCTCAATGATGGCCAGGGTAAAATGAAGAAAGATCTATCTGCAATTCCACAGTTTGCTGCTGCTGGTTCAGTAGTAGCAGCAACTGATTTTGATAATGATGGGGATATAGATTTATTTGTAGGGAGCAGAGTGGTACCAGGTCGATATCCTTTTGCTCCTACTAACTATTTTTTAATTAATAATGAAGGTAAGTTCTCGATCCAAACTCAAAATATAATCCCGGAGGCTGAAGAAATTGGAATGATTACAGATGCTAAATGGGCAGATATAGATAGTGATGGCGATGCGGATTTGATTGTAACAGGTGAGTGGATGGGAATTGAAATATTCCTAAATTCAGACGGAAAATTAAAATTATCTAAGAATTATGCTTCACTCTCATCAAGCAAAGGTTGGTGGAATACGATTGAAATAGAAGATATAGATTCAGATGGAGATCTGGATATTATAGCCGGCAACTTAGGCTTAAACGCTAAATTTCACGCTACGCAAACGGAGCCATTTCATGTATATACTAATGACTTTGACTTTAATGGATCCACTGATGTATTCTTAGCTAAAAAGTATAAGGATCGCGAGGTCCCTGTTAGAGGTAAAAGTTGCTCTACTCAGCAACTACCACATCTTGCTAATAAAATCAAAACGTACAATGAGTTTGCTATAAGCTCACTGGCAGATATTATAGGCCCGGGTATCAAGTCAGCATTACATTTAGAAGCTACTGAATTCCGTTCGGGAATATTTGTAAACGATGGAGGCCAATCTTTTTCATTTCATCCTTTTGAGAATAGCACTCAAAGATCTCCAATTAATAGTATCCTCTATAAAGACGTGGACAAGGATGGGGTAAAAGATTTATTACTTGCTGGGAATAATCATATGCCTGAAATTGAAACTACTAAATATGATGCAGGAATCGGAGCCATATTAAAAGGATTTAGAAATGGAGAATTTGTTGAAATCCCAAACAATATAACGGGTTTTTGGGCAACTAAAGATGTTCGCAATGTGCAGGAAGTTAAATCAATAGATGGCAGTATTATCGTGATTATAAATAATAACGATACCCATGAATTTTATAAATTATAAAGGCACGCTAAGATATTTAATTTATGTTTTTTTATTAGATTAGAAGTTGGTATAGACCATGTTTTTAATGTAGATCTGGCCACTTTTGGAGGTGGGGCTGCTGTACTTGATATTGATAACGACGGTTTTGAAGATGTCTATATTACTGGAGGAAATCATAATGATGCATTGTATCACAATAATGGAGATGGCACCTTCACTAATATTTTTCCTCTATCAGGATTTGATGCGACACTTTCTATTCATACACAGGGCGTAGCATCAGCTGATATTATACCATAAAGGAGATTATGTTTATGACGGGTTTCAGCACGGCCTCGTATTTTTCTAATTGTTACAAGAAACTTTATGGTATCGTACCAGCGAGTATGTTAGTAAGCAGAAAGAGCACAATGATTCTTTTAGCTGATATTCGACAATAGTCTATGTCTATATAGTTGGTATGTATTCTTGGACTTTTAACTTATTTGTACGTGACGACAAAGTTTTTCCTATAGTTGGTAGGTGTTTCATTCTTGAATGATTTGAATGTTCTATTGAAATTTGTAAGTGAGTTGAAGCCAACTTCGTAGCAAATTTCCTTTATCGATTTTTGATCATTAATGAGCAGTTGGCATGATTTTCCAATTCTAAATTCATTCAGAAAAGTAAAGAAAGTTTTGTTTGTGCAGGACTTAAAATATCGGCAAAATGCTGTTGGTGTCATCA
>Ga0209831_1002039_pt1 | contig 17873 bp, 16 predicted proteins | sample Maine_Asex4_meta_FD_187451 | JGI IMG/M metagenome (GOLD analysis project Ga0209831, IMG submission 187451) | Marine algal microbial communities from Maine, USA - Maine_Asex4_metaG (SPAdes) (version 2) | ecosystem: Host-associated > Algae > Red algae > Unclassified | place: Maine, USA | collected...
TTCCGCCTGCTCGCCGGGGAATGACCGGAGTTGCCGTCGCGTGGCCCGCGCGATAGAGGGGAGCGATGCTCGACAACATCATCATCGCCTTCGCGACCTTCTTCGCGACCATCGGCCCGCCCGACGTCGCCATCATCTTCGCCGCGCTCACGCTTCAGAACACCGCGAGGGAACGGTTCTTCCTCGCGGTCAAGGCCATCCTCGTGGCCAGCGGAATCCTGCTGTTCTTCGCGTTCCTGGGCAAGCCACTGCTGGAGTACCTAGGGATATCGCTGGCCGCCATGCGCACGGCGGGGGGCGTGCTGCTGCTGCTGATCGCCATCGACATGGTCTTCGCGCGCAAATCCGGCGCGACCTCCACCACGTCGGACGAGACCAGGGAGGCGGTGACGAGCGACGACATCTCGGTCTTTCCGGTCGCCACGCCGCTGATCGCCGGACCGGGGGCCATCGGCGTCGCGATCCTGCTGGTGGCTCAGGCGCAGGGCGATGCGGAGCGCATCGGCGCGGTGGTCATCGCCCTTCTCGCCGTGCTCGGGGTCACGTTCCTGCTGATGCTGGTGGCGACGCAGGTACAGCGCGTGCTCGGGGTCACGGGGGTGCACGTCATCATGCGGGTGATGGGCATCCTGCTCGCCGCGCTGGCCGTGCAGTTCATCTTCGACGGGATCGTGGCGAGCGGGATCATCCCATGACGCGCGCGGCATGACGGAAGCATGACGGCGGAATTCCTCGTCCTGCTGGCGCTGGGCGCCATGGCGGGGGGCTTCGTCAACGGGCTGGCGGGGTTCGGGACGGCATTGTTCGCGCTCGGCTTCTGGCTCCAGATCATGCCGCCGCTGCAAGCGGTGGTGGTCGTGCTGGTCGTATCGGTGCTGAGCGGCGTGCAGGGCGTGATCCTCGTGCGCCGGTCGATCCGCTGGCCGCGACTGGCGCGCTTCGCCCTGCCCGCCATCGTCGGCATTCCCATCGGCACCGCGCTGGTCGTCTGGATCGACCCGACGGCCCTGAAACTGGTGATCGCCGCGTTCCTCGTCCTCTACGGCCTGTTCTTCGCCTTTCGCCGCGAGCTGCCCGCCATGACGCGGCCTACGCCGGTCATCGACGGAGCCATCGGTTTCGCGGGGGGCATCCTCGGCGGGCTGGCGGGATTGTCGGGCGCGCTGCCGACCATGTGGTGCGCCCTGCGCCCCTGGTCCAAGGCCGAACAGCGCGCGCTGCTCCAGCCCTTCAACAATATCGTCCAGCTCGTCGCCATCGTGATCTTCGCGGCACAAGGGGCCTTCGACCGCGAGACGCTCCTGATCCTCGCCCTCGCGATTCCCCTGACGATGGCCGCCGCGCAGGTCGGCCTCGCCCTCTTCAAGCGCATGGACGACGACCGCTTCCGCCGCCTGCTCATCGTCCTGATGCTGGTGTCGGGCACCCTGCTGATGGCGCGCGAAGTGTTGTTCTAGCCGAGCCTGAACAACCCGCACAACTCCGCGATATCGTCCGGCAGGGGCGAGGTCCACTGCATCGCCTCCCCCGTCACCGGATGCTCGAAGCCCAGCGTCGCCGCGTGCAGTGCCTGACGCGGAAAGGCGGCGATGGCGGCGCGGGCCTCGGGCGGCAATTTCTGCGGCGGCACCCGCGCGCGGCCATAGGTCTGGTCCCCGACGAGGGGGTGGCCGACATGGGCGAGATGCACGCGGATCTGATGCGTGCGCCCCGTCTCCAGCCGGCATTCGACCAAGGTCGCCGCCCCCAGCTTCTCTCGCAGGGAGACGCGCGTGATGGCATGGCGCCCGTCCTTGATGCCCACCGCCATCTTCTTGCGGTCGGTGCGCGAGCGGCCGATGGTCGTCTCGATCCGTATCCACCCCGGCTCGAAGCTGGTGGACGGCAGACCCGCAAGCCGCGCGTCGCTATGCTTCGGCTCGCCCCAGACGACGGCGTTGTAGAGCCGCTCGGTCGTATGCGCCGCGAACTGTTCCGACAATCCGTGATGCGCGGCGTCGGACTTAGCCACGACCAGCAGGCCGGAGGTATCCTTGTCGATGCGGTGGACGATGCCGGGCCGCTTCTCCCCGCCGATGCCCGACAGGCTGTCACCGCAATGGGCGAGCAGCGCGTTGACCAGCGTGCCGGTCCACGCGCCCGGCGCGGGGTGGACGACCATCCCGGCGGGCTTGTCGATGACGATCAGATGCTCGTCCTCGTGGACGACGACGAGGGGGATATCCTCGGGTTCCGGCACCGCCGCGACGGGGGGCGGCACGTCTATCGCGAACTGCGCCTCGCCCGACACCTTCATCGACGCATCGGTCAGGGGTGTGCCGTCCGGCATCGACAACACCGCCCCCCCTTCGATAAGCACGCGCAAACGCGAGCGGCTGATGCTATGCGGCTCGCATAACGTGGCAAGCGCCTTGTCGAGCCGCGCGGGGGGATGGTCCTCCGGCAGCGATACGATGAGGCGGTCGGAACCTTCGACGGGGGGGATGGGATCGGACATGGTGCGGCGGATACACCAAAGCGCGCCCGGGCGCGACGAAGAACTGGACGAGATACCCGAACCCGCGAACCTGCGCTTCCTGCGCCGCATGGTCACGCTGCTGACTGTGACGATGATCGTGGGGATCATGGTCGTGGCCGGAGCGCTGGTGATGCGCATCGCGGGGAGCGGCGGCGGCACCGCGATGACGGAAATCCGCATCGGGCCGGGGTACTCGGTCGAGAGCGCCGACCATGGCGCGGGCGACAGGCTGATCGTCGTGCTGAAGGACCGCGCGAGCGGGGAGGACGTCATCCGCGTCTACCGCACCCGAGGACCGGCGGAAGCGTATCGCGTGACGGAGGAGTGAGCGGCGGCCTCAGTCGGCCTTCAACCGCTCCGTCATCCAGCGGTTCATCAGCGCCAGCCCGGCCAGCGCCAGCCCGAGCGCGAGGAACGACAGGACCCGGACCAGCCCTTCCAGCCCGCTCATGTCCACGAAGAACACCTTGGCGATGGTAAGCGCAATGACGGCGAGCGCCGCTTTATGCAGCACGGCGGACCGCTTCATCAGGGCCAGCAGCAGCAGGACGAACCCGGTCAGCAGCATCGCGAGGGTGTAGCTGTAAAGCTCGCCATCCCCGATGCCGGTTGTCCGGATATCCGCGCCCCGCCACAGCCGACGGATTTCGAGGCCCGTGTAGAGCGTGCCCAGCGCGACGGCGACGGCACCGAACGCGATGCGCACCCGCCTGTCCAGATGGTCGAGCTTCCACGCCATGGCCCCGAACAGCAATGCGGGCAGCAGGTAGGCGAACATCAGGCTGTCGAGGATCGGCGGGCCGACGACGCGGCCTTCGGCCAGCGGATTGACTATCGTGGCGGATGCGGCGAGCAGCAGCACGCCCAGGACTCCGAAGACCGCGCCGAGGCCGAGCCGTACCCATCGCATGACCCCTCCGATCCGCGCGCGATAGAGCTGCGTCGCGGCGGTCAGCATCCAGACGATCCCGAACAGCGAGAGCGTCAGATGCGGCGCATCGCTCCCGTCATCGAGCGCGCGGTAGATCAGCAGGCAGACGAACACGCCGCCCAGCCCCAGCACCGCCGATTCCGTCACGACGATGGCCACCGTCCTATCGCGCGTGTGCAGGACGATCCAGCTCACCGCGAGCAGGGCGATCGTGCCGAGATAGGCAACCGTCATGGCCCCGACGCTCGCATACAGCGCCCAGAATATGCCGGGGTCCACGACCAGCCGGTAGCCGCAGACCACGACGCCGAGCTGTACGAACCAGCCGACCGGCCACAGGTCGAAGCGGCGGTCCAGCAGGGCGGCGGTCAGGACGATGGTGGCGAAGGCGATGGTCAGCGCGGCTTCGGCCAGGACGATGGACAGGGCGAAGGCGAGCATGTTCAGCGCCGCCACCGCGAAGAGCGCCGTGCGCAGTCCCTCCGGCTTCTCGCCCCGGCGCGTCCGTTCGGCAAGGAGGGTCATCCCCGCCGCAACCGCCATCACGTGGGAGGCCCAGACGACGGGGCCGAACCGGCCGAGCGGCTCCCAGTACAGCGCGAGGAGGATCACGACCCCCGGCGCGAAGGCCGCCGCGCCCGCCGCCCAGAGCAGCGCGAACCGGGGCGTCACGAGGCTCTTCCATCCCGCGAGCGCGCTGATGGCGAGGCCGAAACCGACGAGCAGGGTGAGGATGCTCCAGCCCGTGGGCGCGTCGCCGTCCTCGGGAACGAGGATGCGCGCCGCCGACAGGTCGAGCGCCCCGTGCACGCCGACCACCGCCAGCATCGCCCCGGCGACCGGCACCGCCAGATCGTCGAGCACGGCCCCCTCGTCCAGCCAGAACGCGAGGGCGGCGAAGGCGGCGGACAAGGCCCCGAGCGCCAGCCAGAACTCCGCCTCGCCCTGCATCGACACGAGGACCGAAACCGCCGCGAGCGCGAGCAGGGCGGCACCGGACAGCCGCACCGGAAACTCGGGCCAGCCCTCCGCGCCGAGACCGTGGAGCGCGCGGAAGATCATCGCGCCACCGAAGGCCGGACGCCGCGACAGGCCCGGGATGCAGGTGGCGGCGATGGCGACCAGCACCGCGAAAGCCAGCAGATGCATCGACCCGGACACCATCCATAGGAGTATCGCGCCCGCATAGGGCACTGCGAGGGCGATGGCCGAGACCCAGGCCGACCGCTTCATCGCGTCCACGCCCAGCCCGATGACGGCGATCAGCGCGAAGTAGTAGAACAGCCAGCGCACGCCCTCGGCCTCGCCGCCGACGATGAAGGGCGCGGCCACCGCCCCGACGATCCCCACCACCGTCAGGAACGGCCCGTAGAGCCAGCCCAGCAGCATCGCCAGCCCGGCGATCCCGATCAACCCCGCAAAAGCCATCTCCGGTCCGATCAGGCCGTAGAGCTGCCGCGCGGCGAGGACGGCCGAAAACAGCGTGACGATGCCCGCCCCCGCGAAGGTCGAGGGCAGGAACGCGGTCGCCGATTCCGCGCCGTCCCCCGTCCGCCGCCGGACCCATTCGCCGAAGGCGATCAGCGCGCCCCCGAACGCCAGTGCGCACAGCACGCGCAGGGGCGGCGAGAGGATGCCGTTCTCGATGCCGTACTGGACGAAGAAGATCCCCGCCATGGCGAGGGACAGCGCCGCGACGACGACAATGGCATTCGCCTTCACCCACCCCGTCAGCCGCTCGATGGTCTCCGTGTCGAAGACGAAGGACTTCGGCGGCGCATCGGATTCCGGAAGCGGCGGCGGGGTCGGCTCGGACGCCTGTTCCGGCGCCTGTTCCGGCGCCTGCTTCTCCGGCGGTGCTTCGACCTCCGGCCTGTCCCACGGAGAAACCTTGGCCGGAGCGGTGACGTCGGGAACGACGTCGCCCTGCCCCGTCTCCGAGGCCCGCAACCGGTCCAAATCCTCGCGCAGATCGCGCACCGTCCGGCGCAGCCCGATATGGCTGAAGACCAGCCACACGAAGGTCACGGGTATGGCCAACGCAACGAGGACGAGCAGGACTTCCATTGCTCCATTTACACCACACGGAACCGATGAGTGTCTACCGGCTTGGTGCCCCCGTTCGACCGTCGAAATCCGAGCGATTCTCACGAAAGCTTCATCGGCGGCATCCCGGGTCGCGCCGGTGGCGAAACCCGGGCATGATGGAGGTCGTGCACACCCCCCCGAGCGAGGACGAGACCATCCGCAGCGATCCTTCCCCCAACCGCTCCCGCCGATGGTTCTTCAGCGCAGGAGCGCTCGCCATGGCAAGGGGTCGCGCCGGGCCGGGCTGGATCGCGAAGGCGCTTCCCCTGCGCGCGCCGACGACCGGAGAACTGGAGGGACGGGTCGGGGCGCGGTGATCGTCCCGGCCCCGCCCTCTGCCACGCAGGCGAAGACCCGCCGCGATCCGGTCCCCCTTGCGGAAAACCGCACCATGCGCAAGTCTTGCACCCTGCCGACCGCCAACGATGTCCGGAGCCTTCCATGAACACCCTTACCCGCCGCCTTAGCAGGATCGCCGCCATCGCGCTCGCCGCCACCGGCATCGCGACCGCCGCCTTCTCCGGTCCCACGCCGAGCGCCAAGCTGGACCGCTTCCACATCACCCTGATGCAGCGTTACGACGATGTCAGGCACCTGTCGACCGACGACCTCGCCCGCATGAGTCCGGACGAGGTCGTCCTGTTCGACGTGCGCGATCCTGCGGAATACGACGTCAGCCGAATCGGCGGGGCCATCCGCGTGGACCCGTCGGTCGAGGCGGCGGCGTTCCTCGATACCCATGCCGAAGCGCTACGGGGCAGGACGGTCGTGTTCTACTGCTCCGTCGGCGAACGCTCCAGCCGCCTGGCCCGGCGCGTCGCGGCCCGCACGCCCGATACCGGCCCGATCTACAACCTCGCCGGGGGTCTCTTCAGATGGCACAACGAAGACAAGCCCGTCGTTGCCGAGCGGGGCGAGACGACCGCGATCCACCCCTTCAATCGCAAGTGGGGCCGCCTGATCGAGCGGCAGGACGCCATCCGCATGGAGCCGGAAACCGGTTCGTAGGCGGGTGCCGCGCCGTCCATCCGGACACTTCATCACAGGAACGTCAATGCTTGTTGGTTGATCACCCGCCCCGCGATCGGGTTTGAAAGGAGGCCTGCCGGATTGTCCGGCGGCCGGGCCGAACGCCGTCGCGTCGCGCCCGTGACCGTCATCGAACAGGTATCAGGAGAACAATCATGTCGGGAACCTATCCGGGCCGCAAGGCCATCCGCACGCTGCACGCGTCGACCCTCCTCGCGGGGGCAATCGCTCTCGGCGGCGCTTCCGCCATGGCAGCGGGCAGCAGCACCGGCTCGTACGAAGCCAAGCCTGCGGGTAGCTATACCACCCAGACGGCGGGCAGCAGCACGAGCGCCTACAACGCCATGCCCGCTGGCAGCTACACGGACTCGATGGCAGGGAGCACCACGGAAACCTACACCGCCGTTCCCGCCGACAGCTACACGACCCAGTCCGTCGGCAGCGTTACCACCTACGCCGCACCGGCCACCACGACGACGACGGTGACGACCGACGTCTACACGGGCACCATGGTCGACGATACGGCCATGACCTACACCGACGAGTCCGTCGCCGCCCCGGCAACGGATACGGGCGAGTACATCAATACCGGCGCCTACGTCTTCCCGACACAGTAACGCGCCGATGACCATGGAGCGGGAGGTGCCGGAGACCGGCGCTCCCCCCGGCCCCGCCGTCCTCGTCATTGCGGGGGCGGTGATCGGGTCGGGCATCGTGCTGAGCGCGCTCTCCTATCGCGAGGACGCGGCGGCCTGGATGACCGGCCTGATCCTCGGGGTCGCCGGGGTCGCGTGGATGGCTCTGCCGCGATCCCTGCGGGCGGGCGAGGTCTCGCTGGTGCTCGCGCTGGGCGTGGGCCTTGCCTTGCGCCTCGTCTATTTCGCCTCCGACCCGATTCTCGAAATCGACTACCTGCGCTATCTCTGGGATGCCGGGGCGGTGGAGGCGGGGCTGAACCCTTTCGCAATCGGCCCCGCCGCCGCCATCTCGGGGGAGGCCGGACCGGAATGGTCGGCGCTCGTGGCCCGGTCCGGCGAGGTCGCCGGGGGGATCAGCTACGGCGTGCTCGCTACGATATACCCCCCCGTCGCGCAGGCCGCCTTCTGGATCGCGCATCAGATCGACCCGTGGGGCATCACGGGCCTGCGTATCGTATTCCTGTTGGCAGAACTGGGCGGGCTGTGGCTGCTCGTCCTGCTGCTGCAGGAGATGGGGCGCGCGCCGGGATGGATCGCCATCTACTGGTGGAACCCTCTCGTCGCGAAGGAAATCGTCAATTCCGCGCATATGGATGCATTGCTGCTGCCCGCGCTGGCCGGGGCGCTGCTGCTGGCCATGCGGGCGCGACCCGTGTGGTCGGCGGTCGCGCTGGCGCTGGCCGCCGGGGTGAAGGTCTGGCCGCTGGTCCTCGCGCCGGTCCTGCTGTGGCAGGGGGGATGGCGCCGGTGGATGACCGCCGGGGCCGTGCTGGTCGCCGTCACCGCGCTCGTCGCGATCCCGATGGTCCTCGGGCGACTGGACGGACAATCGGGCCTCGTCGCCTATGCGGGCGGGTGGGAGCGCAACCACGCGCTCTACGGCGCGCTGCGCAGGGGGCTGGAATGGGTGCTGCTGGACGAAGCGGCGTGGGAATACCGCCTGAACCCCGACCGGGTGGCGCGGGTCATCCTGATGCTGGTCGTCGGCGGGACCGCCCTCCTCCTCGGCTGGCGACTGAAGGACCGCGCCGACATCCCCCCCGCCGCGCTGACCGTCGCGGCGCTCCTGCTGCTGTTCAGCCCGACCGCCTACCCGTGGTACTACGTCTGGATCCTGCCGATGCTGTGCCTCGTGCCGGTGCGGGGATTGCTGCTGCTCGGAGTGCTCCTCCCCTTCTACTACCTGCGCTTCGACATGGAGGGCTGGGGCAATGCCGCGCTGTTCGACCGGTACGTCGTGTGGCTCGAATTCGGCCCGGTTCTTGCGCTCCTGACCTACGATTTCCTCATAAGGCGCAGGATGACATGAGAGCGAGCCACCATTGCACGGTCATCATCCCCGCGCTGGACGAGGAAGCCTCGATCGCGCAGGTCATCGCGGAAATCCCTTCTTGGGTCGACCGCATCGTCGTCGCCGATAACGGCTCGACCGACCGCACGGCGGCCCGGGCGCGCGAGGCGGGGGCCGACGTGGTGAGCGCCCCGAAGCGCGGCTACGGCAGCGCGTGCCTCGCCGGGATCGCGGCGGCGGGAGAGACGGATATCGTGATCTTCGTCGATGGCGATCTGGCCGATTATCCCGAGCGCATGGATACGCTGGTCGACCCCATCGTCCGGGACGGCATGGACATGGTCATCGGCTCGCGCGTCCTCGGCGGGGCGGAAGCGGGGGCGCTGACGACGACGCAGCGGTTCGGGAACTGGCTCGCCTGCCGCCTGATCCGCCTGTTCTGGGGCGTGCGACACACTGATCTCGGCCCTTTCCGTGCCATTAGCCACGACGCACTGAACCGCCTCGCCATGCGGGACGAGGATTTCGGCTGGACAGTGGAGATGCAGGTGAAGGCAGCACAGCGCGGCATGGCCGTGACCGAGGTCCCGGTCCCCTACCGCAAGCGCATCGGCACCTCGAAAATCTCCGGCACCCTGCGCGGCAGCATCGCGGCCGGAACCAAGATCCTGCTCGTCATCTTCCGCAGCGCGCTCCGGCGACGGGAGAGGTCGGACGGCAAGGCCGTCCGGTTCCAAGGCCATTGATTATCCGATGAAATCGTGGCGGAGAGACAGGGATTCGAACCCTGGGTAGGCTTGCACCCACAACGGTTTTCGAGACCGCCCCGTTCGACCACTCCGGCACCTCTCCTCACCGGACAAACTTTTAGCGTCCCGCGTGCGGGATGCAAGCATTTCCTCGGCCGTTCGGGACGGGAAATCGGCAGTGTATCCTTGCGGCGGCAACGGCGCGGATTCCGCGCGTCGGATGGCATTGCGCAGCACCCGGAGGGCATCGGATATGATCGCGATTTCGGAGGGTTATGGCTGGGGAACCTGGATTCGAACCAGGACCGACGGTGTCAGAGACCGCTGTTCTACCGTTAAACTATTCCCCATCAGCGGACCCCGTCTGGTACAGGTCCCGACCGATGTATCCGGCGAGAACCGAAGGCACCTCGTCAGACACGCTTCCCTTACCGCTGCACGCGCGTCTGGTCAAGCGGTTCTTCCTGTTGCCACGGCAATCGCTTGAACTTCTGGGTGTTCCCGTGTCTGGTTAGGGGGGGTTCATAGCAGACCTCTTGATGTTGGAGGTTTTGGGATGTCGTCGCCAGCTTTGCTCGATCACTTTTCCGCTCTCGATGATCCGCGCCAATCGTGGAAGGTGGTGTATCCTCTGCCCGAGGTTTTGCTGGTGGTCTTGTGCGGTACGCTTGCCGGAGCGGACGATTTCGTGGAGATCAACGACTGGGGAACGCAGAAACTGGCGTTCCTGAAGCGGCTTCTTCCCTTCGAGCATGGCATTCCCTCCCACGACACGCTCAATGACGTTATGAATGCGCTGCCGAGTGCGTTGTTCGCCGAGTGCTTTGCCTCGTGGGTTGCCACCCTGCGTGAGAGCGATCCGGACATCGTGTCGATAGACGGCAAGACATCGCGCCGGGCGCATGGCCCGGATGGTCGCCCGCTGCATCTGGTCTCGGCATGGGCATCGCGGCAAAGGCTGGTGCTGGGGCAGGAAGCCTGCGACGAGAAGGAGAACGAGATCAGGGCCATACCGCGCCTGCTGGAGCGGCTGGAACTTACCGGGGCCCTCGTCACGATCGATGCGATGGGGTGTCGGCACGCCATCGCATCGGCCATCCGGGCGCGCGGTGCCGACTATCTGCTGGCGCTCAAATCCAACCAGAAGAGCCTGCATGAAGAGGTGGCGCTGTTCTTCGATGCCGCGCATGGCCTCGACACCCATCGAACCACCGACAACGACCACGGGCGTCTCGAGACACGGACCACGAGGGTCTGTCACGCCGTCGGTTGGCTCTCGAACCAGCGCAGGGCTCCGGGCGAGCCCAGCTTCACCGATCTGGCCGCCATCGTCGAACTGCGCTCCGAGGTCGAGCAGTCGGGAAAGGTCAGCCGCTCCCGACGCTTCTACATCTCATCCGCCGCGATGAGCGCAAACCACGCGGCGCGCGCCGTCCGCGCTCACCGGGGCATCGAGAACCGCCTCCATTGGGTCATGGACGTCGTGTTCCACGATGATCTCATGCGGCTGAGAACCGAACATGGGCCGACCAACATGGCCACCATGCGCCACACAGCCCTCAACATCATCAAGGCAATTCCCGGAAAGGCCAGCCTCAAAGTCAAAAGAAAATCAATCGGATGAAACGAACAAAAGCTCTTCAACGCACTCACCAACGCAGATCAATAATCTTCAAGCGATTCCCGTGTTCCTGTTGCCTTGCAAGATCTGCATGAACCGACCGGCTTGAAAAATCCACCTTGCGGTGCTTGATGGCGCGCATCGAAATGGCGAGGGGCGAGATCATGGCGCAGACGGGCATTCCCTATCTCTTCATGCGCGGGGGCACCTCGCGCGGGCCTTATTTCGACCGGGGCGACCTGCCGCAGGATCGCGAGACGCTGTCGCAGGTGCTGCTGCACGCGATCGGGGCGGGACATCGCTACAATATCGACGGGATCGGCGGGGGGACGGCGGTGACGACCAAGGTGGCGATGCTGTCGCGGTCGGAAGAGGACGGGGTCGATATCGACTATTTCTTCGCGCAGGTCGCGGTGGAGGAACGGACGGTCGATTACCGTCCGACCTGCGGCAATATCCTCGCGGGGGTCGGCCCCGCCGCGCTGGAGATGGGGCTGGTCCCGGCGACCGGCGCGCAGACGCGTGTGCGCATCCGGGCGGTCAATACCGGCGCGCGGATCGAGAGCGTGGTGCGGACGCCGGACGGGCACCCGCTCTACGAGGGCGATGCGCAGATCGCGGGCGTGCCCGGCACCGCCGCCCCCGTGACGCTCGCCTTTTCGGATGTGGCCGGATCCGTGACCGGGGCGATGCTGTCGACGGGGCAGGTGCGCGAGGAGATCGACGGGATCGAGGTGACGTGCCTCGACATCGCCATGCCCGTCGTGCTGGCGCGGGCGGTGGATTTCGGCCTGAGCGGTACGGAGGATGCCGCCGATCTCGACGCGAACCGCGCGTTCTTCGCCCGGATGGAGTCGATCCGCCGCATCGCGGGGGAGCGGATGGGGATGGGCGACGTGTCCGGCTCCGTCACGCCGAAATTCGCGATCCTGTCGCCGCCGCGTGCGGGCGGGGCGGTGACGGCGCGGTACTTCATGCCGCTCGCCTGCCACCCCGGGATGGCGGTGACGGGCGCGCAGTGCATCGCCGCCGCCTGCGTCATGCCGGGCACGGTGGCCGACGGGGTCGCGCGGCCCCCCGCCGGGTCGCCCGCGACGCTGACGGTCGAGCATTCGTCGGGGAGCATCGACGTGGTGCTGGACTATACGGACGGTCCCGATTTCGCGGTGAACAGCGCGGGGCTGGTGCGGACCGCGCGATTGCTGGCGCGGGGCGAGGTCTACGTGCCCGCATCGGTCTGGAGGGGTTGAGGGTCGACCGTTCGTCGGCCGGACCCGTCGCCTCCGCACCCTCTTCCGGCACCGCTCCGCTGTACCGATTCGGGACCGCCTCGACCCGGCGACGGCCCCTCGGACCGCGTAAAGATTGTGTTCCCTTTTTCGCGAAAATTGCAATATGGTCGATATGTCGTTCGCTATGAAAAACGAGATATTCTGTTTCAAAATCCATGCACGGTGCCGACCCGGTGCCGGATCGCAATGGATGGAAACCAACGGGAGACCACACGTATGATGCTTCGCAAGACGATCGCGGGCCTTGTCGCCGGCGCCACCCTGTCCTTGACCGCCCAGAGCGCCAGCGCGCTGGACGAGTTGACCGTCGCCTACTTCCTCGAATGGCCGATGCCCGCACTGGCCGCCAAGGTCGACGGCACCTACGAGGCCGAGCTGGGTATTCCCATCAAGTGGCGCTCCTTCGAGACCGGGACGGCGATGTCCGCCGCCATGGCATCGGGCGACGTGCACATCTCACTCAGCCAGGGCCTGCCCCCCTTCGTCGTCGCGGCCTCCTCCGGCCTGCCGATCGAGGTGGTCGACGTGGCCGTCAGCTATTCCGAGAACGACAACTGCGTCTTCAGCGATGCGCTGGGCGTCGACGAGACGAACACGGCGGAGCAGCTGGCAGGAAAGCGCGTCGCCGTGCCCCTCGGCACCGCCGCCCATTACGGCTTCCTGCGTCAGATGGATCATTTCGGTGTCGACGTCGCGTCGCTCAACGTCGTCGACATGCCTCCCCCCGACGGCGCCATCGCGCTGGCGCAGGGGTCGGTCGATTTCGCCTGCGGTTGGGGCGGTGGCCTGTCGCGCATGCGCGAATCGGGCAAGTCGCTGCTGACCGGCGCCCAGAAGGAAGAGCTGGGCATCCTCGTCTTCGACGTGACCTCAGTGCCGAAGGAGTTCGCCGAAGAGAACCCCGAAGTTCTCGCCAAGTTCCTGAAAGTCACGGCGGCGACCAACGACCGCTGGAACTCGGGCGTCGGCCGCAAGGGCATGCTCGAAGCCATCGCCAAGGAATCCGGCATGGATTACGACGCGGCGGAAAAGTCCATCGGCACGATGACCTTCCCCTCGCGTGACGAGCAGCTGACCGCCAAGTGGTTCGGCGGCGGCATGCAGACCTTCATGATGGGCGTTGCGGAAGTCTTCGCGGAATCGGGCAGCATCGACGGGACGCTCGACTCCTATTCCGACTCGGCCAATGCCGTGCCCCTGATCGCCGCGAAGTAAGGACGTTCCCGGTCACGGGACCGGCTTTCACGGCACGAACACGACAAGGGCCGCTCCTTCACGGGGGCGGCCTTTCTGGTGTCCGGTCTCGCCCCGTGGTCGGGCGTCAGGCCGCGTTCCTGGCGACCCTCTGCTCGAAGGATGCTTTCGCGGCCTCCGAATAGGGCTGCACCTGCCCCCTGCCCCGCTCCTTGGCGTAGTAGAGCGCGAGGTCGGCGCGGCACATGAGCGCCTCGATATCCGGATCGTCGTGGTTCTCGCACAATGCGATGCCGATGCTGGCCCCGATGCGGCAGACATGGCCGTCGATCTCGAAGGGCCGCGCCATCCGCTCGACGATCCGCTCGCCCATGACGGACGCGCCTTCGTATCCGCCGAAGGTACAGTCGACGATCACGAATTCGTCGCCCCCGACCCGCGCGATGAAGTCGCTGCCCCGGGTCGCGTTGCGCAGTACGGTCACGGCATGCTGCAATACCTTGTCGCCGACCGCGTGGCCCAGCGTGTCGTTGACCTCCTTGAAGCGGTCGAGATCCACGTGGCACACGGTCAGCGGCTTGCCCTGTCTCTGCGCCTGCGACTGCATGGTGTCGATGACGTGTTCGAGCATGCGCCGGTTCGGCAGGTCGGTCAGCGGATCGTGGGATGCGGCATGGGCGACGGCGTTGCGCGCTTCCTCCAGCGCCCGGGTCTTCTGCTCGACGGTCCGGGCCAGCGGCCTGAAGATGAACATCCATTCCCCGACGAGCGCGAACATCACGACCACCGCCATGGCCATGCGGATCGTCCGCATCGTCGCCACGTCTGCCATCGTGTCCTTTTCCAGTTGCTCGACCGCGACGTCGAGCGCGGTGCCCAGGGGACCGATCGCCTCGAAATACATCGCGTTGTAGCGCGCCTTCATCGCCTCCCCCTCGCTTGCGAGGAAGGCGTCGACCCGGTTCATGTAGCGCATGAACTTGGGATTGAGGTTGTAGGGCGCGTCGAAGAAGACCCTGTCGATCTCGGGCCCGAGGCCGCGCGCGCCGTCTTCGGGCCGTATCCGGGAGAGCAGGCTCTCGTGCTCCTTCACCATCGCGCTCTTGACCTGGGCCAGATTGTTCAGGGCCATGGCCTCGATCGTGTAGTTCGGCGCGTTCACCGCGTCGGCGGCGAAGAGCACGAGACGGTGCGACAGCGTCCGCTGCTCGCCGACCACGTGCAGGGCGGCGGACGATCCCTCGAACCGCTCCATCATCTCGTTCTCGACCATGAAGGCCGAGATCGTCGCGATCGCGATGATCGAGAGCGCGAGGACATAGGCATGCCGGATGCGGCGCGCCACTCGCTTGTCGATCTGCATTTCGGACATATGCTCAACCATGCCGCAAAGTCACACGATGTGATTTATATCGCGTTGACGGGGCGCGCGTGAATCGACGCCGAATCGCTCAAACCCCTTGCATGACGGGCGGTCGCGGAGTAATGCCGACTTTCTCTCCCCGACACCGTTGGTGACGGACCGCTCGTGCACGGGATGGGGGGAGCATCGCCCCCGTGCTTGGAAGCCGTCGCAGCAACAAGGAAGCCACCATGCCGCTCTACGAGCATGTATTCATCACGCGCCAGGATATCTCCGGCGCCCAGGCCGAAGGGATGATCGAGCAGTTCGGCGCCGTCATCACCGAAAACGGCGGAACGGTCATCGGTCACGAATACTGGGGCCTGCGCCCCATGGCCTACAAGATCAACAAGAACCGCAAGGGCCATTACGCCATGCTGCGGCTCGACGCCCCCTCCGCCGCCGTGCAGGAGATGGAGCGCCAGCAGCGCCTGAACGACAACGTCATGCGCACCGTGTCCTTCCGCGTCGAGGCGCATGAGGATGGCCCCAGCCAGATGATGCAGGGCAAGACCGCGCGCGACGAGCGCCGGGGCAGCCGCCCCCCGCGCGACGACCGCCCCGCCCGCACGGACGACCGCGCCGAGAAGCCGCATGAGACCACGACCACCGCGCCGACCGACAAGGTCGCCGGTCCCGCCGATGACAAGAAAGAGGAGAAAGCCTGATGGCCGGACCCCAACGCCGCCCGTTCTTCCGCCGCCGCAAGTCCTGCCCCTTCTCGGGCGATGACGCGCCGGTCATCGACTACAAGGACACGAAACTGCTCCAGCGCTTCATTTCCGAGCGCGGCAAGATCGTCCCCTCCCGCATCACCGCCGTCTCGGCGAAGAAGCAGCGCGAACTGGCCAAGGCCATCAAGCGCGCCCGCTTCCTCGCCCTGCTGCCCTACATCATCAAGTAAGGAGAACCCGTCATGGAAGTCATCCTGCTAGAACGGGTGGAAAAGCTCGGCAATCTCGGCGAGATCGTCTCGGTCAAGCCCGGCTATGCACGCAACTTTCTGCTGCCCAGCGGCAAGGCCCTGCGCTCCAGCAAAGCGAACATGGCGCGATTCGAGGCCGAACGCGCCGGTCTCGAAAAGCTGAACGAGGACAAGAAGGCCGAGGCCCAGACCTACGGCGATTCGATGAGCGGCCATCAGTTCATCGTGATCCGTCAGGCGTCCGAGACCGGCAACCTCTACGGTTCGGTGTCGACCCGCGACGTCGTGGACGCGCTGGGCGAGGAGGGCTTCAAGGTCGGTCGGTCGCAGATCGAGCTTGAGAACCCGATCAAGGAGCTGGGCCTGCACGAGATCCGCGTGATCCTGCACCCGGAAGTCAGCGTCACGGTCACGGCGAACATCGCCCGCTCCGCCGACGAGGCCGAGCTTCAGGCCGATGGCAAGTCGATCGCGGATCTCCGCGCCGAGGAGGACGCGGCCGAGGCCGCCGAATTCGACGTGCGCTCGCTTTTCGACGAGGACGCCGACATCCGCGAGGAAATCCTCAAGGACGACAAGGCGGACAAGGCAGCCGCCGCCGAAGCGGAAGCCGAAGACGACGAGGACGCGCCCGCCCCCGGCAAGAAAGACCGCCGCGATACGGGCGACGAGGAATACGCCGACGCCGACTGAGCGTCGCGATCCGTGTGAATGATGAGAAGCCGCGGGGGAGACCTCGCGGCTTTTCTCATCGTGTCTTCTGTCCCGTCGAGCGGGTTAACCGGTGACGCCCCATTCTAAAAACCCTATGCTCCAGACTCACCCCGAGGAGCCGCAGGATGAACCAGCATACCCCCCCGCCGGATACGTCCGAGACGCCCATGCGCGCCCTGCCGCACAATATCGAAGCGGAGCAGGCCGTGCTCGGTGCGATCCTCGTGAACAATGAGGCGATGGACCGGCTCAACTCCTTCCTGAGCGCGGAGCATTTCTACGACCCCGTCCACGCGCGCATCTTCGAGGTGACGTCGCGGCGCATCCAGAACGGACAGATAGCCTCGCCCATCACCCTGCGCGCGGCGTTCGAGAAGGATGAGGGGCTGGCGGAACTGGGGGGGCCGATCTACCTGCTGCACCTCGCCGATGCCGCCGTGAACGTCTTCAACGTGCTCGATTACGGGCGTATCGTCTACGAGATGGCGATTCGCCGTCATCTGATCGAACTGGGCGAGGACATCGCCGACCGCGCGGGCGATTTCACCGACGAAAGCCAGTCATCGGACCACATCACCGAAGCCGAACAGCGCCTGTATTCGCTGGCCGAAAAGGGCCGGATCGAGGGCGGGTTCAAGAATTTCGGGCGGGTCGTGACCGATGCCGTCGAGGTGGCGAATGCCGCCTATCAGCGTGACGGGTTGCTCGCGGGTCTCTCCACCGCCTTGCGCGATCTGGATGCAAAGCTGGGCGGGCTGCACCGCTCCGACCTGCTCATCCTCGCCGGGCGCCCCTCCATGGGCAAGACGGCGCTGGCCACGAACATCGCGTTCAACGTGGCCAAGGCGTTCAAGCAGGGCGTGGACGAGAACGGCGTGACGAAGACCGTGGATGGCGGCGTGGTCGGCTTCTTCTCGCTGGAGATGAGCGCCGAACAGCTCGCCACCCGCGTTCTGGCCGAGCAATGCGAGATCAGTTCGGAGAAGATCCGGCGCGGCGACCTGAACGAGGCGGAATTCCGCAAGTTCGTCGAGGTGGCGCGCGTGCTGGAAACGAAACCGCTCTACATCGACGACACCCCCGCGCTCACCATCGGCCAGCTTGCGGCCCGCTCGCGCCGGCTCAAGCGGCAGTCGGGGCTTGACCTGATCGTGGTCGACTACCTGCAACTGCTCAACGGCGACGGGCGGTCGAGCGACAACCGCGTGAACGAAATTTCGCAGATCACGCGCGGGCTGAAGGCCATCGCCAAGGAACTCGACATCCCCGTCATCGCCCTGTCGCAGCTGTCGCGCAAGGTCGAGGACCGCGAGGACAAGCGGCCCCAGCTCTCGGATCTCCGCGAATCGGGGTCGATCGAGCAGGATGCGGACGTGGTGATGTTCGTCTACCGCGAGGAATACTACCTCTCGCGCACCGAA
>Ga0209831_1002040_pt1 | contig 17859 bp, 17 predicted proteins | sample Maine_Asex4_meta_FD_187451 | JGI IMG/M metagenome (GOLD analysis project Ga0209831, IMG submission 187451) | Marine algal microbial communities from Maine, USA - Maine_Asex4_metaG (SPAdes) (version 2) | ecosystem: Host-associated > Algae > Red algae > Unclassified | place: Maine, USA | collected...
CCGCACCGGCCTTCTCGATAGTGCCGATCACCTGGTGGGCCTGCACGGTCGCTCCTTCCGCCTCGATGATCTTGCCGAGCACGCCGTCCTCGGCGGCCGGCACCTCGAGCACGACCTTGTCGGTCTCCACGTCGACGAGCACCTCGTCGCGCTTGACCGCGTCACCTTCCTGCTTGTGCCAGGTGACGATCAGCGCATCGGCGATCGATTCGGGCAGGGTCGGGACCTTGATTTCACTGCTCATGTACGGCACTCACGGGCGTTCGCGAAGAGGGGGTGGGCGGGGAGGTGTCAGCGTGCACCGGCGCCGTCGATCAGACCGAGCGCCTCCTGCACCAGCTGCTTCTGCTCGCGCAGGTGCTGGCTCATGTAGCCGCTGGCGGGCGAGGCCGACGGGGCGCGTCCGCAGAACTCGACATCCTTGACCGACTCGGGCAGCACGCGCTCGATGCGGTGCCGGTTGGAGCGCCAGGCACCCTGGTTGCGCGGCTCCTCCTGACACCACACGATCGACACGGCATTCGGGTACCGGGCGACGACATCGTTCATCGCATCGTAGGGGAACGGGTACAGCTGCTCCAGGCGCACCAGCGCCACGTTGGTCAGCTCGGCCTCGCGGCGTGCCTCCAGCAGGTCGTAGTAGACCTTCCCGGCACAGAACACCACGCGCTCCACCTCGTCGGTGATGATCGAATCGATCTCGTCGATCACCGGCTGGAAGTGACCATCGGCCAGTTCCTCCAGCGTGGAGGTGGCGAGCCGGTGGCGCAGAAGGCTCTTGGGCGACAGCACGATCATCGGCCGGCGCATCGGGCGCAGCATCTGCCGGCGCAGCATGTGGTAGCACTGCGCGGGCGTGGACGGCATCAGCACCGACATGTTGTCCTCGGCGCACAGTTGCAGGAAGCGTTCGAGCCGTGCCGAAGAGTGCTCCGGGCCCTGCCCCTCGTAGCCGTGCGGCAACAGCAGCGTCAGGCCGCACAGCCGGCCCCACTTGGTCTCGCCCGAGCTGATGAACTGATCGATCACCACCTGCGCACCGTTGGCGAAGTCGCCGAACTGCGCCTCCCACAGCACCAGCGTGTTCGGATCGGCGGTGGCGTAGCCGTACTCGAACGCCAGCACCGCCTCCTCGGACAGCACCGAGTCGATGACCAGGAAGTTCGCGTCGGCCACCTCGCGCAGCGGCACGTGCGCACCGCGCTGGTTCTGGTTGTGCAGCACCGCGTGACGGTGCGCGAAGGTGCCGCGCCCGGAGTCCTGACCGGACAGGCGCACGTCGTAACCCTCGTTGAGCAACGTGGCGTAGCCCATCGTCTCGGCGAAGCCCCAGTCCAGCGGCAGGGCACCGGCGGCCATCTTGCGCCGGTCCTGGACGATCTTGTTGACCCGGGAGTGCAGCGCCAGCCCGTCCGGCATGTCGTTGAGCTTGTCGGCCAGCGACTTGAGGGTGGCCAGCGGCACCTTCGATTCGTAGGGCACGCGCCAGTCGGTCTCGGTGTAGCGGCTCCAGTCGATCTGCAGCTCGGGCGCCTCGGCCTGCCCTTCGAGCACGTCCGGGGCCACCGTCTCGCCGGCATCCAGGGCAGCGCGGTAGGTGTCCACCATGGCGTCCGGCTCGGCCGACTCCAGCATGCCCTCGGCCACCAGCCGGTCGGCGTAGAGCTTGCGGGTGGTGGGTGTGGCCTTGATGCTCTGGTACATGATCGGCTGGGTGACCGACGGCTCGTCGGTCTCGTTGTGGCCGTGGCGGCGGTAGCAGACCATGTCGATGACGACGTCCTTCTTGAACGCCATGCGGAAGTCCAGCGCCACCTGGGTGACGAACAGCACCGCCTCGGGATCGTCGCCGTTCACGTGGAAGATCGGCGCGTTGATCATCTTGGCCACGTCGGTGGCGTACAGCGTGGAGCGCGCGTCCCCGGCGTTGCTGGTGGTGAAGCCGATCTGGTTGTTGATGATGATGTGCACGGTGCCCTTGGTCGAGAACCCGCGCGAATCGGACATGTTGAAGGTCTCCATGACCACGCCCTGACCGGCGAACGCCGCATCGCCGTGAATGGCGATCGGGATGACCTGCTGGCCCTGCTTGTCGCCGTAGCGGTCCTGGCGCGAGCGCACCGAGCCCTCCACCACCGGCGAGACGATCTCCAGGTGCGAGGGGTTGAACGCCATCGACAGGTGCATGTGACCCTGGGGGGTCTCGATGTCCGAGCTGAACCCCTGGTGGTACTTCACGTCCCCCGAGGACAGGGTGTCGTTGCGCTTGCCCTCGAACTCCTCGAACAGGTCGGCCGGGTTCTTGCCCAGGATGTTGACCAGCACGTTCAGCCGGCCGCGGTGCGCCATGCCGATGACCATGTCGCGCACCCCGGCAGCCCCTGCCCGCCGCACCAGCTCGCTCATGATCACGATCAGGCTCTCGGCACCTTCGAGCGAGAAGCGCTTCTGGCCCACGTAGCGCGAACCCAGGTGACGCTCCATGCTCTCGGCGGCGGTGACCCGTTCCAGGATCCAGCGCCGGCTCTCCTCGCTCAGCGTGGGCGCGGAGGCCACGCTCTCGATGCGCTGCTGCAGCCATTCCTTCTGCGGCGTGTAATCGATGTACATGAACTCGTAGCCGATCGAGCCGCAGTAGCACTTCTCCAGGTGCGCGATGATGTCCTTGAGCGGTGCGTTCTCGATGCCTTCCAGGCTCGGGGTCGGGAACACGGTGTCCAGGTCGGCGTCCGACAGGCCGTTCTCGTTCAACCGTACCTCGCGCACCGCCGCGTCGGTCCGCTTGCCCAGCGGATCGGTGGCGGCGAGCTGGTGGCCGCGCACCCGGTAGGCGTTGATCAGCTGGGTGACGAAGATCTGCTTGAGCTCGGCCGGCGAGTTCGGCACCGCACCGCCGTCGGCCGCCGGAGCACCGCCACCGCTGCGCCCGACCAGCTGGCGGAAGCGTTCGCGCACGTCCGAGTGGGCGATCTCGCGCGCGTTCTCGGCGACCATCGGCAGGGTCTGGAAGTAGTCGCGCCACTCCGTGCCGACCGAGTCCGGATCGCTCAGGAACTGCTCGTACTGCATCTCCAGCCAGGTGGCGTTGGCGCCACCGAGCGCCGAGGACGCCTGGTAGGCCTGCATCGACGGGGCGGCGGGACGCGTGTCGTCGGGGCGTGCGTTCATCAGCGGGCGGGCCGGTTCAAGGGGGGGTCAGGGGTGGGACGGGAAGTGGGCCGGCATGCCGGCGATCACCACCTCGGTGAATTCGTCGGTGTTCAGCGAGCCGCCGAGATCGCGGGTGCTCTGCCCGTTCTCGATGGCACCGAGCAGCGACAGCCTGAGCGCGTGGCCCAGGTCGTAGCGATCCACATGGTCGAGCAGCATGCCGAACGAGAGCAGCACCGCTGCCGGGTTCGCAAGGTTCTTGCCAGCGATGTCGGGCGCGGTACCGCCCGCCGGGTCGAACATGGCCACGTCGATCTGGTCATCGTCGTCGAACGAGTAGTTGCCGCTGGCACCGGTGCCCAGGCTGCCCACCAGGCCCGAGGCCATGTCGGACAGGAAGTCGCCGTACTCGTTGAGCACCAGTACCACCTCGTAGGAGGTCGGGTCGAGGATGATCTTGGCGAGCAGCGCATCGAACAGCTCGACGTGATGCTTCACGTCCGGGTAGCTCTCGTGCACCGTCTTCACCACGTCCTCGAACAGCCCGTCGGTGACGCGCTGGATGGTGTGCTTGGAGGAGGAGGTCACCGAGTAGTGGTGATCGCCGTAGGTCATGCCCTTCTTCCTGGCCAGCTCGAAGGCGAACCGGGCGGCCTGGGTGCAGGGCTTGCGCTCCACCATGCGCAGCGAGACGGCGGCATCCTTGCCGATCAGCTGGCCCGGGTCGTCGTAGGTGCCGCCGGTGGCGATTCGCACGATGTGCAGATTCACGTCCTCCTTGAAGTTGGAGTGGATCCCCTTGATGGCGATGGCCGGGCGGTAGATGACGCTGAACCCCAGGCGACGGCGGATCAGCGCGTTGGGGCTGACCGACTTCGTCACGGTGGGGTACTTGACCGCCAGCCGGGTTTTTCTCATCGACGCCTCGGCCTCGTCGATGACCGCGTCCCCGCGAGCTTCGCGGTTCGCCAGGCTCCAGTCGACCGGGTGCCAGCGGAACTCGGCGGGCAAGGCATCGGCCACGGCGTGCACCGATTCGGCCAGCTCCGGTCCGATGCCGTCGCCGAGCAGTTCGGTGATGTCGATGGTGGTCAAGGAAGGCGGTTCTCGAAATCGGGCCGATCACTTGGACGATACACCGATTGTTCCACACTGCCCACCGGGATCGGGCGTGATCCGGGACGCCGCCGCCCGATGATCAGTCCGCGATGCCGAACCGCTCCGGATTCGCCCAGAAACGCGCGTTCAGCCAGTCCGGCGGCCGCTTGTATTCGGCCAGCCGGTATTCGTACAGCGCATGGCGCATCCCGTCGATCTCGGTGGCGAGCAGGCGGCGGAACCCGTAGGCGAAGAAATGCGTCGCCTCCAGCGGCGGGGTGTACGCCGACGTGCCCCGCGGGGCATCGGGCGACGCATCCGGCACCTCGTCGCGCTGCCACACCACCACGCGGCCCGGAAAGCGCCGGCACGCCGTCCCCAGGCGCTGCCCGGTACCGTCACCTGGCCGTGCCCCGTCCAGGATCAGCACCGCCGTGACCGGGTGCGGATCGCGCCGGGTGGCAACGGCCTCGATCGCCGCCCGTGCCTGCGCCGCGTCGAGCGTTGCGCAACCGGGCGGCAACGCCTCGTGCACCGGAGCGGGCAGATCGCCGGCGACCACCAGCCGCGCCGCGCCGCCGGCCTCGCCGGCGAGCAGCCCGGCGATGCGAACGGGCAACGAGGGTGCCGGGACGTCAGCCGTGAGCGTCGTCATACGCGGCACGTTGCTCGGCGGTGGCCTCGAGCTGGTGCTGGCTCTTCCACTGCGGGTACGGCATGCCGTAGACGCGGCTGCGGGCCTGCTCGTAGTCGATCTCCAGATCGCGCTCGGCGGCGGCGGCGACGTAGTACTTCGACAGGCAGTTGCGGCAGAAACCCGCCAGGTTCATCAGATCGATGTTCTGCACATCGGTACGCTCGCGCAGGTGCGCCACCAACGTGCGGAAGGCGGCCGCCTCCAGCTCGGTGCGGGTCTGGTCGGGCAACGCATCGATCGCGGGGGTGTCGGACATCGTCGGCTCATCGGCGGGAACGGGCGTGGCTGCAGTATAAGGACACGATGAACGGCTCCACCTTCGTGAATCTTCTTGCCCTCGCCCTGCCCGCTGCCGGACTATTCTACTGGTGGACCGGTGCACGGGCCCGCGAGCGTGCCATCGAGCACGCCCGCCACGCCTGCCGGCAGCGCGAGGTGCAGTTTCTCGACCAGAGCGTGGCGCTGGCGCGCCTGCGCGCGGTGCGCCTGCCGGGCGGGGCGCTGGGGCTGGAGCGCCGCTTCGCGTTCGAGTTCACCACCCGGAGCGCCTATCGCGACGCGGGCTTCGTGCTGATGCGGGGTCCGCGGCTGGTGCGGGTCGAGATTCCGTACACCCGGGACGAGACCGGCAACCGCGTCTACGAGCACTGATCCCCGAGACCTTTCGCGTGCGCTGAACGACGGTTCGGACACGCCATCGACGGGTCGGTGACGAATCGGTGATCAAAGGGCACTAGACTTCGCCCCCATGAGCGACGACGATTTCCCGGCCCTCGCGGCCGACGCCCCCTGCCCCTGCGGCTCGGGTACCCCCTTCGAACCGTGCTGCAGCCGCTGGCTGGGCGGCGACGAACGCCCGCCCGCGGCCGACACGCTGATGCGTGCGCGCTACACCGCCCACGTGGTCGGGGCGATGGACTTCATCGTCGCCACCCACCACCCGGCCACGCGTGGCGAGATCGACGTGGACGCCACGCGCCGCTGGGCGGCCGGGTCCGACTGGCTGGGACTGGAGGTGCGGGACGTCGAGGCCGGCGGACCCGACGACGAGACCGGCCAGGTCGAGTTCGTGGCCCGCTACCGCGACGCCGAACGGCGCCGCCATGCCCATCACGAGCGCGCCCTGTTCGAGAAATACCACGGCCAGTGGTACTTCCGCGATGCCCAGGTGCCCGAGATCGGCCAGTTCACACGCGAGGCGCCCAAGCAGGGGCGCAACGATCCATGTGCCTGCGGCAGCGGTCGCAAGTTCAAGAAGTGTTGCGGCCAGGCCGCCTAGGGAGCTTCACGATGGTTGAGCACACGAGCGACACACCCGCCACGCCGGCAGCCAGGGCCGCCGATCCGCAGCCTTGGCTGGCCTCCTACCCGCCGGGCGTCTCGCCCGTCATCGACCCGTCGGAGTACGACTCGGTGGTGGCGATCTTCGACGAGTCGGCACGCCGCTTCGCCGACAAGCCGGCGTTCCGAAACTTCGGCCGCACCATCGACTACGCCGAGCTGGACCGTCTGGCCAATGCCTTCGCCGGCTGGCTGCAGCACGAGGCGGGGCTGAAGAGGGGCGACCGGATCGCGGTCATGATGCCCAACCTGCTGCAGTACCCGGTGGTGGTGTTCGGCGCACTGCGCGCCGGCTGCGCGGTGGTCAACACCAACCCGCTGTACACCGAACGCGAGCTGGAGCACCAGCTCGTCGACTCGGGGGCGAGCGCCATCGTGGTGGTCGAGGCGTTCGCCTCGGTGCTGGAGAAGGTCGTCGCGCGCACGCAGGTGAAGCACGTGGTGGTGGCCGCCTTCGGCGACCTGCTGGGCTTCCCGAAGTCCCTGCTGGCGAACACGGTGGTGCGCCACGTCAAGAAGCTGGTGCCGGCCTGGAACCTGCCCGGATCGCACCGTTTCAACGACGTGATCAAGCGCGGCGCGTCCCGGCCGCCGGTGCTGCCCGCGCTCGGCCACGACGACCTGGCCTTCCTGCAGTACACCGGCGGCACCACCGGGGTCGCCAAGGGCGCGATGCTGACGCACGGCAACATGGTGGCCAACGTGATGCAGGCTTCCGAGTGGCTGTCGATCGGCGACCTGGAGGCCGGCGAGGAGGTCATCGTCACCGCTCTGCCGCTCTATCACATCTTCGCGCTGACGGCGAACTGCCTGACCTTCATGCGCATGGGCGCGCTGAACCTGCTGATCAGCAACCCGCGCGACCTGCCGGCCTTCGTCAAGGACCTGTCGAAGACCCCGTTCACCTGCATGACCGGCGTCAACACGCTGTTCGCCGCGCTGCTGGCGCGCGAGGATTTCCGTGCGCTGGATTTCTCCTCCCTCAAGCTCACGCTCGGCGGCGGCATGGCGGTGCAGGAAGCGGTCGCCAGGCGCTGGAACGAGGTCACCGGCAACGTGCTGGTCGAGGCGTACGGACTGACCGAGACCAGCCCGGCCGCCTGCATGAACCCGATCACGCTGGAGGAGTACAACGGCACGATCGGCCTGCCGATCTCCTCGACCGAGGCGGCCATCCGCGATGATGCCAACGAGGACGTGGCCGACGGAGAGCCCGGCGAGCTGTGCATCCGTGGCCCGCAGGTCATGAAAGGCTACTGGAAGCGTCCGGACGAGACCGCCAAGACCGTCGACGAGGGCGGCTGGCTGCACACGGGAGACGTGGCGATCATGGAACCGGGCGGTTTCGTGCGCATCGTCGACCGGCTGAAGGACATGATCCTGGTGTCCGGCTTCAACGTCTACCCCAACGAGGTGGAAGGGGTGATCGCGGGTCTGGAGGGCGTGCTGGAGGTCGGCGTGATCGGCGTCCCCGACGAGCGCTCCGGCGAGGTGGTCAAGGCGGTGATCGTGAAGTCCGATACCGCGCTGGACGAAGCGACGGTCAGGGCGCACTGCAAGAAGAACCTGACCGGCTACAAGTGCCCGCGCACGGTGCAGTTCGTGGACGAGCTGCCCAAGACCAACGTGGGCAAGATATTGCGGCGGGAGCTGCGGGAGTTGTGAGGACCTGTGCAAGGCCTCGAGTCCCTTGCAGTCGTAGCTCGGACGCGACTATGACCCCGGGTCCTGTCGATGGATCGATTACAGGGCTTCCCGCTCCTTAACTGAAGGCGCCCTACCGCATCCCGAACCCGCGCCTGGACAGGAACTCCCGCATCCACGGCCGGGACTCCTTGCCCACCAGCGCCCGCATCGCGCCGCTCCAGTCGCTGACCTTGGCGTTGCTCGATCGGCTGGCGTAGTAGGCTAGCAGCGTCTCGTCGTAGGCGGCGACGTGCTCGGCCTGGGTGGCATCGGAATCGTAGCGCTCCTGCATCAGCACCGCCTCCAGCGGCAGGCGCGGCTTCACCTCGTGGTCCTGGTCCGGGTAGCCCAGGCACAGGCCGAACACCGGGTAGACCTGGTCGGGCAGTTCGAGCAGCTCGGCGATCTCCTTCGGGGCGTTGCGGATGCCGCCGATGTAGCACACCCCCAGTCCGAGCGATTCGGCCGCCACCACCGCGTTCTGCGCCGCCAGCGCCACGTCCACGGTGGCGATGAGGAAGTGTTCGGTCATGCCGGGCTCGAACGTTCCGCCGGCACGCCGGCAGGCGTCGCCGGCGCGCTTCAGATCGGCGCACCACACCAGGAACACCGGCGCATCGCGCACGTAGCGCTGGTGGCCGGCCAACTCGGCCATCTTCTCGCGCGTGTCGGCATCGCGCACCCGGATCACGGACGTGGCCTGCACGTTGCTGGAGGTGGCGGCGGCCTGCCCGCAGGCGACCAGCGTGCGCACCACCGCATCGTCCACCGTGCGCTCGGTGAAGGCGCGGATGCTGCGGTGCGCGAGCAGGCGGTCTATGGTGGCGTTGCGCGGCAGGCTCTCGCCCTGCTCGATCTCGGTGTCCCGGCGCGATCCCCACTCGGACCACGAGCCGTCGTAGAGCGCGTGACGAGGGTGACCGATGCTCTCCAACGCCAGCAGCGCGATCGCGGCGGTGACGCCCGAGCCGCAGCTGGCGATCACCGTGTCGTTCGTGCCGATGCCGGCGCCCTCGAACAGGTCCCTCAGCTGACCGGGCTCGCGCAGTCGCCCGTCCTGCACCAGATCGGTGAACGGCAGGCTCACCGCACCCGGCATGTGTCCGGCCCGCACGCCCTCGCGCGGCTCGGGGGCGGTGCCTGCGAACCGCTCGGACGAGCGCACGTCCAGCACCACCGCATCGTGCATCGTCAACGCCTGGCGCACACGCGCCAGCTCCGCCAGCCGGGAACCGTCCGTCCGGGCGGTGAACACGCTCGGCCGCGGCGCTTCGGGTTCGCCGGACTCCAGCGGCAGCCCGGCACGCTCCCAGGCCGGCAGGCCGCCATCCAGGATGCGCACCTCACCGGCGCCCAGCCAGCGGAAGTTCCACCACACCCTCGCGGCCGAGAACAGGCCGGTGCCGTCGAGCACCACGATGCGATCCCCGTCGCCGATGCCGAGCGCGCCCACCGCGGTGGCGAATGCCTCGGGATCCGCCAGCGTGTGCGGCAGGCCCGAACCGGTGTCGGCGATGGCGTCGATGTCGAAGAACACCGAGCCGGGCACGCGCCGCTGCAGGTACTCGGCGCGCCCGTCCCGCCCGCTGTCGGGCAGGTACCAGGACGCGTCCACCACGCGCACGTCCGGCTCGTCCAGGCACGCCGCCAGTTCCACGGCATCGATCAGGAAGGGGTTGTCGTGCTCGGTCATGCCGGGTGCCGGGTGATGTCGATGGGGGCGCCGGGTCGGCTGGAGATGTCGCCGTGGTGCACGCGGGGGAAGAGCTCCGCGGATCCGTCGCGCTGCTCGAGCCAGCGCTCCAGCGTCTCGGTCACCACCGGAAAGGCAAGTTCCCCCCAGGGGATGTCGGCCTCGGCGAACAGGCCGACCTCCAGCGTCTCCTCGTTGGCGGTGGCCGCCCCGTCCTTCAGCGTGCCCCGGAACAGGATGTAGACCTGGCTGATGCGCGGCAGGTTGTACAGCGCGAACAGGCGCAGGTCGTCGGAGCGGGCCATCGCCTCCTCCCAGGCTTCGCGCGCCGCACCCTGCAAGGTGCTCTCGCCGTTCTCCATGAAGCCTGCGGGCACCGTCCACAGGCCGTACCGCGGCTCGATTCCGCGTCGGCACAGCAGCACCTTGCCCTGCCATTCGAGCAGGCAGCCGACCACGTTCTTGGGGTTCTCGTAGGCGACGTGATCGCAGCCCGGGCACACGCGCCGCTCGCGGTTGTCGCCCTCGGGCACGCGCCGTTGCATGGCGGTGCCGCAGAGCGGGCAGAAGCCGTCGTTGACGGCCGGATCCACCTCAGGCACGCGCCGCCCCCTGCAGTTGCGCGCGCAGGTCTTCGGGCAGCGGCGTCGAACGGCCGCTCTTCACGTCGATCCACACCACCTTCGATTGCCCGCGCGTGCACAGCACGCCGTTCACCACGATGGTGCAGGCTGCCACGAACGAACTGCGTCCGGGGCTGTGCCCCGCCATGCGTACATCCATCGTGGCCGGGTAGTGCACCGGGCGCAGGTACTCGGCATGGTTGTCGACGATGACCATGCCGGTGTCGCCGCTGCCGAGCGGCGCGAAGCCCGCCTGCTCGTACCAGGCGATGCGGGTCTGCTCGAAGTAGCGGAAGTACATGATGTTGTTCACATGCCCGAGCGCGTCCATGTCGCCCCAGCGCACTTCCATGTCCAGGCGGTGCAGCGGCACGCCCGGGGGCAGCATCTGGTCGGCGTCGGTCACAGCGGTTCCGGTCTGGCGGGCGGGCGGCGAGTATGCCATCGGTGCCGGCGGGCCTGTCCGGTGTGCGACGTGCGCTGCACTCGTGTCGGCTCGCACTCACCTGGCGTTTCGCGAAACTCGTGACGCACGCATGTCGGTTTGGCTCCACCCCGGTGTCTCGTTCGGACCTTTCGTCCACAGCCTGTGCTGGCAGATAATTCCGTCTCCCCTCATGGGCGTCGCGCCCCGACACCGAGCACCGTTGCCATGTCCGACGTGTCACCGATCGAGATCCGTCCGCTGGTCATCGATGATCGTAGGTCCTGGAACCGTCTGTGGTGCGCCTACCTCGCCTACTACGAGACCGACCTGCCGGAGGCGGTGTACGCCTCGAGCTTCGATCGGATGATCGCCGGCAACGGCGGTGCCGCCGGGGAGTTCCGCGGCCTGCTGGCGCTGGTGGACGGCACGCCGGTCGGACTCGTGCATTTTCTCTTCCATCGCCACGGCTGGAAGCGCGAGGACGTGTGCTACCTCCAGGACCTGTACGTCGACCCCGATCGGCGTGGCACGGGACTCGGACGGGCGCTGATCGAGGCGGTCTACGCGGCGGCCGACGAGGCGGGTGCACCTTCGGTGTACTGGCTGACCCAGGATTTCAACGCGGCCGGTCGGCGGCTCTACGACCGGGTCGGCACGCTGACGCCGTTCATCAAGTACGCGCGTGCGTAGGCGGGCGCTCGATGGTGCGCCGGGCCCGCGCGCGACGCGGGCGCGGCACCCAGGTCGGCGCGCCCGGAATATCCATCAGATCCGGCGAGCAGAGCTGATCGAGGTAGTCGAAGACATCGCGGGCGATCATGTCCCGATCGACGCCTGCCTCGCCGAACAGCGTCTCGAGCACGACATCGAGCGTGGCGTGCACGAGCTGGGGCGATACCGGTACCACCCGCCCGTCGAGGCGGCGCAGCCGCTCGCCGCAGGCCAGTGCGTGCCGATCGAAGGCGGGCAGGAAGGCCCTCACGGTGGCGTGGTGAAATACCGGTGCGACCGCGCACCGCGATCGTACATGTCGGCTGACCACCACCGAGCCGGATTGTCGAGCATCACAAACAGCCCGCGCAGGTTCCCCAGCGGTCGTTGCGGGGGCTCGATCAGCCGGGTATCACGACGTTCTGTGTTCATACGGACACGGTAGTGGCCTCCCTTGCCTCCGGCGTTGCACCGACCACTCGGCTTGCGAAAGCCTCGGGGCAGGCTACGTTTCGTCAAAGCGAGAGTCTTGCGTAGCGTAGTTCCCGTGCGTCACATTCAGCTGAACGGTCGTATGGGGAAACGCAACACCTCGGAACGTCGGCTCCAGCGACCGCGTCGAGAAACGATCGAACTCGCGCAGGTGCGCTGCGAGAACCCGGCCCACCCCGCCGAGACGGCGAGCCGGACTCTTCCCTACAGCGCCTTCCTGAACACGACCTTGTCGTCGCTCGCATCGTAATAGTCGCGAATCACCGCCTCGCGCTCGTAGCCGATGCGCGCGTAGAAGCCACGCGTGCGCTCGAACTCCGCGGTGCCGGACGTTTCCACCAGCAGCACGCGCTCATCGCGTGCGATCGGCACGGTCTCGACGTGCGCCATCAGCGCCGCGCCAATGCCCCGCCCCTGACGGTCGGGATGGACCGCCAGCAGCAGCGCGTTCCAGGTGCCGACCGTCATGCGCTCGGGCGCGCAATACGCGACGGCCGCGATGCCGTCACCGTCGTCGTGGACGAGCCAGAACTCGCGCGGTTCGTCGGCACCGGCGGGCGGGGTCTCGAACGAGACCATGTCGTCCAGCGCCTCGGAGGGGAACAGCCCGGTCGCCTCGATCAGCGCTTTCAGCGCCGGCAGGTCGGACGGGGTACAGGATCGGATCTTCGATTCGTTCATCGTCTTCGGTCACTCGGTTCTTCAGGCATGGGGAGGCCATCGGCCCGCATCGGTGATGCGGTGGCAGATGCCGTACGGGTGCGCTCCGTGGTCGGAACGCCGCCGTGTCAGCAGGTGGTGCCGAGCCTGTGCATGAAGATCTCGAGTGCCGGAGACGGAAAGGCCCGCCCCGTGGAACGGAGGATAGCAGTGTCGCGTCGAAGGCGATCCGTACCGTCATCGACGTGGGTCCGGCACGAAGCGTGTTAGTGTTTTGGTGAGAAAACACTCAATGAAACAGTCATGAGCCGTCTCACCATTACCCTTCCCGACGAGCGCTACCGGGCGCTCAAGGAAGCGGCCGCCCAGCGTGGCCGGACCATCGGCCAGCTCATCGACGAGAGCCTCGAGTTCTACGGCATCAAGTCGCGCGACGAGGCCAGGGTGATCCTGGATCGAGCCATGGAACATGCCGGCTTGTCGGAGGACGAGGCGATGTCGATCGCGCTCGACGAGGTGAGAAGCGTCCGCACGGGCGGATGAAGGCGCTCGCCGCCGTCGTCGACACCAACGTGGTCGCGGCGGCGCTGATCACGTCCCGTCCGGATTCTCCGGTCGCGCGGCTGCTCGACGGCATGGTCGCGGCCCGGTTCCCCTTCACGGTGTCGGGACCGCTGCTCGCGGAGTACCGCACCGTGCTCGCGCGTCCGAAACTGCGCAAGCTGCACGGGCTGGATGACGAGGCCATCGAGCCCCTGCTCCTGGAGATCGTCAGGCATGCCATCCTCGTCGAACCGGTGCGCGGATCGCCCGCCCCCGATCCCGGGGATCAGATGCTGTGGAACCTGCTGGCGACCCGGTTGGACCTGCTGCTCGTGACAGGCGACCGGGCGTTGCTGGAAGATGAGGCAATGAACGGACGGATCGTGACGCCGGCGCAGTTCTTCGCGGGCCGAACGGCGTCCCCTCCCTGAGCTCGAGTTTCGCGTCGCCTCCGCCCCCCGATCACCCTCTCCCGCCTTACCGCCGCTCCCCCCGCAACGCCTGCACCTCGCCCCGCAACGCCTCCATGCCCACCGTCGCCCCGTCCAGCGGCGCCCCGACCACCACCTCGATCCTTCCGAACAGCCGGCGCGGCCACTTCAGGAACGCCCGCCCGCCGCTACGGCTGAACAGGCTCTTCCACAACCCGCGCAGCGCCACCGGATGCACCGGCACCGGGTGGGTCTCCAGCAACCGGAGCAGCCCGGGCCGGAACTCGGCCAGCTCGCCGTCGCGGGTCAGCTGCCCTTCGGGAAACAGGCACAGCAGCTCGCCGTTCTCCAGTGCTGCCCGCATCTGCTCGAAGGCACGTTCGTAGCGCTCGGGATCCTCGCGGCGCCCGGCGATCGGAATCGCACCCACGGTGCGGAACACGAAGTTCAGCACCGGCAGGCGGTAGATGGCGTGGTGCATGACGAAGCGCACCGGCCGGTCGATCGAGCCCGCCAGGATCAGCGCGTCCACGTAGCTGACGTGGTTGGGGGTCAGGATCGCAGCCCCGCTGGACGGCAGGCGTTCCAGCCCCTGCGGCCGCATCCGGTACAGCGTGTGGATCAGCAGCCACACCAGGCAGCGCATCGGGAACTCGGGCACCAGGCGGAAGATGTAGGCCGACACCAGCGCGTTGGCCAGCGCCATCACCAGCAGCAGCGTCGGCACCGACAGCCCCGCGCCCAGCAGCGCGAGTGCCGCCAGCGCGGAGACCACCATGAACAGCGCGTTGAGGATGTTGTTGCAGGCGATGGTGCGCGACAGCCGCGCAGGCTCGGCCTCGGTCTGGATCAGCGCGTACAGCGGCACGATGAACACGCCGCCCGAGGCGCCGATCATCAGTACATCCAGCAGGATTCGCCAGGCGAGCGGCTGCGACAGGAAGGCGCCGAACGCCAGATCCTGGCCGAGCGGTACCGCAGGCGTGGCCCATGTCAGGTCCACACCGAACAGCGTGATGCCGAGGGCACCGAGCGGCACCAGGCCGATCTCCAGCCGTCCGGCCGACAGGCGCGAGCACAGCATCGAACCCGCTCCGATGCCGATCGAGAAGGTGGCCAGCAGCAGCGTGAACACATCGGCGTTCCCACCGAGCACGTCGCGCGCATAGATCGGGAACTGCGCCAGGTAGGTGGCCCCCATGAACCAGAACCAGCTGATGGCCAGGATCGACTGGAACACCACCCGGTGGGCAGCGGTGTCGTGCACCAGCCGCCAGGTGCCGCGCAGCGGTTCGAAGCGCACCGCGAGATCCGGGGCACTGGCCGGGGCTGCCGGAATGCGCCGCGCGGCCAGCCAGCCGGCCACCGCCACTAGCAGCAGCACCGTACCGACCGGTACCAGGCTGCCGGCGGCCCGGGTGATCAGCTGGGTACCGGCGATGGTGCCCAGCAGGATCGCCAGGAAGGTGCCCAGCTCGACCAGCCCGTTGCCGTCGACCAGCTCGTCACGGCGCAGGTGCTGCGGCAGGATCGAATACTTGATGGGTCCGAAGAAGGTGGACTGCACGCCCATCAGGAACAGCACGCCGATCATGAAGGCGGTACTGCCCGAGAACAGCGCCAGGCAACCGGCCGCCATGATCGCGATCTCGGCCAGCTTGATGCGGCGCAGCAGCATCGCCTTCTCGTGGCGTTCGGCCACCTGGCCCGCGTAGGCCGAGAACAGGAAGAACGGCAGGATGAACAGCCCGGCGGCGAGGTTGATCAGCAGCGCCTCGTTGCCGCCGTCCCCCGAACGTACGGTGGCGTAGGCGATCAGGGCCACCAGTGCATTCTTGTAGACGTTGTCGTTGAACGCTCCCAGCAGCTGGGTCACGAAGTACGGCGCGAAATGGCGCCGCGCCAGCAGGCGCAACGGGTTGCGTGGCGGGGGTTCGGTCGGTTCGATCGGGGGCGGCGCGGCTGGCGTCACGGGCGGCGTCCTGCTCTGCAAGGGTGCTCCGAGTCTGGAGCACGCTTCGGGCCGCGGGCGCACGCGCTCCGGTGCGCGCGCCCCGGTACCGCCCGACGAGCGTCACGGTATCGCCCGGCGGGCCCGACCGACCGCTCGTGCGCGCTCGGGTCTGCGCAGGTCCGCTCGGGCGCACTCGGTCGGGCGGAATCAGCCGACGGGCTCCGCGACCCGTTCCAGGGCGGGTTCGGTCCGATATTCGGATACGGGTTCGGCCGTCTGTCCGGTGGCGACCACCTCGAAGGCCTGCCACCCCTTCTCGCCATGGCTGGCCTCGAACTCCACCACCTGCCCCTCCTCCAGCGAGCGGTAGCCCTCGCCGAGGATGGAACGGTAGTGGACGAACACGTCCTCCCCATCCGACTTGATGATGAAACCGTAGCCCTTGGCGCTGTCGAACCACTTGACGGTACCGCGCTGCCGTTCTGCCATCTCTGCCTCCGTCGCATTCTCTGAACGTGGTTTTCATGCCTCTTTCGGCATGCAGGGTAGCGAAACTAGCAGCCGGACAACGGAACGAGGGACCGGTGTGGCCCAACGTTTAGTTTGTTAACAATGCCGCGCACCACGAATCATCAGTCCTGCAGCGCACGATCGATCTGCTCGATCACGTCGGTCGAGCTCACGCCGGCGGCGCGAATGCGCTCCAGCTCCGCACGCATCAACCGTGCGGCCGGGTCGGTGAAGCGGCGCCAGCGCACCAGCGGCGCGATCAGCCGGGCCGCGATGCGAGGATTGACCGGGTCCAGCGCGATCACGTGATCGCCCACGAACCGGTATCCCCGACCCCGTCCGTCGTGGAACCGCAACGGGTTCGCCCCCGAGAACGTCGAGATCAGGGCGCGCAGCCGGTTCGGGTTGCCGGTATCGAAGTCCTCGCGCTCCGACAGCGCCACCACCGCCCGTCCGGTACCTTCGCGCCGCGACATCGCCTGCAGCGCGAACCACTTGTCGATCACCAGCGCGTTGCCGTCGAAGCGCTGCCGGAAATCGGCCAGCGCCCGCTCGCGGGCCGGGTGCTCGGCGTGGCAGAGCGCCGCCAGCGCCGCCACCCGATCGGTCATGGTGGCGGCCCCGACGTACAGCGCCTCGACGGACTCCACCCACACCGACTCGTCCAGCACGCACAGCAGCGCCACGGCGGTACCGCGCAGCGCCCGCACACCGCTGGCACGCCCACCGAACGCGGTGTCGCGATCCGAGGGGGCAGCGTCCACCCGGTCCAGCAGGGCCTGGCGGTGCTCGCTCGCGATGGCGTGCAGCAGCTCCCGGCGCGCCGCCTCGATCGCCGGCACGTCGATAAGCTTGCGCTCCTCGCCGATCACCATCGTGTCGGGCAGGGTCAACGTCTCGGCGGCCAGTGCCGGGTCGGCATGGGCGCCGTCGAGCGTCGCCCCCGCCATGCGCACCAGGGCGGCCGTCGCGGCGCGTGCCCGCTGCCCGACATGCTGCCCGTCCGGCTGCCCCACCCCCTGACCGATCTCGTCCAGGCGGGCACCGATCGCGCGGTGCGCCAGCCGTTGCCCGGCCTCCCAGCGGCCGAACCCGTCGCTGTCGCGAGCGGCGAGAAAGCCGAGCGTGTCGATGTCCTGATCCACCTCCAGCCGCACCGGTGCGGAGAAGCCGCGCAACCAGGACACCGTCGGCCGCTCGCCGTCGACCTCGAACGTGAAGCTCTGCTCGCGCTCGTGCAGCGCCAGCACCCGCCCCTCCCGGGCGTCCGGTGCCGGCGACCCCGCCGGCCCCGGTACCGCGTGCAGCAGGTCCTGCCCGTCGGCCCCGAGCAGGCCCACGGTGATCGGCAGGTGCATCGGTGCCTTGTCGCGCTGGCCCGGAGTGTCCGGGCAACGCTGGTACAGCGTCAGGGTCAGCCTTCCGGCGCCGGCGTCCCAGTGCTCGGTACCGTGCACCCGCGGCGTGCCGGCGTACTCGTACCAGCGCCGGAACTGCACGAGATCCACGCCGTTGGCTCGCTCCATCGCCGTCACGAAGTCCTCGCAGGTCGCGGCACCGCCATCGTGACGCGACAGGTACTCGCGGATCCCCCTGAAATAGCCGTCCTCGCCGAGCAGCGTGGCCAGCATGCGGATCACCTCGGCGCCCTTCTCGTAGACGGTCGGGGTGTAGAAGTTGTTGATCTCGAGGTAGCTGTCCGGCCGGATCGGGTGGGCGAGCGGTCCGGCATCCTCGGGGAACTGCTGGGCGCGCAGCCGCTGCACGTCGTTGATGCGCTTGACCGTGGCCGAGTGGCGGTCGGCGGTGAACTGCTGGTCGCGGTAGACCGTCAGCCCCTCCT
>Ga0209831_1002042_pt1 | contig 17850 bp, 15 predicted proteins | sample Maine_Asex4_meta_FD_187451 | JGI IMG/M metagenome (GOLD analysis project Ga0209831, IMG submission 187451) | Marine algal microbial communities from Maine, USA - Maine_Asex4_metaG (SPAdes) (version 2) | ecosystem: Host-associated > Algae > Red algae > Unclassified | place: Maine, USA | collected...
CGTCCCCAACTCAAAACCGGCCGCTCGTGTCGTGCGTGGAAGGAACTCTAAATACCAATGATCTTGTGACGCTAGAGAGAACGGGGCCATGTGCATCAATAAGTTGTACGAAGGGTTGTCCAGGGCTTCCTCCAAACGTCGAACCACGTCGCGGCTCATGAACGCAAGTTCGTCTCTCACGTCGTCGTCAACTTCTAAAAAAGATGTGCTTGGATCGTTAGGCACGATCCAAATTTGGAATGGAAACCGACTGGCATAGGGACACACGACCGTGAAATATTTCGCTTGGTAGATGATTCGCGTTTCTTGTGAGATCTCCCACTTCAAAAGCGATGTCATCAGCGTTTCCTTGTGCGTGTCCAAGTGCAAACGGTTACGTTCCACTCGGCTTTGCAATTGCTCACTGATCACTGGGGACCCAATCAATTGAAAGTGAATATGCTCCAACGACGCTCCTGCTTCGGATCGGCAATTCATGAACAGCATCGCATGCTTGGCGACCTCACAGTCCCTCATCGTATTGAGACGATCTTGATTGGCGCGGAACAGCACTTTCAATTCGTCGTCGTACAACGAACTTAAGCTGGCAATATGGCGGCATGATGGAATAATCAATTCTTGTGGCCCCGGCAACGCCGAACGCAGGTATGGGCCGTGCGCGACCTTTCCCATGCTGACGTCCAAACCGTTCTTTTCTATCTCTTCACCTTCAGCGGCCCGTTGGGCATGGCTTTTGATTCGTCCGAAGGCAGCATACTTGTTCGAAACGACGCGCGTCGACCAGCGATCATTCTCGTTACCCTGGTCGTCGATGCTTGACTGCATCTGACTTCCGTTGCTGGCGTAAATCACTTTTGTGGGAGGCGTTTCTTGCTCATTGCCTCCACAGAACGGGCAAATCAAACGTTTGCGGACACGCTCAAGTGGAATAAATTCAATAGGTCGGTCATTCCGATTTCCAGCAATTACCGTCCAGTGTCCTGAAACGGGATCAAAGCGCAGATCAGACATAGCGAATATATGCGTGAGGTTAAGATTGGAAGGTGCTTCCTTTACTTTAAACGCAAACAAAACCAGTCGCAAGAAAAATACCGCGCTCGACAGTTGAGCAATCAACACTAAGGCGACAATAGTAAACCCTGTCGTCGGTTACTGTTTAACCTGCTATCGGTTTATCAAGCTGTTAAACTAGTAAATTTAAACGCAAGTTTGAGGGAACATAGAACATCAAGGCGCAGTTGAATCACCTAACTTGCGTTCAATGGTCTGAAGATAGAGGCTCTCATATGCTTTCGCACTCACGGCCCATGACCAGTCGCGTTGGATTCCCGCGTTCACCAGTTTATTCCAATTTTCTTTGTCATGACGGTACATTTCCACTGCTCGGGAAAGTGCTTGCTCCAATTCCGTGGCAGTGAAACCCTCAAACGAAAACCCGTTCGCCGTATCGTTGGCGATTGTTTCAAGGCTGGCGTCGACAACCGTATCGGCCAGTCCGCCGGTGCGACGAACCACGGGAACTGTTCCATAGGCCATTGAATACATCTGGTTCAATCCGCAAGGCTCGTACTCACTGGGCATGACGAACATATCGGCGCCAGCTTCGATCTGATGAGCCAGCTCGTTTGAGAAACCAAGCTGCAACCCTAATTTGTGCGGATGATTTTGGTACAGACTGGTCAATGCTGTGTGGAATTCTGGAGCGCCGGTGCCCAAGACAACCCATTGAACATCAGTCGTCTCCAGCCATTTTTGCATCACCTGCAGGATCAGCGACCACCCCTTCTGCGTCGCCAGACGGCCGACAATACCAACCAAGGGTGTGTTCGAGTTTTGCTCGAGGCCAAAAAATTCTTGAAGGTGCTTTTTGCAAACGGCTTTTCCCTGAGGCCAATCATCGGCAGGAAAATTTGCCGGTATTAAATCATCGGTGGCAGGATTCCACTGCGTTGTGTCGATGCCGTTGAGAATGCCCGACAACACATCAGCGCGATCTTGGAGGACACCTTGCAGTCCACAGCCCTGATCGGCATTTTGAATTTCCTGAGCATAAGTCGGACTGACCGTGTTGATGGAATCGGCAAACACGATACCCGTTTTAAGCAAATTCAGTTTATCAAAAAACTCCATCTGCAAGTGGTTAAAGTACTTCCAATCCAACCCCGTCAGCGTCATGGCATTTGATGCAAAAGCTCCCTGGTACGCTAAGTTGTGAATCGTTATCAGGCTGGCGATCTGTTCATACCTTGGATTTGAATCATACTCCGCCTTCAACAACGCCGGAATCAAACCCGTCTGCCAATCGTTGCAGTGAATAATATCTGGTTGCAGATCCAACAACCGAACCGCCTCTAATACGGCTCGCCCAAAGAAGATAAATCGCTGGGCGTTATCCTCATAGTCAGTGCCTTTCTCTCCGTACAGTGATTCCCGATCAAAATAGTCGTCGTTGGCAACTAAATAGACTTTGACTTTACTCTTTGGAAACGTCGTCACCAGCAATTCGCCAGGTACTAACTGATTGCCGATGGGTATCTCAAGTTCGATTCCCGTTTTTTGAATGTCAAAATCACCGTAAGTGACAGAGCGATAACCGGGCATCAACACCGTTACTTGGTGGCCCAGTTGTTCCAACTGTTGAGGCAAGGCTCCGCAAACATCAGCCAGTCCACCAGTTTTCGCGAACGGGACAACTTCGCTGCTGGCTAAAATAATGTTCATCAAGGGCTCTCAATTGGCAACGTCTGGGATAGCTTTGTAGATCAGCGTCGACACGAAAGAGCCCCGCTTTATCAGCAAGAAACCATTATGTCGCTGGGACATCTTAGTTTCAACAGGTGGTCATAACGAGTTCCCAAACCGGTAACTCGCTGGGAAAACTATTCAAAAACTGGATCGCCAAGTAGTTAGGGGACTATCATTGCAGCGGCCGTTTAACTTCTACGCCATTGCCTCAATCGCTGCCCTAATTTCCCGCTGGCATTGCGTTTGCTCAAGCCCCGTTAAATCGAGCCAGGGGCCAGCGAATCGACGGGCGGCATCCTTAAAGCTCTTTTCTGGATCAGAAAAGAGCATAAGGCGAAAATCCTCAAGAGGAGCGTCTATTGCCTGAATATTTCGCACGATTTTGAACGCCCAACCGCTACCGTTGAATGATTTCAAGGAGGCTTCAGCAGCCATTTTATCACCTGCGATCCATAAAATTGCCTTAGGGGAGTTATGCAACCGATCAGCCAAGTCTTTCAAACTGACGCCAGAGATTGGGTCAATCAAGTCGCCAGCTATTTCCGAAGCAGGGCCTAGAACGAACTTACGGTACGACATCCTGCAGTGCGGCACCTGCAGTTGTGTCTGATCGATGACTTGATCTCCAAAGAGAATGATATCCAAATCTATCGTCCTCGGTCCCCACCGTTGTCTGCGCTGCCTGCCCATATCGTTTTCTACGCTACGTGTCAGCTGAAACAGCGCTTCGGCTGTAAGAGACGTTTGGATACGAATCGCACTATTGAGATAGTCTGGCGTAAGATCTGTGCCATCCTCGATGACGTCTTCTTTGCCCGAAACAGCCGTTGTCACCAAAGGGTTGGCAATGGCAAGCACTTCAATTTCGGTATGATCCGCGATACGGCGAGCCGCTTCTTGTAGATTTGCGGGCGGATTGCCCAAATTGGATCCAAAAGCAATCAGCGCCTGGGGCATAAGAATGATTTCGATTCGTTTAAACGTTTTGAAACTGCCTCCTTCAAGTCTTCCATCCAGCCTGAAAGGAGAACTGCAAAGTGCATTTCAATAGTAGCGTCACGGCGCAAGCGTACGGTTTTTCACGCACCGGGAGGCTACCGCCTCACCGCTAAAATAAGACGTCGCAGTTTTCATGTCCAACTTGAAATAAAGCAAAAAAAACGACAGATTGCATCATGCTCTCTGCCGCCCGTTTATCAGTTCCGTGAATCAACAGGTCAAATATGAGTCCATCCTTCGACCCGACCGTTTGACCTTGGCAGCTCCCGCCAATCAAACAAGTAACGAAAATCCGTTTTCAAATAAAATGGGTGTGGAATCCAACCCACGACACGCAGTCGCCGACTTTCGTCTCCCTCAGTCGCCGCCACCCGTTTCCTTTTGTTGAAAACTCTTGTCGATAAATGCCTCATGCAAAAACCTAGTTTCGGCATGTAATTCTCTCAAGTTGATCATCAAGTTAAGCCTAAACACCTACTTCAAACGCATGAAAACGTTGGCCAAGGGTAGCTTTGGGAGATCCCATCTCTTTTCCGCCAATTCCCAAATAAGCAACGATGCCGAAGAATATTACTCAAATCAACACAGCCAAAAACGCTAAAATACTGGCCCCCGTTCTAGGTGGTGTGAGATCACAGCGACGCAAGTATTAAATTAGGTTTCTCAACGAAGCTCAAAAACGCAAACTCGTGGAGGCCATTTTGGGAATGTTGAAGAAGATGTCAAGCAAACATTTAGCAATTTTTGTGGTAGCAGTTTTTCTAAAAATATCTTTTTGCTTGACAACGCTTTTACCGCGCATCCAGATTCGATCACGACAACACTTTTCAAAAAGAAGCCCCTTTCAAGGCACAGCTAAAAACCATGAAATTTTGGAGCAGTGCAAATTTATTATGACCTGTCAAGCATCTATGTTGCTGAATTTTTCTACCTCTGGCCAACCTGTTTAGAATTCCCTAATAAGCGTTTAGACTATCGGAAACTCGATTTTTCATAAGCAATTTTTTTTCACAACTATTTTATTTCCCTTGGGAGCTTGACGTGTTGGAGATCATTACCTTTCCCCATCCAACTCTACGACATAAATCGAAACCGATCACGAAAGTCGACGCTGAACTGAAGCAAATCGTAGCCGATATGTTTGAAGCGATGTACAAAGCGAAGGGAATCGGACTGGCTGCGAATCAAGTCAATTTGCCGCTACAGCTGTTCATCATTAACACCACCGGCCAAAAGGATAGCGGCGAAGAACTCGTGTTCATCAATCCCGTCGTGTCAGCCCCCAAAGGTGGGGCCGACGCAGAAGAAGGTTGCTTAAGCTTGCCGGGTGTCGAAGCAATGGTCAGCCGGCCAGAGACCATTCATGTTTCGGCGTACGATCTCAATGGTAACCAAATTGAGATGACCGCCGATGGTTTACTTGGCCGTGCGATTCAGCATGAGCTTGATCACTTGCAGGGCGTGATGTTTATCGACCGTGTTTCGGAATCAGAAAATCGCCTGATCGAAGGAGAAGTTCAAACCTTCGAACTTGACTTTGACGCCCGCCGTGAAGCCGGAGCCATTCCCTCCGACAAAGAAATCGCCGAACATTTAAAGACTTACGAGGCGCGATACTGTAGTTAGCCTCCAGCCCCTCACAGAAATGCAGCTCGATGAAACTCATTCTCTTTGGCACCGGTCCTTTTGCCGTTCCATCTTTCGAAAATCTAATTAACTCCGATCATCAGATCGTCGCACTGGTTACTCGACCGATCGCCGATTCGGGGAAGCGTCGAAAAACAGCCGAAAACCCAACGCGCGATCTTGGTGAAGCTCATGGATTGCAAATCCTCGACCCACTGAGCATCAACATTGACCAAGCGGTCGCTGAGCTCAAAGCGCTTGACGCGGATCTGTTTGTTGTATGTGACTATGGTCAAATTCTTTCCAAAGACGCCTTAGCGACGGCCAAACTTGGTGGAATCAATCTTCATGGATCACTGCTGCCTAAGTATCGCGGCGCTGCGCCCATTCATTGGGCAATTTACAACGGTGACGCTGTCACCGGCGTCACCATTATCCACATGACGCCGCGTCTGGACGGTGGGCCATGTCTTGCGAAGGTGGAAACAAAAATTGGAGCTGAAGAAACCACCGAACAGATCGAACCGAGACTGGCTCAGTTGGGCGTTGACGCCGTTAACGAATCCATCGCGATGCTTCAGCGCTGGGACGGGACAGAAGAAATTGGCACCAAACAAAAACAATCCGAGGCCACTAAAGCTCCGAGGCTGAATAAATCCGATGGTCGCATTGATTGGGCGCGCTCCGCGATCGAGATTAAAAATCAGATCCGCGCGTTCCAACCTTGGCCAGGCACCTTCTCGACATGGCAACAAGATGGAAAACCGGAACAACGACTAATTATCCACCAAGCAACAGTTACGCCTCCCTTAGAATCCGGAGCCGAACCCGGCGCGGTCTTGCGATCTGATAAAACGGATTTGGTCGTTCAAACTGGGGCAGGGCAGTTGCTACTGAACATCGTCCAACCCGCAGGAAAGAAAAAGATGCCGATCGCTGATTTTCTAAGAGGAAATCCGCCAAAGGTCGGCAGCGTGATGGGCAGCTAAAATGGTTGCCAGTGAATCATCTTAGAACACAACTAACACAGTTTGGCTGGAGCACACTTTGTATTGGGTTCTCTATCACATCGTCAGCGGCCACGCATTCTTCACTGGCCTAGCTATGGACGACGGCTAATTTTGCATTTCCGCGATCACGTTCGAGGCTTCGGTAAGGAAGCCGGGTTGATCCATCAGGTGCAAAACAACGGGACTGTTCATGATCGCCATGATCTTCTTCTTGTCCGTAGGTCCGTCTGATTTGAGAATGTCATTGATCGTTTTGTCCGACTTGAGCATCCCAATCGCTTCTTGCATCGAAGGCTCTTTTTCCAGCGTCTTGATACGAGGATCATTAATCATTTGCTTCACGGCGTTGGGATCCATGAGAACCGCGACCGTCTTTTGGACATGTGCAAAACAATTCAGTTGCGGGAATTTCACAAACGGATTGTAATCTTCGACAATCGGTCCGATGTAACTTCGTTCAGTATGCTCAATCACTTCTGCCACCTTGGAAGTGATCACGTCCTGCACAGGAGCTTCTTCACTCGATGGTGTTGGCAACATGGGCTGGACGACTATTAAACCACCCATTAGTACTAGCACACCAACACCTGCTTCTGCACCCCCCATAAGAAATCCGACCCAGCGGTTGAACAAGCTTAGGCTTGGGCGATTCTTCATAATCGCGCCCGAGATTAGAGCGACCACGAAGACCGAACAGGAAATAATCGCTACGCTAATGATTCCCAGCGAAAGCAAACGATTCGTCAAACCAGTCGTGGAAATCCATTGGGTAAGTTTAAGCTCCAAATCACCCGTCAATTGAGGGGCGAACCAAATCGCCGCGGCGATACCCGCCACCAGCGCTAAAGCCTTCACGGCGCCCACCTTGAATCCCGACATGCAGCCAAAACCGACCAGCGTCAAAAGCGCGGCACATACGTAGTCTCCCTGCCAGGCACATGCGGCGGCCGGAAGACCGAACAGAGCCAAGCAAAACAGGAATACCGAAGGTGACTTTTTGGTTTTAGACTGAAGCGCCATATCAAACTGCTCTGCGATAAAAGTTGGGAAGACAGATTTTGGACGGAGAAAAACATCCTCGTAAAAATAGGTTTTTGCTTATCTGCTGCGACAATTCCGAAAAATTCAAGCCAATAGATCGTATGTTTGCTCGAATAGCGTTCGGGTTGTTTTGATAATTCCAAAAATCATAATCCCCCGATCGGTGCAGACAGCGTATTCAAGCGTTTTGCAATGGTTACATCGCTCCTACGATGCCCGTAGCATAGTTCTAATATTGTTGAATCATTCACGCTAAATCCACATCGCCTTCAGTCCAAACCGCCAAACCGAAACACTATGCTCAATTGGTTCAAAACCCGACGCCGCAAAAATACGCTCGCTGCACCTTGGCCCGAATCATGGTCGATGCATCTGAATCGCAATGTTCGTCTGAGCTGGGAATTGAACGACTTTGAAATGGGACGCCTTCGACAGATTATTAAAGTCTTCGTCGCCGAAAAGAATTGGGAAGGCTGTGAAGGCCTTTCGGTAACCGAGGAGATGAAAGTCACTATCTCCGCGCAAGCCGCATTATTGCTGCTGGGAGTGACCGAATTTTACTTCGACAATGTAAGCAGCATTCTAATTTTTCCAAAAGCATTCGTCCGTCAAGTAACCGATGGTGTCATCGCCAAAGATTCGCACCGTGCCGGCGAAGCGTGGCAAGGTGGACCGATCATTCTTTCATGGCGCGATACGCTGACCGGTGGAAGGAACGAAAACGATGGTCGAAACTTAGTCATTCATGAATTTGCGCATGCGCTAGATGGGCTCGACGGGGAAATGGGCGGCAACGTGATGTTCGACGACGCAGCTACATCGGCGCGGTGGCAGCAGGTCGTCGCTGAGGAGTACGATGAACTCGTGCGATGCAAGCAGCAGGGGATTGCTTCGCTTTTGGATCACTATGGAGCCACCAATCAAGCGGAGTTCTTCGCCGTCAGTTGCGAAACGTTCTTCGAACAACCGCGAAGACTTAAAATTGAGCACGAACAGCTGTTTGATTTACTTTGCACGTATTTTCGCGTAGACCCTCGGCGATGGCAGAAGAACTAAAATGCAGAAGCGCAGTTTATAAGGATGATGCCGCGCCATCACACGAAAAACGATCTGCAAGATCCGACCCAATTTAATATTGAAGCGAAATCCCATGCGACATCTTCCCAGGTTCCTCATCTCCGTTTCCGTCTGCCTTGCAGCTGCGCCAGCGCTGGCGCAAGAGGCTTGGCCCGAGTTTCGGGGCTCCGATGGAGCAGGGCGGATCGCGGATGGCGCAATACCGACTGACTTTTCTCAGTCAAATGTTCAATGGAAGGTCCCCGTTTGGGGGCGCGCTTGGTCATCACCGGTGGTGTGGGGAGAACAAGTTTGGGTGACCACCGCAACACGTGATGGCAAACGCATGTCAGCGCTGTGCTTCGATCTAAAAACAGGCAAGCAGTTGCACGACGTACTGATTCACCGGAATGAATCACCCCATTTTTGCCACGACGCAAACACTTACGCATCCCCGACCCCCGCGATAGAAAAGGATCGAATCTTCGTTCACTTCGGTCGCTATGGGACATCTTGCTTAGACACTTCCACCGGAGATATTCTCTGGCAACGAACTGATATTGAGTGCGATCACTTTCGCGGCCCCGCTTCATCGCCGGTACTTTCAGATGCGTTTGTGATGTTTGCAATGGACGGGATTGATCAGCAATTTGCCATCGCATTAGAAAAACAAACAGGAAAAACGGCTTGGCGAACGCCGCGCGATCTCAACTACGGCACCGACAATGGTGATCGAAAAAAGGCGTACGCCACTGGAACCATCGTCGACGTTGGCCCAAGTCAGCTGCTGGTCTTGCCCTCCGCGGTGGCGACGGTTGCCTATGACATTACTGACGGGCAACCGAAGTGGACTGTTTATCACGGTGGCATGAATGCTTCGGCACGGCCCATCAAAACAAACCAAGAAACGATTTTGATCACCAACGGATTTGGAAAGCTGCTGTCTGTTGACCCCAAGGCAAAAGGCGACGCAACCGAAACACACGTTAACTTCGTGCGCTCGAAAGTCGTGGCAAAAAAGTCGACTCCGGTGATCGTGGACAACTTGGCCTTCATGATCAGCGACAAAGGTGTTGCATCGTGCATCGATGCGAAAACGGGCGAAGAACATTGGGCACATCGCTTGGGCGGGAAGTTTGCCGCTTCGCCCATCACTGACGGGGAGAAAATATTAGCGCTCAGCGAATCGGGAAAGATTCACATCTTCGCAGCCAGCGAAACGTATCAGTCTCTGGGCGAAATCAAATTTGCCGACGGATTTCACGCTAGTCCTGCAGCCATCGACGGCAACCTGATCCTCCGCAGCCTGACACATCTCTACCGCATCAAAGCAAAAGATGGCAGCACGGGCAAACGTAACGGGGGCTTCTAGCCACCGTTTCTCTCGGTGGCTGGAAGCTCCCGCTACAGAAAATCATTGTGACAGCGACTTCTTGCCGGCTAAATTTGCTCGTCGAGTCAAATTGTCTTGGATGAACGTCCCACGTGGATCAAAGACGCGCACATTCAACTCCACATCGTCGGGGTGGTCTTCCAAAGTATATTGTTTCGCTAGGAAACTCGCTTCCTTACTGGCCGACAATGCTCCGCGCGATCGGCTCTGGATAAACGCCAGCCACATTCGATCAGGGCCAATACCTAATGTTGAATCGGTCGCATTCGCTTGGAAATCACTAGGAGTTAGCGGAGATAAATGTAGCGTGAAAAGCGCGAATGCCAAAAACACACTGGCAATCCAAATTGACAAAACCGACTGACCGATGATTTCGACCATAGGATCGAAATTAAGTTTTCGGCTGGACGTGATATCGGTCAACGTACGCAGCAAAATGAAACTGACCACGAACAGAATCCAAACGGCCAAGAAATCGACCAGATCCTTATACCCCAAGCTTCTTTGTAGCGTCGCCCCGAGGCCTTCGTAATACGCCGAAGCGATGAGGCCCGCCAAAATCATGTTGACCAGCGTTAAGAGATTGTTCCAAATCCCAAACCACCACGTCGAAGCAATGACGGCGAAGAAGGTCAGAATAATAATTAGAGATATCATAAGGTTTTACTAAAATAAGAATATCAATAACACTGTCAACAACACTATTTCAACGACAACACGCGTTGCAGTTCTTCCACCGACGTAATCCCCTGAGCGATCAGCAGCGCGCCCTCTTGCCGCATGGAAACCTGACGGCTTGTACGGGCGATTGATTTGAGTGTGTTTGGATCTGGCTTTTTCATGATCGCGCTCCGAATTTTATCGTTGATCTCCAGCAGCTCAAAAATCCCAGTCAGCCCATTGTAACCAATGCCGCCACACTCCTCGCACGGTTCAATTTCGTTTTCTTCTGCGTCAACCATCCCTTCGCGATACACAAAGGGTCGATGGAGTTCCGCGATTCGGTCTACGGGCAAACCTAACTTACGCAACAAATCCGGATGCGGTTGATACGCGACCTTGCACTTCTGGCACAGCTTCCGCAATCGCCTCATGCAGATTACCGCCGTCAAAAGCGTACTAAACTTTTCCAAATCGGGTTTCAATGCCAACACGCGAAGCAATGCATCGATGCAATTGCGACCGGGGCCTCGTACATAGATGGGCATATCATGTTCGCTAGAAACCCCCATCATATCATTGAGAGATTTCCCGTCTGGTACATGATTGAACGCTAATACGTTTGGCTCCTTCAACAGCAACTGGGGCAGTGGCGTCATCGCCGTTTCGCCTTTGCCTCGATCGAATGTGATAGAACCAAAATTGATAACCTCTTGTTCGACCATTTCCTCATCTTCGATCACAAAAAAGTCACGTGTCAGCCGGTCGCACACACTCAACACACCCCGCCAAGCCGACGTGTAGCCTTCGCCGGGTTTCGCGGACACCAACAGCAGATGCGAATCGTCACGATCAAGAATCGCCTTCAACGGTCCTTTCATGCTAGACCGCATCCCTAGCTCTTCTACCGTTTCCAGCAGATCCTTCTTCCAAGTCACATAGACCGCGACTCGTTCTCCTGTTTTGACGCCTTGAGAAACAACGCGGATCTTCTGTTTAGACTTTTGATACTCGGTCGCAAAGCCGCCCGTCTGCCGTGCACGGCGCTCGCGATAGTCCATCCCCGCCAATTGCTTCAACGTCGCCAGCAAATAGTCTCCCGTTTCCCGGTCCATGGGAGCGCCAGCATGCCAAAGTCCGTCGATCTGATACCGCACCGTAACTTGCGCAGCGGTGTAATCGAGAACAGTCACCTCGGAACGTTTCACAATCGATTCGGCAATCAAGACCGACACGGTGAAATAACCGGGCGACGGCTTTACCATTTTTAGATTGGCATCCCGCGCCTCGTCGTCTTCACCCGCAGGGGTGAAAGTTACCGGCGGCCGATCGTATTCTTCGTCGAAGGACATAAAGCTGAGTTTTTAGTTGTTGAGCTGTTGATGTAAATTGAATCTGAATGTTGTAATGGCGAAAACGTGCTGGTTTGTTACTTCTTCAGCGTCGACTGGACTTCTGCCAGTGATGTCACACCCAGCAAGACTAACTGATAGGCACCAGACTTCATTGATTTCTTCGCTTTGGACGCGGTCGCGGCCTTGTCAATTGCAGCCACCTTCGGCGTTTTCTTGAGCGCTTCGCGGACGGCATCGTTCACTTTGATCATCTCAAAAATTGCGATCCGTCCGATGTAACCTAAGCCTCGACAAGTTTCACACGGAGGGAATTCGGTGTCCCTGCCTTTCTCATCTACGCGCTGCTCAGGAGGAGGCAATCGCCAGTGTTGGAAAATCGTTTTCTGAGTCTTAGGGTCGCCACCGAGCGCCTTGATTGTTTTGGGCGGTACAGGCACTTCTTGTTTACAGTCTTCACATAACCGTCGCAGCAATCGCTGACAGGACACGTATTTGACCGCCTGGCGAAAGTTGTCTCGATTGCCAGCCTTAGAATAAACCCGCAGCAATGCTTCAGCGCTAGAGTTCGAGTTGATCTGCAACCACGCTGCACGGTCTTGAGTGATTACCTGTTCGCTCAGCATATCCAACACGTCGCTGTTAGGAATCTCCGGCAACGCAATCGCATCCGGTTGAGCCAACAACGCCGCCTTGAGCGCTGTCGCGGCCAAGTCGTCGGATTCGTATTCTTTGGGAGTGATATTCTCAATCGCCGTTTCCATCTCGTCCGACGCAATCAATCCAATGCAATCGCGCGTGAGCCGATCAGCAGAAACCAGAACGCCCTGCCAAGTCGTCGAAAGCCCATGCTTAGACGGCGCAGATACGATCACGATTCCCGTGGAGTTTAAGGATGCGATGAACTCATCGGCCATGCTGGAAAACATTCCCAACTGCTTTAAGTTCAGCAAATCCTTCGTGGCTCTGACGAATTTCATCCGAACTTTTTCGCCCGTTTTGACCCCTTGAGATCGCACAAGGACTTCTGCTTTGCCCAGTTCAGATTTGAAACTAAAAGTACCTTTTTGCTTCTTGCGACGTTCTTCCGGGTTGAGCCCCGCCAAGCTCTTGAGGCTGACTAATAAAGCGTCTCCCGAAGGACGATCCATCGGGGAAATCGCATGCCAGTTTCCATCTACAAACATCTTTGCTGCCGCTTGTGTCTGTGAATAGTCGATTTGAATGATGTCGGCGCGTTTGGCCTTACCATCAAACAGCATCTCTTTGAGCGGCACAAAACCAGACGATTGCCTTGCCTTAATAAGAGCGCTTTTCCGCAACACATCGGTGTCGCCAGCAGGTGAGAAATTTAGTTCGATGCCTTCATCTTGAGCCAGCACTTCCCCAGCAGAATCTTGATAGCCTTTTCCAGACACACGCTGCCGCAATCCCTGATTGACGCTCAATTGCTTCTTGCGAACGAATTTGTAACAGATAATCGGCACCAAAGAAGCCAACAACAATAACGGATATCCTACCCAGAAAATGGGAATCGAAATGGCGGCGAAGAAACCAGCGAGCCCCACCCCAACGTTCATCAGATTCCAAAACTGGGGCACGATACTGGTCCCGTCGGCCAGCTTCACCGCGTCTTGATTGATCCAATCGCAATTACGGACCCAAAACACAAACGCCAGGACCACCAACGCCAGCTTCCACCATGAAAGATAAGCGTCGCCACCTGTTACTGCCGCCAGTATTGATGAGGAAAAATTTGCCAACAGCGACGTGCCATGGATCGAACCGGCGACGCTGCCGGCTGAAGGGCCCGTCAATTCGGAGGCAACCGCATCAGCAGGCATCGCCATCTGCGCGACTAACGCGACCAAGACACTAGCCCCGAAAACAGCCACCGTCCGTGTCGTCAATAAATTCTGCTGCGGGCGTAGGAAACAACGGTCCATTAAATAATTCCAGGGCTTGAAACGTTAATTCCTTTGAGACGCATCTTCAGTTCGTCCTTATTCGGAGCCACTGCGAACGCTGTTGGACGATCAATCAATTCATCATCAATCAACTGTTTAAGGCTTTTGGTGAAATCTTGCATCCCTTCTTCTTCACCGATGCGAATCGCATCAGGCAGATTGTGATCCTTCGCTTCCAAAATCAATTTGCGAACGGTCGGGTTGAAGGTCATGATCTCGCAAGTCGGCACGCGGCCAACGTCTGGTTTGATCGACTTCAGCAGTTTCTGAGCCACGATTGCTTTCATATTCATCGCGATTGCCGAACGAATTGCACCATGAAGCTCTTCAGGGAACAGATCCAGAATACGACCGATCGTCGACGCAGCGGACGAGGCGTGAATCGTTCCGAACACGAGGTGGCCTGTTTCGGCAGCATGAATCGCCGTCATGAACGTCTCTTCGTCACGAAGCTCGCCGACGAGAATAATATCGGGATCCTCACGAACCGCGTGTTTCATGCCGACTTCGAAATCGAGCACGTCGATACCGACCTCACGTTGATTGATCAAACACTTATCATCGGTGAACACAAATTCGATCGGATCTTCCAACGTCAAAATGTGTTTGTGATAACTTTGGTTAATATAGTTCAACATCGACGCAATCGTTGTCGACTTACCCGAACCAGTCACACCCGCTAACAGGATCATTCCTTGATCGAAGTGACATAACGTTTCGACCTTTGGCGGCAAGTACAATCCTTGGAAGTTTGGAATGGAATTATTCACACGACGAGCTACCAGCCCAATCTTCCCCAACTGCTGCAGCATGTTGACACGAAAACGCCAATCGGTGCCGTCGACGTCGACGACGTACGCGAAGTCAGCACCGCCTTCCTCATCAAAGATCTTTCGATTTCGTTCATTCATCATCGGAAACAGCAAACGCGCCATTTCTTCTACTTCGATCGGTGGCCGGTTGAGGGGCTTGAGCGTACCGTTAACGCGCACGATCGGCGGCTTGCCTACTTTGAGGTGAAGGTCACTACCTTCTAACTTCACAATCGCGCGGAATAGTTTATCAACTTCTTTTTCTTCACGCTTCTCGGTAAACCGAGCCACCATTCGCTCGACTGCGGCGGCCTGATCGGCGTCATGGTTATCAGTCGCTGCTGCCGTAGCATTACCGTTGGTTGAGCCATTACTTTTGGTATCAGATGGAGCAGGTTTTTTCGTTTTCGATGACATCTTATTTCAATCCTTTAGACCGCTGAAACGATTCCACGAGGCGAACCGGTCGACGCGGGGGCAGCGAGTATTTTTCGATAGCTTGGCTTTAGAAGAGCGGAACGGCGAAGCCATCAAAAGCAATTAGAACGAGCGTGCAAATACGAACGCGCAAATACTTTAGATAGACGCCGCAAGAGGGTCAACCAAGCCACCTTAACTGTTAAATTTGTTTGTGAAAATTTGTTTGCCCATTGTAACAACAACTTCAAACCTTCGCCCTAAGAAACTGATCGACCATTAGTTTTGCTATGTTGAAAAAATTCAACACTGTGGCAAGATAACCCCATCCAAGCGGTCGAGCGTCGCCAAAACCCAACATCTCCAAATAGCCACCACGACGCCAACAGGCCATTTTTCCCGCATTTTAACGGCTAAAACGAAACCAACCGCCCATGGCTGCGAGTTGGCATATCCGGTGCTTTTCTCCTTATACAGAACCATTGGCACATTTTTTAAATCAACAATCCTTTACGTTGAATAGCCTACAAATGAGAAAATCAACCACTCCTTCTTTCTGGCGATCACCTCTTCGGGTCTCAATGTTGGTCTGCTGCGTAGCGTTATGGACGCTTGCGGCGATTGTGGTCTTTCAAGTCAGTTCGGCCACGATCTTCAAAACGGCCATCGCACAACATCCTCAATCGGTGTCGGCCGAAGACAATGGCCTTCGCTATACCAATTTAGGTTGGCAAAACCCCTCTCAATGGTTGGCTCAACCTCAACAAGGTAGCCACCTGAATCTTGGATCAGTTAGCCCGCTGATCTGGGCCGGCATGCTGGTCCTAGCGGTTGGCATCGCCGTGATGTGGCTATCGAGCGATGATGAAGTCGAACGGATTTTCAATGAACGTTTGGAAAAGGCGGAGCTGATCGCGGAGTGGAAAACGCAAAAACAATCCAGCACAACGCAGCAATAGTTTTCTTATCGCACTGAAATGAGCGGCAAGGCGGTAGCCCGGATATTGCACGCGGTCTTTCGTTTTTTAGTCTATCGTTGACCACCAACGTTTTCATTCGAAATTCAATCATTACGTTCTCTATCAGCCGCCAACAGAAAAGCGTTCGGTTCCCCCAGATATTCGTAGCAACCGGTGGCTATCGCCATGCGGCTGATGCAATATCCGAGCCAGACGCCGGTTCGTTGCATTGTAAACCGGCGGCTAGCACCTTGCCGGCTCACATTTGCCAACGATCATCCCTACACCAAATCCCGAACAACCTCTCCATGTACGTCGGTCAATCGAAAGTCGCGGCCCGCATATCGATAGGTTAACTTCTTGTGATCAAATCCCAACAGATGCAGCATCGTCGCGTGAAGATCGTGAACATGCACCGGATTCTCCACCGCCTTGAAACCAAATTCGTCAGTCTTTCCATAAACTTGGCCGCCTTTGACACCGCCGCCCGCCATCCAAACGGTAAATCCGTAGTGGTTATGGTCGCGCCCGTTGATCTTTCCCTTATTGACACCCTCGGTCGGCATTTCGACCACCGGCGTTCGTCCAAACTCGCCACCCCACAGCACTAACGTCTCTTCAAACAGCCCACGCTCTTTCAGATCGGTCAACAGCGCCCCGATCGCTTGATCACATTGCCCTGCCAACTTCCGATGTTGTTCCTCAAGATCGTCATGATTGTCCCACGGTTGACCTTGGCCATGCCAAACCTGGACGTAACGCACACCTCGCTCAACCAACCGCCGGGCGGTCAGAATTTGCCGCGCCTGATCTCCCTCTCCATACGCGGCTTGAATGTTTTCGGGTTCTTTAGAAATGTCGAAAGCATCGGTGGCTTCCATTTGCATCCGATATGCAAGTTCAAAAGACTCAATGCGAGCGTTCATCGAATCATCGTCGCGCTGATTGCTATGCATCCGATTTATCTGTTGCAACGCGTCAATCTGTTGACGCTGTTGCCGCTTTGACATCCGAGGATTACGGACGTGGCGAATGAGTTTTTCGATCTCTTTATGTTGGCAATTGATGTACGTGCCTTGAAATACGCCTGGTAAAAACGCGGACTGCCAGTTCTGCGTTTCTTTGATCGGGTAACCACCGGGGCACAGGGCCACAAACCCCGGCAAATTCTGGTTCTCCGTTCCCATTCCATACGTCACCCAAGAACCCATGCTCGGCCTCACCAGTCGAGATTCACCGCAATTCATCAACAACAGCGACGGTTCGTGGTTGGGAACATCGGCTTGCATCGAATTGATGATCGCAATGTCATCAATGTGTTTGGCGGTGTGAGAAAACAGCTCGCTAACATAAGTTCCATTCTCTCCGTATTGTTTAAAGCTAAACGGTGAACCCAGCGCGACGCCCGTCTTTCGTTCGGTCGGCAGATTCAACGGCAGCGGCTTTCCCGCCCGCTTTTGCAGTTCCGGTTTGTAATCGAACGTGTCGACCTGCGATGGGCCTCCGTTCATAAACAAGTGAATGACGTGTTTTGCCTTGCCAGAAAAATGAGTCGCGCGCGGGGCCAGCGGATTCCTGCCACCTGCGGAACTCGTGTCAGCCAACAATCCCGCATCGCCCAGTAGACCTGCCAACCCCATTGCGGCCATACCCGTGCCGCAGCGGCGGAGTAAGCTTCGCCGGTCAAGTCCGATAGGTAGTTGCGGTTGGTCCATGGTGATTCACTTGGGTTTGTCGTTTCTCACGAGCCGACGTTTTCAGTTTTCAGTTTTCAGTTTTCAGTTTTCAGTTTTCAGTTTTCAGTTTTCAGTTT
>Ga0209831_1002044_pt1 | contig 17847 bp, 22 predicted proteins | sample Maine_Asex4_meta_FD_187451 | JGI IMG/M metagenome (GOLD analysis project Ga0209831, IMG submission 187451) | Marine algal microbial communities from Maine, USA - Maine_Asex4_metaG (SPAdes) (version 2) | ecosystem: Host-associated > Algae > Red algae > Unclassified | place: Maine, USA | collected...
TCTCTTTCTCATAATGCATTTAGAATATGCGTCCCCGGCGCGTATCCGAAGTGGATACGGATATAATGCATGGATATATTCCTCAGTGATATATCCATGACAACCCCTGGTCGCCAATGGCAAGCGATGGCCATGCAGTGGGTGCGGCGCCGTCGCCGGCGGCGGGCGTGGCGAGTGCGCTGCCGTCGCCACCGGCGCTGCCGCCGCCGCCCATGTTCCTCACTCGGCTGACGCGGCAGTCGCCGATGGTCGCGGCGGCCGAGACGCCGGCCGCGGCGGCCGAGACGCCGGCGCGACCGTCGAGTACTGGCGTGGTGGCGACGGAGCACCTCACGACGACGACGTTGGTGGCCGCTACGACCGCCGCTGCACCCGCGACGACGACGTCAGCTGAACTCGGCGCTGACGTGACGCGCGTGGCCGCGAAGGGGACGACCTGCCGCGACTCCGTGAAGCCGTCAGCGGAGGCGGCCGAAATGGCGGCGGGCAAGCCGCCCGCGCCGTGCACCACCCCGCTGCCCGCGCATCCCGTGGCCATCTATGCTACGGCGGCGGCGGGGAAGGTGGAGGTAGTGTTCGACACCGCCGCCCCCGTTCTCGCCACCATGAGCACGTCGGGGGCGGCCGACGAAGATGTGCGCACCACGACCATTGACGCCGCCACGGCAGCGCTGGGGTCGACACCTTTCACTAACGCGCGGGCTCACCGGGGCATCCCCCGCTCCCCCAGCCTGAGTGACGTCGCGTGGACCAACTCCCTCCGCGCCATCGCGGCAGCCAACGGGTGCGCCGACGCGATCCTGTCGGACGGTGAGTTTGCGCTGCGGCCGCGTCGGCTGCCGCCACCACCCTCGCCGCCGCTGCTTGCGCCGCTGCCGCTGCGGATGACCGGTGCGGCTATCCCCCTCGTCGTCGCGCCGTTCGCCGCCACGCCGCGGCGATGCGCGGCTGACGCCGAGAGCGGGCGGTCGACAGAGGTGGAGCGGCGGTGGAGCTCGGAGCGCCGCCGAGCGCCGCCGTCACCGCCGTTGCCGCCGTCGCGGCCGTCGATGAAGGCGGCGGTGGCGAAGGTGGCGACGAGCACTGCACATTCGTCGGAGTCAGTCGCCGCCGCCGCCGCCGCCGCCGGTTAGCGCTGTGCCAAACGTCCCCGCCGCGCAGCGGCGGCGGCGGTGGCGGCGACGGTGGCGGCGTTGGCGGTGGCGGCCGACGCGGCCGCCTGCGCATGCGGCGTCGACGGGATCATTGTCGGAATCGCGGTTAGAGCGCAGAGTGTGCGAAGGTGAAGACCCTTACGGTGGCGGCTCCGCAAGAAACATGCAAGTCACTCAAAATTATAGACGAAAGAAACATGCAAGTGACTCAAAACAATAGACGAAAGAAACATGCAAGTGACTCAAAAAAAAAGACGGACGACTGCGTCGGCTGACTGCCCGTAGGTCCGCCTGCCGCCGCTTCATCAGCCGCGGCCGCCTGTGCGTCCGATGCCGCCACACCAGCGGCGGCGGCGATAACGGCCACGGCAGGGTCCAAGGCATTCACAGCACCCGTCAGCGTACCGCGAGCCATATCGGGCGGAGAACGGTCAGTGAGCACACCAAACGCCTGCGCGGCGCCATCAACGTCCACAAGACCTGCGCGTACATCACTTCAACGTTTGCGGCTGCCTGCGGTTCCAAGTTTGCCCCTAGGATGGTGCGGCGGCGCGCTTCAAAAAACTGGCCAGCAGAAATATGGCCCCCCTGTCCCCACAAGCAGGCGACACGTTCACAAACCCCGTCCACAATGCCATAAACAGCACGTCCGGATCTGGAATCTCCAGGGCTTCCATTCGCGCCGCATCCATGGCACTCAGCCACACATCGTCAATATCGTCCTCAGAGTCAGAGGATAACACGGTGTTCGTCGACTGCCGCAACACCAACGGGGCCAGGCTCCCGGTATGGAAGAATTCGCGACCGCCAAGTGCCTACGCAAGCGGGCGCCGAGCGCCACGCCCGCGGCCAGCGCGTCCCGGCATCGTCGGCCGTCGGCGTGAGGCGCCCGCTGCAAGAGGATGAGGAAGAAAGGAAATAGCGGACATCTGGCTAGGGAGCATCGCGGTGACCGTTGACGATGAACGAGCAGCGCTACCATCACGGGGCAGTTCGAAGGGGCGTTGGGCGACATCATCAGTTTCCCGGGGCTGGACCGGCGAGTGACCAGCACTGGGCGCGACCGGTGTGGGCGGCACAGACCCGGGTGCGACGGAACGATTGATGACGGAAGCACGTGCGACCGACGCTGCAACAGACGCCACGCCACGGGCGGACGACTCGTTGAAGCCTGCCTATGGCATTGGAACCGCCAGCCACCAAATGGCGGCTATGTCGCGGTCCCACGCAATGCGAGAGCCACTCTCTCGTCCGCGTCGATTTTCTTGCGCAGACGAAACGGAACGAAAGCACTTCACAGTCACGTTGGTGTGGAGAGTACCGAAGTGCTGCAGCAGGGCACCGACTGTCCGCTCATCCCGGTGACACAGCAGACACCGCGCGTCTTGCCGAGTGTGCTTGAAGACCGCGTTCGACCCTCCTCCTGGATGGTGCTCGATGTTCTCAATGTCAAACGGAGTCATAACCGTTTGAATTTGTGCTTTGGCCGCACCTGTTGACGCAACGATATCACCAGCCGCCGCTGCTTCGCTGGTTCCCGTCGGATGCTCTGGGACGCCGCCGCCGCCGCCAGCAGAAAGACAAAACAGCGGCCTCGCTGCTCGGTCCTCTGTCGGCGTCGTGGCGGCGCTCGGCCGCCCTTGGTCTTCTCTAAGGGCGGCTGCGAGGAGCGTTTCGGCGTCGACCGCCGCTTGGTGCACTGCTGCTACCGCCCGTGCGACCAAAGCGGCATTCCGCTGGCACCCGAGGAAGATAGCGTAAGTGGACAGAGTGTCGAGCGATGACACGCTCCCGAGCCATGAAGTGCGCACCTTCCACACACCCAGAGCCTTACGAAGCACTGTCGTGACTCCACCACCACCCACACCAACTCACTTCCCACTCGAATAGATCGTGTGCTTAACGCCAGCAACCGTGTCGGCCACGCCGACACTGGTGCACGGCGCGAAGCGGAGAAGCAGCCGAGCCTCTCCCGTCAGGGTCGCCGGCGCGGCGGGACGCCCGAGGATTCCAACGGCGCCCACCGCTGCAGCAGCGGCCAACTACCGCTCAGCGTGCTCCAGCAATGCGGCCACCCAGGGGCGCAAATCAATGGACACTTCCTCCCAAGTGCGGGCCACCACCACCGATATCAGGTTCTGCATTGGACCCATGACAGAGGGCGTCTCGGACACTTGGGCGACATAGAGCAAAGAACGTGCACCCGCTTGCGTCGTCGAGGCGACCCGTGCCGACGAGGCCCGAGACCCCAGTCGGCTGCCATGACGGCGATCAGACGTGGATGGAGTCCCATCACCTGGGCGTGAGAGTACGCTCACATGCAGAGCTAAGACAAGGGAGGGTACACCGGGGGGGGTGGTTGATGGAGACCGGCGGACGAATGGGGGGGATACACGGACATCAAAAGACAGAGGCGGCAAAGTTGTGGGAAGGAGGGGGGAGGCCGGCTCGTGACCACCGCGCCGGCGAGACATTCTGCAACAGAGAAGAATAAGCACGAAAGGAGATTCCCCGAAACATTGCAGAAGGAGGGACGGTGACGGAGGGGGCGCAGTATCGGGACCAGAAACAGGTTGATCAACCGACGCTGACCTCAGAAAGTGCGTCAGCGCATGCCACGGACATTCAATGTGAGGATGTGTGCGCATTCGGCTGTCTCTGAGATCGCCTGCTCCAATCAGAACAGTTTTGTGGACCACTCTCCAACCAGATTGAGCGCCACCGCCTGCGCCGCCGCCAAGTCGGCTGCCTCGGACCGCGACGCGACCAGGGCGGCAAGCTGGCGATCCGCCCCCGCGGCGGCAGCGGAGAGTGCGGTCGCAGCGGCGCCTCTGCCGCCGCTGTCCCCAGCTACCTCATCCGGCGCCGCTGGTGGAGGGTGCGGTCCTGGCGGCACCGCCCCGTGGCGGCTATTTTCAGATGACGACGAGCGAGCGGTCCCGACCTGGCCCCCGCCCGCCAGCGCCGGCAGGGCGCTGGCGCGCCTCGGAAGCGCCGTCTGCCGCGCCGCCGACCCCACGTCCTGTGGCGGTGGCGGCGCCGCTGGCCTCGCCTGCGTCGAGGCCGGCCACTGTCGGGGCGTCTGCCGGCGCGTCCCCCCGGCAACTGCGTGCCGGCGTGCGCGTCGCCGCCGCTGCCGCGCGGGCACCAGCCACCGCAGAGCGCTGAGCGGGCGTGCTGCCGCGCTCTGCCGCCGAAGTCCTGCCGGCCGCGGCGGTGGCGCGGGCGGTTGTGTCGACCGCATGCTCGCTCACCACCGCCACCGCCGCTGTCGAGGCGTCTGCCGCCTGCTCGTCCTCCCTGCTCTTGCGCGCCGGCGTGCGCGTCACCGCCGCTTCTGGGGCGGCAGGGCGGAACCCACATCCGGGGGGGGGTAACATCGAGGTCGGGGGGTCGGGGCGGGGGCGACGCGGCCGGAGGTGGCGAAGGAGGTGGTGGTGGCGGCCGCGGTGGCCGGCGGCCGGCAGATCGAGTGAGGTGGGCGTCTCCGGGCCGGCGAAGCGTGACAGCCGCCGCCGTCACAACGCGTCGACCGACCGATACGCGGGCCCGGCGCGTTCCGGAATCGGGCGGAGATCCGCCGCCCGCCGCTGCGGCCCGCGCCCGCGCCGCCACCCCCCTGCGGCCGAGGCGGCAGTCCAACTACTCCGCGAGGGGCGCGGTGGCCGACCGCGTGTCGCTGGTGGGCTTGAGACTGTCGCCACGGCCACGGCGCCACCACCCGCGTCGCCGCGCGGCCCGCCAAGGCGGGCGACGTCGCCGGTCCCCACCCCTTCGGCGGGGCTGACGTGAGTGCCGCCCTGGCCGCTGTCCGCACCTGGCGGTCACCGCCGGTCATGGGCGGCAGCGGCGGGGGGCGGGGAGGCAGCGGCGGGCGACGGCGGCTGCGCGCCCGATTGAGACGGCTTCGCAGAGGCGCGACAAGCGGAGAGCGGCGGCGCGGTGGCACACGTCGGCAACGGCAAGGCGCCGACGCATGGCACCGAAAGACCGCTGCGACTGCCTTCGGGCCGCGGCAAGGTGGTGGGTGGCGACGGCGCCGCGGCGGACGCGGCAGCGTCACAGGGGAGCGGCGGCCCCCCTCTCCTTCTCCTCCCGGGCGCGCAACAGCAAGCGCGCCCGACGGCAGCAAAGGGGTCCGCCACCCGTGCCGCGCGGCCGCGAGGCACTGCTCGGGCGGCACAGGCGGCGCCAGGCGGCGCCACAACGCCAAGCACGGCGGGCGCACCGGCGGCCGACGGACACGGCGGGTGGGGCGGCAACGCAGCGGGCGGCAGCTCTGGCGGCGCGCCGGCGGTTCTAGGGCCCGACCGGCAGCTGTGAGGCGGGGTGGCAGCGGCGCGGCCGGCCGGATTGGTGGGCGGCGATGCGGTAGCGACGGGCTCGGCGGCGGCAACGGCGAGCGCCCCGCCCCACCCCCTACCTCGTCGCGCGACGACCACTGAGGTGCTGAAAGGGAGGGCGGGGGGCAGCGCCTCCGGCGTCACGTGGCGCAGTGATGGCGGACGGGTGCCGGCGGCAGCAGAGGGCGGCTCCGCGGCGTCGGCCGCGGCAGGCGCACCAGCGGGCGACGGGCTCGGCGGATGGGGCGGCGCCGCGGCGGCCGACGGCGGTGGCGGGGCCGAGTTGGGGCCCAAGCGCGGACGGCCGCCACCGGCAGGGCGGCAGCGCTGTGACCGGAGGGCTTAGCGGTTGCGGCGGCGTCGGCGGAGGGGGGGAGGAGGGGACACGTCCACCGGCGGCAGCGACGGGGATGGTCGGCGGCGGCCGCTGGAGCGCGTCGGCGCGCGAGCGCGTTCGCGGCGCATCGGCGCAAACGGGAGCGCACGGCGGACCGACGGCGGCGGCAACTGGCAGCGAGGCGGCAGGAAGCAACGGCGTCGCCGCGCGGCCTGAATGCGGTCCCCCACCACGCCTCTCCTCCGGGAAACGCGGGAACGCCCGAAGATGGGGCGGCGGCGGCGCCGCGGCGGCAAGGGACGGCGGCGAAGGCGCGTCCTGCGCGCCCGGCGAGGCGGCTACGGCCGGCGGAAAGGCCTCCACCGGCGGCGGTTGCCGCCTGCGGTCACCTGCCTCGTTGCCGACGCCGCAGGCGGGCAACGGTTGCGCGACCGCCGCTGCGGCCGCCCCGGGTGCAAAGCCCGCGACGGCAAGCCGCGGCGGCGCGGGCGCGGCGGTCGATGTCACGCCGTCCGTGTTGCAGCAGGCCATCACGGGGCGAAAACGATCAATATTTACTTCATACAGGAAGAGCGCAACCGAGCGGTACGTACGAGGCGCGCCGGGTGTGAAGCGCAAGGGGGAAGGGGAGAGGCGGCCGGTCGGCTTGGAGCGAAAGGGGAGGCGAGACGAACGCGCGCGGGGGAGTCAAGTGGTCGCAGCGTCCGGCATGCGGCGCCCGACACGGTATTGGCAGCTTCTGCGTGGCCACGCCGCCGATGCCCAGGGGAGGCCTAGCGGCGCGGCGCACTAACCTTCGTGTGATTGTTGGTGGCCAGTCCTGTTTCCTGCGGGGTGGTTGGTTGCAACAATTCCCATTGTCGCCCCCCCCACTCCGCCTCCATTGAATGAGTCCGGTCTGCATGGCGTAGGTGCTCTTTACCAAGCGCAAAAGCGGGATGCTCTGAAAGGCGCCAGAGATGCTCATCCTCTGCGACTGTGATATTGCGGTGCTCATCTTTTACAACACCAACGGGCGGTGATTTTTTGTGTCGGGCGACACGAGCCGAACCATCACCCGGTTCGCCACCTTCCAGGGCACCATCGAGCTCCGGGGGTGAGCAGAGGTCCGCCATCGTCACGCGCTGCTGTGCAAAACGCTCGTGCGCTTTCGTGTTGGCAGCGGCCGCTTTCGGTACACAACAGGCAGCGGTCGTCGGTGGGCGCGGCGTGGACGGCGACTGACGTGCCTCATGGTGCCCTCTACGGTCTATTTCGCGTGTCCCTCGACCTTGGTCCCATCACCCTACCTCAGACTCTTTTCTTTGGCTGATCTCCTCTTCTCTTCTCGCCTCTCTGTCTCTGGTGGACGGCCGCTGGTCGCGGCACCCCCCACTTACCCACAAGATGAGCGAGAGCAGCTGGTTCACCACCGGTCGCTCGACCCCGACTCGCGGCACTTGCGGGCGGTCGCTGCCGCCGCCGCCGACTTGTGTCGGGCGTCGCCCGACCCCCTGGGGGTGCCCCTCGGGTCCCTCCCACCCCCGCCGCCACCGAAACCAACGAAGCCCGCGACAGACGGCGGTTGCGCGGGTGCGGCGAGCCCCGCCGGCGGCGGCGGCTGCGGTAGCGCCAGCAGCGCCGCCGCCGCCTGCGGTATTAATGGCAATGCGGCTGCGGTCACGCCGTCGCGGCCGCCAGCCGTGCAGCAGTCGTCTACCTTCTTGTTCACGTCGCGGGCGTCGGGCAGGCCCGGCCGCCGCGCAACATCCGCGCGCCGTGACGGGTATGGCGGCGGCGACGAGCCGGCGGCCGACGAGCGGTTGGCCGCTCCGCCGCGCAACGACCACGCGCCGTGACAGGTGTGGCGGCGGCGACGAGCCGGCGGCCGACGAGCGGTTAGCCTTCTTACCGGCGGGGGCGTCCGGCCTCGCGACGGCCGGCGGCTGTCACAGGCACGTGAGCGCCTGTGGTGTGTCAGGCAGGCGCCGGCGGCGGCGGCCACGCGTCACTGTCAACGTCGCCGCCACTGCGTTCGAGTGGCGTGCAATTGCCGTCACGGCGCGGGTGGTGGGGTGGCGGGAAGCCATCCCGCACACCACCACCGTCCGTCCCGTCAGCGTCGTCGCCGGGGGGTGCTCCCCCCCACCACCGCCCAGACGACCACCCGTACAGCAAGTGTCGACCGCCATCGGCTCCGGAGGCCTACAGCCTCCCCGCTGTCCGCGGGCCGCCGTCGGTGGCGGCGGCGCGGCCTGCGCCGGGATCGTCCCCTCCGGCCGGGGATACTGCCGGCGAGCGCGCGGGGGGGGAGCCCGGCCGCCGCCGCTGCCAGCGGCCGCACGGAAGACCTGTCAGGATGTGATGCGCGCGCCGCCCCCACTGCCGCGCGCCCGCAACGCCGTGGCCTTCAAGGACGATGCGTGCGACCGCTTCGGCGCGGCCGGCGGCGCCTTGGCGGGGGCGCGGGCCGACCTGTCGGGGAGCATCCACACGCGCGGCCACGGAACGCCGCGGCTCTGCCCGCACCAGAAGGTGCAGACACAATATCCGCTGCTGCCAGCGCCGCCCGGCGCACGGCTCGTGCAGGAACTCGGCGCCGCGCGCGCAGCGCGCGGCGCGGCCGGCGCCGACGGGCGGCCGTGGGGGGTGTCCCCCGCCACAGACGCGCCGGGCGACACGTGGCAGCCCCCTGCGACGATGCGGGGGATTACGCGCAGCCATCCGCACGGTGGGCACCTCCCTCCCCACAACTGGGAGCGCACCACCCGCCCATGGCGCTGCTGGATCCCCTCGGGGGGGGGGGGCACCCGTCGGGTGTACCACCCGCTCGACGAGGCGGCCTCCGCGGGGCCCTGGCAGCCGTGGGTCAACCCCCCCGCCACCGGACCGCCGACGGGGCGGCGGCAGCGGGCATGCGGCGTGCTGCCGCCGTCGCCCCTGCCAACAGCGTCGCATTCGGCAGCCGAGGTGGCGGAGGCAGCCTTGGCAGCGGTGGCCGTCGTGACAATGGTGTCAACGGCGATGGTAGAGGGGGCGCCGGCAGCCATACGGCGGCCGTCAGGACAAGAGTGGCAATGGCAATGGCGGCGGCCGAGGCGATGCCGGCAGCAATGGCGCCAGCGGCCGTCGTGCCGTTTGTGGCAATGTAACTGGCGGTGCCGGCAGCTGGCGGCGGCGGCGCCCATGGCGGTGGCGGCGGATATGACGGTCTTGGCAATGGCGCTTGCGGCTGCCTGAGGTGGCGGCGGCAGCCATGGTGGCGGCGGACGTCGTAACATTGGTGACAATGTCGGTGGCGGAGGGCGCGGCGGCAGCGATAGCGGCGGTCCCCGCCGCTTCGCCGGCTACATGAACGAAACGTCGTCGTCCCCGTCGTATCACGGCTGGGCGACGAGGTACTTGTCTGAAGGGACCTCGTGCCTGGTGGCGGCAGTGGCACGCTCTGGCGTCGTGCTGAGGAGGAGGTGGGGGCGTGTTTTCGTGAGTGCATTGAAAAATATAAAAGCACGCCAACAAACACTGCCGGCGCACGCAGGTGACCACGACGCCCTCCTGCCCACAGAGGGCCTAAATCCACATCAAACCCGACTTCACACCCGACCGCCAACTCTACTACCTACATAAACTCGCCACCACTACCGCTGCCGACCGACATAGGGGCTTTCTCATCACCTTCATCCACGTCGATGGCCGCTGTCGTCCGCCCTCTCTTGCGCGACGGCGCCGCGCTCGCAGCGGCCCCCCCGGACCCCCCCCCGTCTGGCTGCACTTCAGTGCCGGGCGGCGTGACGACCACCTCCGCAACAGAGCATTCGATGACGAGGTTTTGTACCGACTTCGAGATCATAGGCAACACGTTGATGTTCGGCGTCTGCGTGCGTTTGTAGCACAGCTGCTCTGAAACCTCAGCAGGAGAGACCACGCCGCACGTGAGCGTCATCCCTGTACGTACGTGGTCCTTGGCCGCGTCGACAAAGGCCTCTTCCATCCCCGGGAAGATCTGCGCGTTGGCCGTCACAATGGCACCCACAAACACAGCCCGGGCAAGCTGCACCGGGGTCCACTGGTTCACCGTCGGGTGCGAGAAGATCACAGCGTTGTCAAACTTGGCTCGTTGGTCGGGACGCCACACGACGTGGTCCAGCGGGGATGCGGGACTCACACACACAGCAGCAGCGAGCGCGCCACCGCCGCCGCCGCCGCCGCCGCCGCCACCATCTCCGCCGCCGCCGACCACCGAGTTGACAGCCACTCCCGGCGCCGTCATGCGACGAACGGCCGATGCGGCGCGCAGAGCCGCAGCCTGCATGAATTCCTTCTCCTTGGAAACCATGCGGGCAGCGACTAGAGAAACTCCGCCGTCGCTTCCTGCCCGGGAAGACACGGTGATGAGAGAACTCAGGAACGCCGCCCGAGCCGCTCCCCGATCTGCTATCCCAGCCCTCACCCCACCGCGGCCGCGCGCCATCCGAGACGCAATGCTGCCCCCGAGTAAAGGCAACGCCCCAGGTCCCTCCCCACCGCCTCCCGTCGTCTGCAATGCCGTAGAGGCTTCAGCAACGGCCGTTGCCGCCGCCGCCGTCCGCGCCCCACCGCCGCCCGCGCCAATTGCACCCACGAGTCTGCGATGGGCAGCACGGCTGGACGCGGTGCTGCCCGTCGCTGCTGCCATTGCCGCACCGACGGCCGACATTGCAGGATCCATTAGTGCAGCCGCTGTCCGGTCAAAAAAGGCTCGATTGTCAACCGAGTTAGTAGCGGCCTGGATGCCACTCGAGCGCATGACGTCGGCCGCCCCAGTTGTCGAGAAACCTGTTTCGTAAAGGTTGTCCCGCAGCAGCTCCGCGTTGCTGGCCGAGCGTTGCCGCTCGCCCCAAGCCGACCAGCACTTGTCATGGTAAGCCTTGATCCACTCTTTGACACACAGGTCATCGACAGCAGCGCACAAAAAGTCCGCGCCCGACAGCTCAGGGGCCGTTCGCTTGCGGGACGGAAGTCTGCGGCTCCCCGACCACACGTACAGGTCGTCATTGATGACGAGAGTGCGCACGGGGTGGCCTCGTTGTTTGCACTTGGAGCACTTCTCATCGTGGGCGCAGCCTTGCATCGTGCATGTCTCAGGGTCGTAGAACGAGTCGTCGGAGGGGAGTTGATGAAAGAACGGGTAGCTTTTCATTTCACACGACCGCGCTTCGTGTCCCCCCTTGCGCAACTCCCTGTCGTCCTCCCGCCCGAGATCGAAGCTGCACATCGTGCTCCGGCCGACCATTCTCTTGGATCGTCGGTGCGAAACGACACGACGGAGACACGAATGGCTCCTGGTGACCATCCCGGGAGACCAGGGGGGGGACCGAGAGCGTCTCTGGGACGGATCTTGGAGGCTGGAGGCGGGCGCGCGGCACAGCGTCGTCGACGTGCCGTACCAAGTGTGTTCTGATTAGAATTGGTGGAATCCTTCAAGCGCCGTTGTCGCTTCAGCTGCGCATTCGTGCAGCAAATGAGAGTGGTCCAATGCTGAATCCACCGGAAGATCCGGTCTCATGAAACGATCTGCGGCAGGAGCAGGGCCACTGATGGTGTCTCGTGACCGGGCGTGCGGCGCGAGCAGGCCCAATGAAAATAGACGCCGCCACTGGCACTCGACAGATGCGCCGACAGCCTGTCGCGAGATGCGGATGGATATGTTTGCACCACAGAACTTACGGATTGCACGTTGGACAGGCCAGCACGATGTCCTGCACGACGTGCTTTTTTCAGATCGAGAGGCCCGATATTGGCAGCCCTAACCGAGACGAAATCACCCGAGCCGCTTCCGCAGGCTCAGTTAGACGCTGCCGATGAACACAGCACGAAGTGGACATCGTGCATCGAGCACGATGTCGTGCACGATGTCGAAACCGGGAATCTTAATGGCAACAAGTAGCCCGATATTAAGACGTGGCCCACTTTGCTGAGACAATGGGACATCAGATCACTCGCCCTCTTCGATTCCGCCATCCCGGCAACGTGATGGGTGAGAAATGTCCTGGGATCAAAACTCGTGTTGAGCTGTTCTGTAAGACTTCGTGCGCTCCGTCGACATCGTGCAGCCCCTCACGGGGTCTGTGAGAGGGGTGATCGTGCGAACGATCCGCGGCGTGTCTATTTTTTAGGGAAGTGCCATACATCCAACGTGGGTCGGCGACCCACATTCTACCACCATTTGATACCGACGCCCGACTTGCCGACGCTCTCTAATGTGCTACAGTCTTGCTGTCGGCGCTTGACACGCGTCATCGTCTGCCCCCGTCGTCGTCAGCGGGCGCGGTGACGCCGACGGGGGGAGGTCTTGCCGTCGTCCGATTCGCGCTGCGACGACGGCGGCGCAGGCTCCGCAAGGCCCTCTTCTCCCCTGGCGTAGGGGATAGTCGGGCGCCGCTACGCCCGCGGCGTCGGGGCGCGCCGCCCTTGGCGGGCGGCGGCGGCGGCGGCAACGTAAAACTGCTTCCGCCGGCGCGGCACTGGGGCGCGGCGGCGCCGTTGCAAAACGTTCGGTCCTCTGGGGCGGCACCGCCGGACCAAGCGCGGTTCCAATTCACGGGCGTCTTATCGGCGGGGCGCGGAGCGGCGCCCTCGTCATCCGCCGCCGTGGGCGGGCGATGCTGGCGGGCCTCGCCTGGGGCCTTCCCGTCCTCGGCTGCGGATGCCGTTGGTCTCGACGAGTGGGCCGTGGCGCGGCCTTCTGCCCTGAGCTACAGGGACCTCGGCGGCGGCACCGTCTTTGGCGGTGTTCCGGATCTCCTGTTTCGCTCGTCGATGCGCTGTGGGCGGCCTGCGTCGTGCGGCGCGGACGCCACAGTCTCATATGGGGGGCACGTGGTACTACGCCTGTGGCGTTGTACTCGTGGCTGTGGGCGCTGGTGCGCGGGAGCCGGGTGACTGGTGGTGTGTCGCCTTTGTGGCGTGCCGCTCCGGCTTGGGAACGCTTGCGGCGCGCCTGTCCAGGTGAGCTCGTCGAATTATCGTGTGCTGACAGAGGGGCGGGTTAATCCAGATCGGGCAGTGTTATGCATTGGAGGGAATTATCTGCATCGTAGGTATTTGGCAGCGAGGGACCGGGCCAACTAGTGGCCCCGGTCCCCGCGCAGCGGTGTCCGCCCTTTTACGACGAAGTGCGATGACGGTGGGAGGCACCGTCGTCGCCGGCAAGTAAACCGTGCCTATTTGTCTTGGAGTTTCGATCGGCCCGACTTCCCGGACCTCGAGTCCCATAGCGCGTGACTCACGATTGGCGAGGACGGCCGGTACTTCTCCCCTCTCCGAGGTGATCGCGAGTCATTGTTCTACAAGCACCACCACAGACTTTCAATAAATCCACCGACATATCGACGTGTACATCGTGTTCGCACCCAGGTGCACGGGTTGTGTGTGGTAGTGCTACCGTATAATCAACCTGTAGCGCATGTGGGTAGGCACGTGGATTTGTGCGGTTCCGGCCAACGGCGCCATGCCTACAAAGAGACCGTTCGAATCCTCACGGAACCGGGACATGTCGTTGACGTCCATGGACGCTCGGACCTCCTTGCACCGTCCGTCCCCCGCTTGCCTCTCGAGGAGCTTCGCAAGGAGTGTGGCAACACGGTCAGTCCACGCCACCCAGTTGGGGGGAACGCGAGACAGACCGTGTCGCCGGGTAGTCATGTCGGGGAATACCCGCCCCGGAAGGAAACCCCGAAAAGCACACACGGACGGTGTCGACATGGGGGAGACGCCCCGAGCAACAAACACGAGTTGTGAGACCGGAAGTTCACTTGCCCGCGTCGAAGGCCTCGACGCAACACTCACGCCTCGCCCTCTTATCACGTCCGTTCACCTTAAACTCTGAGAAAACGCCCGTCAGGCACCCGCAAAGGACTCGCAGAGAACCCTCCCCTCACGGCCCATGGGGCCAGTCTCAGCGAAGGATTGCCGAAGCTTCGAAAACCGCCTTGAGTGGAGGCGGGGAAAGGGTGCTACGTGACACCCTCGCGGCGCCCCGGGGTCAGCGCCGCGGCGTAATGTTGGCCACTTGTCCAAGTGAGCACTTACGCAAATTTTATGCCCTTCACTGGGGGCCCGCCCGTGGATTTACTAATTCCAGTGAGGTCTCGAGATCGCGGTGAAGGTTGGTGAGCCATGGGGTGATCACAAGTGGATCGCAACCAGAACGACTCGAAATATGCGGAACTTGGGCATATTTGTCCCGAACGGGTTTGACGTTGGTCGGGATTTGTAGAAAATCGTGACAGACCGGTTTTTCGGATCGGCTGACCCCCAAATGACTGGAAACGGGCCCCCTGTCGAGGCTCGAAAAGCAATAACTCTGTCACATTTCCCCCTTCTCAAGGGGTCATCGTCCCGGCGGCCCAAACGTCAAATCAGAGAGAGAGCCCGCCCGCAGCGCAGAGGGAAGGACCGCCGGGGATACTACCCCGGGGCCTGGCTGGTTTCAGGTGACGCGATGCGGTGTCTACACTTGCATCTGAACGAAGCGGGGGTGTCCTCCCGCCCCGCCACGCGGCGTGTGGTCCGCGACCATGGCGCGCGGGTGCGTGGCCTCGCGCCGCAGGGCAGTTTGACGCGCCCTGCGCCGGTGTGGGTCGGAGTTGCGTCTCCTCCGTGCCACGCGGCGCGCGCTCCGCGACCGTGGCGCGGGGGTGGGTGGCCCCGCGCCGCAAAGCAGTGCGTCGCGCTCTGCACAGGCGTGGGGCGAGTGTAGCATATTCCTGCTCGCAATTGGCGAATTGCCACTGGTAGCCCCCTTGACTGGCTGAATCCACGGATTTGTGTGACTCGGCTTGTGGAAAGCCCTTTGGGGGGTTACTTTCGCATTGTTCATTTTGTTGTTTGCTTGCCTGTCCTATCTGTTTGCCGGCACTCATTACGATCGATTGATCGGATGGTCGATCGAACAGTGCCGTTGTTTGTCATGAACCACCGTGGGTCCGGGGTCGCCTTCGTGGGCACCCCGCGGCTCCCCATCGGATGCCCTTCATCAAAAGGTCTTTCTTCCTCGCCGCAACGGCGATAGAATTCGCTTTATTGCTTGGCCACGGTCGGTCTCAGTACACTGGTAATGGAACTATCGTTATTGATACCACCTTTGGTGAAGCAGCAGGGGATACCCTCGTCTTCATCGTGCCTCGCGGCACGGTGTTCCCGAGAACTTTTTCGCTGCCTCGTGGCATTGTGACGGTGTCGATACGGTCGCTTGGCGCGCGGGACGTAGGCCATCGACTTGTGGGCGTGGTGCCAGGGGCATCACGGTTGAGATCTTCGACGTTGGCACGCAGGGTGTTAGCCAAGTCGGAACACTTTGTTCAGGTCCCAGTGTGTCTACTGGTGGTACCGGCGGCACTCGGCGAACCAGAGACGGCAAGTTGCCAACCGGCTACCGGCCGCCGTGCGGGGAGCAAGGCACTCCTGCCGCCTCCGACGCCCCAACGGACGGTGCTTCAACCCCTCCCATCCCTGCGGATCAAGCCGCCTCCGGGCAAATTCAGGTGGTGGAGAGCCTGAAGGCGGCCGTTGAAGCACTTCAGCGACGCCTAACGGCCGAAGAACAGACTAACGAGTCTCTGGCGCGAGCCAATGACAGGTTGGTCGACTACGTCAAGGCCCTGCGCAAGGTCGACTCCCATGAGGAGGACCGCCGTGTGGAAAAGTCTCGCCGCCATTCGGGCGACAAGACCAAGAATGTCAAGAAGACAAGAAAGGTGACGAAAGACAAGTCCGTCCGCAAGGACGATCCGGCAAACGCCGCGCCTTCCTAATCTTCCGATGATTTTTCGCCTTTGGGTCAAGCACGACGTCGTCAGACGACAACAACCCCAACGAGACGGAAACGTCCTCTTCGGACGGTGGCCACGGGCCGCCAGGCCCGCCGTCGCCCCCAAGTGGGTCCTCGACGGGCGACAGCTCGAGCGAGTCGGACGCGGCCGCGCGCAAGCGCCCCGCAACCCCCACCAAACAGAAGGAGCGACTTGAAAAAGCCGATAGGATCAAGGTGGTCCGCCCGGCTAATAGCCGCTTCAAGACACTCCTGGACTACAGGTCGTACTTCCTGATCCGCTGTCAACTGACGTACACGCCTCAGGATGCACAACGGTCGCACCGTCTCAACACACGTTTAGACGGAGCATTCCACGGGCAAAATCCATTCACGGAGGCCTGCCTTCGGGCATCTTCACGTTCTTGACGACCTTCCGTCGCCCAGGCGACGCTGCTGGGCTGACGCACGGTCAAGCCCTTCCGTTCATGGTCTTTCGACTAGCCGGCAACCGCGAGATGGCCTTCTCCGGCGCACTTAACAGCACAATTGCGCGTAAACGTTACGCAATCCGTACGTACGGCGATGCCGTCAACTGGATTCTCTCGAATTACGCGACGCACGCAACTATGGCTAACGCCTACCAAGACATCATCACGATGAAGCAACAGGATAGCCAGGCACCCACGGCCTTTGGTCGCCGCGTCTAAACGCAGTGTGACCTCCTGAACGGCTTGTTCGACATCCAAGATGTCAAGGATGACTTCATCACAGGGCTCTCCGACCTGGTGCAAGCCCACGTCCGGGTCCTGAACGACCAGTTCCCCGACCAAACCCTGTCCGAGACGGTCGCCACCGCCCAGATATACTGGGACAGCACCAACAAGTTGCGCTTGCAACTCAAGATTACCCGCTCAACGGCGATCAAAGTCGCTTACGCGACACAAGACAAGAGGACGACGACGGAACGACCGTTCACACCAGTTCGTCTTTCGCCGCCCCCTCGGGCCGCCGTCCCTCAAGCCAATCGGGCTGACATCTGTTACAACTGTAACAAACCGGGGCACTTCGCCGCACAGTGTGCCGAGCATTTTCGTCCTCGCGACCGTCGCCAACCGACTATCGGCGTCCATGCCATTGCAGATGGTGACGCCGAGGAAGACGAGGTCGAGCATCCGAACGACGCCGTCGAGGACTCGAAAAACGTCCAAGCCGGGTGCCCGACCTAGGGTTGCCCGGCGGAGCGCGAAAGCGTACGGTGACAAGACTCTTACGTCGTGCCCTTCGGCACTACGAGATCGCAGCCACGCTAGGCCCATGCCTGCGCGTAATGCGAAGTTGCCGCCCTGTTCTAGACACGGGCGCCGGGGTAAACATAGAACGCACTACTATGCTCCCCAAGAATTGGATGGCTTATGCCGAGAGACTGACTACGATACCGCGTATCCGAGCCGCGAATAACAACCGTCTCGTCACCGAGTACGCCATACATATGTATATTGACACCGGAGGAGTGCGCATCTTCGATCGCTTCCTCGTCTCTGACAACTTGTCAGTACCGTGCACCCTCGGCACCGAGTTCATTGAACGCCAAATCGAGGGCATCTTGCCGCGCTTGCGCAAGATCGTCTGGCAAGAGCACGTGCGCTGCACGGAGGAACTACCTCGGCCAACGCCGATATTAGCTTGTCTTAACGACAGCGCGTGGGACCGCCACTGGCAAGATAAACCCGCTTGGGTTCGAGCCTGCAAACAGGTCCGTGTCAACGGATACAAGGAGATGTGGATCATGGCCACATGCGACACCCCGGGCATGGTGAAGATCACACCGATCATTCGTTTGTGCCGACACAAGTCCATGGCGGTCGCCCGCGGCATCGCCATCGTCAAACCGGACGAACCATTCTTGTTCAAGTTATGCAACTTCGGCAAGGACCAAGTCATTGTTCGCAAGAACTCAACCCTGGGGTTCGCAAAACCCTACCAAGGGCCGATGCTTTCCGCCGTCTTGGATGACAACAATCCAAAGGATGGAACCGATAACTCATCGGACGACGCGAATCGTGACCCACTCGAGGACCTCGACCTCAGTGAGGCACCCGAGTACCTGCACAAGCAGGTTCGAGACATGCTTAAGACGCATTTTTCTATGTGGGATGGAACCCTTGGCGTCATCCGTGCTACGGAGCACGCCATCGTCACTCCTCCCGACGCTCTGCCCATACGGGCCCAACCCTACCGCAC